>Ga0207913_1000028_pt1 | contig 35302 bp, 31 predicted proteins | sample DeeseametaMP2913_FD_184168 | JGI IMG/M metagenome (GOLD analysis project Ga0207913, IMG submission 184168) | Marine microbial communities from the Deep Atlantic Ocean - MP2913 (SPAdes) | ecosystem: Environmental > Aquatic > Marine > Oceanic | place: West of Santa Cruz de la Palma, Atlantic Ocean...
ATTGTTCGGGAAAATCCTGATTCATGAGTTAGATCAATTCCACCAACTGAATTATTTAGCAATTTTTCCAGAAGTTTCAAAAACGAATGCAGCTGTATTAAGTGCAGAAGTCAGGCGTTATTCCACAAATGATGAGGAAAAGACCCTCACTCAAACCCATATCAGTTTGGAGGAACACAAAGTACTGCAGGAAAATCCATCCGGACTCAATGTCATTCGCCGAACATTTGAGTTTGTGGAAAAGACCTATTCTGAACGGATAATTCAGCGGACATCGGACTTAGAAATTGCATTTAAAGTCACAAATATTGCCGGAGACAAAACTCTCTACTTCAAAGTAGAAAATGCCAGCATTGAGCAAAGTTATAGAGGTGATGAAAACATCCTTCTTATTCCAGATTCCGGTGATGCCATGATACACCTTGCCCAACTGCTTATTCGAAAATTTTTAGACAGAATAAATCCGGAACAGAATGAACATGTCGTTGAATTGGAAAAAGGAACCAATCCGGTACCTTTTACATTCGGTTTGCTGGATTTCGGCCATCCTAGAATAATCCGTTCCAACCATTTTGCTACCGGCAACAGATACGATCTTGCACTGAAGGGCTGGAATTATGTGCTTTTTGAACCGCGTACTTATCCTAAATTTGAGCACTTTATTTTTACCGACGAAGTATATATACGTCTCAAAAAATCAGGGCTGCCTCAAACAACTCTGCGGCCTTTACTTGAAATCCACGGCAAGTCGTTTGACCACAACGAAATTAATATTGTCCTTTCTGGCTTAATACCTAATCAGGATTTTGAACGTTATGCGCAGATAATAAAATCACACTCAAGATTTTCTCAGAACATCAACCGTTTGAATTATGCTGCAGCACATTACAATTTAGGTGTAGTTTTTCAATTACGAAATGAACTTGAATTGGCTGCATATCACTTTTCTCAGGCAAATGCCTACAATCCTCAAGAAAAATATTCTCAAGCATGGACTGATTTGCAGCATCTAAAAGGCGAATATAATCCGTTGGCCAGCATGATGGATCACTCAGTTGAATCATACGGAAAACTCCCTCCTCCCGAAGGTGCCTTACTGCAGCCGAAAACAAATTAATCTCCTTAGTCTTGATTCAAAACTGATTTCGGTTTACATTTCATAGTTCGGAATTGTTTTAGAATTTGTCCATTCACTGTTTATATACTGTTCAGTTATTATATTCATGAAATCATTATTTTCCTTTGTGTTTCTGATCCTGTTCTTTTGCCTTCCTTTGCCGGCAGAAGAAGTAATAGTCAAAGGTTCTGCAAAAATATACAACGGCGACCAAACTCATGCAAGTGAACAGGCATTAAAAAATGCCTTGCTTGAAGCAGTTAAAAGAGGAGTTGAAAGCATTCTGGGCGACAAGACAATCAGTCTCAATTATGAGGTAATTAAAAACCAAATATACAGAGACAGACAGAAATACATCAGAAATTATGAAATAATCAGAGAAGAACCTGTTCTGAACGGGACAAACTATGAAATCCAAATCCGGGCTAAAGTTGAGAAAGTAAAGATTGAGCAAAAGCTGAAGGTACTGCGTATTCTGCACAATCGAACGCTGAACAAACGTTTGTTGTTTGTTTACCACAGAAGTAATCCTGAGGCTGTACTCCGTGACAATACGGCTGTAGAAAATGCACTTACTCCAGTTCAGAAAACTTTTGCAGAACACGGCTTCCGGACGTTTGGAGAACAAACTATGAAGCAAGTATACAGCTCACTTGAGCAGGAGACTTTAGTCGGTAGTTCTGTAGACAGTTTGATTGCGTTGGCATTGAATCATAATGCAGATGTTCTGGTGGTAATGGAAATGATTGCCGTCAAACCGTACAAAACTAGCGGAACATTGTTTAAAGTCGGATCAAAGGTGCATTTCAGGCTTTATGAAGCTGTGACTGGTAAACAAATTGCCGAAACAATTGTTGTGCAAAATGAAGTTTCAATAAAAAAGCCGGATGACCATAAGTGGAACGTTTTATTTGGAAAGGCAGCTAATCAGGCAGTAATGGAAAGTATACGCCAGTCAACAGAATATATAATTCGTTTTTATCAAAACACAAATTTGGCAGGTCAGGAATATTCTGTAGTTTTCAAAGGTTATTCTCCACGGAGTCAAATAATGATTGTGGAATACCTGGAAAATACAACTGCTTTCAGAAAAGTTTCTGAATTGAAAAACACTTTTGGTTTTCTGGAGATTGAATTGAATACTTTAATGCATAAAAGTACTCTCCGCAGAAGAATAACCAGTGACTTGCTTGTCCAGGAAATAGAGGTTGCCACAAAATCTTTAGCTGGTAATCAGCTGGTTTTCATCAATCCAAATCCAATGGAGGAGGAAGATGAAGTTTCTTCAGGCAACTCTTAAGATATTTCTAGCGAATCTGTGGAACAGTCCACTTCTCAATAATATAAATAAGTAATTATTCGATTGATTACGACAACTTCAGGGTGTTTCCTGAAAAGCGCGAAGGCCCTGCACTTCTGTCGTTTGAGTCTCTTTTCCCAACAAGGCAGCCCCACGAAAATAATAGTTGTGCTACTTTAGATTATTCTCATTTGTCATTCGGCGAAGTGCAGCATAGAACCGTAATCCAGGGGAAATGTTTCAAATCTTGTACTCAAGCTGGTCGGTGATCTTGATCCCGGATCAAGTCCGGCACGACAAAAGAAAAACATTTTCAGTGAGCCCTATGCAATTTTGATTATAAACTGGTTTATCAAACATTATTATTTTGTAATTAAAAAAATCTTGAAACATCCATTTCAAATGTTTATGGTGATGCTAGAATTTTCAGATCGCATGTACTCAGCAACTTTATCACTAATTTTTCTTACACTTACTTAGGGCTTGCTGAAAAATAATATTATTCAATAATATCAATAAGTAATTATTCAATTAGTGAAGATAACTGCAAGGTGTTTCCTGAAAAAACTAAAAGCTTTGCACTTCTGTCGTTTGAGTCCCTGTTTCAACAAGGTTTACCCACGTGAAAAATAGTCGTACTTCTTTCGATTCTTCTTTGTCATTCCAGGCATAGCGAAGCGCAGAACCTGAATCAAGGGGAAATGTTTCAAACCTTGTACTCAAGCTGGTCGGTGATCTTGATCCCGGATCAAGTCCGTGATGACAAAAAAAACTTTTTCAGTGAGCCCTACTGATGTAGCCCATAGTTTTTTATATGATACCGCAATTGGGAGCAATACGTACTGCAATTGCTCCTCCGGCTGCTTTTTAATCAAGAAACTCTCAGTTATTCAGCGAACCTTTTTCAGCTTAAACAGGAATAAATGGGGATAGAAAAAAAGTTCCGTGGACATTATAAAAAAATAATTACCCTGTGCGGATTTTTATTGCTCACATTTTCTGCCGGGGCAGAAACGATTTACGAATTGGATTTTTCAACTGCATCCGGCAATGTTCAAAACTGGTTTGAAAAAATCAAATGGGAGTTCCGGGAAGATGTGACTGATATGAACCTCCGTTTTGAAGACGGGAAATTGGTTATTGAACCCACCGAGGATGAACTTGGTGTGCTGATTCGGGAGTTTGAAAAAAAGGACTATCTTCATGGAGTATCAAAAATACGCATTGAATGGGGAGTAGATCAATATCCGCTTGGAGCAGACTGGAGCGGGCCCAAAGATAAGATTCGAAACACACGTGAAGCAATTTCCTTCATGGTCTTTTTTGGTGACACCAAACTGGACAGTGGATTTGCTCTTGCACCGGATCTGCCCTATTTTATCAGCTTCTTTCTTGCTAAAAATGAAAGTCCTGATCAAATCTATTATGGAAATTACTGGCAAGAGGGAGGTCGTTATCTCTGCATACCCTGTGACGGGAGTATTGGAAAAACATATATCACAGAAATTGATCTCTCAGCAAAATTCTTTGAATTATTTGGTAAGAAACAGTTGCCTGTAACTGCTCTTGGAATAGAGGTTGATGTGCAAACTACTGAGAAAGTAAATGGACGTCACTCAAAGGCGTTCATTAAACGGGTTGAATTATTCTAATAAAAACACAATGAATTTTTTTACAAATACTCTGGATCCAATGATTGCACTGCCCCTGATTGCGGTCCTGGAAATTTTCCTTTTCCTGCTGGTTGGTGCATGGACAGACCAAAAGGTTTTTACTATGGAAACGAGTCAGAAATAAAACAATCTGAGCACATCAAACTAAATGTATAAATTTGTTAAATAATGAAAATAAAAATAAAAATTCTCTCTATAACTCTTGTTGTCTTTTTATTCAATCCACAGCTGTTTGCTGATATATATGAGGTTAATAATAATAAAATAATAATTCTAATGGAAAGTGGGGTTCCATTAATAGACATACGAACTAAAAGGGAGTGGTACGAAACGGGAGTGATTAAAAAAAGTAATCTTCTAACATTTTTTGATAAAGATGGAAATTACAATGTTAAAGAATGGATGTCAAAACTGAAGAAAATAGCAAGTAATAAAGACCCTGTAATTATAATTTGTAGAAGTGGCAGAAGAAGTAGGATTGTTGCTAACTTTCTAGACCAAAAAGAACATTATACAACTGTTTTTCATGCGACAGATGGGATTATTTCTTGGATAGATTTTAAAAATAAAACCGTTGTACCTGATTAAAGTCTTTCTGTGAAATTGTTTTACTTTGCAGAGCAACAATAATTCTTTTTAAAATTATTAAAGGACAATCTTTGTACCAATACCTTTGTCGGTAAATAATTCTGCAATGACAGAGTGAGAATCTGTACCGTTGATTATTTGAGCAGATTCCACCCCATTATTTACGCAGAAAAGCCCGGCTTCAATTTTTGGTGCCATTCCGCCGCTGATCACCTTTTGCTGGATCAATTTTTCGGCTTCGCTTGCGGTGAGTTGAGCAATTAACTTTCCTTTTTTAAGGACACCGTCTACGTCAGTCATGAAGATTATTTTGTGTGCCGCCAAAGAAACAGCTATGCGGGATGCAGTTGTATCTGCATTTATATTGTATGTAATACCATCTTTTCCAAGACCAATCGGTGAGACAACGGGTAAAAAACCTTGCTTTAGCAAGACCAGCAGCAGTTCCGGATTAACGTTTTTAATTTCACCAACAAAGCCCAAATCAATGCCGCTTTTTTGAGGCTTTTTTATAGCCTCAATCAAGTGCCCATCTTTACCGCTGACTCCTACAGCCTTACCGCCAAAAGTATTCAGGTGTGTAATTATTTCTTTGTTTATAGTTCCAGAGAGTACCATTTCTGCAACTTTCATATTTTCCGAACTTGTAACTCTCAGACCATCAATAAAGGAGACTTTCTGGCCTAATCGTTCCATTGCCTTTGAAACTTCCGGACCTCCTCCATGAACAATTACAGGCAGCATTCCCAATGACTGGAGCAAAACAATATCCTGGGCAAAGTCATTTTTGAGATGCTCCTCAATCATGGCAGCACCTCCATATTTGATGACCACTATTTTACCATTGAAGCTCTTTATGTAAGAAAGAGCTTCGATAAGTAATTTTTTCTTTTCCTCGGTAAAGACTGCCATTAAAAAGCCGTTTTGAATTTATATTTCTGAAATAAAGATAATGTTGGATTTTGATTAAAATGCAAAAATGTCTGCAAAAACAAGGGGACGAATGATTTATGAGGGGTAAGGAACAATCAATTTTTGATTGAGTCTCAGGTGGCTTTCAGACTTCAGCTCGTTAAGTGCAACCAACACTTTAACTGTGGTTCGGTAAATTCTGGCAATTCCCCACAGAGTGTCGCCATTACGTACACGAATAATCTTGTGCCGGACTTTAATTAATCTTCTTGAATTCTTTTTTGCAACAATTCTTTTTTGCTGTTTTCGTTTAATTTTTTCAGGTGCTTTTACATAAAGCCTCATTCCCGTCCGAAGTTGCCTGGAATTAGTTAAACCGTTCCAGGTCATCAGTTTTCTCGCAGATGTTTTGTAGCGAATAGCTAAGTGAGAAAGAGTAGTATTTCGCGGAACACGAATCACACTTGCTTCGCGGGGTAGATTACTGTTAGAAGCTTTACGGTATCCAACCACTAACCTTTGCCCCGCGCGGATTGCATGAGGGCTGCTCAATTTATTCCAACGCATCAATTTCCTGACACTAGTCCTATATTTCTCAGCAATTACAGACAGAGCACCTCCCTTTGGGACCCGAATTCTCAGGGCAATTAATCTTGTACTGGAATAAGAAGAATTTCTGGCAACTTCCCTGAAAACCCGCCAGGTGGGGACATAAATCTTTAATCTGCGATTGACCCGCAAAACAGATTTCGAATTGAGCCTGTTCCACCTTGCTAATCTTCTAATAGATGTTTTATGTTTACGAGCCAAGTCCCATAAATTGTCTCCTGTCTTAACGCGAAAATAAATTGGTGCTCCAAATTTTTCAAGTACTCTTGTCACCCGATTAGAACTGCCCAGAAGGGCATTATATGAATGTCCCCATTTTTTTGAAGGATTTGGGTTCTGCTTCAGAGAAGCCATTAACTCCTGTCGATTGTTTTGTGGTACATAGAACGAATAACTCGTCTGAGTCATAGGTGGTACGCCCAGGAACAAAGCAGGGTTTTTATCTCGAAGTGCACTGAATGACATTTTTGAGCGCTTTGCTACCTCTTCCAGAGAAAAAGCTACAGTCAAACTGGCTTTTGTTTCATCCATTGGTGAAAGCGGGCGTACATGTCCAAAACCATAGCGCTTCGGATTTTTATATATGACTGCCATTGCCATAATAGACGGGACATAACCCCTGGTTTCTCGAGGCAGACGCAGTGACCAAAAATTGTGTTTACGTCCTTTTTTCTTCGCCCTGTTTATAGCTCTTTTTACACGTCCTTCTCCTGAATTATAAGCAGCCATAGCAAGTTCCCAATCACCAAAAATACCGTAAAGGTGCTTTAGGTAAGTGATTGCTGCTTTAGTCGCGAGAACAGGATCCCTCCTTTCATCTATCCAACGATTAATTTTTAAGCCGTAAATCCGTCCAGTTGAAGCAATAAATTGCCATAATCCTACAGCACTTTTATTAGACCGAGCGCGAACATTGAAATTACTTTCAACCGGAACCATGTAAGCCAGGTCAAGCGGCAGTCCTTCTTTCTGCAGCATCCTGGTTATCATGGGCATAAATTTGCCAGAACGCTGAATACCCACTATTAATTGCTTACGATTCTTTGATGCAAACTTCCGTAGGATACTTTTGACTTTTGAATTAAACCTGATTGGTATGTCATAACGCTTGCCTTCAACTTTCCAAAATTTATTGCGGTAAGGTGTTTTGGAGTTGGTTATTTTCTTTACAACAGGCTTTTTTATTGAGGAAACATCCAACTTAATTTTCCGGATGGCTTTACCGCTTGTTTCAAATAACAGTGACTGATTCCGAAGCGGTGCTGGCTGGTAAGAAGGGGAGGCTGCCTCAAGCTGCTTGACAAAGGTAAAAATGAGAAGGATTACCAGAAAACAGCTTATATTATTTTGTAAAATTTTAAATTTCATGAAAGTTTAGTTTTTACAGGTAATCTTTCTTGGAATTACAGAAAAGGTGAACTTTTTTAATTATCAAATGTGCATGATATCTTTTCAAGCTCTTTCTGTACGTCATCCTAAAACAGAGTGCAAAGATCATGCATAAAAACTTAATTATTTTTACTATTCTTCTCATATTAAAAATAGTTTGACTAACTTCGTTTTCCAAATAGAATGAATATGTATTATCCAACAAAGCGAGAATAGCTCAGCTGGTAGAGCGCAACCTTGCCAAGGTTGAGGTCGCGGGTTCGAACCCCGTTTCTCGCTCCATGTTTCTGGTGATTTTTTTGCAGGAATATTATCATAACTTTTAAAAGAAACACCAGTTTTCAGGCAAGGTCTATTCAATGAATGAAAAAACCAAAGATTTCAGACCTTTCATTTGTATTGATAATGCAGGAATATACCCCTTTAAAGATGCTTCTATCCTCCTAATAAATAATGCCAAACGGACTCAGCAAACAGATCATAACGGGAAAACAATTTCAGATTTGATCAAGGGGAAAAAAGCATTATCATGGCAAACCGCACGAAACAGTTTCCCCGGCGATGTGCGTAGAATAGATCCGGCAGAATTACTCACTTTTTGGAATGAAAAAAAACTGAATGGGCATTTCCAGCAAAAAGGAGATACTTACACTGAAACTTTGACTCCATTCTTGAAAATTGAGGATGATGGTTCCTTTAAAATGTCGGCAAAACTGCATAAGATTATTGTTGATCTGGAAAAGGACTTTAATGGTAGAATGCTGCTGATATTTCGAGATGAAGCTCTACATCTTGTCCTTGAATCAACTGCAAAAAATGTTTTTATAAAATCGGGTAACGTTTCTGCTAATCTGACATCACAATTTCCGGAAAATGAACCAGTATGGTCTATTCCATTAGAGGCAAAATTTTTTAAATTACTAAAGAACAAAAATCCGGCAAAATTAGAGTTTCAGGTGATATCAAACAGGCTCCATGTCAAAAATCACAGTACAAGCAAAGAGCAGACTCTGGACCTGAAACCTGCAATCAGTTCCTTTAATTTTGCTTCCCGCTGGAATCCTCCTGAAGAAGGTCCTTTCATTGAGACAGTAGTTACAAAAGATGTGATGGCAAAGTTACGCGATATCAGCGTCAACAGTTCCTATAAACGTCTTGGTATTGTTGGAAATTCAGGTCAAATCAAGGTGGCACTTTTCGGGAACGAACCGGATGATTTCCTTTTTTTGGGGAATGAAATTGGAACTTGCACAACTGAATTCCAGGTAGTTTCCCATCCCATGCCGATGCTGGAAGATGATTTTATTATCTCTATTTATGAAAATCATATCCTGCGTCTGAGAAGCCTGACTGAAGATTATGAGTGGATGACTTTTTTTGAAAAAGATTTTAGCATTTTGGACGCCTCTTCTTACGCTGAAAAATCCGGATCTTCCTTACCAGCAAAGTCACAGGAGCATCTTCAACTTGTTCAAAATAAGTTGAAAGTTGCCTCTGCAGAAAATTCTGTTACAGAAACAAAAACTAGAGATTTAGCGAAATCCGTCAGTTAATATTCTGTGAAGTCGCCAATCTATCAGCAAATTCATGAAATAATCCGGCTCATACCTGTCGGTAAGGTGGCTACTTACGGACAAATAGCAGATATAGTTGGTGGTTGTACGGCACGAATGGTGGGTTATGCTGCATCTGCAATTCCTTTTGACTCCGATATTCCATGGCAGAGAGTCATCAATTTTCAGGGGGGAATAAGTACGAGAAGTGGAGTATCTGGAGAATTACTTCAGCAGGAACTGCTGGAAGCAGAAGGTATCCAATTCGATCAGAATGGGCGAACAAATCTTGAATTATACCGCTGGAAAGGTGAGTGATTGTGGAGTGGATTGAGCACTTGCTTCTGCGGCTTCAAATCGGAATTTGAGGATTGTCCCTGGTTCCAAGTTTTTTCAAACGTTCCACTAAGTACACTGCAGGGTGGAGGATCCGAAGATCAATATTTTCACTCCTGATTCCGGCACGAATTTGGTACAGGCACCCGGGATTACCGGTGATAATAGTTTTCGCTTTTGGGTTTTCCGTCAAAGTTTGACGAACAGATTCGGTTTTTCGCTTCAGCACGGCTCGTGAGAGGTCAGGTTGAACAAGATTGTAGATTCCTGCAGAACCGCAGCACCAGTTGGATTCTTTCAGCGGTACCAGTTTCACTCCAGGCAAACTGTTCAAAAGTTGCCGAGGATTTTCGTCTACTTTTTGGGCGTGCATAAGATGACATGGTGCATCATAAAGCACTATGTCTTGATCTTCACGCCAGGAAAGACTCTCCAGCAGTTCCGGGAAGCGCGAAAGGAATTCGAGAATATCTATTACTTTATTTTCAAAACCGACCCAGTCCTGTTCGGACCCATTAGTTTCATCTGGAAACAGGAGATGATTTTCCTTCAACTGAGCTCCGCAGCCTGCTGCATTCGTGATAATTGCATCAAAATGACGAGGTTCAAAGGCAGCAAGATTTTTCAGAGCAAATTCACGGGCAGTCTTTCTGTCACCGCTGTGAACATGAAGTGCACCGCAACAGCCCTGATTCCCCGGTACAACCACTTCACAACCGAAATGACGCAGCAGTGTCAATGTTGATTCATGAATTGCCGATTCTGAAACATCCATAATACATCCGGAAAACAATCCAACTCTGATCTTAGATTTTCTATTTTGTGTAGTGTGTAGTGTTTTTTCTGGAAAAACAGGTGAAAGGATTTGATCAGCATATTTGCGTTTGAACGATTCTCCTGAACAATTGGGCAACAGGTGTTGTTGAAAAACAAATGATTTAGGAAGCAGTTTTCCAATAAATGTTTTAGTAATTAATTTGGGCAATCCTGTGGCAGCATATATTTTCAAGATACGGCTTGCTGCAGTCATTATGCTGGTGTAGCGAAATAACCCTTTTAACAAGAGATTCCGAAGAAACCGCTCTTTCAAACTTTGAGGCGTGTTTTCCAGAATAATTCCGCGCGTTTTTTCCAGCAGTTCTCCATAAGGTACTCCGGAAGGACAAGCACTTTCGCAGGCACGGCAATCAAGGCAGCGGCTTAAAGGATCAATTACTGATTGTTCCAGTTCCAGTTCTCCCTCCCAGAGTCCACGCATTAAATAAAGTCGACCGCGTGGAGAATCTTTTTCATCTTCCAATTCACGATATGTAGGACAGCTTTCCAGGCAGAGTCCGCAATGTACACATTTTAGAATGTTATCAAATTCGGCCTGGCGGAAAAGCTCCTTAGTCGAAACAGCCGTTTTTTTCGAAAAATTTATGCTCATTCGTCAAACTCTAAATCATAATATGGAGCAAAAAAAACACCTGCAGGATCAAGGTGTTTTTTAAGTCTCTTTACCAAAGAATATCCACTGGCCACACCAAATTTTCCCAGATCCATAAAAGAGCATTTCGGTGTAGAACTCACCCACCGGAGCCTGCTGTCAGCATGAATCAGGGCTGATTTTATTTTTTCAAGATGCTGAAGCTGCTCTTTCCGTTCTGTGCTTTTGTGCATAAAATGAATATCACCTCCTGTAGGATGAACTGCAATTTTGAAATTTGCTTTTCGGAAAGTTTCAAAAGGGAAGGTAAAGATTTCTTCAGTCGGCAAAGTTGCAAAAACATGAAAATGTGATTCCTCCATTTTCCATGCATCACGAATCGACGGTAAAAACCCTGTAAACCTTTGTTCTCCCGGAGTGAAAATCTGTCCGGAATATGATTTGCCGTCAGGCTGAATTTTCAGAGTCTTACCAAAAACTTCACGTATTTCACGTTCAATTCGGTTTCGATTCAGCTTGTTTCCTGAATATCCCATACCTAAAACCCAGCTTGAGTCTGAAGTAGATAAAGCCTGAATCCAATTCAATGGAATCCTGAGTTTGCGTAGCTCCTTGAGCTGGGACAACCATGCTTCATCCCGGAAAATTCCAAACATCCCATGCGGTTCGACAGGCCGTGGCATAACCTTAAAATTAACAGCAGTGATAACACCCAAACCGCCTTGACTTCCTAACATCATTCGTGTCAGGTCATAACCGGAAACGTTTTTTACCACCTTTCCGCCAGCCTGTACTAATTCACCTTTCCCGTTAATATATTCGATACCGATGATACAGTCGCGAAGCCCGCCCATGTCCATGCGGTTTGGTCCATAATCATTGCAGGCTACTACAGAGCCAACACAAGAATCCGGAAACCACGGATTGACAGGCAGGACCATATTTTTCTCCGCCAGCATTCCCTGTAGAGTCCGGATACTCATTCCTGCTTCCACACCAACGACCATGTCATCCGGATCAAAAAAGCATGTTCCGTCGAGTTTTTTCAGTGAAAGGATGTCGCCGGGAATATCTTTCTGGTTGCCTGAAATTGTGCTCACAAATCGGGAACCATTTCCGCAGATCCTGAATGGTACTTGCGTTTCAATACGGGAGTTAACCCAATTTTGCAATTCTTCCAAGGAGCCCGGTTCTATTTTGCTCATACTGCTATTCCTGATTTTGCGGCAACCATTTTTGTTTTATTAACGGCAGACAGATTAGGCGGAGGTGTTCCTGCTTTGGACTCAGCACAGCGTCCGGGATGAGGAAAAAGCTTTCCCGGATTGAGCAAATTCTCAGGATTAAAAAAAACACGTACATTCTGCATATTAGCAAGCGAATTCTCTGAGTAAAGATCAGACATCCACTCGGCTTTTTCAATACCAATTCCATGTTCTCCGGAAAGCGTACCGCCGTAACGGATACAGGCCGATAATATTTCTTCGCCAATTTTATGTGATTTTTCAACCTCTTCAGGATTTTCATAATCATACAAAATCAGCGGATGCAAATTGCCGTCTCCTGCATGAAAAACATTGGCCACAGTCAAACCGTGTTTTTTACCAATTGCTGTGATTTCATCGAGTACTTCCGGAAGTTTGCTGCGTGGAATTACACCATCCTGCACATAATAGCTAGGTGAAATTTGACCAATTGCACCAAAGGCTTCTTTACGGGCACGCCAAATTTTGGCACGTTCTGCATCATTTTGAGCTCGATTGACTTTAGTAGCTCCGGATTCTTTGAGTAATTTTTCAACTACCTCAGCTTCAGCATCCAGTCCGTCAGCCAAACCGTCCAGTTCAACAATCAGTACGGCCTCAGCGTCCAGCGGGAAGCCTGGCTTGAGTGCTTTTTCGACTGCGGAAATGACGATTTTATCCAGCATTTCCATGGCCGCCGGAATTATGCCATGACGAATGATGCTTGAAACTGATTCACAGGCATCATGAACCGATTTATAAATTCCGAGCATAGTCACCGCTTTTTCCGGGTTTGGAGTAAGACGGCAAATAATCTTGCTGATGATGCCAAAAGTACCTTCAGAACCAGTTACCAAACCCAGCAAATCCGGTCCGGGCATTCCAAGATGTTTTCCACCAAGTGAGATTAACTCACCGTCAGGCAAAACCATTTCTAAACCCAGCACATGATTAACAGTTACTCCGTATTTGAGTGTGTGCGGGCCTCCGGAATTTTCTGCTACATTGCCGCCAATAGTGCAGGCTTTTTGCGAAGAAGGGTCAGGAGCATAGTGGTAGCCGTGAGAGTGGACGTTCTCAGTAATATGTAAATTAATTACTCCGGGACCGACTGTAATTGTGCGGTTAACCCAATCTACTTCATGCACTTCCTTGAAACGCGCCATTTCAATAATCACACTTCCTTCCTGAGGAACTGCGCCTCCCGAAAGCCCGGTGCCGGCGCCTCGTGCGACAAAACTGATCTTGTGCTGATTGAGCAGTTTGATGACCGATGAAAGTTCCTGAACTGTTCTGGGAAACAAAACACCCATAGGTGGTGCAGTGTAAAGAGCCAGACCGTCGCAACGGTAAGTGTAAAGTGTTACTTGATCATCCTTGACCCACTCTTTTCCAAGAATCCGGACAAACTCTCCGCGGATATTTTTTTCAAATGACATGTTCCACGCTCCTCAAAATTAAAATAATTTTGTTAATATATTGTGATGAAAACGATCTTCATTAAAATGTTTTCGCAGGCCTCAATAAAGTTGTTTGGGACATATTGCTGGAATTAAGAATAACTTATTAAAAACACTCTATCAAGTGGTATAATTGTAAGACCAATTATTATTTTTGTCATAAAACAGAATCCACTTGACCATTGTCCTCAGAAAACAGAGGATTCATTGCAGGAATTTATGAGCTTTGCCGACGCCTCCCTACGAACTCGTCATGAAAATTAATTGTCTTTTTCCAAAACAATAAATCATCAGTTGGAATAATCAAATGCTCCTGAAAGCAGTCCGCTCACAACGTCGTTTTGAACAAGTTGCAGAACAAATATCTAAATTAATCCAAAAAGGAAAACTCAAACCGGGTATGCGTCTGCCGCCTGAAAGGGAACTTGCACTTCAGCTCGAAGTAAGTCGTCCGACGGTGCGTGAAGCAATGATTGCACTTGAAATTTCTGGTTTGGTTGAAGTCAGGGTTGGTTCTGGAATTTACGTTTTGGACACTTCAAGTCCAAATCTGAAAATGTGTAAAAATTCTGTTGACATTGGGCCTGGTCCACTTGAATTAATTGAGGCACGCAAAGAAATTGAGGGTGCCATTGCAGAGCTTGCCGCGCAGCGTATTGACACGGGCTGCCTGGAGCAACTGGAGCAGGCAATAGATAAAATGGTGCATGAAAACAAGATTGGTGCTGATGGGGACCGAGAATTTCATTTGCTGGTAGCCAAAGCTGCCGGAAACAGTGTTTTGGAAACAATAACTGTATTTCTCTGGGATCAGCAGCAGAATTCTCCGATGTGGACAAAATTGATTGAGCGGATGAAAGAGAAAAAGCTGCACACTACCATTCTGGATGACCACCAATGTTTACTGGACTCTCTTCGTCAAAAAGATTCCAAAGGGGCTAAAGCTATCATGAGGAATCACCTTAATCATGCTCGAGACATATATTTTGATTTAATGGGAGAAGAAGAAAACTGACTGTCTAGTCAGGCAAGTTTAATTGAGTATTTTGTTAAATTTAAAACATGGCTTTGCATTTTATAAAAGAAAAATGAGTATTTACGGATATACACGTTTAAACAACCACCGTCCAACTCCTGATAAATTGGACACACGAAACCAGGCCGGGATAATTCGAAAATGGTCTGAAAAAAAGGAACTGAAACTCAAAAAGATTTTCCGTGATATTGAATCAAACAGTGCCAGCCTGGAACTGCCAAATTTAAAAAAACTTATCACCCTGATTGTACAGGATAAAGTCACGGTACTCATTGTTGCTCGTTTGGATCGGTTAACGAGGTCAATTCGTCTTTACAAACAAATACTTAATTTATTTGAAAAACATAAAATACGTTTTGTTTCTGTAGCAGAAGGTTTGGATTCGAAAACAAAAAGTGGAAAAATGGTTTTAGATGCACTCAGTATAATGGCACTTTGGGACGCAAAATCAATTCCGGACCGGACCCGCGAAATGATAGAACGAAAACGGGAAATTGGTGAACGTGTAGGCCATGCTCCTTTTGGATATACGTACCGGAACAAACGACTGGCGCCTGTAGAAAAAGAACTGGCTATTGCCAAACTCATCCGGGAAAAGCGGGAGGATGAAAATTTGAGTTACCACAAAATAGCCAGGTTCCTCAATAGCCAGCGACTGAGGTCTAAGCGGGGAGGTCGCTGGTATGCAGAAACGATAAAAGGAATTTGCAAAAATTCTCTTTACAAACGAACTTCGAATATCAAATAAGGAACTGTTTAACGATAAGGTGAGTGTGGGGTGAATTCTTCAATACCTTGATCAATTGCTGCCTTCTCTTCTTCCAGAAATTTTGAAATTGAACTCCGGAATCCCGGATGCTCCAGCCAATGTGCACTGTAGGTTAGTTCCGGAAGAAAACCGCGCTGTATTTTGTGCTCTCCTTGAGCACCAGCTTCGAACAAACTAATTCCTTTCCTGATAGCATATTCTATCGGTTGATAGTAGCATAACTCAAAATGCAAACTCCGAAAATTTCCTTTACAACCCCAATACCGCCCATATAAGCATTTTCCATTTTTAAAATTGATTGTTCCTGCGACACAATCTCCATCAACATAAGCAAGAAAAAGCACCAGCTTATTGCACATAGTTTGATGGATACGGGAAAAAAAGTCTTTTGAAAGATATGGACGTCCCCACTTTTTTTCAGATGTAGAAAGATAAAATTCATACATATAATTTATATGTTCAACCAGAATAGCCTCTCCCTCCAGTACTTCCACCTTGATCATCTGCTGTTGAATTTGCCTGCGTTCCCGTATAATTTCCTTCCGGCGTTTACGTTTTAAGCTTCCAAGGAATTCATCAAAATCCTGGTAAAAATTGTTTTTCCAATGGAACTGGAAACTGTGCCGGATTAGAAATCCCATGGATTCAAAGACTGGCAGCTCTTCTGCAGTAATGAATAAAAAATGGAGAGAGGAACAGTTTCTTGAACGCATGCAAAGCAACGCCTCTTCTAAGAGTTTCTTCCTGACATTACTGGTATCTGCTTCCGGATGCACAAGTAATTTCAGGCCGGTTGCCGGTGTAAAAGGTATAGCAGAAACTAATTTTGGATAATAATTCAGACCATGCTTTTCATAAGCATTTGCCCAGCCCCAGTCAAAAATATATTCTCCGTATCCGTTATATTTTTCGTACAGGCAAACTGCTCCCTGTAACTGCTTTTTTTCCCACAAAGTCAGATGGCAAGGCAACCATCCGGATTCTTCGCCAACACAGCTGCTCTCTTCCAGAGCATTCAGATAATTATGCTCAGAAAAAGGAAACTCGGTACCCTTCAAGGTACTCCACTGTTTGGAAGAAACGGCTCCTATCTTGGGCTCAAACTTGGATTGCACAAATTTTATTTTGGTAAAACGGTGAAAATCAGCAGGACTGTACCAGCAGGAAAGTTCAGGATTTTTTTTCCGAACTCGTTAATCACTAGAGATTTGGTGCATGTACATAAACAATCTTATTGTTACGTACATAACTTACAATTTGAAGTGATGTTTTTTTTATGGTCGCAACAGACTTTATAAAAACAACTTGGAAAGGGATCAACGGGGCTTGAGGAAGGCTCGTATTTAATAAATCATTTTTGTCGTTCGTTAAAGCAGTGGAGTCCTGAATCCCAAATTCGGAGGAATGACGCAGTGCTTTGATATCCATGGGACTCAGTGATTCCAACTGTTCGTCTGACAATACAGTTCCGGCATAGGTGAAATGGTTTGCAATCAACTGTTGGTCGGCATCAAATGCAAAAGCCTTCAATTGTATTTTTTTAATCTGGTCAGACTCATTGAAGGTGTTCCGAATAGATCCTTCGACTACAAATACCGGCAGACGATTATATCCATTTTCTACTAGTCTTGCCTCAAATTCACCTGCAAACTCCAACTGATGCACATTACCGCCGACCAACTGGTAAAAAATGGCTGAATCCAGTAATTTAAGATGTCCTCCGATAATGGCAAGAGACGCAACACCCATTACCACCAACATGGAAAGCAAAACAAATTTTTCATGAAAACCGAATTTAACTTCAGGCAGTTCAGCCGTTTTTTGGGCACTCGAATCGATTTTCTCAAACTTTTTCTGTTCTGTCTTTTTAGTCGTCGATTTATTTAATATTTTTGTTTTAGTAAGTGGTATTTGAATTTCATGGTTCTTAAGGATTATTCTTTCCCAGGATTCCAATTCTTCTGTTGTTTCTTTTTTTTGTTCAGCTTTTTTTTGAATCCCTACCGGACTTATTTTTTTTGATCTGACTGAGGAAGATCTTTTAACTCCGAGCTCATCAAGGATAGAAGTTGCAGCATCAGCTGCAGACTTTTTGCGTTTTGGTTTTGGTGAGAGCAGGGACAAGCCTTCTTTGCGGATACTCACAGAAGGACTATCACTTGAATTCTTTGATCTGACTGAGGAAGATCGTTTAACTCCGAGCTCATCAAGGAGGGAAAATTTTTTTGGTTTTCTCGACAGCATTTTAAATCAGTTTATAATTGTATTAATCGTGAGTCATTAGTGATAGTAAGGTACGGATATTATTGACTTTCACTCGTCATTTCGGCCGAAGGGAGATATCTGGCAAAGTGCTGATACCGTACAAGATCCCTCACTTATGTTCAGGATAACACGACAAAACTAGTGACTGTCGAGTTGTAGTATTTTAGTGTATGTTCCACGTCAAGTAATTTCAGAATTGAATTATTGTCGCATATCTACAGAAAACGTCCAGTGGATGCTGATTTTATATTTAAAATAAAAAAAAGCAAGGCTACCCTGAAATAGTAGGCGTATGTATTTTAACTTCCTGTGAGGATACCCAGGAAAATGAACTGTGGTTTTTTATAATCAGGATCATTCAACGGAAAGGCTACTTCAATTTTCAGAGGTACTTGAAACAGTGAAGCAGTATCCAGCGTCCACTCAATACCCATACCGGCATTTTCCCGGTGTTTTGCTTTTTCATATGAAATGTTTTCCGACCATATTTTACCCTGGTCATAAAACACAGTACCTTGTATTTTAAAGGCACTCAACATTCCCCACAAAGGTTTAGTGATTAAGGGAAACTTGAAATTCAATCTTGAAGCCAACAGATGGTCGTCACTCAAATTTGTTTGTTGAGGATATCCACGTAATACGGCGGGGCTTCCCAGTTGAAATTTTTTCTGCAGCGGAGATTTTCCCGAAGTAGTAGCGTGAATGATATCGAACTCAAACCATTTCCGATGTCCAACGCGCAATATTTGTCCAAGTTTTGCTTGCCAGCGTACATAAGAAAAATCGCTTTCCATTTCCAGAGAAGGCTGTTCGTTCCAGATGTTCCAGTTAATTCGGTAGGAGTCTATGGGACTGACAGCACCCGTATGTTCCAGCAGAAAAGTGTTTGATTCTCCGGTTTCAATTACATCACTGTTGTCAGGATTGTTGCGAGCCGAAAAAAGAATCTCCCGGGAAAAACTGGAGTGGAACTTATATTCCAGTTCACCGGGATTATTAGAGGGTTTGTATGTGGCCCGGATGCCCTGGGAACGGACTCCACCATACTCACGGGCACTTACTCCGGCCTCCAATCCATGCAATCCCAGGTGTTCACGGTCGAGATTAAAAATGTAGAGTCCTCGTTTATTTTTTGAACCATATCCAGGAATTGCATAAATACGATAGTCATCAAACCTGTATCTTATTCCTACACCAACAGAATTTCCATCTAGGGCATTGTTCCCAAATCCAGGAACTAAAAGTACCAAATGTTCACGCTGTTTTTCCCAATCGAAACCAAAACGAACACGATAAAAAATATATGAATGATTATTGATCCTCGATGTTTCCAGCAATCGTTCTTCTGGATCAAGTGAAACTTTATCCGGAAAACCCGCCGTTTGAAAGACTACTGTCTCCTGCTGTTTAATTCCTGGTACCAGCCTGCGAATCTGTTTACCGTCTTTTGTGATAAGTGAAACTACCAGCGGCATTTGAGCAAGTCCAATTTTATTGACATTTACTTCAGTCTCATACAACCCATTGGGCAGAGTTCGAGTAGTTGAATCTCCAAAACTGTAATCCAAAGTTTGTACAGTGCGGAACCACTGTGAAAAAAACCATTCCAATGAACCGTTTCCATCCATATTGTAAGGACTCCCGGAAGGAAGTGGAGGCGTTCTGAGTTGGTGATAATTAAACTTCTCCATTGCCTGCTGAAATTCTTCCAGTTCAATTACATTTTGCTGATAATTTTGGGCAAAGTACCGGATACCTTTTTTAAATGCCTTGTCTCCCAGTGTGTATTCCAACATGGAAAGAACCATTGCAGTCTTGTAGGTAAGTGTCTGCAAATATTTTTGAGAGTCAGGATTTTTTCGGAATGATGAGAGAATGGGATATCTCAATTTTGGTGAAACAGAGTTTGCCATTTTTTCGAAAAAATGATCCCGGTAACGTGGATTCAGCCAGTCAAGACTATCAAAAATTCCTGCATCTGCACCAAAATTATGTTGAAAAAAACGCAATCCAAAAAAAGCAGGAACCCCCAAATTGAGCCACTGTTGAGTATCCTGGTTGCTCCAGATTAACTCTCCAAACCAAAGTTGCGCCAGTCGCCGTGTCAAAAATCCAAGAGCCTGCCGGTCCAGGAATTCTGACCTTTTGTAGTTCGGCAGGGGGACCAGGACCAAATTGTTCAAAACGTCCACCTGCTCATATTCTGCTTCAACTGCAACTATCCGAATTGATTCCCAGGGCGATTTGAGTCCATAACGTGAATGCATAAATGACAAAAAACTGGCGCTCCAATTATGTAGAAGTTCAGCTCTTCGTTCATGACCTTCCAAGTAAAATGAAGTCAGTTGGTAAGAAGTTTTAGCAGCTGCAGTGCTTGTATTTTTCACCACAATTGCTCTTCCTTCTTTTCCGGAAAATTGTTGATGAACTCTGGAAAAAATCAAGGGGAAGTATTTAATCGTTCTCTTTGTAACAGAAAGAGTTACAACTTGCCCCGCCAACAATTTTTGATGACCCGGGGTCGTGATCAATGTTCCCGCCTGAACTGCTTTCCAGGTAACCTCAAATGTGGCAGGTGACGGATTATCTTCAGTAGTTTCCCATTTTTTCTCATTCAATCCAGGTTTTTCAATCCAGGTTAAGAGTTTTGGATGCCAATTTACTGTCAGCAACATTCCATTGACTGCACCTTCTTGTGCGTGTTCGGGGAAATTTGTAGAAAAATCTATCAGAACAGTTGACTCTCCAGGAAAATTTTTTGTATCCGGAAGATTTTTTGGCAACAATATTCGCAGCAGACCATTTGAAGTTGAATAACCAACCTCCAGGTCAGGATTTGGTTCCAGTGAATATTTCAGCGGGTGTTTTTCTACTGATTGATTTTGAGTGAACGCACTCACGGAATTGATCTTTAAGCTTCCGGTACTGAAACCAGTTGGAGTTTTTGGATCTTCGAGATTATCTTGAAAGCGTCTCAGTGAAAAGACAGGTACTATTTTGTGTTTTCTGGTACCCCGTTCATCCGGAAAATTGAAACGGTTTCCCGGTAGAGAAAAGAGTAATTCATGAGTCGGATAAGCGTTTCGAGTGAAACGGACTTGCATTTTTCCCACAAGAAGTGTCTTATCGTGATCATAAGAAACGTCTATTATGTAGTGCGGGGCCTGCGTTTTAAAGTGGGATTCTGCAGATAAAAGCTGAGTTGAAATTACAATCAGCACTCCGTGAACAACTAAAAACAGCAACGGGAAACGAAAAACGAAGTACAACAAACTGCGTACCTCGAGCCTCGAACCTGAATCTTTTAAACTTAAAGCTGAAACACCAAAATGGCTTCGATCTTCACCAAAATTATTCAAGGTGAAATTCCTTGTGAAAAAATTATTGAAACGGATTCAGAAATTGCATTTTTAGACATCATGCCCTGCGCTGCAGGACACACACTGGTGATCCCAAAACTTGAAGTTGAGCGCTTAGAAGATTTACCTGCAGAGCAGGCTCTGTCGTTGATGCGTACAATGCAACAAGTGGCAAAAGCAGTTAGTACAGCTTTCGATGGAATTGACTATAACCTGATCCTCAACAACGGTTTGAATGCCGGACAGGAGATAGCGCATGTCCACTTTCACGTGCTGCCGCGGGCCAAAGGCAGTCCCGGACCTTTCCGGGAACATGTCCAATATGCTGAAGGAGAAATGCAAGAAGTGGGAGCAAAAATACGAAACTGTCTCTGATGATCTCAATTTTATTACTTTTTTTCAAGAGATGAGTCCAAAGACCTTTGCCGCCATAGAAATTGGCAGTAATGCAGTCCGCATGATTGTCGGAGAATTGAGGAGTTCCTGCAGGTTATGCGTACTTGAACGGTGGAGTGCCCACTTGCGTTTGGGTGATTCAGTTTTTGAGTCCGGAGAAATTTCTGAACAATTATTTCAACAGTTGCTGCAGACAATTCAGGGTTTGCTAAGTAAGGTTCATAAATATTCCGACCTCAAATTATCGATAACCGCCACAAGCGCAATGCGCTCAGCAAAAAATAATGCTGAAACGGCTGCCCGGATTGAATCAATAGTTGGATATCCTCTAAAAATTCTTTCCGGAACAGAAGAGTGTCAATGTTTAGCGGATGGAGTAAAATCTTTTTTGCCTCCGTCTATGGTTTTGGACTATCCGTTAAAACAAACTTTTTTGGCGGATTTAGGTGGAGGCAGTTTGGAAATATCTCTACTGAAATCAGGAAAAAGTCCGAGCTGCAAGAATGGAGATTATCAGTACAGTATAGATATCGGCTCGTTGCGGCTGCGGAAAATGGTCAATCCTGAAAATGAGCTGAAATCAGTAATTACGGAAAAGTTATTACAGTTGGATGAGGTTCTTTCTGCTAATCCTCAGAACCGAACGAATTTGATTTTAACGGGTGGAAACGCAAAAACATTTGCGCGTCTTTATCCGCAAGTTTCAGCAAATCTTCGGCCTGAAAATTCAAGTACGGTAGAGGCAAAAAACTGGCTGAGTATGAATTGGACTGAATTTGAGTGCACCGAACAGATTTTTCAGAGCCAGTCAGAAGATGAACAAATTGAACAATGGAAACTACGTCCGCAACAGACAGAAGTTTTTAATTCTGCTCTGGCGGTCTTCCGGGCAATCGGCAGTAAACTCAGAACTGAGCAGCTGTGCATCCCTTTTTTTGGTTTGAAGGAATCACTACTGTTAAGCCTGGTTTCAGTAGTAACGGAAAAACCTATGGAAGATTTCACACTGGTTCTGATTTATGGACCTCCAAAAAAGTATAAAATTGGTGCATGAAAAAAATTAGAGTCAACAGGCAACAAAATGATGAAAAAATAGAGAAAGATCAGCGTTGTGGATTTATAGGATTAATAGGCCGTCCAAATGTTGGTAAATCAACTTTACTGAACCAACTGGTTGGACAGAAAGTTTCAATCACTGCACACAAAGCACAAACTACCAGAAACCGCATTCTTGGTATCCGGACTGTAAAAAATACACAGATGGTTTTCATTGACACGCCTGGAATCCATCCTGCAAAAAAGCTGCTGAACCGTAAAATAGTGGCATATGCGACAGAAACTTTGCGGGAAACAGATTTGAATTTGTGGTTAATTGAACCTTTGCCTGAAACTTCTTTGAAAAAGGATGGTCTCTCTGTTTTGCATCGTGAAGATCAGGAAATACTAAAAATGTTGTCCGGAAAGGAAAAACGGACTGTGCTAGTTTTGAATAAAATTGATACAATTTTACAGGAACAGGCACTTGTCAGCATGGAAAAATTAGCGAAATTGGGAGACTTTGCTGAAATTGTTCCAATCTCAGCTCTGAAATCAACTAATGTTGAACACCTGGTTGAAACCCTGAAAAAATATCTTTCTATCCATCCATTTTACTTTGAAAACAACCAGGTTACCGATGTGTCAGAACGCTTCCTTGCCAGTGAATTTGTACGCGAGGAACTGTTTATGCGCCTGCAGCAGGAAATTCCTTATTCGGTTGCAGTTGTAGTGGAACAATTTGAAGAGGATCAAAAATGTATTAAGATTGCCTGCAATATTTGTGTGGAGCGAGATTCACAGAAGGGGATCATCATTGGAAAAAAAGGTCAAATGTTGAAAACAATCGGGATTGCCGCCCGGAAAAAAATCGAGCGATTACTTGGAAACAAGGTTCATTTAGCACTGCATGTGAAAGTTTTAAAACATTGGTCCAGCAATGCACAGCATTTGCGCAATCTTGGATTTAACTAACTTGCAGGTAACAAGAGTCAAAACTAATATTTTCAGTTCCTGATTTCAGGCAAAAACTTCAATATCAAAAGATATGTGGAATTCAATAAAATTACTGTTTGGCATAGTTATCATTCTTTCAGTTATTTCAATGTTTCAAATATCGTGGGAAATTGGTCTTAGTGTTTTTGTTTTGATCACTGCTACATTTTGTATCTGGATTGTACTGAAAAAAATTACAAAAGTTGTATTTTATCCTGATTTTGTTCTTTCTTCAGAACCGTTTCGTGATTCAGTAACTTCTGGCGGCATTGAAGAAATTTTAGCTGATCAAGATACTTCTGCATCAGGAAATCTAATTCCTGGTGTTGACGAATCTATTTTTGAACAATTCAGAGAAAAATTAAATTTACACCCTCCTTCCGAATCTACCGGAGACTCAGCTATATCCTATGAAAAAAATACAAACTCAGGCTTGGTTGCAGAAGCATATGAAAAAGCCAATTCAACAAATGCTCCTGATACTTTTTCTGAAGAACTGGAGGATGTAGAACAAGTGAAAGTTACTTTGAGCAAAGATGCAAAAAATCTTCAAGAAGAACAGGATGAAGGTAACGCAAAAGACACAGTTGAGGAGCAGAGTGACGATGCAGCGGAAGAACAAAACAAAAAAGTTGCTGAAAAACAGGAAACAAAATACAGGGGAAAAGAAAAGACAGACCGTAAACTAGGTACTGGAGAAGAAGCTCTGGAAATTCTTTCTCGAAAACATCAGGAAATAAGAAGACAAACAAGAGATATTGCTGCAGAGCCCCAGGAAGAATTCGATGAGGATCTTTTTGCAGATGAACTGATTCCGATTCCTGGAGGAGAAACCCTTGCTGAACCAGAAGAAAGAGAGTTCAGTGATGAAGACTTATTTGCCCCGGCACCGGCAACAGACAATCTGGAAGATGAGGATGGTTTGGTTTCTTCTTTACGGAAAACAACTCCTCGGGGAGAAAAAAATGCTGAAGCTGAAGGACTGCTGAAACTTGCAACAACATCATGCGAAGCAGGCAGAATGGAAGAAGCAGGTGCCAGTCTTAAAAGTTATCTGGATCTGCTCAAAGAGCTTGGTCAAAAGCCAAGTTCAGACGTGCTGCATTTAGCTGAAAAGCTTGGGATTCCACTTGATTCAACTTTGACTGCGGAACTTGCTTTGAAAACTGATGAAACAAAAACAGAGACTGAAAAAGAACTGGAAAAAAATATTCAGGATGAACCAGAGCAGACCAATTATGAAAGTGTCATGGATGGAATAGTGAAGACTCTTGAAGAAAAAGATTCATATGAAGAAGCCTTGCCGCTGCTAAAGGATCTGCTGAACTACAATCGGCAGCGAGTGAATATTTCAGCAATGGATCCCCTTTACGAAAGAATTGAGCGTGCACATTCAACAATGGAAAATGATGAAGAATTAGTAGCTACCTACAAAGAACATCTTGCAATCAAACAACAGTTGGATGACATTGAAGGTGAGTTGCACTTGCTTGATTTGATCAGTGCCCACTATACAAATATTGGAGATCTGAAAGCATCAAAACGCTATCAGTCAGAAATTTTAAGAGTAAAAGACGGATTAGAATACAAGCAGGCAATGGAAGAAGAAGTACAGTAAAGTCCTGATTCAGTGGATTCAACCGACTAAAATAAAATCAGTAAAAATATACGCACCCGTCGGGAGTACGGGAACTTAGCTTGTAGCCGTGGTTTCCTGCTGCAAACTGTATTTCAGCCAGCAGTCTGCAACTGCGTGTACGTCTTTCACGTACTACGTAAAACTCACTGATTCGCGGCGATGTGTCAGATTCAAGGTGGGCAAACATTTTTATTGCCGCAATAGTGTGCTGTTCTGCCAACTGCAGGTAGCGGGGCTGAAGTCCATTCTGCCAGCTGTCAAAATAATTCAGACTCCATCCCATATGACGATCTCCTCCGCTTAACCGGCTGCGAAAGGATTGTTGTGGAAAATCAGGAGTAGTACTTGAACAAGCGTGCAAAAAAATAATGACTGAAACATAAAAAATAAAATAGCGCATAAACATTTGTTTTGGACTGCTGAATGACTTATGTAAAATTACTGAAGTTTTTGGATTTCTTGTTTCAATTCCTCTTTAAAAGAGTATAGTAACCCGCCTGTAATATGTATCGGCCTCCTGCCAAAAACCTTTAAAAAAGTAAGGAACTTCACGATCCGGCTTGCATAATTTTGCTTTTGCCTTCAACTTAAGTCACTAAAAACAAAGATGTTATGCTTAACTGTTAATCTTTACAAATTAAAATTGGCCAACTATTTGCAATCTTCAAGAACGACAAAATAAAGCAACTCATTTCGACAGACTTTAACTGGCTAAAATGGAAAAGAAAATTTGGGCTATTGGTGGAGGTAAAGGAGGCGTTGGCAAAAGTTATGTTGCCGGCAATTTGGGCATTTTGCTGGCTCAGAAGGGTCACAATGTAGTTCTAGCTGACTTGGATTTGGGTGGAGCAAACCTGCACACCTGGCTTGGTGTGAGCAATCCCATTAAAGGGATTACAGAATTCATTGAAAGAGACATACCTGACATCAAAAAGTTATTAATACCCACCGATATGTCTGGATTGCGTCTGATCAGTGGAGCCAAAGACGGGGTCGAAATAGCAAATATGAAACACACTCAAAAACGTCGTTTCGTAACTGCCCTGAGACAATTGGATGCAGATTATATTGTGATTGATTTAGGTGCAGGCACTGCATACAACACAGTTGATTTTTTTCTGCTGGCAGACTCGCAAATAATTATTGTAATTCCGGAACCGACATCAATCGAAAATGCCTATCGTTTTTTAAAGAATTCATTTTATCGTCAAATTCTTCACAACAGTGAAAAATTTAGAATGAAATCAACGATAAAAAATATTTTGCGAAAGGACAACCCATTCAACATAAATACCCCGAAACAACTCATTGCTTACATGAATCAACTGGGAGGCAATGCGGCGGTTTTTATAGAGGAACAGCAGCAGTTGTTCATGCCAAGTATTATCCTGAATCAGGTACGTTCCGAAAAGGAAAAAAAGATTGGTGTGGCAATGGAAAAAGCATGTTTAAAATATTTTAACCTGAATGTGAAAATTTCGGGATATTTAGATTTCGATGAAACAGTCAGGCAGTCGGTCATAGATCGTGAACCTTTAGCAAAGAATTCACTGGAGAGCGTGCCAGTCCAGCAACTGTCAATAATCTGCGAAAAATTATTACAGGAAGAGAAGGAAAGAACTAAAAAAAATAATCTGTTATCACAGCTAGCATTATGACTTCTCAGGCAAATAATCCACAGGTTGAAGAAAATTATTATCAGATTCTTGAAGTACCAAAAACTGCTTCATTGGTAGAAATCCGTGATGCTTACGAGGGTAAACTGGAGGAAACTCAATTAGATGCCTTTGCTGCATATTCCTTGTTGCCGGAAGATGAGACTGAAGAAACATTACTGAATTTCAGTCAGGCTTTTGTGACTCTGGCTAATCCTGTTGCCCGGGCAAAATATGATGATGAATTACAACAGGGTATGGTTTCAGCAGAGATGCAGCCTGTCACTGAGAAAGAGCATCTTACTAAAATTAAAAAACTGTACTCCAAAAAATCAGTAAGGGAAAAAACTAAAACAGTTCCTCCCGCCAAAAAACGCCCAGAAAAAGAAGAAGCTGGGAAAGAGAAAGAAATCAAGAAAAGTGTTGCCAGAGAAATTAGCGCAGAAAGCCAGGAAGAACGCCGTGACCATTACCATACCCTGGCATTAAAAAATGAACTTGCTGAAGAAAATCTAGAAGATTTTTACTCCACTTTCAGAACCCATGGGGGTAAACTTTCATACAACGGTACTGTATTACAGCAAATTAGAAAAATAAAATCGGTCACTCTGGAAGAACTCTCACACATCACCTGTATTCGTATAACCTATCTCCAAGCGATTGAAGACGAAAATTTCTCCAAATTTACATCTGAGATTTATTTAAAGGGCTATTTGCTTTGCTACGTTGAGGCCCTGCAGTTGCCCAAGGAGCAAGTTTTAACAGATTATATTCTTCTCTATAAAAACTCATTTTAGTCTAAAAAGAGTTGAAATGTTTTATGCTGGTACTGTACAATTCAATACAGCATCGTAGGGATGTTGAACTGAAAGCCTGTGTCAGTTTGGAAAAAGTCAGAGCCGGAAATAAGCCGGGTTCTGTTCTCACAGATGTGAGTCGTGACCATTTATCTAGGATTGCCGTTACCGGCCGCCTCTAGCGTCCTACCCGACCGCCAGGCGGGCCACCTGATAGCGGTTCTATTTGGACTTGCAACGGGTGGGGTTTACACTGCCAGTCTTGTCACCAAGACTGCGGTAGGCTCTTACCCTGCCATTTCACCCTTACCTGTGTTTCCGGAGAAACCATCGGCGGTATGTTTTCTGTTGCACTTTCCATCGGCTCGCGCCGCCTGGCCGTTAGCCAGCACCCTTGCCCTATGTTGCCCGGACTTTCCTCCAGCCCCCCGGATTCGAAAATAATCAGGAAAGCGGGCGGCCACGTATCCGGCTCTGATGCCTACTAAACTAGCATCATTGTGGATAAGAGCAAGCGAACTTCTTTTAACACACTCAGATTTGAACTCAGATGAAAAATAAACGGAAACAAATTATTGTAAAAGCTACTCTGGATAAAAGCAAAAAGCGCAGCCGCGGATTCAGTTTCATTGAAGTAATGGTTGTGATAATTATCCTGGGGCTGCTTTCCAGTATTGTTGGAGTGTACCTTTTTGATTCTGCAGAAAAAGCAAAAGTCGATGCAACAAAAACCCAAATCAGGGGTTTGGAAACTGCACTGGATCTTTATCGCCTGCACAATTCACGCTATCCTACATCAGAACAGGGACTTAAAGCACTGTTGGACAAACCGGAAGTGGGAATGATTCCAAAAAACTGGAACGGACCCTATTTAAGAGGAAATAATTTGCCGGAAGACAGTTGGGACAGCCCATTCCGTTATGTCAGTGTGAACGGTAAAAATTATGAAATTATTTCACTTGGTGCGGATGGTGTGGATGGAGGAACGGATTTGGATGCAGATATCAATTCCAGCGATCTGTAAAAGATTCAGCTACCGTGCCTCAGGAGTCAGCAGTCAAAGACCCAAAGGCTTCACTTTTCTGGAAATTTTGGTGGTATTGACATTAGGGATTCTGCTGATGGGAATGGTTGTACCTCAGTTTTTTGCCCTGTTTTCGAAAGCACATGAATCCGAATTTAAACATCTAAGCAGCGTGCTGAAAATGCTGCGCAACGATGCTGTTCTCAAAAGCACTGCTTATTGCCTGCTCTTTGATTTGAAGACACAGCAAATGATGACCACGGAAGAGGATGAGTCTGGAAAATGCGGCAAAGATATTTTGGATAATCCAAAAGTTCTGAAACCTCATGATTTTCCGGAAGATCTCAGCTTAAGTACTGCAAAACTCGTCGGTGATGAATTTTCTTCTTCCGGAACTGCTTCTGATTTGCTGGAGGTCCATATCAACAGATCCGGATTTGTCAGCCCTTTTTTCCTGGTGTACTCTTTACATGATTCCTCCAAATCATGGATAATTGAAAGTAAGGGAATCATGGGAAAACTGCAGTTACGTGAACAGTGAAGTTCAGTCATGGAAAATGTTGGAGACAAATCAGGATCAATCAGGAAAAGAGGTTTTACAATCTTGGAGGTTCTAGTTTCCCTCTCGATCCTGGTGTTTATCCTGATGGCACTTTACCAGTCTTATTCCACTTCCATTTTTGTTCTCTCTTCCACAACAAACTTGTGGAAAGCCATGTCACATGCCCAGAATGAATTATTGAAATCAGAACGTGCAACCATTTCACCTCCTGTTTCAGTCAACCAGGGAGAGTTTGAACTTGATGATCCAATGAGTGGTTTCCGCTGGAAAAAACTTGTCCGGGACACCACACCTCTTCCCGGAATAATGGTACGGCAGGTCAACTATCAATTACTCTGGAACGAGGGAAAAAGCGAATTTACTTATGATGCGGATATTTACGTCAATCCCCAATAACGCCCGGATCAACAATTCTGGATTTTCCCTGTTGGAGTTATTAATTTCTGTTGTCCTGCTCGGACTGGTGATGTCCTTACTTTACGGTGCGTTTTTCCAAATATCAAATTCCTCTATCCAGGTAAAATCAACTTTGAACACCCGCCAGGAATTGCGGTTGCTGATGAAAATAGTTCTAGATGATTTGCAGTCCGTACAATATTTAAAACACTTCTCCAGTGCCGTTCAAAGCAAATCTCTGCGACGAGAGACTGGATTGATTGCAGAAAGAAAACTGGGTCCGGAAAATACTGAAACGGGAGAACTTGAAGAAGTAAGCAGCATTTATTTTCATACTTCAATCAAGTCACGTTTCTACCCGGATGAGAAAGATCATGACCCTGAACTGCATGAAGTCGGCTATTCTCTGGAGGAAAATCCCGATACAAAAATTTGGGAGTTTATCCGCCGTGAAGATTTTTATCTTGACGACAATCTCAGAGAGGGAGGAAAAAGCTATGTTTTGTCGGAAGCGGTAACAAAGTTTGAGCTGGATTTACTTGAAAGTGAGACTGCTCTTGCAGGAGGCGGATTCAAGGAAAATTGGACAACAGTCTGGAATTCTGAGGAAGGAGTATGTATTGATAAAACTGCTGCAGATAATTTCTGTCTCCCCCGTGCAGTAAAATTAACTATGGCTCTCAGGGGTGATGATGGAAACACAGTTTCGGATTCGCAGGTCATAAATCTATGTGTTCCTCCTTGTAATCCGGAAATATTTGAATAGCCTGAATTGAAAATTTTACGCTACAAAGGGTTAAACCACTTCCAGCCAGTCAATAGGCCCTTTACCCATCCGGACAATCTCTACTTCTCCGTGACTGAAATCTATAATGGTCGAATTTTCGGCAAAAATAGTCCCGCCGTCTACAATTAAATCCACTTGTTTTTTGTATTTTTCATGTAATTCGTGTGGATCGTCGTACAGTTCATCTTCTGATATTCTCAAACTGATGCTGAGAATCGGGTGTCCAAAGGTTTTAACTATTTCGTTGGTAATAGGATGATTCGGCCAGCGCAAACCAACAGTACTTCTTGGTGTGAGCATCATTTTGGGTACAATTTTGGCTGCCTTAAAGACAAAAGTGTAGGGACCGGGTAATTTCCTGCGAAGCATTTTAAAAACTTGTGTTGGAATTCCCTGAGTGTATTCCTGGACTTCAGTTTGATTAGCGCAGATGAATGTCAAAGGTTTTTTAGGATTCATACCGCTGTGGTCGTTACTGTTTTTAATGTGCTGCAGGCGCTTCATAGCTTTTTTGCTGAAAATGCTGCAGCCCAGCCCGTAAACTGTATCAGTGGGGTAAATGATGACTCCATCGTTATTCAAAACATCCACGACTTGTTGAATGAGTCGAGCCTGAGGATTTATTGGATTAATACTCAAAAGCATGTGAAATTTACTGAAAGCTAAGTCAGTGCAACAAACTCAAAGACTTAACAAATTGTCTGCTGTAAAGGAAGTATTAGTTGGCTGGTGAAACATTTCCAGCCGTAAGAAACATATCTTGGAATGCTTAAAATTCTGAGCAATAAAAGAAATTGCTGGCTCAACAACCAGTTTCTGCCCCTGTGTTCCCCTGGATGTTTCAGAAGCATTGAAACTCTGACAAAGCGTTTCTAACTCCCAAGTGTACCTAATGACAAAGGATAATTAATAAACAGTGTTGGTGCAATGCCGTCATCTCCTTTTGCAAGGTCAAAACGGTAAATCAGCCCTGAAATAATGGCACGGAATCCCACGCCAAAAGAGGATTTCATTTTTTTATGTAGTCGAGAAATATCATCTGACACACTACCGGTTTCATAAAAGAACGAAGTCTGGAGAACGGTTCGAATTCCACCCAGAACAATCCAGTTCATTGGAGTTCGTTTTTCTGAATAGTTTAGACGGTATTCCAAAACATAGTTTGAACTATTTGCTGCGTAAAATCGCCCCTGGCTATATGCACGCATCCGGTTAAGTCCACCCAGGGCAGTTGCCTTGGATGACTGGTTCCTTTTAAGCCAGTAGTTGATTCGTCTTGTTTCAGTTTTCCGGCAAGCGGCTGTCTCCTTTTCTAAATCACAACCCAGTCCAAATTTATTTCTTACTGCGGTTTCATCCACTAAACCGTTAGCTGTGATGTTGGAACGTGATTGAAATGCGTTAAACAATAGTGTGTGAGTCTCAAAAAATGGGAAATAGGCAGTAATATTAAGATCATTAACAGCATAGTCACTTAAATCATTATGCTCATAATTCGTTTTACTATGCAATAATCCAATTCGAAGTCCTTCACTGGGATCTAAGTGATTATCGGTTAGGTCAATCTGAGTTCCTATTACATGATCAATCCAACTACGTTCAGGGGATTGGATATTGGAAAAATCATTACCGTCAACATCAAAAATTTTTTCTAATTTTGTTCCTCCTGCAGAATAGCTGAGAAGAAATTCCAGACGCTGGTTGTATAATTGAGATTGCAAAGTAACAAAATTACTGTTGTACTTTTCCAAAGTCTGGTAATAATCTTCTTTTCCAGAATCAATGCCACGGTCATATGACCTGAAGGGCATATAGAAATCTGTAAACCCGAGGGAAAATAATAATTTTTCATCAACTACAGGATATTTTGAAAGAGAAAAAAGACTTACTTCAAAATCACCTTTAAATAACGTTTTGGCCATCAGGAGGTCGGTTTTTTTGAAGATATTTGAAATTGAGGCAGCAATAGGAAACCCGGTTCCAATGCCTTCAACTACAATAGGGAGAGGAGCAACCAGCCAGCCTATCTCATTTTCTGCATCACTTTCAGATCTCTCAGGTGGAAATTCATAAGAAAATACTACAGACGGCATAAAAAAACAGAGAAGAAACAATAATTTGGTTTTCCTCTTCAGTAAGGCCCCACTAGCAGTCAGAAATGCAGAAATCATAGGAGAGCAGAAGTTAATATATTGATTTTCTTTCTCTTCATAATTAATTTTCATCTAGAACATATACGAGCTTAGCCTTCATTTTTCGATTTTTTGGATCTTCGGCAATCGGCTCCAACAGTGAAACTTCTTTTTCAACTCTCTTCAAATGTTCCTTTGGCACAGGAATATTATTGCTTTTATATGTACGATGGATCGTGTAACACAGGTGTCCATAGCGGTAAACAGCTGCTTTTTCAATAGCTTTCTCAGGGATATTTCCTACCAGTTTCACAGCATCACCGATCGCTTTCAAGGCTTTTGAAAACAGCTCAAATCCATTTTTTTTCGGTTCCGGCTCATTTCCCGCAGAAGCAATTATCAGTTGAATTTGAGCAAGAACATCAAACATTTTTGCCTCGTGATAACCGACCAATGGATTCTTTCCTTCCAGACGATGCAAAATTTCAAATATATATTTCAAATTATCACCGGCCAGAGGTAAAAACACGAGGCGGCGCGGCATGGGGTCAAAACCGTTTTTTAGATCGCCAAAAGGAATTGATTTTCCTGCTTTTGATTTTTTGAGATTCAATTCATAGTCAGTCGGTATAGGTTCAGTTTTAAGCAGCTCAATACATTTCCGGATAAAATCTACTGTACCCTACATTCTCTTTAACTGCTTCTCAAGAATAGTATCAACATTACCGTCGCCCTTTATTTTAGATTCAGTTTCAGTCAAATCATCTTTTAGAACTTTTTGCAGCTTTTCTAGGTAAATTGTTTGAGCAGCAAGAGCCATATTTATTTTTTGAGTAGAAATCATGGGACTTGCAACTTCCTGCATGGCTAACAGGAAAGCATCTCGGGAAATCGGCAAACTGCAGCTTTCTGTTTCCTGTAAAAACATCTCAACCAGTTTCAGTCGTGATTTTGAATCTTCCGGATATTTGTGAAGACGTTCAGAAAGTTCTGTTGTACGCGTATTTTTCAAGTTATGGCTGAGTCTGCTTCCGGTGTATTCCAGGGACCTGACGTCAGGAAGATCACCTTTTTTCAAACTTATTCCGTGCAGCAATTTGGAAGAAAGTTTTATATTTTTCAGGTTGTCAATCTGTGATTTAAGTTTGTCCAAGTCAGTCTTGAGGTTTTTAAACAAGAGAAGAGGATTTTGAATATCCGGCAGTTCCCGTAAATTTTCGCTATTGTAACCCACAATTTACTTAGTCATTTTTAAAGTTGCGGAAGCACAAACTGCGGCCTGCGGCCTGCTATACCTCTTAAAAGTCGTCCGAGTAAATCTGCACCGGTGATAATGCGTTTTTCCGTATCCCAACACAAAATCAGATCATTGTCAATCACATCGTCTTCAGAGTGTTCCGGATGAACACGTAATTTTTGAATAACTTCACCCAGTGGAGTTGCAGCATCAGATACCACAATAGGGCGATGACAGTAAGAATATGGTCTAAAAGGATCAACACCAAAAAGTGCATCGCGTAAAAATAAATCTGCATTGAGTACCAATCGGGGTTTTCCATCAACAGAAGTTAAAATAACCCATTTTTTCCCTGATAGCTGAACCTGGAGTAAAAACGGATCATCCGGAGTACGTTGAAAAGCAGGAAAAACCGGAAGATCAAACTCAGTTTCCAGGGGAATAATACTTACCGGATCGACTACCTCACCCTCATCTCCAACCGGTAAATCATCAATACTTAAAAAATTCAGTGCTCCGGTTCCTTCCAGTCGGCTGATATCTGATTCCCTTGATTCCATGTGCTTTTGCAGCATGATTCGGATATCTTCCTCTTTAAAATACAGCACCCCTTCTTTTCCCAGCCACATGTCAAGCAGCATGGCAGATGGTTTACTAACCGGATATAAAATGAATCTGTAAAATTTAATTACCGGTGTCAGCAGTATTCCCATTCGCAAGGCATTACGGGAAAAATATGCTTGAGGCAAGATCTCACCAAATAAAGTGATGCAAAATGAGGAAAAGAAAAAAGCCCAAAGTCCGGCAAGGACTGAGTCTGTTAACAGGGTCAGCAAAACATTAATGCTTACATTGCCCCACAAAAGGGTTGTCAGCAGCAGATTTGCATCTTTCCTTAGTTCAAGTACCTCGACTGCAGCCTGATTGCCTGACTCAACTTCTATTTCAAGCTTCAGTCGGCTCAAGCCAAATAACCCCAAAGTCAAGCCGGAAAATACTGCAGATTGAGTTAAACAAAAGAAAATACCCGCCAGGAGGGTTAGGTCCATACAACTGTATATTAGTAATTAATCATGTACACAAACTTCGATTGAATTATATTTTGAAAACATACACTAACACGTCTCTTGAAGTTTTCAAGTTTTTTCAGTACTTCGCTATTTATCATAGTTTAACAGCGGGTCAATTGAAGCTGAATAAAATCACGAAATAAATGTTGCATTAAAATAGATTTGTATTATCATGTAGCCTAAATTGATCATTTTTATTTTCAGGTCGGTTCAAAAAAGTTTGATTATTAATTAGTGTTAACGTATTTTAAAAAGGCTGAGAACAATATTTGACTGGAATTTTAATTGAATTACTGAAAAAATACTGCATACTTTGAATTTTTTCTTTAAACCATCACCCTTTCGTGGAGATTGAACATGCTTAAGTATACTCTAAAAGTACTGATTCCCCTAACTATTATCTTTCTTGTTAGTTGTACCCCGAAAGGAGTCTCACCTGTTCCAAAGAGTATTATGGCAGATTTAGATGAGGTACGCTCACTGACTGAAACGGAATTGGCGGACAATCAAAAAGTTCTAAATGACTACAACATGAAA
>Ga0207913_1000030_pt1 | contig 34161 bp, 25 predicted proteins | sample DeeseametaMP2913_FD_184168 | JGI IMG/M metagenome (GOLD analysis project Ga0207913, IMG submission 184168) | Marine microbial communities from the Deep Atlantic Ocean - MP2913 (SPAdes) | ecosystem: Environmental > Aquatic > Marine > Oceanic | place: West of Santa Cruz de la Palma, Atlantic Ocean...
CCCCTGCGAGCATCAGGTGTCCGCCCATGCCCGATGTGAGCTGGCCTGCGGCCATCAGAATGCTATCAAGCCCCGAGGTGCAGAGCCTGTTCAATGTGACACCGGGGATCCTCGCATCAAGACCTGCATAAAGTGCTGATACTTTTGCTAAATTTGTACCTTGATCGCGCGTTTGCGTGACGCAACCAAGAATAAGATCTTCAACATCAGCAAGATTAAAACCTCGGGCATCAAGCGCCGAGTAGAGCTGGCTCAGTAGCTCCACAGGCTTTACCGTGGAGAGTCCACCACCTTCTCTTCCCTTGCCGCGCGCTGTGCGAACGACATCATAAATGTAGACTTCTTGTGCTGTAGTCATGTCAGTTCCTTTGCTCAGGTAAGCTCATCACCTGGGACCCATGCTGCATGGAATCCCATCGGGACACGTTGAGGTAAGAGGACACGCGCCACAGGGCCAGCCTCAAGATTTTGGGCATCAAGAATGACCACTTCCGATTGGTTTTCACGCTCATCGTGTACAAAACTCACGAGATAACCATCATCCTCGACATCATCTTTGGCGCCCACACGTCGTGCCAGCGGAGCTTCAGAACCTCGGCGTCCCTCACCAAACCAGAAACGCTGATGCTGATCCCCCTGGAGGTCATATTTAAAAATACCATCAAAGAAGAGCGTGGGTTCATCGGACAGGTGTACGTTGTACGCATAGCGTGATTTGTAACCTGTGAAATTATCATTAATCGTTGGAAATTCCGTGTTTGCGTCGTCCAGCGGGCGTTCTTTTGTCTCGCCAGTTTTCATGTTGAAGCGCCACTCGTAGAGGTGGGCATCAAGGCGTAAAAAGGCGAGCATTTTGCCAAGTGGTTTGTTGTCATAACTTGTGGGTTCGGGGTCTTTGACACGACAGGCAATCAGGACAACCTCGTCACCTTCTTCCCAGGCGTTGACGACGTGATACACATAACAGGGGTCTGCTTCAAACCACTTGAGACTTTGCATATCTCCTCGGCGTGGCAAAATACCAAAACGCGAGGGAATGTCAGGGTGGAAGTTGACCTTGTAGCGCCCTGCTTTGAGCGCCTCGGGGTCAGCAAAGAGCGATAAGTCCATAAGAATGGCATAGTTTTCAGTGATCGCCATATCGTGGGGCTGTCGTGGTCCAGGCACTTCAATGGGTGCAGTGTGCACGAGGTCACCCGTGTGATCCACGACACCATAAGAGAGGTAAGGTGCCTTGAAGAAGCTCTGGTCAAAGAAGAATGCCTCGCCCGTCTTGCGGTCGACCTTGGCGTGTGCAGAGACGTTGAGCTTGAGCTTTCCATGGAAGTCATCCGCACCAATGGTTTCAAGTGTGCGTGGGTCCATGCGGTAGGGCTGACCTGCAAGATACCACAGCGCCATGAGCTGCCCGTTGTGGAAGATGACATCTGTGTTGGACGTATCCTTGATAGGCATGCTCCTCGGGTTGTGAATTGCAGGTTCCATCAATCCTCGCCAGAGCCCCTTTTCTGCCTCGCTCTCCATCTCATAGGCTTTGGTTCTGACGTACCTGTTGCGATAACTTGCCTTGCCATCCTCAAAGTGAACGGCGTGAAGCATGCCATCACCATCAAACCAGTGATGACGCCCCTCTGGCGTATGACGTGGGTTAGGCCCGTTACGGACATACACGCCATGAAGATCGGCAGGGATTTCCCCGATGACTTTCAGGTTGCTCTCTGTGATTTCATCTTTAACAGGAGCATAAGAGCCTGTTAAATAAGGGTTTTGTTCGTGTTCAAAGTTAATCTTGATACTCATAACCTATCCTTCCTGACCCCTTGAGGGCATATGTGTGTTAAACCATTGGAGTGCGTGCTCAAGCAAGCGTTCAAGACCTGGTCCTGCGTAGACATCCTTGTGTTTGATGCCTTCCAGCACGACGAGTTTTCTGGGCTCACGAGCCTTTGCAAAGTAGCTCTTACCTTCATTCACGGGGACGAGCAGATCGGCGTCCACATAGATCCACATGGCAGCGCGTGGTGAGATGAGGTGGGCGTAGTTTTCAGGCTTGAATTCGACGATATCAAGCATGGACTCGAAGGTAATTTCAGGTCGCCACTCGGGATGTTCTTCAGCGAGTTGATTGAGGTCTGCTTCCATCTCGGGATCGCGGCTCATCATGCGAGGGACAGAGATATAATCAAGTTCTCCTGTGGTGACAAAGCGTTGTCGTTTTTTGCGGACCTTGTCCATGAATTTGTCAAAGCCATCTCCGTGGCGAAACTGCCGTTCGCAATCGGCAGGGCCTGCTGTGCCGACGACACATTTGACGCGTGTATCCAGAGCCGCAGCGACAGTGGCGATGCCACAACCAAAGCTTGTGCCATAGAGTCCAATGTTTTGACTGTCCACCTGAGGAAGGCTTGTGAGGTATGTGACCGCGTTTCTGGCGTCGGTGACCTGAGCCATGGGAATGAGTCTTTGGCGAGGTTCGCCACCGCTTTTACCAAAGTATCGGTAATCGAAGGTGAGCGTAATATAGCCTGCTTCTCTGAAGCGTTGTGCGTAGACAGGAAACCAGATTTCTTTGATGATCGAAAATCCATGACAGAAGATGACCGCAGGTCGCTGTTCGCCTTCTTTATAATCGTCTGGCAGGCCAAGAATGCCAGAGACAGGTATGCCTTCACTGTAGAATGTGACCTGTTGCTCGCTCATGTGGATGACTCCATGCAGTGTTGAAATGATTACACCATGTGAGTGTACCTGGAATGTGGCAACACGTGGTGTGAATGACGACGAGGGAGGGTGATACTACTGCAATTGAAGAATTCTTTCATCCTTGATTCAGAGGAGACAAAAAAAGAGGAAGAGGGGCGGCCATTTGACTTGTCAAATGGCCGCCCCTCTTCCTCTTTTTTTGTCCTAAGATGTTGATAATAATGATGATTTATCAACTATTATCGACAACTGCTGTGAGGATAGCTTGCTTCGCCAGCGCCTGGTGTACCACACATCCAGTTGCCATCATCACATTCGGCCCAGCGGCAGGTTCCGCCACACGCGCTGTAGCTCATCTGTACCCATTCACCGTGTGTAATGTTGCGGCCCATGGTCTTGCTCCAGCACGAGTCACCAGCAGGTTCCTGAGGAGCTGCGCCACAGTCAGTGTGACCGAACTTCTCGTATTCGCAGGAGCTTTCAGGTGTACAGGTCCAGCTACCATCATCACAAGCAGCCCACTGGCAGGTGCCAGTACCACCACAGGAGTTGTAGTTCATCTGGACGCAAGCGCCATGAGGGACATCCTGTCCAAGTGTGCGGCTCTGGCAGCTTGCACCTGTTGGGCGAGGAGTGCCTGTACCAGGATCTGTATCCATACCGGGATCTGGTGTGGGCTCGGGATCAGGCGTAGGCTCGGGATCAGGCGTAGGCTCGGGATCTGGTGTAGGAGCAGGAGCACATGTGGCAGCGGCGTGTTTTTCGCCGTCACACTGAGCGACATCAGTACAGCTCCATGCGCCCTGATTGGTACACTCGGCCCATTGACATTCGCTACCACCACATGCGGCGTAAGGCATCTGGACGCACTCACCCGCAGGAATAGCTTGGTTCAAGGTGCGGCTCCAGCAGGTCACGCTGCCAGGTTGTGTGGTAGAACCGCCACGGAACCATGAGGTGCGCTCGTTTGCACCATCATTGGAGAGCTCAATGTGGAGGTGATCATGGTGGGGGTGAGGACCAGTATATGCGCGGTGCTTGTCGCCAGAGCGAGAAGCGTTCCAGGAGGTACGGTCCCAGATGAAGTACTGGACACCGAGAGCCTCGGCGTTTTCAATCAGCCAGTTGGCAATCGGATCGCCAAGGTCGTTATCAGCCTGACCGTTGTGAAGTGGCACAAAGAGGTCAATGGCTTTACCCGTACCGTGCATAGAGGTCTGGCTGCGGTTGGCTGTGTTTTGACGGCAAGAGTAACCGCCATAGCTGCGTGCACCTGCGAAGTTTGCCTTGAGGTAGTCACCCAGTTTTTTGGTGCCTGAGAGGAAGTGTCCACCACAGTTACGTCCACCATTCCAGGATGGAGCACCGTTGTAGGGGACGCTCTGATTACGACCAGCAGCAATAACGTTTGTAGGTGGAATGTAACGGCCTGCGCGTGAGATTTCGAGGCGAATGACATCGTCATCAAGCCCGGTCATCTGGTCATCAAGGTTTGGATCCCAGTCATCATCAAAGTAGAGGTGACCTTCTGGATCAGCGGTCTGCACAAACTCTGCACGGATGAACTCGATGTTGTCAGGTACACCATCAAAGCGCACGTGAATTGCTTTTGCCATCTGAGTCAGGCCAATGTTTGCATCGGCGTGGTCTGATTCAGGGTTCTCAAAGCTCATTGGCTTGTATTCGCTCAATGTGCCATCGAGTTCTTCCACGGCGTAAGACATGGCGGGAATTTCTGTGGCGGCAAAGTTGAACAACACACCCATGAAGGATTGCTCAGGTGCAAAGACAAGCTCACCATTTTGCAACATCCCCTGAAGCTCTTGATTATCCATGACGTAGACCACTTCACCATGCTGATGTGTGGCAACATCTTCAACGATGGCAGGGTCTTCATAGGTTTCAAACTGACCCTCTGCATTACATCCAGTAAACACGGTGGTCATACAGGCCATGGAAACCAGAGCTGCATAGAGTTCAGTACGAGACAGGTTCATCGAGTTCTCCTTTGGGTGTCGATTCTCAGGTGAAGTATATCGAGCCGATTAATTGATTCGTTGGTGCTACAGTTTTCTTGAACTGCGCGGTCAGTATAACTCAACTACAAGAGTTGTACCACTTCATTGCAGAATCTTTGTCTGTATATTTTTAATCATTAAAATCAATAACTTAAGCATCAAGGTCTATATGAGGCTCTTGAGCAGGAGAGGAAGTGATGCAAAAATGTCTCGTAATTACGAGACATTTTTGCATCACTTCCTCTCCTGCTCCTGTGCTCAGGCTGATTTTGTAAATCATGTGATCAGCTCCTTGTTTTGGAGTTCTATGCAATATGCTATGTTCATGCCTCCAAATCAGGCAGTTGGCTTGTTAGATTTGCTGAAAAGCAGGAGTTTTTGTGCAAACAACCTTGATCCTGGGTGCCTTCCTCGTGGGCGCACTCATCCTCGGACGTTATCTCTCTCACATCGCAAGATTCTCATCGTTCACTGTGACGGGAGGCATTTACGTCCTGCTCGGACTTATCCTTGGACCCACCATATCAGGTGTGATGAGCACACATAACCTCGATGCGTTGACTCCTCTTGTGAGTCTCCTGCTCGGTGTATTTGGTTTTGGCCTCGGTTTGAGCGCTCAAAATCGCCTCTCATCCTGGCAGCTCTCCTTTACAGGCGTCCTCTACTGGTTTGTGGTCGCCTCTTTTGTTGGCGTCTCCTTCTGGCTGCTTGCCACATTTACACCCTGGTTTCCCACGCTCACCATTGGTCTTTGCCTCACCCTCGCGGCGCTTGCCTGCGCTGGAAGCGTGCATCAACTCGATGTGTTGACCGCCGCCTGGCATGCCAAGAAAGAGGTCATGAACAGGCTCATCACCTTTGCCTTGCTCGGTGAACTTGTCGCCGTGCTCGCTTTTGGTTTTAACGCGTCGTTTCTTCGTAGCTCCACGCTTGTGGTTGAAGGTGTGCGCCAGCTCACCACCATCGAATGGCTCTTTGCCAGCGCTGTCATCGGTGCACTGTTTGGCCTCCTGTTCAGCACATTTGTGGGCGATGAAGAAAACCAACCCAAACTCTTTTTGACCAGCGTGGGCTCCATCCTCTTTGCCAGCGGTATCGCCGTGGGCCTTGATGTCTCTCCCATGTTTGTGAACCTCATTGTCGGCATCGTGGTGGGCCTGTCCTCCTCACACGCAGATAGTTTACGCGATGCTGCCGAGCGCCTGGTACACCCTGCGAGCGTCCTGCTTCTTGTGCTCGCAGGTGCGCTCTGGGAACCTCAGTGGAACCTTGAACTTCTGCTCTGTGTCATCCTGTACCTCGTCTTCCGTGCGCTTGCCCTCTTTATCGCCAACGTCTCCATGACAGGTTTTCAACAGCACTCTGACTTGCGAAAAATCTTTGGTCCTGGACTTGCCCTTCAAGGCACCTTCAGCATGGCGCTCGTACTCGACTTTGAGCAACATCAACCTGACACCGCACAGTTCATCCTCAGCATCATGATCATCGCCTTCCTCATCGAAGGTCTTGTCTCCCCCATCTTCTTACGACGCGCCTTGCTTGATATCGGAGCCATCTCCGCATGGGTTAATGACTACGATGAGACTCAAAAGAAAAAACCTGCATCCACAACATCAGCACATGCTGAAGACCCCTCCTCGGAGGAGTCCACTCCTCTGATCTGGAACACGCCCCCCAGTGAACTGGAAGTTCTGGATTTAAGCCGCGCTGAAGAAAGCTAATTCACCACACAAGATTCATTTCTGTTGACCTCAAACAACCTGATTTTTTATGAAAACTGTTATCATTGGTGCGTCAGAAGTCGCTGTTATTCTTGCTAAAATGCTCTCTAGCAACATGCATGATGTCACGATCATACATAATGAAGACCGCGATCTTCGTCACCTCTACGAGCTCGACCTTCAGATTATCGAAGGTGATGCCACACATCGCGCCTTGCTCAAACAAGCGGCCGTCTCACAAGCCACACTTGTGGCGAGCGTCTCGCACAATGCCTCATACAACTTGGTGTCAAGCGCGCTCGCCAGTGAGCTTGGCGCACAGATCTCCATCGCTGTTGTGGAAGACCCCGGATTCTTCTCCACAAGCGCTGCTGTCGAATATGACGTTCTTGGGGTTGAAGCAGTGTTAAACACTGCTCGCCTGGCTGGTCAGGAGATCATGAAACGCATTCGTAAAATCGACCTCGACTTCGTGGTCAACCTTGTGGGCGCATCCATCCAGGTTCTGCTTGTGCCCATTCGACGACTGAACAAGGTTCCTTCGCAGGCACCCTCCGAACTCAGTCTTCCCCACGGTACATTTGTGCCTGCGGTGCTTCGCGATGGTGATCTCATCGCGGCACAGGAAGTACATTCGCTTGATATCGATGACCAGTTGATGGTCGTGGGTACACCTGCATTGATTTCAAGCGCCTTGCACAAGCTTGGTGTACCAAGTTCACGAGGCCGTGTGATGATTGTGGGCGGAAGCTCAGCAGGTGCACAGCTTGCTCGCCGCCTCTCTCGTGAAGGACGTCGCGTTCAGCTTATTGAAGCGTCCGAGCGTCGTGCAGTTGAACTTGCCGAGGATCTTGAGTCCGTCACCATTCTTAATGCAGATGGCTCCAACCTCGCGTTGCTTGAAGAACTTGAGGTCCAGGATGTCGAATACATGATCACTGCCACGAGCGACGATGAGCTCAACCTGACCACAGCCCTGATGTCCAAACAGCTTGGCACCATGCATGCCTTTGCACTCATGAACCGCGCTGGCTATGGCGCAATCTACGAGCGCCTTGGTGTTAATGGTGTTGTATCTCGTGATGATACGCTCTCCAAAAATATCATGACCATCGCGGATGTGGACCGCAGCGATGAAAATGAAACGATCAAGGGTTCGCATCATGTGCTGGAGATCTGGCGAGCACCCTCGAATATGAAGGAAAACTTCAGCCTGAATGCGCTGAACTTGCCGCCGCAGGCGATATTGTTGGGGATTGTGCGTAGAGCACAGGCACTTCAACCTGGTCAAACCGAGGCGATTCGACCTCGTGATTCGCTGGTCTTTGCTGTACCTCAATCTCAAATTAAAGCCTTGCGCCGCGTCCTGTCAAAATTCTCTAATTGATTGATTAATAAAAGTTTTTAACTCAATAATTTCCGAGTAGCACTCTTCATTTCTGGAGGCTCTTTACCATGTATCCTCTCGCGGTGGCCAAAAACCTGTCGGCGCTTCTGTTGCTTTTTGCAGCATTGCTCTGTGCGCCTGTGGGTTTGTCGGTCTCACAAAATAACATGAGCGCGCTGGTCGCATATGCGACCAGCGCGCTCATCACGACGATCCTTGCCGTGGTTCTCGGGTTTATTAGCCGAAATGCAAAACCAAGAATCCACCGCAAGGACGCCCTGATTACTGTGGCCATGATGTGGCTTATGATGGGCGTGCTTGGCGGATTACCTTTTGTGATTGAAGGGTCTATCTCCGATCCTGCTGCGGCGCTCTTTGAAGCTGTCTCGGGGTTCACTACCACGGGAGCCACGGTGGTCTCGGATGTCGATGGCCTCAGTGATCCGACAAACCTCTGGCGATGCCTCATGCACTGGATTGGTGGTATGGGTATCGTGGTGCTCTTTGTCGCGGTATTTCCCCAGATTGGTGTGAGCGCCAAACAACTCTTCAAGAACGAGGCTGCTGGTCCCATTGTCGATGGTTTTAAGCCTCGCATCAAAGAGACGGCCTTTTCGCTCTGGATCGTGTACACCATCCTGACTGTGTTATGCGCCGTCAGCTTCTTTGCTGCGGGCATGAACAGCTACGATGCTGTCTGTCATGCGATGAGTACCCTTGGTACAGGCGGATTCTCCACACGAGGTGCCTCGACGGGCTTCTATCAAAGCCCTCTTATTGACTGGATTACATGCTTCTTCATGTTTGTCGCAGCGCTCAACTTTGGACTCTTTTATGATGTCGCACGTGGTCGCTGGCGCTCTCTATTTCAGGATAAGGAGACTCGCTTTTATCTCATGATCAACCTCCTTGTTGTGATGGTTGTCATGTGGTGCATCCTCCCTCTTCACAATGATAACGGCATTGAATCACTCCGTTATGCGCTCTTTCAAACCCTTGCGGTGACGACCACAACAGGGTTTATGACCGAGGACTTTGACAAGTACCCTGATATTGCGCGCTACATTCTGTTCATGTGTATGTTCATGGGAGGATGTGCGGGGTCCACAGCAGGTGGTCTTAAAGCCATTCGCATCCTCGCAATTTTAAAGCTTATTTTTCGGGAACTTGCGCTGGTGATTCAACCTCGTCAGGTCATTCCCGTGCGTATTGGTCAGTCCACATTTCCTCCCAAGGTGCTGCATGCCATCCTCACATTTAGCGTGGCATTCTTCTTTTTGTGGGCGTTTGCCTCGGCCATTTTGGTCGCGATGGGGATGGACTTTATCTCTGCAATGAGCGCCACCATTGCTTGCCTCGCAAGTATTGGACCTGGCCTGAACAAGGTTGGTCCTACACAAAACTTCATGATTGTGCCCGCCGCAGGAAAGGTTTTGCTCTCATTCTGCATGATCGCTGGACGCCTTGAGATCTTCGCGCTCTTTGCTGTCTTCCATCCTCAATGCTGGCGAAAGGGGTAAGTGATGTTAAAACGTATAATAGTCCTCGCGCTCCTGTTCGGCATGATGTTTGGCCTGGAAATCGTCACACACGGTTTCTCGGGTGATCTTTTTATTGCCTCTCAGACACTCTCAAGTATTGGTTTTACCGCGCTCTTTGCCTTCACCGTGGGTGAGATCTTTGGCGCATTTAAACTCCCTCGAGTGACAGGTTACATCCTTACGGGGATTGTGCTTGGTCCACACCTCTCCGAGATCTTCTCCTCCACCATTGTGGAGCGCATGCAGATGTTTAACACGCTTGCGCTCGGTCTCATCGCCCTGTCTGCGGGCCTTGAACTTGATATGCGGGGTACGTGGCGGCTGATGAAGACGCTTGGCGTGACCATTCTCTTAAAAATTGTGGCCTTGCTGGTCCTTGTGGGCGGCGCCTTTGTCGCCATCGAGATGATATGGTCCCCCTTCAAGCTCGATATGAGCCAGACCATTGCTGTGGCGCTGATCATCGCCACCCTTGGTATCGGTACTTCTCCTGCAATCGCGCTTGCGATTCTTAACGATACGGGCGCCAAGGGACGACTCTCCGAACTGCTGCTTTCCATGGCGGTCCTCAAGGACCTTGTGGTGGTGGTTTCACTTGCCATTGCCATGGCTGTGGTCAACGCCTTGCTCTCGGGAGGAGGCTTTGATCCTCACTCACTTGTACACGTTGCGGAAGAAATCGGTGCCTCCATCCTTGCAGGGAGTATTATTGGTGGTCTGACCATCGCATACATCCGCTTTGTTCATCAGGAGATGCTCTTTTTTGTGGTGGCAATGATCCTTGCCGTGGCTCAGATCAGCGCCATTCTTCACCTTGAACTCCTCCTGGTGTTCATTGTAGCAGGATTTCTCGTTCGTAACTTCTCCCCCTACGAACATGACCTGCTTCACCCGCTTGAAGTTGTGGCGCTCCCTGTCTTTGTGGTCTTCTTTACCACGGCAGGCGCCAACATCGATCTTGGTAAAACCTGGGCTGTGCTCCCAATTGCGATCGCGCTCTTTGCTGCTCGTGGCGTGGCCTTCTTTGCCGCTTCAAAGTTTGGCGCACTCATCTGTAAAGAGTCCGAAGCCATTGCAAAACATAGCTGGATGTCTTACTTGCCACAGGCAGGTGTGACGCTTGGACTTGTCACCATTGCTGTAGGAAAACTCTCTCCTGAAGGCGCGTCCGAAACCATGGTACGCGTTGCCGAAGTCATGGAACCTCTTGGTGTGGCTCTTGTGGCATTAAACCTTCTGGTTGGCCCTGTCACTGTGGGTATGGCCCTCAAGAAAGCAGGTGAAGTGCCCGAAGAAGCTTCTGGTGAAGATGCACATGCTGCCGAATCACACGATGCACATGCCTCAACACCAAAGGCATCCACGCTCACGATCGAACCTCAACATGAGGAGCTTGATCCTCAGAAAATTCTCCTCAGCGTACAAGACATCCCTCTTGACTGGCTTGCCGCCATCGATCAGGACTTTGCCACCGATACTTCACTACAGAATATCGCCACCGAACTTGATAAAAAAGTTGAAGACATGACGCTTGAAGTCATTGATTTACTTGAACAACAGCTTGTCACACTGTTTGAAATCCTTCCCAATGAATACTCCCATGAAGAGTTTGCAGATATTGCAATTCAGTGGCAACGACATGCCCAGTGTGGAGAATCTCAGGTAAGCGATGACCTCGATCATATTCTTCGAGACCTGTTCCCTTCTCTGCTCGGTGCACTCCCCAAAAGTACACTCACAAAACTTCACAGCGTGCACCTGGATGCAAGCGATGAAAATACCATGGTCAAGGTCAGAGCCGCCGTGCGACGTGCGTCCGTCAGGTTCTTGCCCAATGGTGAGGCTGCCTACAGAAAAATTCTTGTCAAACAAAGCGCTCGTGCGGTCCTTGAACCAGGGTTGCTCGCTGCGCTGCTTGACTGGATGACCGCCCTCGCCAACGCTCAGAACACCTTCTTTGGTGCCATGGTCGGTGCGCTTGAATCTCCCGAACCGCGCCAAAACCTGCTCGACACCATGCAGGCCCAAATCGATTACGCACGTGCTCGCGCACGTTCAGCCTGGCGTCATGGCTGGGTTCAGGCGCTTGAAGAACTTATTACAGAGCTCAACACGCTTGATACGCCTGTAAACCCTTCAACGTCTGTCTCTTACTCCAAGGCAGAACACCATATTCAAGAGCGCCTGAAACTACTCAAACGCGCCCGAAAGCACTGGCGTCTTGTCCACTCATCCACCGATGCTCATGTCATTGCTCGTGCGTCCAATATTGTCGCACGTCATGAACTTGTGGATCTCCTTGATTCACGCTTCATTCAACCCGAAAAACATATCACTGAGGAAATTCACTCCACGCTGGACATCGTGATTCAACGCCTCTCCATGATCGAAAGTCATGTGTCGCAAGTTGTGTCTGAAAGCGATGAAAAAGACAAAACCAAGGACAAAATCTTTACCCCAGAAGAGCTTGAAGAACTCGGTCAACAGGTCGAGCAGTGCTATGATTCACACCTTCAAAAACAACTGCGGCGCCTGGTCCATCAACATGGTGGTCGACAACTTCTGGCCGAACTTCAAAAAGAAATTGAACACCGCCTCGCTCAACTCCCCTCCGAACTTGAAATGCTTAACCTCGAGGACACAAACTACAGCTCCTCAAGCTATCATCTCAACCTGCAAGACCTCTTCAGGCAAAACCTTCTCTCCGAATTCTTCACCGAATTGCTCAAAGAACATGGTGAGTTCAGCGAAGTCATTGCTCAGGTGCCCTCACGCACCATGGAAGCCCTCCATGCCATTCAGTATGCGCTCGAACTTGTCGCCCGTGGGCGTATCTCCCAACAGGAGGATGCTCGCCAACACATTCAGACAAGCTTCTCCCGAGGACTCAAGCAACTTGAAGAAATTAAAGAGGAAATTACTCAGGACCGTGATGAACTTGAACAGGATATCCACAAGCAAATCTCCAGATCGTTTGAGGAAATCACTAGCAACATCACACAACCCCCTCGGTTTGATGGAATTCGCTTTGTTCAGGAAGGTCTCAGACATCCGCTCGTGGAACGCGTTGAGCAACGCACCCAAGTCCTGCGCAAACAGGCTATCGAGCACTTCAAACAACTTCAAACATGGGTGTACAACCTCAGTGATCGTGAAGAAGTCCGTGATCTGCGTATCCGCAGAGGTATCGACAAACTCTCCTCACGTCAGATGAAACAATGGCTTGAAGACACGCTCCCTGCACCTTCACAACTCCCCATCGACTCTCTGATCCATCAACTCTTCTCACTGGACCCCGTCGATGACAGGCGACTTTTTGTCTCCCGTAATGAGAGCACGCAGCTCCTGGAAGCTGTGGAACGCTGGAAACACCATGAACGTGTCTCCATTGTGGTCAAAGGCCCCATCGGTTCTGGCAAGTCTTCGCTCATTGATAATCACCTCTTTGATATCGGTGCAACAAACCTCTACCGCCTCGATAGACGCTTCTGGCAACGCACCGATGGCCTCCTCAGAGCGCTCTCTTTTGAGATCGGCGTACGTGAAAACCTCGATGTCATGGCAAGAAAACTCAACAGAGGTCAACATGTCATCATTGTTGATGGTCTTGAACAATGGCTCGCCCCTGATATCTCGGGCTTTGAACAGTGGCGCACGCTCCGAAAACTGATCAGCAAGACACCCTCCACGCTCTGGATCGTCTCCACACATGATGGGTTCTATAATCTCCTTGCAGAAGCACTCCCCTGGGATGTCGCTTTTACCGATATCATTCAGATGAGCTCGTTGAGCACAGCCAAACTCATGGAGATTATGGATCTCAGACATCGTCTCTCTGGTTATGATTACAACTTCCCTGAACCCTCTGTAAAACAACGTGTTTTAACACGTCGTGAAGACAATAAAACATTCTACTTTGAAGACCTCAACAAGCGCTCTTCTGGTGATATTCGTGCTGCGATTTACTTGCATCTGCGCGCCATGTCTCAACAGCGTGAGGATATCTCATTGCAGCCTCTTCAATCACAGAGCATTCCCTTCCTTCAAGCACTCCAACTTGAGGAACAAGCTGTGCTTCTGTCATTGCTTCAGTTTGCTCAACTTCCTCGAAAGAGTCTTCAGAATTATCTCTCGACGCCATCGATTGAAACATTTGAAATCCTTAACAGATTAAACATGTTAGGTCTTATTCAAGATGCTTCTTCGCACGACGAAATTTACATCCCATTCCATTTGAGACGGCCCCTCCTACTTGAACTCTCCACACATCACACACAGGAGGTCTCATCATGAGTAACCCCACACAAGATGCTCCTGAAACACATCCAAACGATGTCAAAAAAGATTCCAAATTACAAGAGGTTGAAGCCGTCGTGGAGAACGCTGCGTCTGAAGAGATCTCCTCTGTGACACAGCTTGAAACGCAGCTTGAACAGGTCAAAACCATCGACCTTCAGCTCATCACAGGTATTGGGATCGTCATCATTGTCTGGCTGCTCGCCAGGCGCTTTGCAAAATTCTCGGTGCGTAAAAAAATTATTCAACCCCTGACAGGCACACGGCTTAATCTACTTATCACCACCTTCATGATGCTCATGTTGGGTTGGCTCATGACAAGCAAGATCTTTCAGGCCCTAAACCTCCAGTTCTCCACAGCCGCAGTGATGCTTGGCCTCCTGATGCTCGTCTCGTTGCCTCTACTTGCTCGTGATGTGCTCGCTGGATTGACACTTGGCTTGCGCGGTCAGCTCGCGCCTGGAATGCGCCTGAAAATGCAAAACTATGATGGCTATGTTGAACAGGTCGGCCTCTCCTCCGTCACTCTTCTTGGTGATGACGGCGGACGCATCGTCCTTCCCACGCGCCAGCTTAGACAGAGCCCTTACGAATTACGTGCAGCCAACCGCATCGCACGCCTGTCCTTCTCCATACCGCTCCCCAGAAAAATTGATGACCATGCTCAGGATGAGCTCCTTGAGAAAATACGCTGGATCTGCATCACCTGCCCATACAGACAACCCTCTTCCCCCGTGTCCGTGTCACTTCAGGATGAACACTCCGACACACAATCCTTGCAAATCTCTCTTCAGGTCGCATCTGAACAGGCATCTCCTCTAGCAAAATCGTTTTTAAATCATCACATTTCAACCATTGAAGAGCTCTGCTAACCTCCTTATGATAAACCAAAATAAAATGATAAAACAAACACTTACATCTGTCGTGACAATGGCTTGCCTCCTTGCCGTGACCTCCTCCGTGGTACACGCAGAAGACACTCCTCAAGAGTCATCCTCGATAAACGCAGGTCTCAACCTACGCACTGATCTTGGCGCACACCCACTGCGTATTGATCTTGGCTGGAGAACTCAAAACACAGACCTCCTGCTTGTCCTTGACCCCATGTTTTGGACCGATGGACAGTCCAGCTCGGACCTTATTTTTGGATGGCGTTTCCAGAATCGTGTTCAACCTATCATCGGTTGGCGAATGCACAGCATCAAGCTCCCTGAAGGACGTCAACTGCAACAAAACCTGCTTGCAGGTGTGGCCCTCGATTTGCCCACGTTCTTTGACAATAAACTACGTGGACAGTGGGGTTTTGAGCTTGCGACCACGTTAGTAAAACATGGCGCAAATCTACCCGCTGAAACCATCTCATTTGCCTCTGCACGACACTACCTTGACCTTGTCAACTTTGGCATGTTCGCCCGCTTTGACTTTCATATTCCTCTGGGGACCAAGTAATGCCTCGTACCTTTTATAACTATACGTTTTTACTTGTCATTCTCACGGCTCATGTTGCCTGTTCAAGCGATGTTGAAGCCCCACGCATTATTTGCCACAACGCCAATTGTGTTGAACCTGCCAACCCCGTCGAGGATGACACGCCTGAAGCTCTCAACGCCTCTCTTGCGCTTGTAGATGCCCAGGATGTCCCGCTAATTGATGGTGTGGAAATCGATACCTTCTGGTTTGGCGAAGAAGATCGTTGCCTCTTTGCGCATGACCTTGCTGATCCTGACAGTGCGCAAGATGCATCCGTTGCTTTTGATATAATTTCCAATCATTTACAGCAGCGTATTGAAAACTCAAAAGCAATTACGCGACAGGGCAAGGCGTTTTCGATCTTCATTGAACTCAAGGGTCATGTGGGCCCCGCCAAGAGTGAAAAGCACTCCCCGGAACAACTCCAGAAACACGCCGACTGTGCAGCTCAACTGGGCGTTGATTTTGCCGTCCACTCAACCACACACGACTACCCCCTTGAACTTGTATTCACATCATTTGATGCGTCTCTCTTGTTAGAACTCCAGTCCTCAACGCTCTATCAAGATATTGCCGCACAACCCAACGCCGTCAGCAAGTTAGGGTATCTTGTGGGTGTACCAGCACCGCTTGATTCTCAAAGCAAACCACTGGACAGCATTCCTTCTGAACTCAACATTGATATGTTGAGCGCTCACCCACACTGGACAAGACACAGCACACTTCATGCTGCGGAAAGCCTCAACTGGGAGTTGTCACTGTGGATGTTCAGCGCTGTGCCCGAAACCTATGACGCCATCCTCACGTATAACCCTCACTATATTACCACCAGTGAGGCAAACCTTTTGTCTGGATGGCTTGAAGAGCAAAAGTAAAGGTCATGTAGGGGGCGCCTGTTTCAACAGGCGCCCCCTACATGACCTTTACTTTTGCTCTATTTTCGTGTGCTTACACGCACCTTTACAGGTGTATTGGGGGCAATGGTCAAGTTACGACGCTTGGGTTTGACCTCTGTGTCCAGAAGCTCAAAGTCTGCTTCATGAATCCATGTGGCCAGCACGATACTCATCTCATAACCCGCAAAAGCAGCACCAACACAGCGGCGATGACCTCCGCCAAAAGGCATGTATTCCCATGGTTTATAGCTCTTCTCGATGAACCTTTCAGGCTTGAACTTTTCAGGCTCATCATAGATCTCAGGATCGTGATGTACGGCAGAAATCGCCACGCTCACAACCTTCCCTTTTCCAACACGATAGGGGCCAAGATCCATCGGTTCGAGCAAGGTGCGCAAGACATCAGGTACAATAGGATAGATCCTGATCGTCTCCTTCCAAACACCTGTAAGATATGGCAATTTAGCAATTTGATCGAGGGGCATATCCTGCGCAAACGCTTCATCGACTTCTTCTTTAAGGCGAGCCAGAACCTCGGGGTTTTTGTGGATATGATACATGGCCCAGGTCATTGCAATGGCGGTTGTTTCGTGACCTGCTGCAAGCAATGTAAACAAATGGTCACGTATGGTCTGGTCCGAAAACTTGTATCCATCCTCATCTTCTGCCTGCAAAAGAAGGCTCAAGATATCATCGCCATAGCCCTGCTCTCGTTTGGCGTTAATTTCGCCATAGATCAGACCTTCTCCCACGGCCATGTGTCGTTGAAACTTGGCCCATGGACCAAGTCCCATAAATGAGCGCTGTAAACTCTTGTTAAACAGAAACGCAGGGTGCAATGCATCCATAATCGACTTGAGCGCAACCCTGACCTCTTCAATGCGCGACTCATCATCAATGCCAAAGATGGCGCGAATGATGACCTCCATGGAAAGTTCATTCATACTGTCATAAGTATTTAGAATTCCATTTTTATTTGTATCTTGCTTGAGCCGTTGAAGAGCCACATTGTGCATCAGCTCACCATACGCTCTCATCTGCCTTCCCTGAAAACAGGGCATAACCAGTCGACGCTCACGCTTGTGCTTCTCTCCCTGGATTAAAAAAAGGGAGCCTTTCCCAGTGAGAGGCTCCGTGACATCTGCGGCAAATGGATCGTAGTCCATCGGGTTATGTGCAAAAATTTCTTTGATATACTCGGTGTTACGCGTCGCAACAATGTCTCCATTTAATGCGGTCAAGCGCGCCGTATCACCATACTCACCAAACAGATCCTCATACATTTTGTAGTGGTCTGCCATAATCTTATACGTGTTACGTAATGTGCTCGTTGTGCCTGACGGCAAATGCTCTTGCTCTACCTGTGTCATATACACTCCTTTTAATTGTATGTATGTGCATAATTGTGTGTACCAGCTAGTGCATTTAATTCTGACGACATGGTTGCGCAAATCAACGTGTCATATTGACGCAGATAGACAAAGGGCGGCGAGTGTTGTGAAACAACACTCGCCGCCCTTTGTCTATCTTGCTGAATTTAAAGACTATTTCTTGCTTGATTTACGCTTGTTGTGATCAAGGATAGCCTTACGAAGACGGATGGATTCAGGTGTGATTTCCACGTACTCATCGTCCTCAATGAACTCGATAGCCTTCTCAAGACTCATCTCAAGAGGGGGAGTAAGAACGGTCGCAGAGTCAGAACCTGAAGCACGCACGTTGGTCAGCTGCTTCTTCTTACAAGGGTTCACGACGAGGTCGTTTTCACGAGCATGCTCACCGATGATCTGACCATTGTAGACAGGCTCAGCAGCGCCCACGAACAACTTGCCGCGCTCCTGAAGGTTGAACAGCGCATAACTTGTGGTTTCACCTTTCTCAAGCACGATGAGTGCACCATTTCGCTTGTGAGGAAGCTCGCCACGGTACTCTTCATAGGCATCAAAGTTGGTGTACATCACACCTGTACCACGTGTGTCGGTCAGGAACTCGGAGCGGTAACCAAGCAAGCCACGTGCAGGCACCTTGAAGAGCAACCTCTGTGTGTTGTCTCCGTTGACCTTCACTTCAAGAAGCTCGCCCTTACGCTGGTTCAGCTTCATGATCACTGTACCTGCGTAATCAGCATCGGTCTCCACGACCACTTCTTCCATCGGCTCAAGGGTCTTGCCGTTCTCATCTGTTCTGAAAATCACCTGAGGACGAGAGACCTGAAGCTCATAACCTTCACGCCTCATGGTCTCGATAAGCACAGCCAAGCTAAGCTCGCCACGACCAGAAACCTTGAAGGCCTCGGCACGCTCTGTAGGCTCAACTTTCAAGCTCACGTTACCTTCAAGCTCGCGATCAAGACGGTCCTTGATCTGACGACTTGTCACGTACTTGCCTTCCAGACCAGCAAATGGAGAATCGTTAATCATGAAGATCATGGACAGTGTAGGCTCATCAATCTTGAGCATGGGGAGAGGATCGGGGTTGTTGATGTCCGTCAAAGTCTCACCAGGAAGAATCGCATCAATACCTGTCACAGCAATGATGTCGCCAGCCTCGGCGTAATCAACTTCCATACGCTCAAGACCCCTGAAGCCCCAGATCTTTGTAATACGTGCAGAATCATCGTTGCCTTCGCGCCTGTGCACAAGAACCCTGTCGCCCACCTTCATGGAGCCGTTGAAGACACGACCAATCGCCACGCGACCAAGGTAGTCATCGTAGTTCAAGGTTGCGACCTGCATCTGAAGCACAGCTTCAGGATCACCAGCAGGAGGCTCAATTTTGTCCACGATCATCTGGAACAGAGGCTCAAGATCCTTGGGCTCATCGCCCACTTCGTTGATGGCGTATCCTTCCTTGGCAGAAGCGTAAATCACAGGGAAGTCAAGCTGCGCATCAGTCGCGCCAAGATCAACGAACAAGTCGAAGACCATATCAAGCACAGCGTCAGGACGTGCGTTTGGACGGTCAATTTTGTTGATCACGACCACAGGGTTCTGGCCAAGCTCCAGAGACTTACGAAGCACGAACTTGGTCTGTGGCATGGGGCCTTCAAACGCGTCGACGAGCAAGAGCACGCTGTCCACCATCTTGAGCACGCGCTCCACCTCACCACCGAAGTCGGCGTGACCAGGAGTATCAATGATGTTGATCTTATAGTCGTTCCAACGAATCCCTGTACACTTGGCAAAAATGGTAATGCCACGCTCTTTCTCAAGATCATTGGAGTCCATCGCGCGCTCACTGAGCTCTTTGTGAGATTCGATGGTGTTGGACTGGCTCAGGAGCCCATCAATCAGTGTGGTTTTACCGTGATCGACGTGGGCGATAATTGCAATATTACGGACATTTTTCATGATCTTATCAATCTACTCTTTAGAAGGAGTCTTGGAGGGCACATGTTCCATGCACTCTGGCTTCTGTTTTCTGTTACACTCTGCGGCATTACAGCTTCTTCTCATATGCTTTAGACCAACAGGTGCAAAGCGCTCGCCTTCATATAAGGCTTGAGTTAGAGATGCAACCTTGAATATGGCTTGTTACAACGAAGTCACCGAAAAAAGACAAAAAGAGGGCGCTGTTGACATGTCAACAGCGCCCTCTTTTTGTCTTTCTCTATGCTTAACTCATCGAGCTAAACACGATATGATCTTACCAGCTTGCTTTGGTCACGCCGGGGATCTCACCTTGAAGAGCAAGTTCACGGAACTTGATACGAGAGAGACCGAACTTGCGAAGGTAACCGCGTGAACGACCTGTAAGGTTGCAGCGGTTGCGCTGACGTGTTGGGCTAGCATCACGACCCATTTTAGCAAGCTTCTTATATGCTGCTTCGCGATCTTCAGGTGCGGTGCTTCCAGACTTGATGATTGCAACGAGTTCTGCACGACGGTCTGCGTAACGAGCAACGGTCTGTGCGATGCGTTTTTCACGTTCGATTTGGCTGACTGTAGCCATATGACATTCCTCTTAAATTAAAATGTTGTGTTCAAATAGTGACTTTATCTTAACACGATGTTCGGTGGTGTTATCTCTTTCATGCTCCATCAACTTGACTCTCACTTCAAAACTGGTTGGCATTTTTGCCAATGAAATCAAAGTCTTGTATTTTTGGGCACCTCCTCAAAAGCTCTTTCTACCCTGAGAAGGCGAGTTATTATGGGATATTATGGGTGGAAGGTCAAGCTAAATCGTTGATTCTTGTATCGTGTTTATCTCTCCTTGCATCCTCTCAACTGTCCTGACAGAAGATGCTCTCTGTATTCATATCCCACTTGCCCCCTGGATCATACATGACTCACCCACTCCACATGACGCGCTTTCAACACGGCTCCAGTGCTCACTTCTTTGGTGTTCATGGCTGGGGGTCCACGGGCCCACAAAGCTTCTCCGACCTCGCTCAGCACCTCCCTGAAGATGCCTCTCTTTTTGCCCCAGACCTCCCGGGATGCGGACAAACACCCCCACTCTCATCCTGGACACCCGAAGCGGTACACCAGTCTCTCCTCGATTCCTTTGATGCCCATTACACTGGAAAACCCATGACCGTCATTGGTTCCTGCTCGGGTTCCTTCCACGCACTACCACTCGCCATTGCTCGACCTGAACAAGTCAAACACATTGTGCTCCTTGAACCCTTTGCCTTCATGCCCTGGTTCTTTGGCATCTTCCTCAAACCCCTGACGGGTTATCCCCTCTACAAGATGGTGTTCGATAATCCCATCGGACGAGCGATGACCCGCGCTAGCCTCAAACGTCAAGGTGGTGACCAGGACAAGGTCGATATGGTGGGAAACTTCGGTCAAAGCACTGACCTTGGTGAGGCCTACAAGTATCTTCAATATTACGGGACGATTGTAGATCACAAGGTCTTTGCCAGGGCCACTCAACCTGTACACATCATTTGTGGCGAGAACTCATTCAAGGCCATTCACAAATCTCTTGACCTCTGGAAAGAAAACTGGCCCGAGCTGACGCCTCATGTGCTCCCTGGCATTGGACACATGTTGAGTCAGGAAGCACCCGAACTTACCGCATCACTGATCTTCAATGTGCGATAGCGAAGGGGCGGCGGCTGATAAATCAGCCGCCGCCCCTTCGCTATCGCACATTGAAGATCACAATATATCATATAACATGTTGATTTATTGCTGTTTTCCTTCAATAGCAAGCAACAACACCACAGATGCCACGGCCAGTCGCTTATCAAGACCACACTGCTCTGCACGGCTCAGGTCAATGTCATATTTGGCGACAAATGGGTTGAAGTTTTGCTGGAACGTTGCGGCTTCCTGTCCATTTACAGTCACTGTAAATCCTTGTGGTACAAGGTTTGAGAGGAAGCGACGAATCATCGCCAGCGCCATGGAATCTTCCATGACTGTACCAATCTGAGTTCCGTTGGCGTCAAACATATGCCACTCATCGCGCAACATGCTCTTGAGGCCCTGACGTTTCAACGCTCCCACAACCTGACCCGTCTGCACGTCAGTCACATCATAGGTGCCTGAAAAATCCATGATACTGCGCGCCTGAATTGTCATCACAGGATGCTGCTTGCCCTCATCGCGATACACCGTGATGGCTTCCTTGAGCTTGAACGCTTTTTGATGCACAAAAAAGCACAAATTCTCTTGTGTATCAAAGACATAGAACTTATTGCCAAACATGGAAAAAATCTTCTTCTTGGCAAGGTAACGATCCTGATTCACGAGCACCATATCCTGACTCATATACAAACTCCGTTATATGTTTCGTTTTTTACGACCTGGGATTGGTTATTTTGTCTCATGATTTCAAATCCACAGCAAGATCGTTTTGCGATCATCCCTTCAAACATCATCTGCACTGCATACACATTACACTGTACTCTGATACATTTGTGCTCACGTTTATAACGTCAAAGATGCTTTAAGTGTAAACTATTGCATCCTGTCTCATATGATTTATGGCATGACTCATCAACATCATGCCTTATGAAGGAGCCCCACCATGTCAAACAAACCTATTTCAATTACAAACAAAGATGAACTAGTTCAGTATCTTGGACAGGATTCTGGCGCGGCCGTCATTGACTTCTGGGCACCTTGGTGTGGTCCTTGCCGCGCCATGGCCCCTCACTTTGACGCCGCCTCGGAGCACTACGCCGATGAACCTGTCGCCTTCTATAAAATCAACACCGAGGCAAGCCCCGAGCTTGGCTCCATGTTCAATGTGCGTGCGCTCCCCACCACCATGTTACTGATCAACGGCAAGGTCGAGGATGTGATCCCTGGCCTGCTCACACCTCACAAGATCAAAAAACGTGTGGACTGGCTTTTATCAAAATCCAAAGGAGAGAGCGTGTTTAAACGCTTTATCAAGTCTTTGTAAATGGCTTGATGAGCATCGCCATGTAGCGGGTTGGATAATCCTCATCAAGCCCCATCTCTTCGGGCTCTCCCTCGGGCGCATAATGCGTCCCAAACACCACATCCAACCAGGGCGCAAGGTTCGCATAGTTCCCCACATCTCTTCCCTTGGCGTGATGCCAGTGATGCAGATGTGGGGACCCTAACAGGTAACCAAATATCCCCACCTTGATCCTTACATTGGAGTGGATAAATATCGCCCATAACCCCCGAAAGAAAATTAAAAGCATCACCTCGGAGAAGGCAAAACCACACACAATCGCAGGGATATTCACCATGAATTGTGTGTATAAACCGTCAAGAGGATGCTCTCTGTGTGCCGCCAACCAGTCCACCTCATGGCTACTATGATGCACCGCATGAAATCGCCAGAGAATGTCCACGCGATGCTGTAAACGATGTGCCCAGTATGCCACAAAATCCCCAAGTACTAGCGCGATGACAAGCTGTAGTCCCCATGGAATCTGGGCAAACAGAATATGTATTTGACCCAACACGCTTACTGATGCAAGCGGTTGTATTACGAGGTGAATGATAAAATTTGCGAGCGCTATAAACAGTAGATATTGACCCAGGAAAAAACCCAGGTCTGTCCAGAACCCTTCCCTGAAAATCTTTTGCTCACGCGCAGCACACAACCGCTCAAGCGGGATGAATAACACAGCCAACAACACAAGACTTGTCAACGCATGCGTTGAACGGTCCTGTAGAAATAACATCGCCTGCTGCACATACTCTGGCATGATATGCTCTACTTGTTATTCAAGTTCAGCTTCAACTTGCCGCCACCACCATTGTTGAACTTGAAGTTTGGCATTGGACCCGACTTCGTCGCAGGGAGTAAATTGGTATCAAGCTGGAGCTTGAGTCTCTGCCCTGAACCCTGATCCTCACCTGCCATGTCTTCACCCCTGGTCGATGACATGTCTGGCACAGCTTCACCATCTGCTTGTTTTACTGCCCCCTGCTGCATCTCCTCCTTTGTCTCCTCGGGAGTGGTTGCCGTAGGCTCCTCTGTAGTCGCTTTCTTTTCTTCACAGGCCCACACTCCACACAACAGCATCATCAAACAAATCAGACGTGTCTTCATTTTTCCCTCGCTTCAAAATTTAAAAACCAAAGTCTTTTCACCTTGTATTTCAAACAAATACGCATTGTTTCCTCATGGATAACAGTGCGTTATCTTTTCTTGCTAATGACTCTTATCACAAAGTGGTTAATCTCAACAGCAACAGCGCTGCTGTAGCACAACCCCTATGGCAGCCTCATAGTACGACATGGTGAGCTCCGAATCCTCCAATTCTACACCATGACAGCCCTATGAATATACAACCCCGCGTTTTTACCTTTTTAGCGGGGCTCCAAGAGAGGAGAGCCTGACCTTATATTACACCAGGCTCTCCTCTTTTTTATTTTTTATACTGACGTACACTCGCCTGAAAAGATCTCAAAAACTCACATTCACCCCACACGATAAAAGTCGTCTGGTTTTCTGGAAGCTCTTTTACCTCTGATGTGTTTGTGTTAATGACCGATGATCTCGCGTTAAACCGTGTATCTACACTGTGACGCTTATCTTTTGATGCTCTTCGCCCTCGACACATGACATGACCCTGCTCATCTTATCCCTGCTCGTCCTTCTGAGTGGGCCTTTGCTCTATAAACTTGTGCAACACGAACCACGTGCGTTCTGGAGCATCGACGGTTTTGTCCTCGCCAGTATCGGCGGCCTCATCCTCTTTCATGTCCTCCCTCCCACACTTGCTACCGCAGGCGGCGGCGCTCTGCTCGCCATGCTTGCAGGTCTTGTTCTCCCCATCCTTGCAGAACAAATCCGTGGCGGACATGACCATCACAGCCTCATTCACAAGCTCTCTGTAGGCGTTGCCCTTGTTGGCCTTGTTTTACACACCTTGCTCGATGGTATTACCCTCGCAGCTCAGACTCATAATGAAGTGAGCACAGCACTTGCCAGCGCTGTCCTGCTCCATCGATTCCCTGTCGCTCTCCTCGTCTGGTGGCTTATCCGACCTACCCGAGGTCGACGCGCAGCCATATTCGCCATTACCATGATCGCCGTCGCCACGGTCACAGGATTCCTCGTTGAAGAGCATCTTCACCAGGCCATGGAAAGCGTCGGATTTGCCTACGTTCAAGCTTTTATTGCTGGCTCATTACTTCATGTCATCGCCCATCACCCTCCTCACCAACACGATCACTCCCATGACCATGACCACCATCATGACCATGCTTCACAAAGCTCATGCGGATGCTCCTCCATTTCGGAAGATATCCTTGGTGAACCTGTAAGTTGCTCCTCGTCACAAGATGATGATCGTGGTCATCATGAACATCACCACCACGATGATGAGCACCATGGTCACAACCATGACCATCATCACGATCACGAAACCTCACATCCTATGGGGGAAATTGCTCATGATCACGCGATGATAGGAGGTCATCACCACGCAGATGGTCACCATCATGATCATGACCACCACAGCCATCCACACCCCCTGATGAGTGGTATTGGTGCGATTGCAGGTATTGGACTTGTGGTTGCGCTCCCATTTATTGAAACGCTCGTACTGTCACAGCACAGCGGCGCGCATGCCGATGATGGCCACCATCATCACCACGCACATGATGTCGTGGTAGAGGACTCACTGTTTGTTTTCACAGGCTATGGAGAACGCTTCTGGGACCTTTTTGTTGAAAGTGCTCCTGCGCTTTTGCTTGGATACATCCTCGCAGGACTCTTTGCATCGTTTCTTCCTCGTGCCTCCATGACGTGGATGAATCGCGGTTCTCATCCTCAAAAAGCATTGCGCGGCATGGCATTTGGTCTGCCCATCCCTATTTGCTCCTGTGGCGTGGTTCCTCTCTATCAGAGCCTCATTCGTAAAGGCGTACCAGCAAGTGCGGCCCTCGCGTTTATGATTGCCACCCCCGAGCTTGGCATTGAAGCCCTGCTCCTCTCCCTCCCTTTGCTTGGCACCGAACTTACCATTGCTCGCCTTGTCGCAGCAGCACTAGTTGCCTTACTCGCAGGATGGGTTATTGGCCGTATAATCCCTACCATCGACACATCACAAGATGTTGAAATTAAAAACAAAAACAAGCCATTAAAAGAACGTTTAAAGGAAGCGGCTGACTTTGGTCTGCGTGAAGTCCTCGACGAAACAGGACCCTGGATCATCGTGGGCCTGAGCATCGCTGCATTGCTCGCGCAGGGAAGCTTGACTAATAGCTTGCTAAACATCCCTAGCGTCGTACAGGTCATGCTTTTCGCTCTCATCAGCCTCCCCCTGTATGTATGTGCATCGGGCGCAACACCACTGGCAGCTGGACTCATCTTTGCCGGTGCATCCCCTGGTTCTGCGCTCGCATTCTTACTCGCTGGACCTGCCACCAATGTCACCACATTTGGTGTCCTCTCCAACATGCATGGCAAACGCATCGCGATCCTGTTTGGACTCGTTGTCATCGGGCTCTCGGTCATGATGGGCCTTGGTGTGGACCTCATCTTCCAAAACACGTCCTTGCATGTACAGGTAGAAGACCACCTCCATGATGAACACTCCTTGGTGCAACTGGTAAGCGCATGGGCTCTGGTCGCACTCTTCTTCATCTCGCTGCTCCGCACAGGACCAAGACACTGGATGCAAACTGTACTCAGCTTTGGCGGCGGTCATAGTCATTGAATATGAATCGAAAAAAGGCGACTTGCTTGAAAGTAAGTCGCCTTTTTTCGATTCATATTCAATGACTTAAATTCATGAATCAAGTTCATATCCACGCGCATTCCAGGCCAACAAACTCCCTGCAATAGTGTAGACATCCTGGAATCCCACCATACTCAAAATACTGGCAGCAATACTGGCTCTGAAGCCACTTCCACAGTACACAGCAACAGGCTTTTCGCGGTCCAACAGCTCTGATTTTTCTTTTAGCTCGGACAATGTGATTGTACGTGCACCTGGTATTGTACCGTTTTTCCACTCACCTGGTTTACGCACATCTACAAGCTGCAATGTACGTTCATCTTCAATCACATTCTTGAGCCTATCTACACTCATAAGATTTTGAGTTTCAAATGAATTACCTTGTTTAAACCACGAGGTAATACCACCCGCAAGATAACCTTCCGCCTCAAGTCCAAGACGCAGCAAATGGGTTTGAATATCCTGGGTACTGATACTGTCTGAAGCAACCAGTGCAATCTTTTTATCTGCGTCAATCAAACTGCCTGCCCACACAGGAAAAGAACCGCCCATGGCAATATTCAGGCTTCCCTTGATATGTGCACCTGCGAAGGCTTCATAAGAACGTGTATCCAGAATTACGGTGCCCTTATCATCCACATACTGTTCAAACTCATCGCCTGACCAGACATCAAGGTGAGCACGATCGTGAATGAGCTCTGGCCCCTCTCTGTTGATACGCTTGAGGCGTTTGTAATATGAGGGTGCAGGTGACTCTTCAAGCTCTTTCATCAGTGATTCCACAAACTCGTCTTCATCCTCAATCTGGAGTCGACTGTTGTGTAATCGCTCGTAACCGATGGTGCTTCGATCGCGGGCTCCGATACTGCTACCACATGGAGAACCTTCGCCATGCGCAGGGTATACCTCCACGCCATCCTCAAGTTTCATCAGCTTATTATGCAATGAATCAAACAATTTACGCGCGAGGTCTTCGTGATCTGCTCCTGGCTCAAGGTCTGGTCTTCCCACCTCGCCAGCAAAGAGCGTATCGCCCGTAAAGACGGCCCATTCTTTTTTGGCGCCAGCGCCACCGCCCGAAAGCACAAGGCTTACATGCTCGCTGGAGTGTCCAGGCGTATGTAAGACACGAAGACTTAATTCACCGACCTGAACCACATCACCCTCGCTTAGACGATTGAGTTCAAAACCATAATCACCCTGCTCCTGATTCTTGATCTCACCGCCATAAATGGTCGCACCTGTTTGCCTTGCGAGCTCACGGCTACCCGACACAAAGTCAGCGTGAATATGTGTCTCAAAAATATCTGTAATTGTAAGGTCGTGCTCTCTGGCTATCTGCATGTACCTATCAATGTCTCGACGGGGATCGATGACAAGCGCCTGAGTACCCGTGGCGAGCATGTAGGAAAGATGTGCAAGACCTTCTGATTTGATGACTTCAAATAACATAAAAAACCACCTCTTATTCTGTAACCAATTGAAAAACAAATAAATAATTGTAATTTTATTTTTATAACAAGCACGTAAATGTATTGTCAGGTGCCTGGTCATATGATTGCCCTATAAAGGCATCACTGCACAAGAATCTAACCCCTCACACTATATTGGACAGTCACTCGTCTTGACTCTGCCCATTAGCAAACCACAGAGCTTTGACAATTTTTTAAAACTTGCTCTCACGACACCTTCTTGTCGCTCTGCCGTGGACTCAGCCTACGTACTCCAAAATGCCACCTCCAGGAGTACTTTTTGGCAGTCAAGACGTACCGTTTTTATGACCATGAATAAGAACAACATTATGTGAGTTCACACTCATGCTTGCTTTTTCCACGCAAGAAACCAACCTCTCAGATTGCGTCAGAATCGATTTCTTGACCATTGTTCATATGAGCATGTGCATTTGTAAATAAACGCGCTTAAATCGTAGCTTTGCTGCGTATACGTTCGTAACTCATCAGCAACCACGCAGGGATAGGGCTTTTATATGAATAACGCGCGCTCTAATAAGACGCCTGTCACTAACTCTCAACAATACAATTTGTATTTGTTTCGATATTTATAATTGCCTTTTTTGACAATCTATTTCCACGTATTTTCAGTCTTTTAACTTGAAATTTTTTACAATACTTATCAACTCAGATGATGTATCATCGTCAATGTTACAATATTCTATATCCAATGTATTTATAACATTGAAAGTATTATTTCTTATTTTGGGAATCTTATTAAGGTCATAGCTGAAAAATTTAATATTTTCAGCCGCATATAGTAATTTAGAAAATATATCTTGAGTTTGATACACACTACATGTCGTCATTCCATACATTACAACGCTTTTAATTGAGGATATACTGAGTATAAAATTTTTAGTTGAAATACAGTCAAAGTAACAACTAATAATCGACAGCTGTAATAAATTTAGATTTTTCCCTCCACTAAGACACCCTGAACAACTATTAAATTCAATATTTTTAATATTATTTGAAAACTCGACGCCATTAACAAAGTTAATCGCATCAAAAGAAATATACTCTAAGAACTCAAAAGAACTAAAGATATTACAATTATAAATATTCATACCTGAAAGGCGCAAGTATTTACTTTTTAATATTAACTCTTTAACCACTTCCAAGTCATTAGTATCTAAATCCATATTGGCAAGATCATAATGTGTAATATTGTTTACTTCTTTTACTTGAGATAGAGCATTAATCAACTGAACTCCAAGAATGTCTTGATTATTGACAGGCTCTACTTCGAACGATTCAAATATATCAAAGAAATTAAAAATGTTAGCATTATACTCTCTACACAACTTCCAGATCCAATGTACAGGCAACTTACGACGCAAAGAATACTCTTCAGCTATACCAATGAGCCATTCCTTTGTTTCATGTATTTCTTCTAATGTGAAATTAACATCAATAATATAATTACAGATTCTCTCCCATACAATATCCGCATCGCTACTCTCACATAACAATATATTAAACTTTTCCATAAACTCTAAGGACACGATCGCTTCTCATCTTGTTGTAAAGTCTTAATGTTTTTAAGACCCATGTTAAAAATATTAATTACTATTTATAATATTTATTTTACGTGGTGTAACTACACTAGCCTACATTCACGTCCTCATAAGAAGAAGGTGTTGACGATCATTTTTTGAAATGATTCTTCTACGCTTCAAACTGAAGAGCAGACCTGGTGAGCTAATTTATACTTCACAGTTGACCTGACGGTGTATCCACTAAAGTTTTATTTGAAAACCGTCGTGTTCTTGAACAGGGACCTTTTCCCTGATCACATCTTCAAACCATCCCATCACCCATGCACCTGATTTCTTTTGAACCCTGGCACAACTCTTTGATACAATTCAAAGAATTCATTAATTTTCGATCCAACCAAAGCGCTCACGCGTAATGATAGGGTGAGATCACACATGTTACATGATGCGTATTTCGTTGCCGCTCTGGACAAAGCCCCAAGTAATCAGACTAACCCAAGGATTCTAACATGATATACACATCTACATCACGATATATTGTGGGCTCATTACTGCTATGCTTTGCCGTCACAGCCTGTAGCGAAAGTGAGCATGATAGCGACAACCTCACAGTCACTCAGGGACTCTCCAAAGGTCAACCAGGCGCCGCAATCGGCGATATCGACTACTGTACTGATCCAAATAACCTGTGTGATATCGGCGAGGGGGCTTGTGGTAGACATTCACAATGTATGAGTGGTTTGAAGTGTGCACCACGTGGCGATATCTATGGTTTTCCTGACTTGCGGGTTTGTGTTCCCGCTCATTGTGTGAACTCCCGTCAGGAATCTCATCTTGGAGAGGTCGGCGTGGATTGTGGCGGTGAATGCGGCCCCTGTGAATATGCAGACCAGTGTTACAATGGCACACTTGATGCCGATGAAGAAGCCATTGATTGTGGCGGTACAAGCTGTGAACCCTGCGCTGATGTGGTGCTCACAGTAAACTCCCCCACTGAAGATACTTTCTATACAACAACACTCACGCCTCGTGTAGCTGGCTATATTGACACCTCCTCACCTGACCAGCGTGGTAACCGTCGAGTATCATTTATGATCGATGGTGTGTCTGTAGGAGATACGCTCACCACATCAAACGGCTCCTGGAGCTTTCGCCTGCCCAGCCGCCCTCCTGGTACATACACTTTATCAACCACTGTAGAAAACAGCACATTCTCTGATACCGACCAGCGAACCTATCGTGTCATTTACAACAGGAGTGACTACTCCTTTGGTCAGATGCTGTCTGGTGGAAAGTCTTCCTCAACGGCAGCTCGCACGGTTGAGTTTGGGCCCGATGAATCCATTTTTACTGCTGGCGTGGTGGCCTTGGATTTAACCTATGGTAGTGAGACCATCTCCCGTGGATCTTCCAGTGGTATCGTAGGTTATGTGAGTCGTGCTGCTGCAGATGGCACACCACTGTGGATTGAACGCTTTGCCAGTGATGTAAAGACATCGATCGATGATATGAAAGCGCTATCAAACGGTGATATTGTTGTTTTGGGCGAGTTCAGAGGTACTATTGACCTTGGCAATGGGCCTGTAACCGCATCAGGATCTCAAGATGTGTTTTTAATGCGTCTTGATGGATCAACTGGCCAAATCGTATGGGCAAAAACTCTGTCCTCTAGCGTATCCGCAAGCGTTGGACGACTCGCCATTACTGCGAATGATGACATCATATTCACGTCTAACTACACAGGCACAGTTAATCTTGATGGCAATATCTCTGTAGCACAGGGCAGCAGCACAGATATGTATGTGGCGAGGTTAAGTGCTGATGGGAGTGTCCAGTGGAGCAACTCTTATGGCGACGATGCCAAGGATACAGTCAACGATGTCGATGTAGACAGCGTGGGCAATATCTATCTCGTCGGAAGCTTTGAAGAGAATCTCACTGTAGATACAGAGACCGTTTCAAGTCCTATGACCACAAGCTCTGTGCTCATCAAACTTACTGCATCTGGCAAGCTCATCTCACTCAAGAAAATTGGGGGTGATAGTTACGATGCAGCGGTACGAATTGCGATTGATCCTGCTGACAATGTCGTGATTAGTGGCATCTTCGCAGAAGAGATTGACTTTAATGGCACTCCATTGAGTGCCACTGATGAATTTGACATTTTTCTTGCCAGTTATGATTCAGACGGAACCTACTTATGGAGTCGCCAAATCATTGCTGAACTCGGTACAATTATTAACCTTTTGGAAATTAATGCTACGGGAAATATCATCGCGGCAGGGCCAACCTTTGCGCCCATTAACCTGGGCGGAGGTCTTCGCTCACCAGCGGGACGAGTTGATGGATTCCTTGCCATTTATACTTCAAATGGAGAGCTTGCCAGTCAACGTTTCATTACTTCAAACAGTGAACTCACCCCGCGTGGTCTTGCCATCAGCCACTTGAATTCCTACGCCATTGTAGGTGATTTACGCGGTACTGAAGCGTTCTTTGGTGGTGCACCCATTGAGAATACATCACGACGCTCGGGCTTTCTTGCCATCTATCGTTAATCCACAATAACGACCACCATCACATCTGCGAGGGCTTTGTCAGGAGAGTGCAATCGACTGATAAAGTCCTCGCATTGCATCAACCAACATTTGAATGGAGAGCATGATCAGAACCATGCCCATCAAGCGCTCCATGGCATCAATGCCTCTCTTGCGTAAGACTTTGTACAGCCACGGCGCAGAGAGCAAAATCACCGCATTAATAAACCACGCAAGACCCGTTGCTGCAGTCCACATACCAAGGTTATCACCACCCTGATGAGCCATGAGCACAAGCGTGGCAATCGTGGTCGGCCCCGCCACAAGTGGGATCGCCAACGGCACAATAAACGGCTCCTCCACAGGTTCATCCTTCTTGGCGTCTTTTCCCTGTTTCTTTGGGAAAATCATGCGCAACGCAATTACAAAAAGAATCACCCCTCCTGAAATACGCACAGACTCGGCTTCCAACCCAAGCGTGTCGAGGAACTGTCGGCCAAAGAACAAAAACGCCAGCATAATGCCGAGCGCAATAAGCAGCTCGCGCAAAATAATCGGACGCACTCTGGATGGATCAATCGGCTTGAGCATCGCCAGAAAAATCGGCACGTTTCCCAATGGATCCATGACCAGTAAGAGCAATGTGGTGGTCGCAACAAGTTCGGGTGGAATAAATGATGGCAGTGTCATGAGCACTCCTTGCACAAGATTTCTTACAATCCTGTCAAGCCTTTAAGTTCTGTGGAGATAAGATAGCGGACTGAACAGAGCGAAGACCTGATGGGATGAGGAGGAGAGGATTCGACGTCTTAGCCTCAGGCTAAATAGAGCCTAAATTACTGTAAATAAATATGAAAACTATGATCAGTCAGGTCATTACTGAAGCCCCCTTCAGTTGACCCGCAACATAGCGAAGTCTTCTCGTTTGTCACGCTCCTTTTTCTGCATCTTTGCTCAAAAACAAGAACATCCCAAGAAATAACTAAACAAGTGAGCAGTGATGCGAGAAAATCGCATCACTGCTCACTTGTTTAGTCTTTACACCTCCCTCCATACAAAATTTGCCAAATCATCTGTACAAAATTTGTGTGTGTCGCACGTTCAACTGATGGACATCTCCTCATCGAAACTAAATGATTTTTTAAAATAATCAAATATTTTCAACAACTTGTAATAAAAGCAAAAAGCATGGCATCAATCCTGCGATAGCACCTCATCAACATCACGCGCTCACCTTCGTAGGCGCACACCTTTTTGTATGCAGGTCTTGCCATGTGGATTCCTCTGATCGTAGTCGCTGTGGGCATTGTTATGATGCTCGTTGAGCTCCTTAAACCTGGCCGCTCCTGGCCACATGTAACAGGATGGTGGCTTCGAGCCATTTGCTTCAATGCTCTTCAGGCTGCACTTGTATGGATTGCAGGCATCGCCTGGGACACATGGATGCAAGAACACTCCCTGCTCTCCATCGCCTCACTTGGCACAATCGGCAGCTCAATCGTAGGCTATCTTATCCTCACATTCGTCTACTACTGGTGGCATCGAGCTCGACATGAAAGCTCCTTTTTGTGGCGATGGTTTCACCAGTTCCACCACAGCCCTCAACGTCTTGAAGTCATCACCAGCTTCTACAAACACCCACTTGAAATTACCGCCAACGCGCTCCTCTCTTCACTCGTAATGTTTCTCTTGCTTGGTCTCTCTCCCGCTGGCGCTGCAGGTGCCACGCTCCTGAGTGGACTGGCAGAACTCTTTTACCACTGGAACGTCAACACCCCACGCTGGATTGGATTCTTATTTCAACGACCAGAGTCTCACTGTGTTCACCATGAGCGGGGCAAACACCACTACAACTATGGTGATCTTCCCCTCTGGGACATGCTCTTTGGCACATTCCTGAACCCCTACTCCTTTGAACAACAATGTGGCTTTGAACCCGATGCTGAACTTCGTATCAAGGATATGATGCTAGGAAAGGATGTACAAGAACCTCTGCTTTCAAACAAAAATAAACATTTAAAATCAATAAGATATAATAAAAAATCTGCACATTTGCCTCACTCCTCTTGCACGGAGGCATCCAGATGAAAGCCTCCCCATACACCACATATTTTGTGCTCGGATTACTCATCCTTGGCCTTGCAAATATGCTCGGAACACTCATTCAAAGCCCCACGCTCAAGGGACTTGCCGCAGGCACCGCTGCAAGTCCAGCACCCAAGGTATTCTCGAGCGTGGATGGCCTGGAAACGTTCTCCACCAGGTTCACTCTACAATGGACCACACCACAGAAAACCACCCACTCGTTGGAGCTCACGCACGATATCTACCCTCGCCTGCAAGGGCCCTACAATCGACGCAATATCTGGGGGGCCATGCTTGCTTATGGCCCGGCGCTCACATCAAATCCTCTGACTCAGGACATGTTCATCGATGCCATGGTCTACGGACTC
>Ga0207913_1000031_pt1 | contig 33974 bp, 35 predicted proteins | sample DeeseametaMP2913_FD_184168 | JGI IMG/M metagenome (GOLD analysis project Ga0207913, IMG submission 184168) | Marine microbial communities from the Deep Atlantic Ocean - MP2913 (SPAdes) | ecosystem: Environmental > Aquatic > Marine > Oceanic | place: West of Santa Cruz de la Palma, Atlantic Ocean...
CCGCCCCTTCGCTTTCCTCATTGTTCAGGTAGGTCATCTAGGAGGTTGCTTTCTGTTTTAATTTGTCCTGCTTTGCTTTCCAGCGCGTGAAGCGTCTCCAGGAGAGCATCAGTCCGGTGACAGAGAGGACGGCGCCAGCAAGAGCAGCGAGCAAGGAGAGGATGGTACCAAGACCACCTGCGACCTCTCCCGTATGACCAAAACGAATCAAACCACGCACCTGTTGTGAGCGACTTGCTCCAAACCAGTCTGACTTGCTCGTGATTTTCAGCGGTTCGCGTGAAACTTCATAGTCTACATGCAGTTGTACCTGCCGACCATTACCTTCCTTGACCGTGATTTTCAGGGGTTCGGTGGCGGTTTTGGGGGTGCTCACATCGACATAACTCCAGTCAGGCATATCCTGTGTGACGAGCGCCACGGCGCTGTCTGCTCCCACAAGATGGGCTGCCCAGGGTTCAATCTCTTTAACACTGTCGTCTTTTTCTGGCGCTTGTTTTGGAGCAGGAGGACGCTTGCCTTTATTCTGTTTTGGTGCCTCTCCACCAGCCAATACAACAGTGGCTTGATTGAGCCACTTGTATGAAATGGCAGCACCTGTAAATGCAATAAAACAAAGGGGAATAACAAACCAGATACCAAGCACATTGTGCCAGTTAAAGTCGCGAGCCTTGCCCTTCAAACCACGACGAAACCAGATCACCTGGCGCACCGCTTTCCAGCGCCACTTACGAGGCAACCAGATAAGAATACCTGTCAGCGTAATGAGTACGAAGGTAAGCGCCACTGTACCTGTGATGACCTTGCCCACGTCACGCCCGGCACCTTCAAGAGAGAACCAGCGGTGAAAACCCATCACGGCGTGAAAGAGGTCTCGTATCTCCTTGGGTTTATCACCGAGGGACTCACCTGTGTGAGGATTAAGCCAGGTTTGCTTCTTTCGTGCGATGTTTACCACGGCCAATTCTGTGGGCTCACGGGCGATGGTGATGCTTTGAGGTTGTGCGTTTCCATCTTTTTCATAGGCGCTCGCAAGCGCCTCGATGGATGGAGTCTGTTGTGTGATGGTTGCTGGATCAATAAGTTTGCTGTCAGACCACTTTGTGACAGGAAGTTCAAGGCTCATAAAGCCACCAGTGATGCACATTGAGAGAATGATAATCGACGTGACAACGCCCGCGATCAGGTGCATCCAGAAGAATACAGGTCTTACTTTTTTAAACATTTTTAATACTTTACATGAGTAAATGAAGCGCGAAATAACCCGCGCTACGAAAGTACAATTGTGAAACGTGAACATGGTTGTAAATATAGAACCAGAGATAAAAACTCTGGCCCAGGATACACCCTAGTCATAAAACACCAGGATGAACATGAAATGTTTATGTCAGAATGTTTCAGCAGTTCTGATGCTCCCTCAAAATATAGTGAATAACGATAAAAAGAGGCGGCCCTGAACATGTTCAGGGCCGCCTCTTTTTGTGTCGTGATGATGGTTGTTGTGTGTTGCCAAGTATATAAACTGTAACGTGAATTACAAATTGTTTTTATATGCCTTTGCACTGGTGTGCGGCTGTTTTGGAGGCTGCCTTGGGGCAGCCGCACGTTGAGGATGCAAGACCTGTTGAAGTTCTTGAATCGAATCCTCAAACGAGACGTGGTCATCAGGAGCTTGCTTGATGAAGTCAAGCACGCTCTGACCAAGTTCGAGAGCGCGGTCAAACGCTGTATTCGCACCGCGTGTGTAGGCACCAAGGTTTACAAGTTCGCGGACCTCATCGTAATCACGAAGAATGGTGCGCAGCTCCACAGCGAGCGCCTGGTGTTCAGGTGTCGTCACCTGACGCATCACACGGCTAATACTGCGGTTAATGTCAATCGCAGGATAAATACCACGCTCGGCCAGCTCGCGAGACAGGATGATGTGACCATCCGTGGTGCCTCGCACCGCATCACTGATAGGATCAACCTCATCACCCCCATCAAACAGTGTGGTATATACCGCTGTCATTGCACCACGTTCGCCCATACCTGCACGCTCAAGCAACGCAGGAATCAGCGCAAAGGCGCTTGGTGGATAACCACGCTGTGCAGGAAGTTCTCCTGTGGAGAGTCCAATTTCACGCTGAGCCATGGCGACACGTGTCAAGCTATCGAGCAAAAGAAGTACACGTAAGCCCATGACATCTCTGAAATATTCAGCAATTGCTGTGGCCGTGTACGCTGCGCGCAGTCGCATGGATGGTGGCTCATCACTGGTGGATGCAACCACACAAATGCGGCGAGCACTCTCGGCGTGTGCGCCAATCTCCTCGGCGACAAATTCCTGGACCTCTCGACCACGTTCACCAATCAGAGCCACGACCACCACATCCACGCTTGCGTTACGCGCCATCATGCCAAGTAAGGTTGATTTACCCACACCAGCGCCTGCTGCGATGGCCAGACGTTGACCATGTGCCATGGTCAACGTCGCGTTGAGTGCGCGCACACCCAGATCAAGCTTCTCGTTGACGGGCTGTCTTAACAACGCCGACGGCGCAAACGCATGCAGTGGCGCCGAGTTATCTGCACGCACCTCGCCTTTCCCGTCAATGGGACGACCAAGTGCATCAAGAGCTCGTCCAAGACATTGAGTTCCAACAGGAATCACGCTTTGAGAACCAAGGAGCTTCACCTTTGCTCCAGCACGAATACCTCGCATGGAACCCATTGGCATCATCAGCGCGGACTTCTCACGCAGCGCCACAACCTCGGCGTAAAGCTCGCTTTCCTTGTGTTTTGAGCTGTGCACATGATCCAACATGATCTGACATGTCGCACCCACCCTGGCATTGGGAAGCGTGGCTTCAATAATCATCCCCGAGACGCGCAGCACGCGCCCATAGAAGTCAAAGGAGTCATCCACCGCGATGCTGTCCAGCAGAGGTTGCACCATGATCTGTTCGCGCATCTGTTGCATGATTAATACTCCTGTTCGTCTTCGTCCCACTCGGCAAATTCCGAGAGCGCACGTTCACGACATGTTTGCACGAGGTGTTTCAGGCGTTTTTCAAGCTCGGCTTCCACCGCGCCGCCATCGACCTCAATACGAAAATCACCTGGTTTGAGCTTGTCATCCGCGATGACTTTGACCTCCACATGGTCAGGATGTAACTCCTTGATTCTGTCCGAGTTTGCGACCAGTTCTGCGACCGCAAACGTGGGCACATAAAGGCGAGGATTGGCAAAACCGACGAGCGTGTGGAGCGCAGATTTCATGGCATCAATGTAACGCTCAGGTTGATCCATCAACGCATCCTGAACAAGATGCATGGTCAGCGTCTCGGTCAACCTCAACAGCAACTCCGTGCTCTGGTGTGTAATTGCCTCTCTCCAGCGCTGAAACTCCTCGACGCTCCTGGCAATGGCCTTTGTCTGCTGTTCTTTCAGCTCCTCAATGGCTTGTTGATGCTCCTCTTCAAGCTCCTGACGAAGCTGCTCCTTGGCAAGCTCAATCGCCTCCTCCATGTGTTCCTTGGAGACGACCTCACCTGAAGATGTCAGCTCCTCAAGGAATGCCTTCTTGCGCTCAACCTCCGAGGTCTGTGCGTTGTGTTGGGCTTCCTGACCAAGGACACCACGTGCAAAATCTACGTGTTGCAGTGCACTGTCCTGTGGGCGAGGAGTGCTGTGTCCAGAGTAGTTGACAGCGCCCTCGACCTGGGTAAATCCTGATAATGCGACAGGTTTTGAAGCGGATGGTTTTGAAGCACCAAAGCTAAAGCCTTGTACAGATTGAGGATTTTGATTCGTCATTAGAGATCTCCACGAGGCAAGATAAGGACGCCTTCACTGTCGAGTCTGAGCGCGACATCAAGGACCTGCTGTTGTGCAGCGGTGATATCGGCCACGCGGACAGGACCACCACTCTCCATGTCGTCTCGCAGCAGCTCGGCTGCACGAGAACTGATCGCGCTGAGGAATGCGTTCTGAAGTTCCTCGTCGACGTTGCGAAGAGCCACGCTGAGGTGTCTGGTATCGACCTCGCGCATGAGGCGCTGCATGGAACGGGAGTCGAGCTTGATGAGATCCTGGAAGGTGAACATTTTGGAGCGAAGTTGTGCTTCCAGCTCCTGGTCTTCCACGCCAATCTCGAGCATGAGCGCGTCGCTCTTGTCCTCGCCCATCTGCTTGAGGAGCTTGATGGCGATATCCTCTCCATCGCGTCGTATACCACCTGATTTGGAGCCTCCAGAGGACCTGAACTCGTCGCGCAAGGTCATGCTAAGTTCGCGTACAATATCAGGGTCAATTGGACCGAGTGTCGCGATACGTCGCACGATCTGGGCGGCGTGAAGTTGAGGCAGTGTGTCGAGCACTTCAGCGGCGCGCTTGGCATCAAAGAAAGAGATGACAATGGCACTTGTCTGAGGGTGCTCATTGGCGAGCACACGACCAAGAGCAGAGACCTCAACATGGTTGCAGAACTCAAAGGGAGTCTCTTCACGGCTGACCTGAAGGATGGCCTGGGCACGATCCTCGCCGAGGCCTCGCTCAAGCATGAACTGGAAGACCTGGCCAGCGCTTTGCTCGGGTACAAAGTCACCCGAGAAGGTCAACTTGAACTCTTCCAGCGTGGAGAGCACCTCGCCTACGCTGACATCATTGAGCTGTTGTGCGACCTGATTGAGCTGCTTGAGCTCGGGCTCGCTGAGCCTCCTGAAGACCTCACGGGCGACATCATCACCGAGTGTGAGGAGCAGGATTGCTGCTTTTCTGCTGCCGCTATGTTTGGGGTAGACAAATTCTGCTGCCATGATGTCAACCTATCTCAAGATGTTGATATTGTGGTTAAATTAGCTTGCTTCTTCGATAAGATCATCGTCGCTTTCGTTCTTGATCCTGAGGTCATCATCCATTCTGAGCCACTGGCTAATCACCTGGCTAGTACGGTCCATATCCGTGGTGGTGAGGTGCAGGACTTCGGCACGAAGCTGTTTTTGATGCTCTTGCACAGGGTCGATGCTGCTGAGTTCAAGTGTGACGCCATCTTCCACTTCATCGATGATTTCGGCCACGCTTTTACCCACAAGCTCGGGCTCCTGGAGTGTACGCTTGGGTGCAGCTGCCAGGCCTGTCTCTGCGGTCGCAGGTGAGACTGCCGCGCCCTTGTTGCCTTCCTTGATTGCTGTGCTCAAAGAGGACACCATGGGACGAGCCACAAAGAGAATCAGGAGCAGTGCGATGAGGGCCAATACAGCGTTTCGGATGCCTGACTGAATGAAGGCAGGCTCTTGATAGAATGGAATCTCCTCCAGGGCCACGCTCTCAAGAGGCTGGAAGCGCTGCATGGAGAGTTCAATGCGGTCACCACGTGTTTGATCCAGACCCACAGCACCAGCGACAAGTGCGGAGAGCTTTTCAAGGTCGGGAGGTGTGGGCGCAGGCTCACCCTCCTTGGCAGGAGGCATCATGACGTTTTCATCAAGCAACACGGCGATGGAGAGCCTTGAGAGACGAGGTGATGTTTCGGTGACCTGTCGAATGGTCTTGTCAATCTCGTATTCAGTGGCCTCACTTGCACGTGAGTTCTGATTGTTGTTGGTGTTTGCGTTGCCAGCGTTCTGACCGTTGAGCTGAGCGTTGGCTCCCACAATACCACCTGCATCACCTTGATTTGATTGGCTTAATTCTTCGGTACGTTGTTCACGTCTTACCGCAGTCTTGTCAGGATCATAGCTCTCGGAGGTCTCGGAGACGACGCGATGGTCAAGCTCCACGGAGGCTTCCACGCGAGCACCATGAGGACCCACAAGAGGTGCCAGCAAGGCCATGACGCGAGTTTCGAGCTGTTGCTCCATGTTTTGAGCCACGCGCATATGCTCACCATCACCACCGCCAAGCATACCAAGTGCGCCTTCCTGACGAGGAGCCGCAAGCAGTTCGCCTGATTCATCCACGAGCGTAATGTCGCGTGAATCAAGACCTTCCACACCAGAGGCCACGAGGTGACGAATGGAGCGAATGGCTGCGGAGTCAAGCTCACGTCCTGGCTTGAGGCCAAGAATCACAGATGCTGTGGTGGAGCGCTGGTCATCCTTGAAGAGCGAACGCTCGGGAATGACAAGGTGAACACGCGCCTGTCGTACAGAGTCAAGATGCTTGATTGTACGTGCAAGCTCGGCTTCCATGGCGCGTTGATAGTTCACCTTTTGAGTGAAGGCTGTCATGCCAAATTCATTCTTATCAAAAAGCTCAAATCCAGAACCATTTCCAGCAGATGGCAAACCTTGACCTGCAAGTTGAACGCGCGCCTCGTGTACCATCTCGGAGGGGACCTTGATGGAGGAGTCACTGTTCAGCTCGTAAGGAATCTGGTTTTCCTTGAGTGCCTGTGTGATCTGGGCGCTTTGCTCAGGAGACAGGCCGCTGTAAAGGGTCTGGTACTCCCCTTGAGAAGCAGAGAGCGTGATCCAGAGCAACCCACCAAAGGTGAGAAGCGTGGTCAGGATACCTGCAACTTTTTGCCCTGTAGGGAGGTTTCTCCAGATCTCCTTGACGCGATCAAGCGCGTTAGGCTTGAGACCCTGGGGCAAGTTACTTGAAGGGGTTTTGGATGAGCCCTGATTTTTCTTTGGTGTGCTCATAGTCTCTACACTCTCCTGTGTAGTTCAAACAAGATTGGCCGTGGTTTTACGAGTGAAATACTCGTGTTACGGCATCGAGAGAATCATCTGTGAAGAGGTAACGTCACGTCTGTCTGGAAATTTTAAGTTTGTCTGAATAAACACAAACCTGTCTGTTTTTTGTCTTTTAATACAAGTATTTACAGTAGTTATTTTTTACACAAAAAGTACAGGGACGAGGAAGACACAAGCTTGTGTCTTCCTCGTCCCTGTACTTTTTGTGTGATGTGTTGGAGGTCATCAGATCTGAATACGTTGCAATTCTTGGTAGGCATTGACCATTTTCTGGCCGACTTTGATGCCAAGTCTCAATGTAATCTCGGCGCGTGAGAGCGCGATCATGGCTTCATGGAGGTTGGCACCCTGTGAGGAGACCATCTCCTGAACCTGTGTATCTGCCTGAACCTGTTCCTGGTTGATCTTGTTGATGCCCTCACTCAAAGCCTGCTGGAAGTCCGATGCAGAGTTGCCTGCACCCACAGAGGTTTGTGTGGATGGGAGCGCCCCGGGAGCATTGGGAGCGTAGATCATCGACGGGTTGGAGAGGAGCGCGTTGATACTCATAATGAGACCTCATGAATTCCATATCACATTGATTCAAAATGTGTTTTCAAGAATAGTCGTAACAAAAAAATCAGAATCACTCGCCAATTTGAAGCGCACGTTGAGCCATCTTCTTGAGGGTATCAAACGCGGTAGCGTTGGCCTCGAAGCTGCGAGAGGAGGTCATCATATCGACGACTTCTTCAAGCATATTGACGTTGGGCTTCTCGACATATCCATCGGCGTTGGCGTCGGGGTGTCCAGGATCAAACTCCATTCGCATGGGCGTCTGGTTATCGTCGGTGATTTCATCGACCTTGACGCCACGAAGCGCCTGATTCAGCGAGTTGTTAAACGCCTGTGTGGAGGCTTGCATCTCGGTGGTGCTCAGTGAGACTTGCTTGCGTCGGTAAGCGCCCTGACCGTTGGCTGTGCGTGTGGTGTCAATGTTGGCCATGTTGGAGGAGGCCACGTTCATACGAAGTCGTTGAGCGCGGAGTCCACTGGCAGCGATTTCAAGACCTTGTAAAAAACTCATGGTTCTAAGCTCCTTCGGAGATCACATAACGTAACATGGCAAGCTTGCGAGACATCGCCTTTCCACTCGCCTGATAGAGCGTGGCGTTTTGAGACAGGCGAGCCATCTGCATATCAAGATCCACGGCGTTACCATCGGGACCTGGGGCCTTGTCTGGACGATCAATCAGCGTATCAGGCTGAGCAGAGCCAGTTTCCATGGCTTGCTTGAGCGCATCCGCAAAGTTGACATCCTTGGGTGTGTAACCAGGAGTATCAATGTTGGCCACGTTGGCGTTAAGCGCATTTTGTCGTGTCAGCGACAGGTTCAAGCCGTGGCCGATCATGGTCATGGTCGCGTCGAAGATACCACTCATGGTCGTTCTCCTTCTCAGTCAAAGAGTAGTGACATGCTCGTCATCTTTTCGAGCATAGTGGTCATCGGCACGCGTTGTTTGGTTTTTAATATTATATTATAAGTGTTTGATAATTCATGTCTTTATATCGTTCATATCGATATGAAGCACTTGCAAAGCATCGAGTCAAGAAACAAAAAGAGGGCGCACAGGCGCCCTCTTTTTGTTTCTTTTTAAATTACTTATCCACGCTCTTCACAAACTTTTTAAGCGCCTGATTGAACTTCACAGGAGCTTCCCACTGGGTCGCGTGACCCGAGTGAGGAATGACCTTGATTTCATCCTTGTAGAGCGTCGGCATGGAGAGCTGTTCCATGTATGCGAGGTTTGCGATTTGCTCTTCCTCGCCGTGAACGATGGCCAGTGGCTGTGTCATGTTGGCCACGGTCGCGATCTGGTCCGTGAAGCCGTTTGTGACCACGAGGTAACCAAGCGCATCGCGGAAGTTCGGATCTGTGCGTGCCATGTCATCATAGAAGAACTGTGGCACGTAATAGGTGTTTGGCTTGAAGAACAGGTTCACGTAGTCCTCCTGATAGGCGGGAGGAAGCGCGCCCACAAAACCATAGTTGATCACGGGGTTAGGGTAATAAGGTGCCTCGGTGACAGGTGTCTGTGGAATGCCCAGAGGTGGGTGTCCAAACATGAAGAAGCCCTTGGCATCAGGAAGCATGGAGTAGGTTTCAAGCATGAGCGCTCCACCAAGGCTCCAGCCCACGAACACACCTTCATCCACATCAAGCTGGTCTGCTGTATCTGCCAACACGCGGCTCAAACCACCTGTGATGTAGAAGTTGATGTCTGCCGGATTGTCTGATTCACCATGTCCTGGCAAGTCGATGGCCACGATGCGGTACTTGTTTCCAAGAGAACCACAGAGCTGCTTTCGCCAGACCTTGGATGAAGATGAGTTGCCATGAATCAACATGATGCCTGGACCCTTCTTGCCCTTGCTCTCATAATAAGCAATGTCAAGCCCTTCACTCTGTACATAGCTTGGCTGCATACAACTCTTGAACCTGAGATCCTGTTGCTGCGTCACCAGCTCCTGAGACGACGTCTCCGTCTCCGATGTGGAGGTGTCATCTTGCATGGCACATCCAGAGATAAATAGTGTGGCGAGAGCGAATGTGATGGTCAAAAAAGTGCTAGTTTTCATCAACTTGTAAACTCCTCATCAGGGTGAATCATTATCCTCTGCAAAAGCATCTATACAATGCTCTTGCAACACACGTCATTTGTCAGAACTTGAGTCAATTAAACACCATTAAGACATTGATTTATAATGATATTTACACCACTATAAACACAACGCACATGACGATGTATGTACAGGTCAGGACCCAACAAAACCAAGTTATCAGAGATGATTAATCTATCTTCTAAATAGAGTAAAAGCTGTCTGTTAAATAAGCAAGAGCCATTTCAACAGACATACGATCATCCTGATGAGTTTACTAAAAGCTCTCTCCCCCGAGTTCTCACATGGTGTGCAGATTGAAACGTGTTACAACACACAAAGCCAACATACACGGGTACAGATACGTCAGGTACATCTCATGAACGAACTTACGATGGACAACACACAACACACAGGGTGGACCATGGACCCCGAAGGGAGCAGGGATCTTGATGATGCTCTCCGAATGGAAACCCACGAGGATGGTACTGTCACACTCCACACCTACATCGCCGCTCCAGGACTTCACCTCTCCACATCATCCCCCGCGTTCAAGCGCGCCTTTCAGAAAAGAAGCACACGTTATCTCGCAAGTGGTAAGACCGTTGCCATGCTCACGCCTGACATGGAACATCAACACAGCCTCCTGCCTGGAGAATCGCGCGAAGCGCTCTACATCTGTTGCACAATCACAGCCGAGGGAGAGCTTCTTCAGGACAAAACTCACGTCGGCTTCGTACACTTCTGCTCCTCGGCCAGATACACCTACCTTGATGCCTACGAACAGGCCAATGCACCTCACTTTGAACTTGCCCGAAAGTTTGCGCTCATGCGCATCTCATCTCGACGCCTGCGAGGTGCGCCCACCTTTGTAGACCTCGATACTGGCGAATATACTGATGAACAGGGACAGCGTATCAAGCTCGTTAAACGCGAGGAAATCATCGGACATCTCATCGTCCAGGAGGCCATGATCGCCTCCAATGAAGCGCTCGCCAGATGGTGCGCCGAACGTGGTGTCCTCGTGATCTACAGAACGCATGATGGTCCAGAATTTGAAAATACAGAGGAAAAACAAAGCTTTGATGACTTTTTAAAGACAGCACTTGAGAATCAGGACGAGCACGCGCTGGCGCTGATTGACTCCACCTTCAGTAACCGTCTTAAACCCGCCACATACAGCGCTGAACCTGGCACCCACTGGGCACTTCGAGCCCCCATGTACATGCACGGCACAAGCCCTCTAAGGCGAGTACAGGACCTTATCAGTCAAATGCAGCTTGCAGCGTATTTGAGGCAGGCTCCGCTCCCGTTTGACTGGCATGGCCTTGTCCAGTCTGTCGATCATCTGAATAGCGCCGATGAACAGTTTGAAAAGCGCATCAAGGAACGCTTCAAGGCTCGCACAGAGAAGTTGTTTCTTGAACAATTACTTGCAGATGAAGAACTTAGCAGCAAGCAGCTACGACGCGCCATCAAATACATCCTGCGACAGGCTGGCGATGGGCTTGATATCCAGAAAGAACAGGTTCTTGAACGCCTGAGACATATTATTCAGGAGTATCAATCACATCCATCAGGCACCGTCCCCGTCGCATTGCTTGATGTCATCCTTGAATCATCCTGGGAACCTGCTCGCAAACTCGCCCGAGACTTCCTTGACCCACATGACTCGGGCTGGAAACAGCTCAAAGCACACGCGCTCGCTGTACGCGGCGATGAAGAATCATCCTGGTGGCAGCTCTACTTACTTGAGCATGATCCTGTCGAACTTCAGGAGCAGGAGCTTCGCAAGGCGCGACAGGCGGACAGACAACAACAGGAACGTAAGCGCGAACAAAAAGCACAGAAAAAACGCGCCGCTCTCCTGGAAACCTCTCCCATGGCCTGGTTCAATGATCTCAAACTTCGCCATCAGCTTGACGTGACATTCACCTATCAGGAGCTTGAAAAAGACGATCCACGTGGCCAGTGGTCAGGGACACTACTTGTAAACAAACCTGATACAGATCAATCACCTGGAAGCTTTGAAGCCTTCGATCAGAGCAAGAAAAAGGTCCGTAAACAACTTGTGCAAGACGCCCTTAACTGGTGGGATGAGTCGTTATACGATCATTCCTAGCATTGAATATTTGCCATAAAAAGCACACCTTACTCGTCATCATCAGGGATGTAATTGCATCTCACACATGGCTTGTACTGTAGGTTTATCATGCACGCACAATGGCTCCTCGACACACACATCTCCTCGGAGATACAGGGCACCGATCACATCCTTGATTTTCTGGAATCCATCCTTGCACGTCAGGGATTTTCACACATTAAATCCACACACACCACGCCAGCCAGGACCATCAAGGCCAAACGCGACGGCGTAAAAGTTACCATGCTTGTGAGCCACGAAGCCCCCAACGACAGGCACTCAAAAAGTGCCTGGAGGCTTCATGTCAAGCTCTCAAAAACCCTGTTCGCATCTGATTTCGGAATCAGAGAATATCAAAAAAAAGCGTTACAAGACATACAGATAGCTATCGATGAACATATCCACACGGTATCATTGACCAGCTACTCCCCCCAACCCCAGCACCTCAGTGTGCGCGACCAGACAAAGCTGGCGATCTTCTATGGAAGAATCCTCGCCACTGACACCTCTGACTGGCCCGAATTACAGAGCGATGAGTCGCTGACACCAGACCAGTATCAACGCTGGATCTCGTCTAACATCACATGGCCAGAGACCGAACACTGGGGCCTGTACCGCATTGGTTACCGCAGCGCTCAGGCCCCAATCACATCCATCGCGCTTATTTATCATCCCTCGGTACAGGGCAGGTGGTGGTTTGAAGAAGGCTACGCTGACTTTGAAAATGCAGGCCACATACCACTTGATATCCAGGCGATGGCCTCATTCCATATCCCTGAAGAACACATGAACGAATGTGACACACTGGCCGAAATATTTGGTGATGAGGTGCTCGCAGAATGTGCATGGCAAGTCGTATCACTCGTTGACCTGAAACACACATAAGTCAACACCCTTTAAAACGTCAGTATTTTAAACCCTTGCTGAGTCGTCATGATCGCTTTTTTGCCATCCTTACTGACATCAAGATAGGATGCATAACCTGTATCCGAGAAGGTCTCTACTGTGGTGTTGGCAAGATCCACGTGCATGATTCCCTGCGTTCCTGCGATAAGAAAACGCTCGTCATCAAGCCAGCCAGCCACCGATGTAATCGTCACGGGCAGCTCTTCAAGCGTGGCCAGTTGTTCAGATAAATCAGATGTTGCAACCAGCGTATGTGAGTCAATGCCATACTCGGAGTACACCATCTTTGATGCATCTCCACTGAAGTAGGGCTTGTGGCCTGAACCTATCTCGGTCGTCATCGCACGTGTGATCAGACCTCCTGTATACGATGCCCTGTTCAAAGAAGCACTCAGTCCAATAGAATCACCCCAGATGAGCGTGGCACCATCAGAAGAAATATCAAAACCACTGATTAATGTATTAATATCAATGATTTGCTCTGGATTACTTGAAGGAGAAGCACTCACCACCGAGATGGTGTCTTCATGACTAAACAAGATCTGCTCACCTGAAGGATGCCACCTCAAATCAGAAGAGTTTCCAAGCTGTTCGGAAGACGAGATAACCACATCAAATGTGCTGGCCTCAAGATCGGTGACCACCAGCTCGTAGGTCGATGTGCTGCTGTTCTGAGCAATCATCGCGAGCCTGTTTCCATCAGGACTAAACTGCACAGCCGCCGTCAACGTGTATTCTGTCAGCGTGATGTCCTGTGTTGTGTATGTGGTTTGTGTGGCGGGCTCTACAAATGTAGCCTCACCACCTGCGCCCTGATCATCCTGTGAGGAGCCTCCCATATCCTGAGATGGCGTGGGTGTAATTCCACCATCCCCACCAGAAGATCCATCGTTTGGACTTGGATCAAGAGGACCACACGCCACACCCACACTCATCACAAACAACAACGCGACATAACCAGAAACACGAATCATTTTCATCACCTGTATAACACCAAAAGAAAAGACATGAATTGCATTCATGCCTTTGACGTCTCTCCTGTGCATTGTATTCAAATTTAGCGCGTTGCATTACTCCATGCAGCGAGGATCTCAATCATCGCCTGTGATGCAGCGCTTGCTTGCTCGACCATCAGCGTAATCGTCTGTGGTGAACTTAACCACAACGCAAATAACCCCCCTGGAATCGTCAGCGCAAAACCAAACACAAACAGGTTCATCGTCGGCGAGACCTTGACCAGAATGGCCATTGAGGCATACACCATGAAGCTCACCGCCAACACAGGCGCGCTTAACCTCAGCGCGATGACAAAGAGCTGACTGCACCGTGAGACAACCTCCATCGGATCAAGCAACAACACGGGCACCTGACCAGGCGGGAAAATCTCAAAGCCATGGAAGAAGATCTTCAGGATCTCAAGGTGTGCGCCCGTGATAATCACCACCAGTAACATCAATAACCAGCTCAGCTTTTCGAGGATCGTGGCGCTCCCTCCCATCGAAGGGTCCACAAAGTTTGCAAACGCGAGACCGATGGCCTGACTGAGCAAGCTACCCATGCTCCTTGCACCATCAATCATCAGGCGCACGCTCAATCCCAGCGCGCTCCCCACCACAAACTCGCCAAAGAGCATGCCCACCATGCCCACAGCCCCACCATGCTCCTCGGGACGAATCACGGGCGCGCCAATGCCCCACATGATGATCATCGAAAAATGCAACGCAAACAACACGCTGAACTTCTTTGGAATCGCGGCGTAATACAAGAATGGAAGCCAGATCATCAACGCCAGAGTTCGCGCGCACACGAGCACATAACCAAGGGCCAAACCCTCCGCATACTGCTTCGCCAACGCGCCTGAAATAAGCTCCAACATGACCCGTTCCTTTCATAAAGGTGTTGTCTGATTATTCACCATGCTGTTCATCGTAATGTCATGCGAAGAAATTAAACGAAAAGTTCAAGTTTCGTACGAAACTTGAACTTTTCGTTTAATTTCTTCGCATGATTTTCAATTTTATATTTAAAGATATGCACGAATTTAAAACATGAACGGGACTTTCTCAATCATGCTAAAAAGCTCCACCGTGTAGGTTCCCCACTGCTCAAGGAGCCACCCGCCAAGAATCCAGATCATCAGCATCGCACCTGTCACCTTGGGGATAAAAGAGAGCGTCATCTCGTTGACCTGTGTCGCCGCCTGGACCACACTCACGCTCACACCTGTCACAAGGATAATCCCCAGAATCGGTCCTCCGAGCGCGAGCATAATGGTCAGTGCTCCACGGTAAATCTCTGTAATTGCTTCGGGATTCATGACTTATGCTCCTCCAATCATAATCGATCGTGCAAGAGAACCCACAATCAACGCCCAGCCATCGACCATCACAAAGAGTAGCAACTTGACGGGCAGAGAAATCATCGCTGGTGGCACCATCATCATACCCATCGCCATCAACACGCTCGCCACTACAAGGTCAATCACAATGAATGGGATGTAAATCAACGCTCCCATGATAAACGCTGTACGCAGCTCGCTGAGCATGAACGCGGGCATCAACACCACAGTAGACACTTCATCAAAGTTCTGGGGGCGGTCGTTCTGAGTCATGCCCACAAAGAGTTCCAGCTCCTGAGGTCGAGTGTGCCTTGCCATAAAGTGACGCATCGGTTTCATACCTGCATCAAACGCCTCCATGTCGGACATCTGACCTGCCATGTACGGTTGCACGGCCTGTTCGTTGACCTCCTGCATCACAGGAGCCATCGTGAACATGCAGAGGAACAGAGAGAGTCCAATCAAGACCTGGCTTGGAGGCAGGCTCTGAGCACCAATAGCCTGGCGTACAAAACCCATCACAATGACAATACGTGTGAACGATGTCATGCTCAGCACAAGCGCTGGCAAGAGCGTCAACGCCATGAGCATCAACGCAAGTCTGAGCGCCGGGACAAGGTTGCCTTCACCAGGTTGACTTCCTTCAAACTCAACCTTCACGCCTGGCACCACAATGGACTGCGGGCTCTTCAGGTCACCCTGTCCAGCGGCCTGAACAAGGGATGGTCTCGCAGGAGTTCCAGGTTGCGCGGTCGTGGCCTGAGCCACGACCAGAGGAGCAGGTTGCTGAGCGAATGATGTCCCTGGGAAGGATGTGAAAACAAATATAATCAGAGCACTTGCAGCCATGAAGAGGCGCTTGAATCGGAGAGGCATCTGTTGAAACTTCTGTGTGATGAGAGCATTCATCGTGATGCCTCCTCACGCATTGCTGCGAGTGCAATAAGCATGCTGTCAGACTCACGGCTACGACGTGTTTTCTGCTGCCTCATGGCACTTGCTGTGGTCGCAGTTGATGGCGCTTCATCGGCGTGGTGTACAGCGTCATGCTGCGCGAACATACCATCGTGACGCTCAATTTTTGAGGTATCAAAGGGAAGCACATTGCTGTTCTCTTCGAGCGTATAATCCTCGGTCTCATGCACGATGGATACGGCCTCATCGGCCTCCTCAAGCACGGGCTCCTGAACGGGTTCGGGCTCTTCGAGTGTGGGAACATCCACGGTCTGAGGTGCCACTGAAGGAGGAAGTCCTTCAAAAGACTTCGTATTATCAGCCACAAGCCTTGGCCTTGTTCTGTTCTCGGGGTCAGGTGTGTTCTTCTTCTTGGAGAGGTTTTCCTCACGTTGTTTAATCGCGGAGGTAAAGAGCTCATCCCAGTTTGAGGATGTCACCTCACTGGTCTTCTGTTTGGCCTCGGCTGCCTTGGTCTGAAGGTTTGTCAGCATCCCTTCCTCGCCCTGAGCAAACCACTGGTCGTCTTCTTCCTCAAGGTTTGCAAGCAGCGTAATCTGTGCGCTGGTCACGCCGATGACGAGCTGACGACCCTGTGCTTCGATAAGACTGATTTGATGTTTGGGGCTAAGACGAATGCTCTTCACATGCTTGAGGTGATGTGCAGGAAGACCTGACATCAAACCTCCCTGATTTTTCTGACGAGCAATCATGACGCCTGCACCAAGACCACCTCCCACGAGGAAGAGTCCAAAGCCGAGCGCGAGCGCCGAAAACCCTCCAGAGGACGCAGGCATCGCGCCTGGTGTGTTGGATTTAATCTCGGCAGCCTTGCTCGCCGGGCCACCACCCTGCACCAGGAGGTCTTCCATGGAGGGGGGTGCTGGCATGGCGTTGGCTCCCGCTTCGAGCTGGGCGGGGTCTTGCTCGGTGGGGATTGCAACCTCTTCCTTTGCGTTCTCTATCTCGTTGCTTTCACTTGTAATTTCTGCCTTCTCCTGAGTTTTTGCCTTGGAAGGCCTCTTCTTTGCGAGGGCCGTGGAGCTGACCAGAGAGCAGCAAACAGAGATCATGATGATGGAGGTGAGTGTACGCATGAGAGCATCCTTGTGAAGAGCTTGAATCGTATAAAGGAGATACAAAGAACCGAGTGAAACCTAGCCCGCAGCGATTTTTTCAGCGGCGTTGCTCATCACGGAGACGATGCGAACACCAAAGCGTTCATTGACGATGACAGCCTCACCACGTGCGATGAGGACGCCGTTGACCTTGATGTCCAACGGCTCGCCATTGGCCTTATCAAGCTCAATGGTGGAACCTGGTCCGAGGTTTAGAATAGTTTCAAGGGGGAGGCTCTTGGCACCAAGCTCCACGGTGACTTCAAGTGGCACATCGTGCAAAAAGTCAAAGCGGACAGGGGCGTTGGGGTCCTTGACCAGAGGTGGCATGGGAGCGACGGGTTGTTCATTGGACTGTGGGTTTGAAAGTTCGTCTTGCATATCAACGCCTTGGTTATCCTGTTCAGACATGGTGGGTGCTCCTGTTGAAAAGCATCAATGTGTGACAGGAGTGAATGGTTATAGTTGCTGTGAGGCACTCCTGATTTGCTTACAGAAAGGATTTCGGCACGCTGTCTGATAATATTTAACGGCGAAAATAAAAAAGATGTGGGAGGCGAGCTTCGCTAGCGAAGCTCGCCTCCCACATCTTTTTTATTTTCGCCGATTGATCTCAAGAAAACTTAATGTTCCTGGTCACTTGTAGAGAATATTGCTGCATCAAGTTCCACTGCAAGGTTGCCATGTTTGACGGTTGTCTTGGCGAGGAATTTGGGTTGTCCATTGACCTGAACGATGGTGGGCATATCAGGAGAACGGTCAAGACGCAGGACATCCCCCTCGGCGAGCACTGCGAGCTGTTCGAGTTTCAGGTGGGTGCGACCGAGCTCGGCAGTGAGTTCAAGTTGAACCTGTCGCAAGGAGTTTTCGATCTTGGTGCGACTCTCCTTTTCGGGCTCAACGCTGACATCATAACGACCTGAAGCGAGCAGTTCCTTGAAGCGCCAGATGATCACTTTGGGGATGATGACATGGACCTGGCCCATGATTTCATCTTCCATCTGGAAGTCATAGGTTTCAAAGATGACGGCCTCTTCAGCAGAGGTTAGCGCGACGCTCGCAGGGCGAGTGTCCACACGTAACGTGTTCATATGAATGGGCAAAATGGGCTTCCATGCCTGCTCCATGGAGAGGGCAAAGATGCGCACCAGGCGTTTAAGCACGCGAGATTCGATCGAGCTCAAGCGAGAGCGTGGCTCGGCGGCTGAGGCGGTCTGTTTGTAGCCAAAGACCTTCTCAAGCATGGAGAAAAAGAGGTGATGCTCAATGGAGATGATGGCGTGGCCACCCATCGCCTCGACCTCAAGGAGAGCATAACAGCCAGGATCTTCAAGGAGGGATTCTGCTTCACTCCATTTGATGATCTGAGTCTCCTGAGCCTTGATGGTGATGCCCGTCTGGAGGATTGTTTCAAACTGTGGAATCAGAGAGCGCGCGACGCGCTCCTCGATGATTGCGAGTGTGGAGATGGAGCCCAACGCACCCTGCTCAGATCGCCCGATAGAGAGGGGTCGTGGTGCATTTTCATCGTCTTCCTCAAAGGAGTCATTGACGATGTCTTCTTCTGGTTCGTCATCAAATATTGCGGCGCGTTCCATGGTTTATATCCCTCCTGCCAGGGGTAACAAGTCATGTGGAATGGGGTCAATTACTGTGTCAGAAACTCGGTGAAGTAGACGCCCTTGATGTCGCTATCACCCACTGTATCGCGTGTGAGATCAAGGAGTTCGTCACGGAGCGCGTCCTTGTCACGAGGACGTTTAAGATCGGAGAGTCGTTTGGATGAGAGCACGCTGATGAAGCTGTCTCGGATGACCACAAGGCTCTCATCTACCTTGGCCAGAGACGCCTCTTCCTTGACCTCAAGATCAATGGAGACGCGCAAGTAGTGTGAGCCGCGAGGTTCATCGAGGTTCACCACAAATGGATCAAGCTTGTACATGGGGCCAGGAGCACCACGCTTGGTCTTCTTCTTTGTGGAGGCTTCCTCATCCTCTCCAGCAGGCTCTTCCTTGCTCTCTTCTTTTTCCTCGGGTGTATCGCTCTTGGCGACTTCCTCACCCTCGGGTGTGTTGGCAGCTTCAGCACCGCCACTGTCTGACATGAAGAACACGGCCGCCCAGGCCACGTTACAAAGGACAACAACGATACCAGCGATCACCATGAGCTTCTTCTTGCCAGAGCTTGCAGCGGCAAGATCTTCAAAATCCTCAAGTTCGGCCAATTCTTCTTCCGTGATCTCGTCACTCATGATCTAAACTCCATCAAATAAGAGGTTCCACAACAGAAATCTCTGTAGGTTGTTGTTCATTCACAACATTTACAGGAGTGGATATCGACACATAGAAAGAGCGGATTTAGAAACAAGTTCCAAACCCGCTCGGTCAAAACATAAAAACCAAACAATATCAATGATTTAAACTATATAAATTCGTCTGTTATTCCATGAAAGCCAGGCCTGAAGAGCCCCAGAAAATTTCGGCCCAGAGAGGAGGTTTTGGCATGCGTTCACTGATGAGCAAATCCTGGAACGCACCTGTCTCGGGCGTGGGCACGACAGAACATGCTGCGCTCCAGTAATGGTCAGGAGGACAGAAGCCTCTGTGTTCAGCGCGTTGCACAAGCACAGTAAACCTGGTGTCGGTATCCTCATCGATGCGTTTATTTTCCTTCATCCAGAGTTGAATGGCGCGCGCCTTGAAGGCGTCATGTTCTTCAAGATATGCCGTGGCGAGCTCGCCGTAGATCACCCAGGCGGGCTCCACACGTGGGATGATATGGTTGTAAAGTTCGATGGCCTCATCGGGCCTTCCTTGACGACGCATGGTACGTGCGAGCTGGCGTCTAAACCAGTCGGGTTGACGCTCTGCCCAGTGAGGATAAAGGTCGTAGAGTTCGAGCACCTTCTCATCACGTTGTTCGGAGATGTAATAAATCATACTCCTGAGCAACCAGGCCTCGCCAAGTTGTTGAATGCGTTGTGTGGTGAGAGGTCCCTGATTCACATCGTAGCGTCGTCCCATCATGCGCGCTTCATCCAGTCTGTCGAGGGCACGCTCAAGCTGGTTGTTGTTGGCCCACATCAGCGCGTGGTGAAGAGCTGCGTGGCGACGATATGTGGCCGAGAGCTCATCAAACTGCTCCAGATATTCTGGTTCAAGGGCGTTTTCATCCATCTGAGCTGCCTTGAGAAGCTCGCCCCAGGCGCGTAATTCCATGTCTCGGATGCGTGCAAGCCACGCGTCCATATCCTCCTGTTCGATGTGAGGTTTGCCCTGACAGAGGTTGTCCCAGGCGTCACCAATTTCAGGGAACGGGAGCTTTGGCACCTCTTCCTGACAGGCCGATTTGCCAAGCCAGGCATAGCGTGGGTGCTCAAGAAGCTTGTTATCACGCGGGATACCAAGGATAAGACGGCCCTGTTTCCAGCGGTATGCGTGGACGTTGTAGGAGCGCAACATGATGTGCGTGGCATCCTGCTCGGACCACACCAGAAAGCCCACTTCATTGGATCCCTGAAGACGCTTTAATCCATTGATATCAATTGATTTTTTAGGAACTTTCACAACACCTGATGCAGGGTTGTACACGGTTTTGGCGAGCGCATCTGGCCCGATGTTCAAGCTGATCATGGTGGACAAATTGGCGAGATCGTCCAGAGCAGGAAGCGGCTCATATACGGGCTTCTCGGGCGTAATGGACATGGCCAGAACGGTCAATGCTGGGACAATACTTGGATGCACAGGTCAATCTCCAAAATAAGAGCGTGGTAGTCAGCTCCACGCGTGCACGCATGAATCACCACACATTGTGTATGCGTGGTGATTCATGTGTTTATGCTGCGGAGCCATACGCGCGACGAGCACGACGGTTTTGACCCATCTTGTTCATCTGAGCGCGTTGTTTCTCAAAGTTCTCCTGGAGCGCCTGTTCAAACATGGCCTCGGCCTCTCGCACACGCTCGGAGAGTTGTACAAACCAGGGTTCATGAGAGCGTCCAAAGTAGTCCTCGGCGCTCAATTCACGCAGATGTCCAAGCAGCTCCATGCGGCGCTGACTGAGCGCCTCGATCAGCTCGGGATTCACCTGGTGGAGAGCCGTCACGACCTCATTGTAAAGCTCGATGACCTCGTTCAAGACCTCTTCAACACGGTTCTGATAGTAGTCAGACATAACTCAATTCTCCTCTTTGCTCCTCGACTGCTATCTACACTGTGTTATGCAGCGTCGCTGCGACGCAGTTCCATTAATGCTTCACTCCATCCCTGACGAAGCTCGCTCATCAACGTGATGACCTCTTGCAATGCCTCCTGGTCCTGTCTTGAGCTTGCGAGCAAGAGACGGTCACCGATGTACACATAAAGCGCCTCAAGCGCGGTGCTAATCTCGGGGGCAGGATCATGGTCAAGCGTGTCGAGCAACTCATTGACGATGTCCAGCGCTCGACCAATGGAGCGTGTTGCATCAATCTTGTCATTGCGTTTGAGGCTGGCCATGGCGCGGTGGGCAAACTTCAAAAAGCCATCATAAAGCATCACCACGAGCTCGCGGGGGTCACTGGTCTGAATGGACACTTTTCGATAAATATTGGCTGGATGCATGACAGTAGTACTCCTGTATCATTAGTGTTTATTAAAAGGCTTATTCGCAATCATTTTCAATATGTTACAGAACACAAAAAGCCTTTTTATCATACGCCTACACACTACTACTTCGACACATTGACGGGTGGATTTTACAAGGAACTATCAGACATTAAAAAAAGCAATGAGAGGACACGCGACGAGGCGAGGAATTGGCTAGCCAATTCCTCGCCTCGTCGCGTGTCCTCTCGTATTTGGCGGTGATCAGGAACCTGATGATGATGTCTGTACAGCAGGCAACATGCTCGCAAAGCGGCTGCTCATATCACTGTAACCACTGATCATTTGCTCCATCGCCGTGAACTGACGCTTCAGGCGTGCTTCGTAAGCTTCAATGCGGAGCTCACCGCGTTCAATGGTCGCATCTGCGCTGGTGATTCTTGACTGCCACATGTCCTTGCTGCTCTTGATGAGGCCATCATAACTGTCTGTATAGCGCTCAATCAGAGAGTCCATACGAGACACAATGCCTGTGTCCTCGGTGCCAAAGAGTTCGACCACACCACTTGGGTCCTTGCTCATCGCCTCTTCAAACTTGGTCTTGTCCAGGATCAATCCACCTGTGTCCTTGCTTGTTGAGATACCGATGCTGGAGAGGTTCGGGAAGGAGGAGCCACTGACCGCATCGGTCATGGCCTTGCGCAAGCTGTTTGCGGCTGTTGTACCAAAGCGGTGGTCTTCGTTTTTGAGTGTGTTGGCCGCAGAATAAAGAGAGTTATACGACTTGATGAGATCTTCAACTTTCTCGGCGACCGCGCTGCTATCCTCACCGACTGTGACCATGAAGGGTTCAGTGCTTTCGCCTTCAAGTTCAAGAGTCATCCCCTCCAAGACACCATCAACGCTGTTGTCCGTATGTGTGACTTGCTCACCATCCACATGGACAATGGCATTTTGAGCTGCGATTTCGGTGCTAAACCCAAGTGATTGTGGGTTGTTGCCGTTTCCGTTTCCGTTTCCGTTGCCATTTCCGTTTCCAGAGCCAGACTCGGTAATCACCATGCCCGCGCCACCATCATGACCTGTCTTTTGTGATGTCACAGACAGGTATGTGCCGCTGTCCACCTGAATGATGGATGCGTTTACCTTCGCACCAGATCCCTGAATAAGGTCGCGTACATCGGTCAATGTCATCCCATCTTCAATGGTGATATCGACAGCATCTTCGCCCCAGACCTCGATGCTGAGCGTACCTGCCTTGACCTCGGCATCTGGAGAATCAAACGCAGTGGACTTGTCACGCTGGGCGCGCGCGAGCTGCTCGACCTCGACCTCCCAGGTGCCAGGTTGTGCATCACCTGTAGCCTTGACTGTCATGGCATCCTCATTCTCGGAGCCCACGGTCTTTGAGAGGAGCGAGCTTGCGCTGGAGAAGTCAGCGAGCTTGTCCTGGAAGTCAGAGAGCAAGGATGAAAATGAACCTAGCCTGCTGATCTGTCGAGAATAGGTTGTCTTCTGGGCAGCAAGACGGCTTAGAGGTTGACGCTCAATGTTGACCAACTGACTGACGATGGACGATGTATCAACACCGCTGGCAAGACCTGATGCCTGTATCATGAGAGTACCTCTTGTTTAAAAATCCGTCTCGTGTGTAGACGTGTGTTATAATCGATGCTTTAGATGCGCAAAATCATTGAGAAAATATAATCTGATTTAAACGCAACATCCCCTCCCCTCCGCATCAATCAGGCAGGCGACTGATGGGGATAGAGAGGGGAGGCTGTGTGGAAGAACACCTGACCAGAGAGGGCGAATTATCTGACCAGATGGTGTGGTGTGGAGCGATTTGACCGTGTATGGAGGACCCGAGGTTTTCAAGTCTTGATGACTGTACAAGTCTTTCTCACCTCAGGCCCTCCTGGTCACATCATCTCCTGCCGCACTTAGCCAAGGAGGCCAAGGGCCGACTGCGGCTGGCTGTTGGCCTGAGCAAGCATGGATGAACCTGCCTGCATCAGCACCTGATTCTTTGTGAAGTCGGCCATTTCGCTTGCCACGTCGACATCCACGATGCGTCCGTGAGCTGCGCTCATGTTTTCGTAGGTGGAGCTCAGATTTTCGATTGCAGCATCAAGGCCGTTCTGCTGAGCACCAAGCTTGGAGCGTTGACCAAGCACGGTTTCAAGTGCTGTGTCGATTGCTGCCATTGCTGTGGAGGGGTCACTACCGTCTGCGAGGTCGATTGTACCGCTGTCCACACCAAGTGTAGCAGCTGTCATGTCTTCGATCTCGATGGTGGCGACGTCGGAGGACTCGATACCAATCTGGATGTCGATACCGCTACCAGAAGCGATGGTGCCATCAAGAAGTTTGTTGCCGTTGAACTCGGTGTTGCTTGCGATCCGATCGAATTCGGTCTGAAGCTGTGTGAATTCCTCGTTGAGGTTGTCACGCTGGCTGCCGCTCAAGGTGCCATCTGCTGCCTGGACGCTCAGCTCTCTCATACGTGTCAAGAGGTTGCCCTGTTGCTCAAGAGAAGCATCTGCTGTCTGAAGAACACTGATACCGTTGTTGGCGTTACGTTTTGCCTGAGTCAAGCTCTTCATATCTGTGTTCATCTCTTTGGAGACGGCCAGGCCAGCTGCATCATCTGCTGCTGTGTTGATACGAAGACCACTGGAAAGGCGAGCAAGGTTTTTGTGCAACCCTTTCTGAGTGCGGTTAAGATTTCCTTGAGTAACGAGGCTTGCGGTGTTGTTGTGGATACTAATAGCCATGATTTGTCTCCTTGGTTGCCGACCAATGATGAATTGAACGGGTTTATAATATTGGTTATAAAACCAGGAATAGCGGGCTTTCTGATCCTGATAAGTACAAGCTTTACCAGGGAGAGTTCCTGCCTGTTTGTACAAGCTACCGTCGGCTTGGTAACTCGCTTCGTTGCGGGCTCTCCGCCCGAAGACAAAGGTTTCATCGGCACAGCATTTGGGGCCTTTATGGATTTCATTGTCTGATTATAAATCCACGATTTAACAGACAAAAAACACTTTCGTTTAATCAATATAAGTAATTGATTTCATTACAAAAATAATTCAATGTAATATTCTTCCATTTATTGAAAATATTAAAAAATCATCCAGCAATACCCTCAAGGAGACCCCCATGACAGCCATGACAGCCCCCGAAATTTTTGCTCTGATGCACAAGGTCTTTCCCACCGTCAAAGCCATGAACTTTGAGATCGAACAGCTCGATGACGACACCATCACACTCTCCCGTCACACCACTGACCAGGATCTGCGACCAGGACACACCATCTCTGGCCCCGCCATGATGACCATGGTGGACACCGCCGCCTACTTCCTGATCCTCTCACGCATTGGACCCGAGGCGCTGGCCGTCACCACAAACCTCAACATCAACTTCCTGCGCAAACCTGTTCCGGGGAAGCTCACCGCCAGAGGCGAGCTGCTCAAACTTGGCAAACGCCTCGTGATTGTAGAGGTCTCACTGTATACGGAGGCATCCGATAAACGTGTCGCTCACGCCACCGTCACATACAGCATTCCACCACACACAAGCTCACAACCCTGAGCTACACCCGCTCAAAGACATGAAGGAAAAGAAGAAGGAGGTTTGATGTGCACATCAAACCTCCTTCTTCTTTTCCTTCAACAGGACTGTATATTTGGATCTTTACTCGCTTCAGGCCACGCGCATACTCGCCATTCTCCTGACGCGCTCCACAAATGTTCTGGCGCTCAAAAACTCAAACAAATAGCGACCAAGTACAAGCTCATCCTGATCCTCAAGCAGCAACACCTGACCCCTCCTGAGACGCTCACCATTCACCAGCGTCCCGTTATGGGAATCAAGATCCATGATTTGTAGGCGATTATCCTCACGCACCGAAAACTGGCAGTGAATATGTGAGATAGAATACTCGGGGATGACCATGTCGTTGTCCGATGAGCGCCCCACGCGAATCGCTGCTGTCTGTGGTCCATAAGGTGACTTGACCACAGGCCAAATCCTACGATTTAAACTCTGCGCCTGTTGTTGCTGGCCATGGATTGCTGCAAGAAACGTCTGCGCCTCGCCGCGCTCACCATCCTCGCTCAAATCACCCACCACGTTCAGGCCCATGATGACACACACCTCGTAGTCTCTTCTGAACTGCTGAATCCCCTTGATCTCATAAGCCCTTATATAATCATTGATATGGTGCGCCACGGCGACCTCCTCGTATCGTAAATGCTCTCGTCCTTGAACTCATGTCTACCATGTTACACCTGCTTGACGCCCCAGTGCTTGAGCAGGCTGTGCGCAATCCCAACACCTTCTGACTGCGTTGAAATATGCTCGGCCAGCGCCTCCTGACCCATACCCTTGTACATATCATTGCCCTGACTTTGCTGAATCGCTCCGCCCTGCGATGACCCCTGCATTTGACTCAGAAGCTGACGCAAAAAGATCGCCTCAAATTGCTGAGCTACCTTGATCTTGTCGCGATCCTCCTGGCTTAGCTCTCCTTGCTCAACCTGCTCTGGACGCTGAGACTCCGCAGCGGTCGAACGTATCGCTTGCTGACTCAATATGCCGAGGTTGGCTCCACCGACGTTCATAAAAGCTCCTTTAAATCAACATGATAAGTCATGCCATCAACAGGCATCATTGAATCTCAAGCTGTGCATCAAGCGCTCCCGCTGCCTTGATCGCCTGCAATATCGCGATCAAATCACGTGGTGACACACCAATGGCGTTCAACGCCGAGACCACCTCTGCAATCGTCGCTCCCTCTGGAATCACCTGAAGCTTGGTCTTGTCCTCTGTCGCGTCCACACCACTGTCAGGCAACACCGCCGTGTTCCCCTGACCTCCAAAGGCCGAGGGCTGGGACGCGTTATAATCTGTGGACACATTGAGCGTCAGGTTGCCATGCGCCACGGCCACCTCTCTGATGCGCACATTTCCTCCAAGCACCACCGTGCCTGTCCTCTCATTCACCACAACGCGGGCCACCGTATCGGGCGTCACTTCAAGCTTCTCAACCTTGGCGATAAACTGCGGTGCAAACTCCTGCCAGTCCGCAGGTACTTCCACACGAATTGTCGCGGCATCAATCGCCTGGGCAATGCCCTCCACGGGCTTTGTGGGGTCCACCGTCACGGAAGGATCTGCAAACGCTGCATTGATCACGTTGGCCATCTCCACAGCTGTGCTAAAATCTGCTTCAAACAGGTTCAATAACAAGGTCTGGGATTTGCCCCACTCCTGCTCGATACCCTTCTCGATCATGCCGCCATCTGGAATGCGTCCCACGTTGAGGTGATTGCGTTGACGCGAGTTTGCACCTGCGCCCTGCACACCAAATCCACCCACGCTTAACGCTCCCTGTGCCATCGCATATACATTGCCATCCACAGCCCTCAAGGGCGTCATCAACAAGGTGCCTCCTTTCAGGCTCCTTGCATCGCCCACACTTGAGATGGTCACATCCACGCTCTGACCACTGCGTGCAAAGGCTGGAAGCTCTGCGGTCACCATCACCGCAGCGACGTTGCGTGTCCTCAGATCCTTACGGTCAATCTTGATGTTCAAACGACCCAACATCGAGGCGATGGTCTGCGTTGTCAACGCCGCCTGACCCGTATCACCCGTGTTATCAAGACCCACCACAATACCATAACCTATCAACTGGTTGGCTCGTGCTCCCTGCACATGAGAGATGTCCTTGATCCTTGCCGCATACACATCTTCAGGGCTGATAATCACCGCAAAGGTGATCGCCATAACCGAGATAGCTAGCTTATAAATTATTGATTTAAAAAGATTTTTATTAAAAAACATTGCGCATCCTGCCTGTCATGCGTCGTGTCTGATTCTTACACCTGCAAAATCCTGTGGCGATGGTCTGAACCCATGCCCAGGCGAGGTGCCATGTCATACATCCTCTCCTATCGACTCAAAGACCTGCTCGCCTTTAATCCCTGCCACGTTTAGTCAGACGAATCGCTAAATTTAACAGTCAGCTGTGTCGTTTGCTCTTCATGTCTAACACTCGCTCTCACCATTCAGGATAGCTGTTATGTCTTTACACACGCTCTCTCAGAACTTCCGAAAACACCTGCTGTTTTCCACACTCCTTACAGGAGCGCTCTTGCTTCCCATGTCCTCTGCGACCATCGCTCAGGAGGACACCACCAAGGCAAGCGCAACAAAAACAGCAGCTCAGGAAAAAGCTCCCGAGAAGGCAACAAAACAACCTGACACCACGGCAAAGTCTCAGGCGTCTGCACCTGACACCTCGGCATCCAGTGACAAGGAAGCGTGTCTCACAACCCCTTCCGAGCGTGAGCAAGTCGTCATGAGACTCAAAAAAATGAGGCCAAAACCTGCTGCAAAGCTGCTCTCGGCGCTCCCCCCACAGCTCGCGGCTGACTTGCTCATCCGCATGACACCTCGTCAGAGCGCCAAGATCATGAACGAGCTTCCTCCTCAAACGGGGGCCATGCTCGTGGTCCTCCTCAGTCAAGACACACAACCTCAGGCTCCTGCAACTGCTCCTGGAAACGCGCCCGTGGCCGCTGCCGACAAGACAGCTCCTGCTGCGTCCAAGGACACCACTGCAAAGCCCTGATTCATATAAGAAATATACGCATACAAAGACACTACCAACTACTACGCACAAGGCCTGAACCATGTCTTCCGTCCCCACATTCAGCATCCCAAAGCCGCCCATCTCATCCAGGCCACCCACGGCTCGTCTGATCCCCTCCCCGGATACCTCATCGGCGCTCTCCGATCTGTTCTCCGAAGATCTCTCTCACAAAGGCTCGCGTGAACGTACCGATATGCTTCAAAGCCAGTCCTTCAAGGACACGCTCAATCGCATCTCGTCGCAACATGAACAGTACAAGGAAGACACCCCCGAAAACGACGCCGCCTTTCAGGCCCTCTTTGAGCCCATCCACACCGCTCAAAATATACAGGCCCTGAGCTCATCCACGTCCCAGGAGTTCATCTCCTTACACAAGAGTCTTATCATGCCTGATCGTCCCAAAACATCACCGTCCAAGTTGGCTCTCTCTGTCGTTCTTAAACCTGACGCATCCGAAGCCAGTGAGCTTCAGCACACCAGGAACCAGGCTCGTCTCAGGCTCCTCGCTCCTCTTGAAAATCAGGACGGACAGCCCTCCATTCGCTCCACACAGCGCCTTGATATTCTCAGCCACGCCGCTCCCTCAAGTGCCCCCACAGAAGAGGTCGAGGACGCGCCAAGAACGCTCTCCATGTATGGTTCGGACCTTGAGGATGTCTCCAACGACGACCAAGAAAAACAGATTCGATTCAAGGGCTTGAATGAGCATCGTGAAGAGGCTGAGTTTGATAAACTTCAAGCCAAGGAACGTCTCCAGAAACCTCTGGATCCCAACCCCTTCATGCGAAAGACAGGCTCACCTCTGAAGGTCACGATCCCTCCCACAGCGCAAGCTGCCGAGGTCGCTCCACAACCTGCTGTCCCCGAAAAAGCTCCCTCCCTGGTCAAGCTCAACCAACCCTCGGGTTCATCCCCCACGTTCACCTCTGATGCTGTCCTTCAGAGCCCCAAGGCACAACGTGTCGCGCTCTCCATGGAGCAGTCCCCACAGGGTCAGAAGCTTGAACTCGAAATCATGGACTCTTTTGGTAAGCCACTGACACTCAAGATTACATTTGAACATCAACGTGCACGTGCTGCCTGTTTTGGCTCTCACTTCCATGACCCCGCTCAACTTGAGTATGTCATCGATTCTGTACGCACTGCACTTGAAGCAAGCGGCTATGAGCTGGGTGACTTCATCACGCACCACCAACGCCAGCAGAGCAACAAACAGGGGCAACACGGCGGACCTGGTTACAACGATGGCGCTGACTTTGCTCAGGATGATGAAGCTGCCACCAAAAAGCCACGCGAAGTCCTTCATGTTGTTGGCATCATCAACCGCATTGCCTGATACCAGAGATTCAAATCAATCAATACAAGTATCTGGATTATAACGACAAACACACCGAGGATTCTTACTCATGCAGATCACAACCTCTCAGTCAGTCAGCGCACAACAGGCGCTCAGCGGTACAGCCAACACCACCAACAAGGAGCTTGATCGTGATGCATTCCTCAAGCTCCTCACCACACAAATGCAGGCTCAGGACCCCTTGAATCCGATGGACAACACACAGTTTGTCTCACAGCTCAGCCAGTTCACTAGCCTTGAGCGTCTTGAGTCCATGTCCAGCAGCCTCAACACCCTGGCGATGAGCACGGCCTCCAACACCAGCGCTCAGATGGTCTCCTTCATCGGTAAGAACATCGATATCGCGCGCTCGGACATCACGCTTGATGGTTCTCGGCAACATACACCTGCACGACTTGCTCTGGCAGATGATGCGAGCCAGATCACCATCAGCATCAAGGATGACTCGGGCAAGATCGTGCGCACCATCGAAATGGGACGCAATGAAGCTGGTGAAGTCGACCTTGAATGGGATGGACTCGCCGATGACGGCTCCCCCCTTGAGGAAGGAAATTACACAATTTCAGTACAGGCCCTTAACGAAGAGGGCGACCGCGTCGATACGCAGGTCATTACCAAGAGACGTGTTTCTGGCGTGAGCTTTGAACAAGGGCTCCCTCGTCTGGAGCTCGAAGGTCTTGAAGATCAACCTGCTTCTCTTGGTGAAGTACAACAGGTCACACAGGAAGGTTAGGGCTTCAAGGTTCATAGCTTTCAACTGTTTGAAAAATAAGAAAATTCTTCTTCCAAAGAATGCATACCACTCCACATGTACGATCTGTATTAAAGCGTTTAACACCTCACCCTTTCGTTTTGAATCCAGGATGGTAGATGTGGAGTGCAGCATACTCGAGTGAAGAAGAACTGAAGAGAGGCCAGAGGGTGCGCACCCTCTGGCCTCTCTTCAGTTCTTCTTCATGCTCGTGAACCAAGTTCTTTTTAAACACGATTACCAGACGCGTCGATGACACAAGCTGTAGAACGCATGGGAATCCAGTCAAAAAGGCAGGTTGGAGAGACTATCACCCATGTCACACCCTATCCTCACAACCATGAGATAAGTATTATGAGCTTGATGAAATCAATTCGTATCGGAATGAGTGGACTTGACGCAAACTCTCGCGCGCTCGGCGTGGTCGGCGATAACATCGCCAACGCCAACACGGCAGGCTTCAAGTCATCGCGAGCCAACTTTGCGGATGTGCTCGCAGGCACTCAACTTGGCTCGGGTGTGCAGGTTGGCTCCTATCAACAGGACTTCTCTCAGGGCGATCTGGAGATGACAGGCAACGCACTCGACCTCGCCATTAGCGGCCCTGGCTTTCTGATGGTCAAGGGCGAGGTTGGCGGACAGGAGGGCACCTTCTATACGCGCGCGGGCCAGTTCATGCTCAATGCTGATGGCTACGTCACATCTCCTGGTGGTCTTCGACTTCAGGGTTATGGCGTGGATGACAATGGCGATGTCAACATGGGCGCGCTTGGTGACCTCCAGCTTGGCAACCTCAGGCAGCCCGCCAAACCCACCAACAATGTGGGCATTGATATCAACCTCTCTGCCACTGAAGAACCGATGGCAGCGGCCTTTGATCCCGCAAACCCCACCGAGACAAGCCATCACTCCACAAGCGTCACGATTTATGACTCACTTGGCCGTCCCATCGACGCGGACGTCTACTACACCATGACCGCTCCTGGTGAGTGGTCCTACAATGTGCTCGTGGATGGCGAATCCATTGATGGTGGAACACCGGGCACAGCCACAGAGATTACCAGCGGTACGCTCTCCTTTGACACCGATGGCAACCTCACCACACACACACCTGGTGCGACCACATTTAACCCCGCAAATGCCACACAACCTCAAGATATTATTATGGATTTTGAGGGAAGCACACAGGTCGCAGCAGATTCATCCTTGAGAGGTCTCTCTCAGGATGGCTACGCCTCTGGTGAGCTGCGTGACATTGAAATCAACGACAAGGGCGAGATCATCGGCATCTTCTCAAACGGCGAGAACCAGACCGTGGGTCGCGTCGCCATGACAGACTTTCAGGCCCCCGAAGGTCTTGACCGACTTGGTGGTAACCTCTGGGGTGCCACCAGTGCCAGCGGTGAAGCGCTCGTGGGCGCACCTGGTACAGGCAAGATGGGAGGTCTTGTCTCGGGAGCCGTGGAAGGTTCCAACGTCGACATGTCTTACGAGTTCGTCAAAATGATCGCGTTCCAGAGGGGCTTCCAGGCTTCTTCCAAGTCCATCACCACGGGTGATCAGTTGCTCAACGAAGTGATTAACTTGAAGCGCTAGTTCTCCCTAGAAATAACGTTATAACGTTATAACGTTATAACGTTATTTCCTCCAACAGGCCGTCATATAGCCATGACGTGAACAGCCTAAACCTTTTATTTATAAAAGGTTTAGGCTGTTCTATTTCAATTGGCGTTGACGACATAACGTTATAACGTTATAACGTTATTTACGTTCAAATTCATATCAACAGACCTGAGTTTGGACAGGATCTCAAGGACGAGATCCGCCATCACACTACCATTCACTGGCCATGTAACAGGAGGTTACCATGCATGTGATCGCATTCCCTGGTCAAAAGGGAGGTACGGGTAAATCCACCATTTGCCTCAACCTCGCCGTCGAGCTTGCTCAACAGGACTACCGCGTGGTGATCCTTGACGCTGATCCTCAAGGTTCACTCTCAAGCTGGTATCAAGCAGCTCAGGCCCACGAAGAAGAACACCCCGACTATAAATATCCCACCGTCATCGGCGCGCTGGATAACCTGAAAAAGACGCTCGAATCTCTCGCGCCAGCATTTGATGTCGCCATGATCGATTTGCCCGGACGAGATGCAAAAATTCAACGCCAGGCCCTCATGTGCGCCGATACCGCGTTGCTCGTCATCGCACCAGGTAGCTTTGATATCTGGACGCTTGAACACACCCTTGATTACGTCAATCAGGCCAAGGAACTTCGCCAGGAACGCGATGAACTCCTTGGCACGGATAATCCCCTTCAGGCAGCCTTTATCCGCAATCGATTTGTCGCACAGCAAAACCTTTCAAAGCGCGTCTCCGAACTCCTTGGTGAGGTCGAAGAACCTATTCTTGAGAGCGCCGTGTCTGCACGCGTGGCCTTTGCTGAGGTCCCCGCAGAGGGTATCGGCGTCTCCCTGTATCATGACAAGAACGCAGCTCGTGAAATCAAGGTTCTGACACAGGAAATTACAGAAAAATTTGGTATTTCAAACATTTATAACACCATCGAAAAGAGCAAACTCCCCGCAGCTTGAACCCTCTTTGTGACAAGGAACGTCTACCATGGCCAAGAAATCATCCCTCAGCCTCAAGCCCTCCACACCTCGCTCCAAAAAGGCCGAGCTTCAATCCAGGATCGAAGCCTTTGAAGCTTCTGGAGAGCCCGTCGCACCAAAACTTCGTAAACAGGGCACGCTGACCGCTGTCCCAAAACTTGAAGACGCGACCGAGGACACCCCACAAGAAACCACCACCACATCCTCCACTTCTCTTCCCTCCACCATTTATCAACGCGCCAAGGGTGGTCAGAAGGACTACCGCTCCACCATTTATTTCCCCGTTGAGCTGCACGAGCTGCTCAAAAGCTACTGCTCCGCAGAGCGCACAAGCATCAGCACGCTCGTCACTCAAATCGTACAGAAGCATCTTGAAGAAATCGGTCCTGTGGATGATGTCAACGCGTTCATGGCCGCCTATTACAACAGTAAATCCAACTGATTTTTCTTCTCTGAGAACAAGCACAGGCCCATGTATGTTCACATACATGGGCCTGTGCTTTTTTCATAATCCCCTCACCTGGAGGACCTTCTTTTGGCTACACTACACACAGCTCGCCTTACTCTGAGACGATGGCAACCTGAAGATCATGAACCCTTCATCGCCATGAACCTTGATCCCGAGGTCATGCGTTATTTTCCATCCACCTATACACGCGAACAAAGTCTTGAACACATCTCACGCATGAACGCCTTGATTGATGCTGAAGGCTGGGGGTTCTGGTCCGCAAGTACACGACAAGGTCATGATTTTATTGGTGTAATCGGACTGATCGCTCGCGATCACACAAGCCCTCTTCCTCATGCGCCATGTGTGGAGGTGGGCTGGAGGGTTGCACAAAAGCACTGGCGGCGAGGCTATGCCACCGAAGCCGCGCTCGCTTCACTGCAATACGCCTTTGAACATCTTCACAAGGCCGAGATTGTAGCGTTTACAGCTATCCAAAACACACCTTCACGCAAGGTCATGGAAAAGCTCGGAATGCACAACCTCCAAGAAGACTTTGACCACCCAAATGTGCCCGACCACAGCCACGTCAAACGTCATTGTGTCTACAAGCTCACTCGTGAAGAGTGGCTCAATGCACATCCTTCACCATCGTATACCGTTGATATATCTTAGTTATTTGAAATAACGTTAAAACGTTTTAACGTTTTAACGTTATTTTTTGAAAGATGCAGGTGCTGTACAGCACCTGCATCTTTCTTGAAGGAGACGAGGTGGG
>Ga0207913_1000033_pt1 | contig 30887 bp, 30 predicted proteins | sample DeeseametaMP2913_FD_184168 | JGI IMG/M metagenome (GOLD analysis project Ga0207913, IMG submission 184168) | Marine microbial communities from the Deep Atlantic Ocean - MP2913 (SPAdes) | ecosystem: Environmental > Aquatic > Marine > Oceanic | place: West of Santa Cruz de la Palma, Atlantic Ocean...
AAAAAATTCCAAGAGAATCGCAAATTGTTGCAATGTCATTAGCGTTTTAAAAATTTAAAAGAAGTTATTCTTTAGAAAAACCGGCCTTTTTAAGGCCGGTTTTTTTTTGAATATGCTAATTCCCCCAAAACCCTTAATATGTAGCAATCTAAGTTTACGGACGTTATGTTCGGTGATTCCACCCAATGCTAGGATATTTGCTTTGCTTGAGCGTGATAAATAATTAAATTTATATACATTAAGAAAGTTTAATGATTTTTCTACATAAAAAATAGGGGAAAGAAATATAGCCCGACATTGTTGTGAAATTTTTTCCCGAATTTCTTTTTGGCTATGGGCAGAACCTAAAATTGTAAGATTTTTATTTTCTAAATTAAGAAACTTTTTTGTTTTATTGAAAGACGGAATGTAAATGCCGTCAGCTCTTACTTTTAGTGCTAATTTAATATCGTTTGAGACAAAGAGCTGATATCTTTTTTTTTTACACGCTTTTGCTATTTTAATTAATTCAGTTTCTCTCTTTGGATTATTATAATTTCTGTAAACAACACCTATATTTGTGATATTATTTTCAAATATTTGATTATGGTATTGATCTAGGAAAATAAATAAATTTGGTAAATATTTATGCATATATGCGTACAAAGATTAAACTTTGTAAAAAATAAAGTTAAAGAAATTATTGATAGAAAACAACTGAAAACTATTCCACAAATCATAGCAGTGACAAAGTCGTTTCCTTTAAACAAAATTACCCCGTTACTAGAGATGGGGCATATTCATTTTGGGGAAAATAAAATTCAAGAGGCAGAAAGTAAATGGCTTAATGTTAAAAATAAATATAAAAATTTACAACTTCACATGCTTGGTAAATTACAATCCAACAAAGCCAAAAAAGCAGTTAAATTGTTTGATTATATTCACTCGCTTGATAATGCAAAGTTAGCTACGAAACTTAGTCAGTACGAGAAAGAACTGGGTAAAAAAACTAAATTATTTATACAAGTCAATATTGCTGAGGAAAGTCAAAAGTCTGGAGTTTTATTAGATGATCTTAATCGTTTTTATAACTTTTGTATTAAAGAACTGTCTTTAAATATTACTGGCTTGATGTGTTTGCCACCAATAAATTCAGATTCTAATAAATATTTTCAAATTTTAAAAAAAACTTCTGAGAAACTTAATTTAACAGATCTTAGTATGGGGATGAGTGCTGACTACGATCAAGCTATATTAAATGGATCAACCTACTTAAGATTAGGAACGGCAATTTTTGGAGCACGAACCGTTTAACCAATTGAGATTTTTGTTTTATTATTAATTAACGGTAATATTTTTAAAAAATCTTTTTTCGCTATAGCTACACATCCTTTGGTTGGTTTATATTTATCGTCAGTTATATGTAAAAAAATTGCACTGCCTTTTTCCTTAATGACTGGGCTAAAGTTGTATTTTATGTTGATGAATAAATCATAAATTTTATCTTTTCTATAAAGTTTTTCTGCTCCATATTTAAAAGGGAAACTAATTTCTTTATTGTACTTTTTACTTCTACTATCATCACACCATCCCATTTTTTTTTTAATAATTTTTTTTTTTATTTTACATTTTAGCGGTTTGTTATTATCTTTTCTGTAGTAAAACGTACCAAGTTCAAATGTTCCTTTTGGTGTTGCTAAATCTCCTTCTTTTTTTGCACTGGTTATTCCGGATTTACCAATAGCACATTTTAATTTATAATCTTTATATAATAGTAAATGTTTTTTTATTTTAATATTCATAATAACTTTTTTTAATGGATAAATTAACTATATCAATTTTTGGAAATCAAATCTTTTCAGAAATTATAAATGAAATAAAGTTATTCTCTAAATTTAAACTTAAATTTTATGACAATATAGATTTATGCACAAAGGACGCTGTGAACCATGATCAATTAGTTATTTTCTTCATCACTGAAGCAAACAAACAATATTACAAAAAAATAACAAATAACAGTTTTCCACTGATTATTATTGCCAATTCTCCAATACCAAAAAATATATTATCGAACGATTTTGTAGAACAATTGAATATACCTTTTAGCGTACTGAGTTTAGAAAAAAAAATTGTTTCGCTTTTAGCAAGATATAAATTTAAAAAAAGTTCTTTAATTAATTTATGCGGCTATACAATAGATAAAAATAAACGCAGGATTAAAAAAAATAATTTAATACTTCAGCTTACAGAAAAAGAAATTAACTTTCTTATTTTATTTAGTCAAAACAACCAGCCACTCAGTAGAAATTTTATTTTAAAAAATGTTTGGAATTATTCTTCCAAAAGTGACACTCATACTGTTGAAACTCATATTCATCGACTTAGAAAAAAATTTTTAGAAAAATTTAAAGATAGTAATTTTATTAAAAATAATGACAAGGGGTATTATATTTGAAAAAAAAGTTACGAAATTTTATTGCCAAGGATCTATTTTCTACAAAATATAAAAAACGTATAGTTAGACCCAAAAAAGGGAAGGGGAGTTATAAAAGAAAATCTAAAAATTTAAATAAGATCAGATAGTTTTTTTTTAGGTCTGGCACCTAGAATTTTGATTATTTCAGCAGCGGACTTTGTTCCTAATTTTAAGGATTTTTCAAATCCCATTTTATTGATAAACCCATGAACAAAGCCTGAAGCAAATAAATCGCCCGCTCCGGTGAGATCAACTACTTTTTCAATTCTTTCAGATGGTACTTTAACTATTTCTTTTTTATGAACTAAAGTGACTCCTTTTTCACCCATGGTGATCACAAAAATTTTATTTAAAGTAGATAATTCTTGGATAATCTTTTCTATGTTATCGTACTCAAATAATGATTTAAATTCTCCCTCATTACCAAATAGTAAATCTATTTTATTTTTAGTTAGATCTAAAAATTCTTTTTTATATCTTTCTACACAAAACACATCTGATAATGATAAAGAAACTAAAGTTGAGTTTTTGATTGCAATTTCAATTGATTTGCTGATTGCATTTTTTGCTTCCGGCGTGTCCCATAAATAACCTTCAATTAATATTAATTCGGATTGTTCTATTTCTTTATGATTAACTTCTTTTTCACTTAATTTGTTGGCAATTCCCAAATAGGTAGTCATTGTTCTCTCTCCATCCGGGGTTATAAAAACAAAACAAATGCCAGTTGAATCTTTATATGTTTCATTATTAAAATTAAATCCAACATTTTCTTTCCTTAAATTTTCAAAATATTTTTTACCGAATAAATCATTATTCAACTTTCCAATAAAATAAACTTGATTACCAAAAGAAGACAATCCAACAATTGAATTTGCTACGGAACCTCCAGCAATAAATTCAGATGGTTTAACTTCATTTTGTAATTTTTTTAATTCATCTTCATTAATTAATTTCATGGTACCTTTTTGAAGATTGTGTGACTTGAGAAAATTTTCATTAACTTTGCAAACTGCATCAACAATTGCATTTCCAATTCCCAAAGCTTTATTTTTTTTAGACATACTTTGTTTTATCTTTGAAATTACAATTTTTAAATACAACACATTTATTACATAATGGATTTCTCGCTTTACAGGTATATCTTCCGTGTAAAATTAATAAGTGATGAGCAATTTTTAAAAATTGTTTAGGGACCACTTTCATCAGATTTTGCTCAACTTTTTCAGGAGTTTTACCTGGTGCAATTAATGTTCTATTACTTACTCTAAATATGTGGGTATCAACTGCTATTGTGCTTTGACCAAAAGCCACATTGAGTATTACATTTGCTGTTTTTCTTCCTACTCCTGGTAATGTAATCAAGTCTTCAAATTTATTTGGGACCGTACAGTTATATTTGTCAATTAAGATTTTAGATAAATTATAAATATTTTTTGCTTTATTTTTGTAAAGACCAATACTTTTAATATAGGACCTTATTTTATTTTCACCGAGTTTAGCAAATTTATCTGGACTATTTGCAATTTTAAATAAGTTTTTAGTTACATTGTTAACACTTTTATCTGTTGCCTGGGCAGATAAGATCACAGCAATTAACAAAGTGAAATTACTTGAATATTTAAGATCACTTTTGGGTTTTTTAATTTTTTTACTTAGTTTTAAGAAAAATTTCTTAATTTGTTGAGGATGCATTAAATATTCAAAACATCTCTCATTGAATAGTAACCTGGTCGCTTTTTGGTAAGCCATTGAGCTGCGTGCAGCGCTCCTTCTGAATATAAAGATCTATCATATGCATTGTGTGTTAAATTAATAACTTCCATATTATTTGAGAAAAGCACCGAATGATTTCCAACTATTTCTCCTTTACGTTTAGAACTAAAATTAATTTTTTTACCAAAAGGAAAATTATTTTTATTAAGTGATTTTTTCCCCATAATCTTTTTTAAAGATTTTCCTCTGCCTTTTGCCGCTCCTTCGCCAAGCATTAAAGCAGTACCTGAAGGATAATCTTTTTTGTGTTTATGATGTTCTTCCATTATTTTAATTAAATATTTTGATCCTAAAGATTTAGAAGTTAATTCAGCAAGATATATTAATACGTTTATTCCTAAACTCATATTTCCAGCTTTTAGAACCGGTATAAATTTCGAAATATTTTTAATATATTTTTCTTGTTTTAGACCAAATCCTGTTGTGCCAATTACAACTTTTTTTCTTAATCGTTTGGCAATTTTTAAAACTTCTATTGTGCAATTTGGAGTTGTAAAATCGATAATTACAGAAGTATTTTTAAAAGCATTTATAGAATTTTTTTGTATTTTTAAATTTCCAATTTTTCTTTTTTCTCCTATTTTTCCTTCGGTTACGCTAACAATTTGTATCTGTTTATTCTTTTTGATTGTTTTAATTAATTGTGTACCCATTCTTCCCAGACAGCCTGTTATTGAAACTTTTAATTTTTTCATATTTTATGATTTCCAAAATCTTTTTGCTTTTTCAAAAAAGTTCTTAATACTCGGGTTTGTTTTTGTATCTTCTAATTTTTTAAATTGTTCTAGGAGATTTTTTTGTTCTTTATTCAGAGAAACAGGAACTTCTGTTACTGCTCTAATATATAAATCACCATAATCTTTGTCTCTAATAATTGGCATTCCTTTTCCTCTCAACCTAAACTGTTTTCCATTTTGAGTTCCTGCTGGGATTTTTACCTTAGCTTTTTCACCGTCTATTGTTGGAACTTCAACTGTTGTACCTAGTGTAGCGTCAGCTAAAGAAATGGGGAATTCGTAAAAAAGATTTTCCTCAGATCTTTGAAAAATACTATGAGCTTCTATCGACACAAAAATATATAAATCCCCATTTACACCTCCCTTTATACCCGCTTCTCCTTTGCCTGATAACCTAATTCTTGTTCCATCATCAACGCCTTTTGGTATATTGGTGAATATTTTTTTTCTAGTTTGTTTTTTCCCCATACCTCTGCATTCTTTACATGGACTAGAAATTTGTTCTCCTGAACCACTGCATTCTGGACATGTTTGCTGAATTGTAAAGAAACCTTGACTAGATCTTACCTGACCTTGACCACCACACATTGAACATGAAACTGGCTTTGATCCTGGTTCTCCACCATATCCATCACATCTTCCACATTGTTCTGATGAAGAAAAATTAATTTCTTTCTTTTTTCCATGGTAAGCATCTTCTAAAGAAATTGATAAATCATATCTCAGATCTTCACCTCTAAAACTCGAAGATCTTCCTTGCCTTCTTCCTCTTGTTTCACCAAAGCCTTCAAAAAAATCTTCAAAAATATCAGAGAAAGAAGTGGAAAATTGTGAGAAATCAAAGTTTTCAAAACCACCTCTTCCTGGCCCACCTTCAAAGGCGGCATGTCCAAATTGATCATAGTTTTTCCTTCGCTTTTTGTCGGAGAGTACATGATAGGCTTCACTTGCTTCTTTAAATTTATTTTCAGAAGCTTTATCGCCTTTGTTTTTATCTGGGTGATATTTTAGAGCTGATTTTCTGTAAGCTTTTTTTATATCTTCTGGTGAAGTTGATTTGATAACACCCAAGACTTCGTAATAATCTCTTTTTGCCATAAATTTATTGACATCTTTATATCTTTAGTCTTAGGCGCTCTTCTCTTTATCTTTTTTATCTTTATCATTCTTATCTTCTTTTACTTCCTCAAAATCTGCGTCAACAACATTGTCTTTATTCTTATCTTTACTTTCTGAACCCTTGTTTTGTTGAGCACCTTTTTTACTAGTATCTTTTTGCTGACTTTTATATACAGCCTCCCCGAGTTTCATAGAAGATTGGACCAAAGCCTGTGTTTTTTTCTTTACTTCTTCAGTATCAGTACCCTTAAGCGCATTTCTTAAATCAGAAATTCCGGTTTCTATGGCCTTTTTATCAGTATCAGAAATTTTACTTCCATGCTCTTTAAGGTTTTTTTCTGTAGTATGGATGATTGTGTCAGCTTGATTTCTAGCGTCTACTGTTTCTCTTTTCTTTTTATCAGACTCTTTGTTTGCTTCAGCATCTTTTACCATTTTATTAATTTCTTCATCGCTAAGTCCGCCAGAGGCTTGAATTTGAATTTTTTGCTCTTTGCCTGTCCCTTTATCCTTTGCTGAAACACTTACTATTCCATTTGCGTCAATATCGAATGTTACCTCTATTTGTGGAATACCTCTTGGAGCAGATGGTATTCCAACTAATTCAAAATTACCTAGCAATTTGTTGTCAGCTGCCATCTCTCTTTCACCTTGCAAAACTCTAATAGAAACCGCTGGTTGATTATCTTCGGCGGTGGAAAATACCTGGCTTTTTTTTGTTGGTATAGTTGTATTCTTTTCAATAAGTTTTGTAGAAACAGCTCCCAATGTTTCAATTCCTAATGACAATGGCGTTACATCTAAAAGCAGAACATCTTTTACATCGCCCTGCAATACACCAGCTTGAATAGCTGCGCCCATTGCAACAACTTCATCTGGATTTACACTTTTGTTTGGTTCTTTTCCAAAAAAGGTTTTAACGCTTTCAATTATTTTTGGCATTCTAGTCATTCCACCAACAAGAACTACTTCGTTGATTTCAGCAGCGCTAAAACCAGAATCTTTCAGTGCTGTTTTACATGGGGGAATTGTTTTTTTAATTAAATCCTCAACTAGAGCTTCTAATTTTGCTCTGGTTAATTTTATATTGATATGCTTTGGTCCGGTTTTATCTGCGGTAATAAATGGTAAATTTATTTCGGTTTGTGTTGTTGAAGAAAGTTCGATTTTTGCTTTTTCAGCAGCTTCCTTAAGTCTTTGTAAAGCTAATTTATCAGTTCTTAAATTTATTCCATTATCTTTTTTAAATTCATCAACTAAGTAATTTACAATTTTGTCATCAAAATCTTCTCCACCTAAGAAAGTGTCTCCATTTGTTGATTTCACTTCGAAAACACCGTCACCAATTTCAAGGATTGATAAATCGAACGTACCACCACCCAAATCATATACAGCTATTTTTTTTCCAGCCTTTTTATCTAGCCCGTAGGCTAGAGAAGCTGCAGTGGGTTCATTAATAATTCTAAGAACTTCTAAGCCAGCTATTTTACCCGCGTCTTTAGTTGCTTGTCTTTGTGAATCATTAAAGTAAGCGGGTACGGTAATTACTGCTTTTTTAACTTCTTGTCCTAAATATTTTTCTGCTGTCTCTTTCATTTTTTGCAAAATGAAAGCTGATATTTGTGATGGCGAATATTTTTTGCCTCTTGATTCTAACCAAGCATCATTATTGTCCGCTTTGATAATTTTAAATGGTACTCTTGCAATATCTTTTTTAACGTATTTATCTTCAAAATTTCTTCCCATTAATCTTTTTACAGCGAATAGAGTATTCTCTGGATTAGTTACAGCTTGTCTTTTAGCTGATTGACCAACTAATATTTCGTCATTTTCGCCAAACGCTACTACGGAAGGTGTTGTCCTTGCTCCTTCAGCGTTCTCTAAAACCTTTGCTTGCCTACCATCCATAATGGCAACACACGAATTGGTGGTTCCTAAATCAATTCCTATAACTCTACTCATAAAATTAGCTTCCTTTTGTTGCTATATGGGCCTTTTTTTGTCGACTACAAGTTAAAAAATTATTTTTTCTCGTCATTTTCCTCACTTTTTGTCTCATTAGTTTTGGTTTCTTTATCTTTTTGCTCTCTTTTTTTGGTTACACCAACCAAAGAAGGTCTTAGCAAGCGATCTTTCATCATGTATCCTTTTTGTATTTCCTGAATAACGGTTCCAGCTTCTTTTGTATTATCTTCAATTTCCAGCATTGCCTGGTGAAAATTTGGATCAAATTTTTTGTTTAAACATTCTATTGCTTCAATACTATTTTTCTTAAAAATAGATACTAGGTCTTTTTTTACAATTTCAATTCCTTCAATAATTTTGCCTAGGTCTTTATTATTTTTTAAAGCATCATCATTTTTAAATGAATTAATTGCACGATCAATATTATCTAAAAGTGATAAGGATTCTCTCGCAAAATTAAAACCACCAAAATCAAAAGCTTCTTGTCTTTCTCTCTCAAATCGCTTTCTTTGATTTTCCGTTTCAGCAATTGCTCTGAGTAATTTTTCTTCAACTGCTTTAAGTTTATCTTCAGCAGTCTCTTCTTTTGCCGGAAAGTCTTTTTTTTCTTTTGGCTCATTTTTATGAGCCTTGCTTTTATCTTCTGAAAAAGGTTTTTCTTCTTCTTTTATATCTGGTTTTGTCATTAGTTTGATATATGGTCACTTAAAAAAAAAATACTAGTACAAAAATGAAAAATATTAGAGAAATTATAGTTGGAACAAATAATAACGGAAAATATAAGGAAATATGTGATTTGTTGCCGAATAAAATTAAAAAATATTCCCCAAAAGAATTTAAAATTTCTAGTCCCAAAGAGATTGGAAAAAGTTTTGCAGAAAATTCTATGATAAAAGCATCATATTTTTCTAAAAAAACTAATTTAGTTTGTTTGTCGGATGACTCAGGTTTAGAAATAGAACTCTTAAAAGGGGCTCCTGGAATTTATTCTGCGAGGTGGGGCGGCATTAAAAATAATTTTGATGAAGCAATTCAAAAAGTTTTTAAAGAAATGAGTAAAATTAAAAAAGATTGGAAAAACGAAAATGCCGCGCGATTTATTTGTTGCATGACTCTTTTTTGGCCTGATGGTAAAAATTATTCGAGCAAAGGTATAGTAAAAGGAAAAATTTCGACAAAAAAAAGGGGAAATAACGGATTTGGTTATGACCCACTTTTTATTCCCGATGGGTTTAATAAAACTTTCGGAGAAATGAAACCTAAATTAAAGATGTCTATTGACCATAGATTTAAGGCGTTTTTCAAAATAAAAAAATTTTTTAACTAATATACTTTAAGAAACTTTTTATCAGAAACCTTGTAAATTTTAAGTTGATGTTTGCTTAGGTTATCTTTTATAATAAACTCTCCATGAAGGCCTTTGAAACCATTTGTATTATATAATTGATCAGGTTTGAATTGGGCATCGTTATTAAACCAACAATAGTAGATCAATCCTAATGCATCATAAGCCAATATAGAGACCTGGCTAGGCTCTTCTCCGAAAGTATCTAAATATTTTTTTTTAAATTTCTTTAAGTTATCAAAATCAATAGCTGGGAAATGTAAATTTTGTAAAGCGTTTTCGTTAAAAAAAGTCTCATCAAACCATTGATTCAAGGTGAAAAAATTTACTTCGTTGCTCGAAACATCAGAAAACATAAAAGATGTTAAAACACTCTTCAATCTTTCGCCAAAATCTATCACAAGCACGGAGTCAAAATTTACTTTACCCAAGGTATGTTTTTGTTCTAATTCTTCAAGTTCTTTTTTATCTTTATACAAATCTGATTTTTCAAGTATATCAATTCTTCTTTCCAGATCTTTTTTCCTTTCTTGATAATTTGTTATTTTTTTAATTTCACCAGTTATTTTTTTTGCGCTAGAATTATAGGCAAAAACTTTATAAAATTTCAATTCACTATTGGTAATAATTTTAGCTTGACTTGTAAATTGAGATTTAGGTGATAAAAGCAAAGTATTAGAAACTTCAATTTCATCGAAATATTTTTTTAGAACGTCAATTTGTGAGATGATATTAATTCCAAAAGCAATGGTGTTTTTTGGGATTTTCTGAGTTTTGTTTGTTAATGAAATAAAAGTGATACTATTTATTTCATTAAGCCTTTCTAAACTTTCGTAAAAAATTGGACCTATAACCACTTTTATACCGAGTTCCTCAAATTCTTTGGCTGATAGATAAGTATCCAAAGCATTTGCTTTACTATCTTTAGGATAAATTTTTATGTTTTCGTTTCCTACGTCAAATAATGCTAGTTGAATGGCTTTTAAAAAAGATTGTCCTGTATCTTGAAATTTTCCCGACAGAGGAAGCAAAACTCCTATTTTTAAGATTTTTTCATTTTCTGTGATATCTTCATTTGAATTTTGGATAAGCGCACTACTATTTATTGTAAAAAATAAATAAGTTAATATCGAGAATATAAATAACTTTTTCATAGATTTAAATTAACTCAAATAGCATAGAATGTAATTTAGGCATCAAATGGACAAAAATAAACAGCAAACTGTTAGTTCTGGGCTCTACTTAGTATCGACTCCAATTGGTAACATGGAGGACATAACTTTTAGGTCACTTAATGTCTTAAAAAAGTCGAATATTATTTTATGTGAGGATACAAGAAGATCAGGAAAATTACTTTCTTATTTTCAAATAAAAAACAAGCTTCTGTCCTATCATAAATTTAATGAGAAAAAAATTTGCAGTACGGTAATTGATTCTATAAAAAAAGATAAAGTTGTTTCACTAATTTCTGATGCTGGAACACCCACTATTTCCGACCCAGGTTTAATACTTGTAAACAAGTGTATTGATGAAAATTTAAGTGTTCATCCAATCCCGGGTCCTTCTGCAGTCACTTCAGCAGTTAGTGTTTCTGGTTTTAGTGATCAATATCTATTTTATGGTTTTTTGACAAAAAAGGAAAATGAGTTAGAAAAGATGTTAAAAAGTTTGTGTAATTTGGATTATTCTATTGTTTTCTTTATCCCTGCCTCAAAAATTAATTTTTATATATCAAAATTTAAAAACTATTTTTTTGATAGAAAAATATTAATAGCAAAAGAAATGACCAAAATACATGAAGATTTTATTAGAGGAAAAGTTGCATCAATTAAGATTTTGTCTGAAAACCTAAAAGGTGAGTTTACCGTTGTTCTTTCGGAAAAAAATAAAGAAAAAAACATTCAAAAAGAAATCAACGAATCAGTTAAAATAGAAATAAAGAAGATGCTCAAAAAATATAGTCATAAAGATGTTGTTGAATTTATTTCAAAAAAAGAAAATTTGCCAAAAAAAATAGTTTATGATTATTGTTTAAAACTAAAAAAATGAATTTAAAGAAAAATATTACAGTATTATTTCTTCTTGTATTGCTAAGTGCTTGTATTGGTTCTTCAACAGGTGGAATATTCGGTTCGGGAGTAAGTATTGCTTTAGATCCTAGAACTTTGGGCACTCAAATAGATGACTCAATTATGCAAAAAAATTTAGTAGCCAGATTAGTCCTGTCTGAAAAAAAATATCTTGTTAAAATTTCTATAAAAGTGCTTGATGGAAGAATTTTCTTAGGTGGTAAAGTAGATGAGCCTGAAGAAAAATTAAAAATAACTAAAATGGCATGGGAAACTAAAGGTGCAAGATCTGTTAAAAATAATATTGCAATAAAACAAAAATTTTCTTTTAAAAATATAGTTACAGATGTTTTAATAACGTCTCAATTAAGAACCGCTTTAATATTAAACAAAAACGTAAAAGCAGTTAATTTTAATATCGATACAATTAACCAGAAAATTTACGTATTTGGTATTGCGCATGATGAAAATGAAAAGAAAGAAATTATCCAGGAAGCAAAACAAATAGTCGATGTTAAAGAAGTTGTAACGAGTATCCTCATGGTTTCAGATTTAAGTAGACAAAGAGAATAAGTTAATTTTTTTTGTAATCAATTGCCTCGGAAGAATAAGCAGCCACTGAGGCTAAATTTAATATATCAGAAGTAGAAGATCTTAATGGTGCAATTTCAATTGGTTGTCCTAGTCCAACTAAAAATGGTCCGATAATTTTTGCACCACCCAAAGTTTTCATCATCTTTAAGGAAATTGCTGCACTATGTTGTGCTGGCATAATTAAAATATTAGCATTTCCTACAATTTCCGAGAAAGGATAAAGTTCTTTGTATTTTTCATCCATGGCAACATCTGGTTGCATTTCTCCATCAAATTTAAAATCAATTTTTTTATTTTTTAATATTTCAACGGCATCTCTTATGTGCTTTGTTCTTTGAGTTTTTGGTATTCCAAAAGTTGAATGGGACAAAAAGGCGATTTTGGGGTCAAAACCAAATAATCTAACAACTCTTGCACATGATATTGCTATATCAGCAAGCTGTTGTGCATTTGGATATTCGTGAACATGTGTGTCTGCCATAAATATAGTTTTACCTTTACTTACAATCATATTTAGAGCAAACATTATTTCACCTGGTCTAGGATCTATTACACGTTTAATTTTATCTAAAGATGCAGAGTAACGTCTAGTGTTACCGGTTACCATTGCGTCTGCATCGCCGCTTGCAACCATGCATGATCCCCACATAACCCTATCGTTTCTTATAAATCTATCGCAGTCTATTTCTAGAAGTCCTTCACGTTGCAATTTTTTATAAAGAAGTTGAGTATATTTATCTCTCTTTTCTTTGTCCGTTGAGTTGACTATTTCTATTTTATAATTTTCATCCAAACCAATTTCTTTCAATCTTTCTTTTACTTTCTCTTTTTTTGCTACTAAAATAGGTGTTCCTAATCCACTGTTTTTAAAAGCAATAGCAGCCTTTAAAGTATTTTCGTCCTCTCCTTCAGCAAAAACAACTCTTTTCTGAGTTTTTTTAATCTGGGAATTAATACCTTGCATTATAGTTACGGAAGGATCGAGTCTTTGTTTTAATTGATCTTTATAAACTTCAAAATCTTTAATTTCTTTTCTTGCAACTCCACTTTTGATTGCAGCTTTTGCTACAGCTACTGGTATTACGCTAATTAACCTTGGATCAAAAGTTGAAGGAATAATATATTCTTTTCCATATCGTGGTCTTTCTCCACCCATGGCGGCCGCAACTTCATCAGGCACATCTTCTCTCGCAAGTGCCGCAATTGCGTGTGCAGCTGCTATTTTCATTTCTTCGTTGATTATTTTTGCTCTTACATCTAAAGCTCCTCTAAATATGTAAGGGAAACCTATTACGTTATTTACTTGATTTGGATAATCAGATCTTCCTGTTGCTATAATAGCATCATCTCTTACTTCCTTAACATCTTCAGGTTTAATTTCTGGATCTGGATTTGCACAAGCAAAAATTATTGGATTTTTTGCCATTTTTTTCACCATATCTTTGCTTAGTATATTTTTTGCAGATAATCCTAAGAAAACATCAGCTTCTTTAATTGCTTCTTCAAGCGTTCTAACTTTTGTATCTATAGCGTGAGCTGATTTCCATTGGTCGAGGTTGTCTCTTCCTCTGTATAAAACTCCTTTGCTATCAAGCATAATTATGTTTTCATTTGGAATACCGCTGACTTTAAATAGATTAGTACAAGCAATTGCCGAGGCACCAGCTCCGTTCACAACAACTTTTATATCTTTAATGGATTTGCCAGAAATATCTAAAGCGTTAATTAAACCTGCTAGAGTTGTTATAGCTGTACCATGTTGATCGTCATGAAACACTGGAATATCTAATGTCTCTTTTAATTTTTGTTCTATAATAAAACAATTAGGAGCCGCAATATCTTCTAAGTTAATACCTCCAAAACTTTTTCCAAACTTTGTTATACTATTTATAATTTCATCGGGATCAGAAGAATCTATTTCTAAATCTATGGCATCTATATCTGCAAAACGCTTAAATAATACTGCTTTACCTTCCATAACAGGTTTTGAAGCTAGAGCACCTAAGTTGCCCAGACCAAGTATTGCTGAGCCATTACTAATTACTGCTACCAAATTTCCTTTAGTTGTGTAGTCATAAGCTGCATCTGGATTTTCTGCTATTGCTTTTACAGGAGCAGCAACTCCTGGTGAATATGCTAGCGCTAAATCTCTTTGTGTCGACATTGGTTTAGAGGAATTGATTTCGATTTTTCCTGGTTTACCACTATTGTGAAAATCTAGAGCTTCTTGATCTGTGTATTTTTCTATTTTTGACTTTTTCTTCATTTGAAAAGTGAGTATCTTGTAATTGTCACAAAATTAAGGCTTGTATGTCAAGATGAACTTAATAGCTTCTGCATCAACATTCAGCTTCTTTACTTTAATAAGCCGGGTACTTGGCTATGTAAGAGATATATTAATTGCAATTTTTTTGGGAACCAGTCTTTTTGCAGATGCTTTTTTTGTTGCCTTTAGATTACCCAATACATTTAGAAGATTATTTGCAGAAGGAACATTTAATGCAGCATTTATTCCTAGTTATGCTGGAGCGTTAGCAAAAAATAAATTAGAAGCAAATAATTTTGCAAAAAACGTATTTAATTTGCTTTTTATTATTTTACTATTTTTTGTTTTGATGGCAGAAATTTTCATGCCTAAATTAATTTTTTTAATAGCACCAGGTTTTTATAAAGATCCTGAAAAATTAAAACTTGCGATCGATTTAAGTAGAATTACTTTCCCCTTTTTATTTTTTATTTGTTTAGCTTCCTTTTTTGCAGCTATACTTAATTCATATAATAAATTTGCTGTTGCAGCAGCGGCTCCTATTATATTAAACGTGATTTTAATTGGGTCATTATTTTTCTCGCAATGGCTCAATATATCAGATGTTTTAACATTATCCTATGCTGTGTCTTTTGCGGGTTTTTTACAGCTATTAATTTTATTATTTTTTGTTAGAAAAAATTTTAAACCAATTTTGAGTATGAAAATAAAAATTAATGAAGAAATAAAATTTTTTTTTCGTAAATTACTTCCAAGTATTTTTTCTTCAGGCGTAACCCAAATTAATATTTTAGTTGGAACTATAATTGCTTCTTTTCAGGCTGGTGCAGTTTCATACCTTTATTATGCAGACAGAGTTTACCAAATAAATCTTGCTGTTGCTGGAATTGCGGTTGGTACAGTTATGCTTCCAGAATTATCAAAACACATAAAAAATAATAATTCTGAACAGATTACTAATTTACAAAATAGAGCTTTAGAACTTTGTTTATTTTTGTCTATACCAGCCGCAACCGCTCTGGTCTTAGCATCAAAGGAAATCATTACATCACTGTTTGGTTACGGTTCTTTTGATAGTGAAAGTGTTGCCAATACTGCTATTGCGCTTACTTTTTTTGCATTTGGTGTGCCTGCATTTTCAATATTAAAAATTTTCTCAAATTTCTTTTTTGCAAGAAATGATACTAAACTGCCTTTTTATCTATCGGTAGTATCAGTAATTTTAAATATTTTGATAAGTGTATTATTCTTTAGAAAACTCGGTTTTGTTATAATACCGATAGCAACCTCAATTTCTTCTTGGATTAATGTTATTTTGTATTTTTACTTTATAAAAAAAGGCAATTTACATAATTTTGATAAAACATTTATTTACAAATTCTATCGCATGATATTCTCAACAGTTGTAATGGGAATAATATTGTATTTATTGTTGGGCCTTTTCTCTGATAAATTTAACTATAATGAGAGTTGGAAATTTATTTACTTATTTATTATAGTGATTACTAGCTTATTTAGTTACTTGTTGATTTCAAATTTTTCAGGGGCTTTTAAATTTAAAGATATTAAATTAAAATAGTTATTTTCATATATGCAAAAAAAAAGAGTATTTTCTGGAGTTCAACCAACGGGAAATTTACATTTGGGAAATTATTTAGGTGCAATAAAAAATTTTGTTGATTTGCAAAATAAATTTGAATGTATTTACTGTATTGTTGATTTACATGCTATTACCACTCGCCAAGATCCAAAAGAATTAAAATCCAATATTTTAGAAACTGTTGCGAGTTTTATTGCATCAGGCTTAAATCCTGAAAAAAACATTATATTTAATCAGGCAAGTGTTGCTGCACACAGTGAACTAGCATGGATTTTTAATTGTGTAGCAAGGATTGGATGGATGAATCGAATGACTCAATTTAAAGAAAAAGCAGGCGCCAATAAAGAAAATGCTAGCGTTGGTTTGTTGGTTTATCCCAATCTAATGGCAGCGGATATACTTATATATAAAGCTACTCATGTTCCTGTGGGAGAGGATCAAAAACAACATTTAGAATTTACAAGGGATATCGCAAAAAAATTTAATAACGATTTTAAATGTGAAGATTATTTTCCAATAGTAGAGCCTTTGATTCCAAAAGAAATATCTAGGGTTATGAGTTTGAGAGATGGTAAAAAAAAAATGAGCAAATCAGATGATTCTGATTACAGTCGAATTAATTTGAAAGATGATAAAGATTTAATTGATCACAAAATTAAAAAGGCCAAAACTGACACCGCTCCCATCCCTTCTAAGATAAATGAACTTAAAAACAGACATGAAGCAACAAACCTTATATCAATTTATTCTAGTATAAATAGTGTTAGTGTAGAAAAGGTGCTAGACGAGTTTGGTGGAAAAAACTTTTCAACCTTTAAGAGTAAATTAAGCGAATCAGTTGTAGAAAAAATTTGTCCAATTGGAAAAGAAATTAAAAAACTATTAAAAGATGAAAGTTATTTAACTGGAGTGCTAGAAAAGGGTACAAAAAGAGCAGATTTAATAGCCAAAACTAATCTTAAAGAAATTTATAAAATTGTAGGACTTACAAAGTTCACTTGAAAAGATAATTTTTGTATAATATGAAATAGCAATCATGACTCTTAAACAAGGTGTACAAAATCTTTTTTGTCATTATATACCAGAAGTAAAAAGCGTGGAGGCTATTTAAATAGTGTCAAAACTAATTGAAAAACTTTTTAAATCATACAGAGATCAATTACTTCATTTGGCAAAACTATATGGCATAGTTGAGGTCAAGGGGTATGCGAGAAGTGCAAAAAAACTTACAACTTCCCAATTAGAATTGTTGTTAATTAAAAATCGAATTAAATTACCAATCAATCGGTCAAGTGATAAGGCAATCGCAAAGCAAGAATTAAAAGAGAATTCTATAACAAATATTTATTTGTCTATCTGTTTTGTTATTTTTATAGGATGCTTAATTGTCGTTAGACCCTATATTAAAACCGTAGTTAATGAAGTTAAGTTCACTTATGTTGTACAAGAATATAAGTCATCCGAAACTACTAAAATAAAAAAAACTGAAAAGAATCAAAAAACTGAAAAAATTCAAGAACCGGAGCTTTTTGCTTCAACACCTGATAATACAATAAGTTTAAATGCTGAGACTACCCTCAATCTTTTTGAGGATTTAAATTATGACCTTAAGGCTGTTAGAGCTGGTCAAAAAGTAAAACCAATCTATCTTACAAAACTTCCTAAGGATCTTAAGACTTTGGGTGATGCAAAAACGAAAAGAGAATTATTTATTAAAATTGTCTTACCTTTGATACTTTATGAGAATGAAAAAATTATCGATGATAGAAAAAGACTTTTTAAAATTTTAGGTAAAAATTTTAATTCGCCAGGTGAAAAGGTTTGGCTTAATAGAAGATTTAAAGAGTATAAGATTGAAGATAAAGACTTAGCAGAACTTAAGATGCGAATGGATATTATTCCAGTTTCGATTGCTGTGGCGCAAGCAGCAAACGAAAGTGGATGGGGAACATCTAGATTTGCATTAGAAGGTAATGCTTTATTCGGTCAGTGGACATGGAGCAAAAAAGGCATTTCCCCAAAAAATAAAGACCCTGATCAAAGTCATAAAATTTTACAATTTCAAATTCTTAAAGCCTCAGTAAGAGCTTATAAAAATAATTTAAATACTCACAATGCATACAAAGAATTTAGAGAGGTAAGAGCGAAATTGAGACAAAGTGGAACAACAATTACAGGTCTTGCTTTAATTAAATATTTAAAAAGATATGCATCAATTGGAGAAAAGTATACAGAAATAATTGAAGGTATTATGGTTCAAAATTCGTTAACAGATTTTGATAAAGCGAATTTATTACCTACAAAATTAAAAAAGGGAATCGCGTTATAATTATTTAGTATTCAATATTCAGCAATAACATATTGAATACCTAACCATCTCCATTTACCACTTTCCACCCAAAGAGAACAATTTATTCTTCCTCTTTCACTTTTAAATTTATCTTTAAGTAATATTAATAATTCATTTTCATTTAGAAACTTAATATCAGATTTTCTCCAAATATTACCTTCATTGGAATAACAATTAATATTTTTAATATTAATTAAATCCTCAAAAAATTTAATTTTTACCTTTGGTGGATTTTCATTAATTTCAAGATATCTATCTTCCGGAGTTATATTTTCATATGGGAAAGGTAATGTTGAAAGAATTGATTTGAATCTTTTTAATTCACCGTATTTTTCATTAATAGGAAATCTTGGTAATTCTAAGAGATTCTTAGTTTGATCAATTACTCCAGAATGTTGACCAAAGGCATATTTGAAATTTAAGTCTTGAACAATTTTTTTTAAATTATTGCTGTATTCTCCAAATGGGTAAGAAAAAATTGTTGTTGAATGTCCAAGTTCTTTTTTAAAAATTTTGATAGAAGTTTCCAGATCATATTTTATTTTATCATCCTCCCAATCAACCAAATATTCATGAGAATGACTATGATTACCAATGGTCACTAAATTACTTTCATCCACTTCTTTAATTTGATTCCACGTCATGTACCCATGTTTACCAACTTCTCTGGTATTTACGAAAAGTATAAATGGAATTTTTTTGTTTTTAAGTATAGGCCAAGCATTTAAATAGAAAGACTCGAATGCATCATCAATTGTTAGAAGTATATAATTTTTGTCTATCCTAGTTTTGATAATTTCTTCAAATTTTTTAAAGCTTATAAATTTAATTCCAGAATTATTTATTTCTTTTATATGCTCAGAAAAAATTTCATTTCTTATATTAGTTGATGGATATTTGTTTTCTTCAAATCTGTGATACATCAAAGTGATTATACCTTTGTTTACATCCAAATTATTTATACTTGTTCCAAAAGATTTACTTATTGATATTAAAAGTAGTATTAATACAAATATTATGAATTTTTTATCGATAGATTGCAGCACAGATTTAGGATCATTATTTATAAAAGTTGAAAATAAAACATTTAATAAAATTTTGCAAAGTGATAAGTACAGTAATGATTTGTTAATGAAACAAATTTTAGATTTTTTTATCGAAAATGATCTAAGCTTTAGTGATATATCAGAAATTTTAGTAAATCAGGGACCAGGAAACTTTTCTGCGTTAAGAAGTTCTTTGGCAACAGCAAAAGGGATAAGTTTAGCAAAAAATTTAAAGTTATTTGGGTACAATACTTTTTTGTGGTCTTGTATAAAGTTTTTTAATAAACAGGACATAATTTATAGTTTAACAAAATATAGAGAGAAATATTTTGTAAAAAAATTTAATAAAAATCTTATTAGCAATACAAAAGCAGCAGAAATTACAAAAGAAGAAATAACAAAAAAATATAATAACAATTTTACAGTCATTACAAAAAGAGTAGCAAAGTACTTTGATAACGAAATTCTTAAACTTAATAATTTAAATATTGTTACTTTAGATCATAATGAGCTAGAATTTCTCAGATTAAGGGATTTATTAGAAAAAAATTTGATAAGACCAATGTATTTAAGCTAAAGTGTTTTTTAAAATATTTAATTAAGTTGTAAAATTAGATGTAAAAATGAGTGATGATATTGAAGATAAATGTAAACAAAAAGGTGTTAGACTAACGGATCAAAGAAAACTAATAGCGAAGATTATGTCCGATTCTGAAAGTCATCCGAATGTAGATGAACTTCACAAGAAAGTTAGTAAGCTTGACTCTAAAATTAGTATTGCAACAGTTTATAGAACTGTGAAATTATTTGAAGAAGCGGGAATTGTTTCGAAACATGATTTTAAAGGTAATAAGTCAAGATATGAACCAGCTCCCGAAGAACATCACGATCATTTAATAGATATTAATAGTGGAGAGATAACAGAATTTGTTAATGAAGAAATAGAAATATTACAAAAACAAGTAGCCGAAAAACTTGGTTATAAACTTGTTGATCATAGACTAGAGCTATATGGTTCAAAAATTAAAAAGTAAAAAAACAATTGTCTAAAAAAATATTTATCAAAACTTTTGGTTGTCAAATGAACGAATACGATTCAAATCGTATTTATGACTTAACTTCAACAATTGACTTTAAAAAAACTGATATTAAAAAAGAAGCTGATTGTTTTGTTTTAAATACATGTCACATAAGAGAAAAAGCAACTGAAAAAGTTTATGATGAAATTGGAAGAGTTAAAAAGTATTTCAGAAATTTAAAAAAACCTTTGCTTATTGTTTCTGGTTGCGTTGCTCAAGCGGAATCCGAAGAAATGTTAAAACGAGAACCATATATTGATATGGTAATTGGACCTCAGTCTTATCATAAAATTTCTGATTTAATTTTAAACTATCAGAGAAAAAAGCAAAAATTTAATGAAACAGAATTTGATGTAGTAAGAAAATTTGACGAATTGCAAAAAATTTCTAATTCACAGAATAAAATTTCATCTTATTTAACAATCCAAGAGGGATGTGATAAATTTTGCCATTTTTGTGTAGTTCCATATACAAGAGGACCAGAGTACTCAAGGCCTTTTGATCAGATTATTACAGAAGCGTATACTTTAGTTAAGAATGGAGCTAAAGAAATTACTTTGCTTGGTCAAAATGTTAATGCTTATAATTGTTTCGATAAAAATAATAATTATAAATTATCATCATTAATATACGAACTAAACAATATTAAAAATTTAAAAAGGATAAGATTTACAACTTCACATCCTAAAGATATGACAAATGATTTAATCAATTGTTTTAAAGACTGTAAAAAACTTATGCCCTTTTTGCATCTTCCTGTACAGAGTGGATCAGATAAAATTCTTAAGTTAATGAATAGAAAACACGACCTAAATTATTATCTATCAATAATTAAAAAGTTAGAAAAAATCAACAAAGATATAAAATTTTCCAGTGATTTTATTGTTGGATATCCAGGAGAAACGGAAAGTGACTTTGAGGATACAATTACGCTTATTAAAAAAATAGGTTTTGTTAATTCTTATTCATTTATTTTTAGTCCAAGGCCAGGGACTCCTGCAGCGAATAAAAAATTAAATGATTTAACGGAAAGTAAAAAAAGGCTTCAAAAATTGCAAAGTATTTTAGAAAGTTTTCAGCTTGAAAAAAATAAAAAATACCGAGGAAAATATTGCGAGGTGCTTGTGGAAAATAAATTAGATATGCAAGAAAAATATTTTGGAAGAACCAAATGTATGTCTCCGGTTATATTTGAATCCGATAGTTGTAAACCCGGAGAATTAGTTAATGTGAAAATTGCATCTATTAATCAAAATAATTTATTTGGTATTCATCAGAGCAATAAAGAAAAGGCAGCATAGTTTTTGTGAAAATAAATAAGCAAAATAAAAATAGTAAAGAAATTTCTGTCACCTATGCTGATGATGATTCAATAAATATCAGTATATTTGATAATCAAATTTTGATGGGAGTCGTTGGAGCATTTGATAATAATCTTAAGGAATTAGAAAGGTTTAGTGGCTCAAAAATTTATTTTAGGGGAAATTCAATTGCCATTAAAGGCAAGAAATTTGAAAACGAAAGGGTTAAAAGTGCAATTGAATATTTAATTGATAGGTTTAGATCAGATAAAAAGATTGATAGAAATGATATAATTTCGTCATTAAATAATGACGTGATAAATGATATTAAAAACCAATCAACAGTTCAGCCTCTCGGAGAGGTAATAAAGACTCCAAAAAGATCTGTGATATCTAGATCAAAAAAACAAAAAGAATACGTTAAATCTCTTAAAAATAATCAAATAACAATGTCTTTGGGTCCAGCTGGTACTGGCAAAACGTATTTAGCTGTTGCAGTAGCTTTGTCTATGTTGTTAGAGAAAAAAGTTGAAAGAATAATACTGTCTAGGCCAGCGGTTGAAGCAGGTGAAAGATTAGGTTTTTTGCCCGGAGACATGAAAGATAAAATAGATCCTTATTTAAGACCTTTATACGATTCTCTCTATGATTTGCTGGACTACGATAAAATTCAAAGAAAAATTGAATCTGGCGCTATTGAAATTGCACCACTTGCTTTTATGAGGGGACGTACATTAAAAAATTCTTTTGCTATCCTTGATGAAGCACAGAATGCAACCAGAATACAAATCAAAATGTTTTTAACTAGAATTGGTGAAAATTCAAAGTTAGTTGTAAATGGAGATCCTTCACAAATTGATTTACCAAATAAAAATCAATCCGGTTTAGTAGAATCACAAAATATATTAAAAGGAATTAAAGAAATAGCTGTTATAAATTTTGATCATCAAGATGTGATCAGACATCCATTGGTAACAAAAATTGTAGAAGCTTATCAAAAGAATAGTAATGATAAAGGTTAATGTTGAGGTAAATAACAAACCTTGGCATAAAAAAATTAAAAATCCAAAAAGATACTTTAATAAAAAGTTAAAAAAAATTCCAAAAATTGTTCCATTTTTTAAAAGAAAAAATGTAACTTTTACAATTTTTTTAACTAATTCATTAGGTATAAAAAAACTTAATAAAAAATTTAGAAAACAAAATAAACCTACAGATGTTTTATCATTTCCATTTTTTTCAAAAAAAAAATTCAAACTAAACAAAGCAAAAAATATGTATATTGGTGACATTGCCACCTGCTATGAAATTATTAATGTTCGTTCGAAAAAAACTAATTTTTTTTTAGAATTCGATAAAGCCTGGGTGCATGGACTTTTGCACTTGGTCGGTTACAACCATCTTAAAAATAAAGATTATTTTAAAATGGATAGAATTGAAAAAAAAATTATAAATTTAATTACTTAATAATAAGGACTTTAATTTGCTTTCTTTATTAAACAATAAATTTTTTGTTATATTTTTAGCTCCGTTTATATTGGGTGCAATAACAATTATTGGTTTTCCTCCATATAATTTAACATTTATAAATTTTTTTTCATTTTCAATTTTATTATTATTAATTTTTGTTGTTAAAAAAAGGACACAATCAAGATACAGAAAAAAAAGGTCTAACCGTTACTTTTTTTATTTAGGATGTGCATTTGGTTTTGGTTTTTTTTTATGTGGTAATTATTGGATTTCTATATCTTTAACACATGATGAAATATTTAAGAGTTTAGTTCCAATTGCTCTTATTTTTATTCCTATATTTTTATCATTATTTTTCGGATTAGCGATTTTAATAGTAGGACCTTTTGCTGAAAAAAATATTTTTTTTATTTTATTTTTTTCTTTAGTTTTTTCTATATTTGAATTTTTAAGAGGAAATTTATTAACCGGTTTCCCATGGAATTTAATATCATATACTTGGTCATGGTCAGTTGAATCTATCCAAATATTATCATTAATTGGCACATATGCATTAAGTTTGATTTCTATAACTTTTTTTTGCATTCCCTTTCTTTTTTTTCAAAATAAAATTATTAAAAAAAATATTATCTTTGTTTTCATTTTTTTAATTGTTTTTTTTGGCAATTATTTATATGGATTGCAGAAAATCAATAATAGTAGCTATAACTTTGATGAAAACATTAATGTTAAAATAGTTTCTCCTAGTTTTTCTCTTGAAAATTACAATACTCAAAGCGAAATTTCACAGCTAAAATGGCTCATAAGAATTAGCGACCCTGAAAAAAATAAAAAAACGTTATTCATCTGGCCAGAAGGAATATTTTATGAATCGTATTTGAAAGATATTAAGCAATATAAAAATATATTTTATGATAAATTTTCTGAAAATCATTTAATTATTTTAGGAATAAATAATTTTAATAATTCTGATGATAATTTAAAAACAAATAAATATTTTAATAGTCTTGTGATTTTAAATCATAAATTAGACATTTTATCAGTTTACAATAAAATTAATCTTGTTCCCTTTGGTGAATTTTTACCTTTTGAAAAAACTTTATCTAAATTTGGATTAAAAAAAATAACAAGAGGATATAATTCATTTTCCTCTGGAGATGTGCGTACAACAATAAGTTTAGGTAACAAATTTGGTGAAAAGTTAATTCTTCCACTAATTTGTTATGAAATAATTTATTCAGGTAAAATAAAAACAAGAAAACAATTTCCTGATTTAGTAATTAATATTTCCGAGGATGCTTGGTTTGGGCAATCAATAGGCCCATATCAACATTTTGCAAAAGCAATTTATCGATCTGTAGAAGAAGGTGTTTTTATTGCCAGATCGGCAAACAAAGGGATTTCAGCTTTTATTGATCCAAATGGAAGAGCAATAAAATCACTTAACATAAATGAGTCAGGCAGCATAGAATACAAAATGCCTTCTTTTAGTAAATTAACTTTATTTTCAAATTATGGAAATAAAATATTTTTTTTGATAATTTTATTGTATATATTTCTTATCTTTATTTTTAAAAAACTGAAAATTTAAATGAACAATAAATCATATTTATTTACAAGCGAATCTGTATCAGAAGGTCATCCTGACAAAGTTTGTGACCGTATATCTGATATGGTGGTAGACACTTATTTAGCAAAAGACCCTTTTTCAAGAGTGGGATGTGAAACTTTAACAACAACAAATAAAGTTATTTTAGCGGGTGAAGTGAGAGGACCAGAAATAAAAAAAGATGAACTAACTCAAAAGGTTCGTAATTGTATCAAAGATATAGGATATGAACAGGAAAGATTTCATTGGAAAAATTCTGATATTGAAATTCATTTACATGAGCAGTCGAAAGATATAGCCATGGGTGTTGACGCAAAAGGCAACAAGGATGAAGGAGCTGGAGACCAAGGAATGATGTTCGGTTATGCGTGTAATGAAACAGAAACTTTAATGCCAGCACCAATTTTTTATTCACACAAAATTTTACGTTTAATGGCTGAAGACAGAAAAAAAGGTATTATACAGAAGTTAGAACCAGACTCAAAAAGCCAAGTTACAATGATGTATGAAAATGGAATACCAGTAAAAGTAACGTCAGTTGTTATTTCTACTCAACATTCTCCAGATGTAAATCAATCTCAAGTGAAGGAAATTGTTCGGCCCTATTTAGAAAAATCAATTCCAAAGGAATTATTGTCTGGTTTTAAAGATGAGGAATTTTATGTAAATCCAACAGGTCAATTTATAATTGGTGGTCCTGATGGCGATGCAGGAGTGACAGGGAGAAAAATCATTGTAGATACTTATGGTGGATCAGCACCTCATGGCGGCGGGGCTTTTTCTGGAAAAGATCCAAGTAAAGTTGATAGATCTGCCGCATATGCAGCAAGATATATTGCAAAAAATATAGTTGCTGCAAAAATTTCTAATAAATGTTTAATTCAACTTGCTTATGCCATTGGTGTTTCCAAACCTTTATCAATCTATGTCGACCTTTTTGGTGACAATGATGAAAAGTCAAAACATGTAGAAAATTTAATAAAAGATAACTTTGATTTAAGTCCTAGAGGGATTAGGGAAATGTTGTCTTTAAATAAACCTATCTATGAATGTACTGCAGCCTATGGTCATTTTGGCAGAAAACCAGGATCAGATGGTTCTTTTTCTTGGGAAAAAACCAATAAAACTGCAGTTTTTAAAAACTAGACCTTGATAAAGGCTAAAATATAAATTACATAAACATTTAAGATACCTGGATAAATCATAATGGGCTTTTGCCCATTTTTTTTTAGGAACCAATAAATTTAAAATATGCTTAACCAAAGATCTGATAAACTAGAACTTTTGAGAATAGTGGAAGCTGTGGCTACCGAAAAGTCTATTGATCGCGAGATTATATTATCTTCAATGGAATCAGCGATAGAAAAAGCTGCAAAGACAAAGTTTGGACTTGATAATAATATTCGCGCAACAATTGATAGAGAAAGCGGAGATATAAATCTTCACAAGGTATTGAAAATTGTTGAAACTCCAATAAATTTCAATACTGAAATTTCACTAGAACATGCCATTGAAAAAGAAAAGAAAGGAAATGTTAAAATTGGTGACGAAATATTTGAGCAATTACCTCAAGTAGATCTTGGGCGAGTTGCTGCACAAACGGCTAGACAGGTAATAACTCAAAATGTAAGGGAAGCAGAAAGGGAAAGGCAATATAACGACTTCATTGAAAAAAAAGGTGAAATTTTAAGTGGCATTGTAAAAAGATTAGAATACGGCAATCTAATTGTAGATTTGAATAGAGCCGAAGCTATTATTACAAAAGATGAACTTATTCCAAGAGAAATTCTAAAAATGGGAGATAGAATTAAAGCTTATTGTTATAATGTAATTAGAGAAAACAAAGGTCAACAAATATTCTTATCCAGAGCCCACCCAAAATTTATGGAAAAATTATTTTTTCAAGAAGTTCCAGAAATTTATGAGGGAATTATTGAAATCAAATCAGCGACTAGAGATCCTGGTAGTAGAGCAAAAATTTGTGTTTCTTCCAAAGACTCTTCTATTGATCCTGTTGGAGCATGTGTTGGGATGAGAGGTAGCAGAGTTCAATCAGTGGTTAATGAGCTTCATGGAGAAAAAATAGATATAGTTCACTGGTCCGAAGATCCGGCAGTTCTAGTAGTGAGCGCTTTAGCTCCGGCAGAAATTCAAAGAGTAATAATTGATGATCAAAACAGAAGAATTGAGGTTATTTTAACTGAGGAAAATTTAAGCAAAGCAATAGGACGAAGAGGACAAAATGTTAGATTAGCATCAAAACTAATTAATTATGAAATAGATATATTAACCGCAAAAGAAGAGTCTGAAAAAAGACAATTAGAATTCAAGGATAAAACAGAAATATTTATAAAAAATTTAGAAGTTGATGAAACTCTAGGCCAACTTTTAGTTGCCGAAGGCTTTTCTTCCATCGAAGAAATTCATCAGTCTACACTTGAAGAGATTTTAAAAATTGAAGCGATAGAAGAAAACACTGCTAAAGAATTAAAAGAAAGAGCAGAAGAATATTTAAAAAAAGAAAAAGAAGATATCGGAAAAAAATTAAAAGAGCTTGGTGTAGAAGATGTTCTTATAAATTTTAAAGGGCTCACTCCAGGAATGTTGGTTACGCTAGGAGAAAAGAAAATTAAAACCTTGAAGGATTTTGCCGACTTATCTACTGATGAATTAATAGGTAGCTATGATGAAAAACAAGGCAAAAGATTTAAAATTGAAGGTTTTCTTGAAGAATTTGCATTGGCAAAAAATGAGGCAGATGATTTAATTATGAACGCTAGAAATATTGTTTTTAAATAAACAGTATGTATTTTTATGGTACAAGAAAAAATAAAAAAAAAACTTACTTTAACCATCTCAAACAAAAAAACTTTTAGTACACCAAGTTATACTCCAAGTAGTAACAAAAAATCAGTTGTTATAGAAAAAAAGATTTCAAGAACGAGGGGCGCTAGAAAATTTTATGGTCGTAATGATAAAGTAAACAAACCTACATCAGGTTTTCAAGACAAAACAAAGTCAAATAATAATTTTGCTCCAAGAAATCCTACAATAAATAGAAATATTGAAATAAGAAAAATAGCTGAAGAGAGAGCCACAAAAAGATTTAAAAATCCAAAAGAATATAATTTAGCCGAAAAAAAAGGAAGTTTAAGTAAAAATAGAATCACTACTTCAAAAAGAGAGTATAAGCTTACTTTATCAAAAGCTTTAACCGATGATGTAATGGAAGGAAGAGAAAGAAGCTTAGCATCAGTAATACGTTCACGACTTAAAGAAAAGAAAAATCAAAATTCTGATGATAAAAAAATTGAAACTAAAAAAATTATTCGAGAAATAAATATTCCAGATACAATTAATATAAAAGAGCTTTCAAATAGAATGGCCATCCAAACAAGTAGTATAATTAAACATCTCTTGGGTATGGGTGTTGTTGCAACTATAAACCATACTATCGATGCGGACACTGCAGAGTATCTTGTAAAAGAATTTGGCAATATACCTATTAGAGAAAAAAAACCGGATTTAAGCATTCAGAAGTTAGTCAATAAAGAAAGTAGAAGTTTAAAACCAAGATCTCCAATTGTGACTGTTATGGGACATGTAGATCATGGAAAAACCTCATTACTGGATGCTTTAAGAAAGACAGATGTTGTTGCTCAGGAATATGGGGGCATAACACAACATATAGGTGCTTATAAAATAATAACGGATGAGGGAAAGAATATAACATTTATTGATACCCCTGGACATGCAGCCTTCACGGAGATGAGAGCAAGAGGATCAAAAGTGACAGACATTGTTATTTTAGTCGTAGCTGCAGATGATGGAGTTAAACCTCAAACGATAGAAGCCATAAAACATTCAAAAGCTGCAAAAGTTCCAATTATCGTTGCAATCAATAAATGTGATTTACCTAACGCAGATCCTCAAAAAGTAAAAAACCAACTTTTAGAATACGAGCTCATTGCTGAAGAATTAAGTGGGGATACTTTATTTGCAGAGATTTCGGCTAAAACTAAGAAAAACTTAGACAAACTTAAAAAAAATATTATTCTTCAATCAGATCTTCTTGATCTAAAAGCAGATTTTGATGTAAGTGCCAGTGGAGTAATTTTAGAATCTCGAATCGATCAAGGAAAAGGGCCAGTATCAACAGTATTAGTAACAAATGGAAGTTTAAAAAAAGGAGATTTTTTTGTAAGTGGTAACACTTGGGGAAAAATAAGAGCAATGAACAATGATGAAGGTCAAAACATCGAGTTAGCAATTCCATCAACACCGGTAGAAATATTGGGCATGAATAATTCTGCTTTTGCCGGCGATGATTTTGCAGTAGTCGCAACAGAAGAAAAAGCTAAAGAGATAAATAATTATAGAGTTGAACATAGCAAATCAAAACAAACACCATTAATTTCAGCTAATAGAGAATCTGCTTTTGATAATGCTTCAGCACCTAAGGAACTACCTATTATTATTAAATCTGATGTACATGGTTCCAGTGAAGCACTTGAAAATGCAATTGAAAAAATTCAGCACGATGAAGTTTCTCCAAAAATAATTTTATCAAATATTGGCGTAATTACAGAAACAGACGTAACCCTTGCAAAATCCACTAATGCTATTCTTATAGGTTTTAATGTAAGACCAAATAAAGAAGCTAAAAAATTAGCAGAAACTTATAAAATTACGTTAAAATTTTTTAATATAATTTATGAGGTTTTAGATTTTATAAATGACTCATTGTCAGGTTTATTAAAACCAGATGTAAAAGAAGAGATTGTAGGATCAGCAGAAATTCAGGAGATTTTCAAAGTTTCAAAAGTTGGCAAGGTTGCAGGATCAAAAGTTATAGATGGAGAAATAGTAAATAATCTAAATGCAAGGTTGATACGTGATGGAAATATATTATACACAGGTTCTATCGATAGTATTTTTAGAGAAAAAAATGCTGCAAAACAAGTCGCTGCAGGACTTGAGTGTGGTATTACCCTTAAAGATTTTGCAGATTTTAAAGAAAAGGATGTAATTGAAGTTTATAAGATTATAGAAACAGAAAGGAGAATTTAATGATTAGGCAAACTAATAATGCTCCTTTTTCACAGAGACAGTTGAGAGTAGGGGAACTAATAAAGCAGTCTTTAGGACAAATTTTATTGAGAGATGAGGCAAAAGTTCCAGGTTTAGAAACAAAAAATATAACCGTTACAGAGGTAAGAATGAGTCCAGATTTAAAAAATGCTAAAGCGTATGTGATACCTCTGGGTGGAAAAGATACAGAAAAAGCGGTTGATGTTCTAACCGAATTTTCATATCTAATTAGAAAAGTGTTATCAAAAAAAATTGATATGAAATTTCTCCCTAAAGTTTATTTTGTTGCTGATAAATCGTTTGATTATGCAGAAAAAATTGAAAAATTAATTCAAAAAAACAAATAAATATGCAGAAACAAAAAAACAAAATAATCGAATCTTTAAGAATTAATTCAAAGGATGTGGGATCATCAGAAGTTCAAATTGGATTATTAAGTGATAAAATAAATAGCTTATCTAACCATTTTAAAAAAAATAAAAATGACAAACATTCGACAAAAGGATTATTGAAAGCTGTAAATCTGAGAAAACGTTTATTGAAATATCTCAAAAGAAAAAATCAAGAATCGTATACAAAAATATTAACCAAATTAAATTTAAGAAAATAAATGTTTAAAATATTTAAAGAAGAAGTAGAATTAGGTGGAAAAAAACTAATTTTAGAAACAGGAAAAATAGCCCGACAAGCAGATGGCGCTGTAATTGCTACGTGCGGTGAAACGGTTGTTATTTCGACGGTAGTTGGTGCAAAAAAAGTTAATCCAGAGACTGATTATTTTCCACTGCAAGTAAATTATCAAGAAAAATACTATGCAGCTGGAAAGATACCAGGAGGTTATTTTAAGAGAGAAGCTAGACCAACTGAATCGGAGACTTTAATTTCAAGATTAATTGATCGACCCATCCGTCCATTATTTCCAGAAAACTTTAGAAATGAAGTGCAAATTTTGCCGACAGTACTTTCATATGATCATGAAAACGAAGCAGACATATTATCAATTATTGCATCGTCT
>Ga0207913_1000043_pt1 | contig 28742 bp, 29 predicted proteins | sample DeeseametaMP2913_FD_184168 | JGI IMG/M metagenome (GOLD analysis project Ga0207913, IMG submission 184168) | Marine microbial communities from the Deep Atlantic Ocean - MP2913 (SPAdes) | ecosystem: Environmental > Aquatic > Marine > Oceanic | place: West of Santa Cruz de la Palma, Atlantic Ocean...
CTTCGCATGCCTCTTCATTGCTTTTAAGATTTGGCGCAAAACCGCCTTCGTCACCTACACTTGTCGCATAGCCTTTTTTAAGCAGGATTTTTTTCAGCGCATGAAATGATTCCGCGCCATAACGCAAGGCTTCCCGGAATGTTGGTGCGCCAATCGGCATAACCATGAATTCCTGCAAATCTACACTATTGTCAGCATGTTCTCCGCCATTGATAATGTTCATCATCGGCATCGGTAAACGGAATCCGCCCACACCTCCGAGATAAGCATAAAGTGGAAGGTTGTGTGAATTGGCCGCAGTTACCGCAACGGCCATGGAAACACTGAGAATTGCGTTTGCGCCCAAATTACTTTTGGTCGCAGTGCCGTCCAGTTTCAGCATCATCCTGTCAATTTCTGCCTGCCGATCCGGAGTCATTCCCAGCAGTTCCGGTGCAATTTCCTGATTCACATTTTCTACAGCTTTGAGTACTCCCTTTCCGGCATAACGGGCTTTGTCACCATCCCTGAGTTCAAGGGCTTCATTTTCACCAGTTGATGCTCCGGACGGAACAGACGCAGTTCCGGTTACTCCGTTTTCAAGGGTAACTGTGGAGCGGATTGTTGGATTTCCGCGTGAATCCAAGATTTCCATGGCTTTAATAGATATTATTCGATCTCTCATAAGGGCTCTTTTGGGATGGTGATTTCATGTGCAAAATATTTTAGCTTCCATAAAAGTATCACTCATCTGAATCCGCTTCAATCTAAAACATAGTTCTCCTTTTGTCCTTCACCTTAAGACAGTAATTCTGAACTTGCTGTGGTTTTAATAATCCCTGTATATTGGAATTCAATTCCATATTAAACGGGAAAATGGAACAGGGTGAAAATGTATAAGCCTCTCTCCAACACAATAAAAGCTATTCCGGTTTGGTATTCAGGAAGCCTTAATTAATGGATCAATATCCGTATTTATTAGATGAATAAGGGTTATCTGACTTTGAAGATTTGCCTCCATCGTTCCTATTCGGTTTTACGAAAGGAGGAATGCGGCCCACCAATTTTTCAAGCAGTATCAGTTCTTGATCTGAATGGTTGATCACCGGTGCTTGTTCAATCCGTTTTTCTCCAGAGTAGATGAAACGTGGTTGGTCATGATGACTGGTGGTGACGGTTTCACTGATTTCGGGGGCATCCTTAACCTGCAAATGGGAAGTCCCGTAACAGGTACACACGTAGGTTTTTTCAGAATCAGCCTCAAGATAGACTCCAGTTCCCTTGATTCCAATAACGGCTGTAACGGTTCTCAATGTACGCTTTTTCCCGGCAAAAACTGAAAGTATTGCTCATGATCTGAGACCGAATCCGGAAATTTAGTTTTGTTTCCTGTCAAGTGTAGGGTTAAGTTCCAGTCTGCTGTTTCCCCGGATAATAAATGCATCTCTACCAATAACAAAGACAGCAGATCCGGCTGATCCTGTACTGATCAAAGCATCATTTTCTACAAGCACACCATCAGTTCCTTTCAACTGGTCGGGCCGGATTCTACGTCCGTTAATGAAAACTTCACCAGTGATTTGTCTCATGCCGGCAGGCAGAGTACAACTGTTCAGAAGAAACACGATTGTACCCATCACTCCTGCGTATGAAAGAAATTTCAGCACCTCACGCCTGCTGTACTGATTTATTTTTTCAAATGAATCGTTATCCACTTAATAGAAACCCAAATTTGGTGGTTTTAGTTGAAACCAATATATACCTTCATATTGTATTTTTTACAAGTAATTGGGAATTTAATGAAATAGATTTACATCTTAATTCTCCTCCCAAATCCACAAATTGTTTTGCTCTTTGATCAACGCAATTGTAAATTATGAAAATTATTTTATAATTTTTTTATTTTAAAATAATAATAAATTAGTCTGTATTAACAATATATTAGCCCAGTATTTAATAGATTATTCAACTTTTTCCTATCCTGATTATATTTTCAGGCAACAATATTGCTACATAGAGTATAAGGCCGTTAAAACTTTCGGCAGCATTGGTGATAAATTTTAAATTTCCGGATTAGTTTTTTGGAACAGCGAGTTTGGAAAGATAATAAACAGAGTTTTCGAGAAAGTAGTATGAGCAAGGTTTTTTACCCATTTACTGAACAGCCCAAAACAGAGCAGAAGTCACAGAATGAAGATTGGCAAAAAGAGGAGAACTACCTTAACCTCTGGGGTTATTTAAGAAGGAGGTATCCCAATGTTGATTTGGAAGATAAAAAGTTTTTGGATTTAATCGAACTGAAAACTACACTCGAAGGTCCGCATAAACTGAGAGAATGGAACGAAGATATAGCTTCTGTCAGGAAGCATTGATCCCCGGTCGTGAGCCAGGCAATTCAAGGGTACAATTTCATGAAGTCCTTTGACAGCAACGACAAATCTTTTGAAGAGCGTTTTGATCCTAAGCTCCGTACAATTGGAGACTCCCAACTCCAAAATCATGATCAGGAAAAAGAACAAACTCCCACCTCAAAATTTTTTCGGTTAGAATTTTCTGAATCGATTCCGCTTGAGACAAAAACATTTTTGAGCGAAAAACTTCCCGACATGCTTGATTTTCCAGGCAGATTAGGTTTGAAAATAAATTACGCCAGCCATCTGCTGCGTTTTATTGATCAGACAACATACGAGACTGAAATCGGCTCACCTCTACCAAAAAATGTTACACTTCCTGCCTCACGAATAGATTCCTTCATTGATTCAAGATCATTCAAGGTGACGATCATTCTGCCAAAAAAACTGGAAACTGCAGAAGTTATCGTCAACATTACTCGCAATGTATTTTCAAAATTTTTCGGAAATATATTCTTCAATGAGCAAATCCTGCCTCTTGAGTTTTACCAGCAAAGTGTGAAAGGACAAAAACAAATTACTGCCGCAATTCCTGAAATACTGGACCTGGTCAAAGAATTTAATTTTCATTCAGATAGTTTGGAAGGACATTGTGAAAGTGTTGCAAAGTCATACCGTCTTTCCATGGAAAAAGAGGGAGATCAAATCCGGAAGCAATTAATAGATGAGTGGCGCGAAAAGTGGAAAGCCCAGTCACTCTCAACCGAAGAACAACATACACTTTCCTCCATTTTTACCGAGTTTAAGGAATTGTTCCGGACAAATCCCGAGCAATTTAATCAGAAAGTGAGTGAACGAGTCAAGCAGTTGAATTCACATTTACATTTCATTCTGCCCCATGAGATGCGGGTTTATGAAAATTTTGAACAAGAACGATTCTCACATTACATCCGCTCTGTGCTTCACAAATTGGAAGAAATTTCTGCTCTTGCCGGATTTATTGAAGAACTGTACGAACAATTGAAACAACCTCCGGAAGCTGTAGAATTAGACGGAGTCGGTACACAAATTCGATCCAGAATGCGACAGTTGAGAAAAGAGAAAAAAGTGATTCTCTTTTATGTTCCGGAGATGCCGCAAAATTCGGAATTGGACCATATACGGCAAAAATTTCCATTGCGCCTGATAAAAATGCTTCCTTCCGGAACCCCTTTGAAAGAATGGTCAAAAGAAATAAAAAAGATGGAAAAGCACTATGCCGAGTCAATTTATTCTAAACTGTATTCTGCACTTCACAGTTTAAGTGCGTGGACACAGTCGCCGGAGGAATCAAGGGCAGCAGGTTTTTTGGAAAGTGCTGATGGTCTGCGCCTGAAAAGGCTTATGTCAGTTATGAAATTTCGATTGCCGGCAATCAAGTCAATACAGAGTTCCCTTGGAGTGTTACTGGACACCAACGAGGAGGCAGTACTGCAGGCAGAACCGGACACGGTTCCTCAAAGACAGTTGATACCTCTGGATGATTTTAGAAAAGCCTGGAGCTATTTCTGCTCTTCGGTGCTGACTTTGCTTTATTATCAGGAGTTCACTGAATCAGCAGGGCTACCGCAAGGTTTCAGGGCCGATAATTACCTTAAATCAATCTGGGAATTTGTGGACCGGCAATGTTCACGCGGAATCAATCATTTTCACATAGTTAGGCTGTTGTGGCTCATTTACGAAAAAAACCCGGAAAACGATGCTTTGACATTCATTCTTTACTGTATTCAAAATCCCCAGGATATTCTGCGTTACACTTTACATCAGGTAATGCGCCCGCAAACGGACAAAACACCGGTAAAACGCCGCCTGGAGAAGCTACCCCATTATGGCGAAGCTTTGATCACTGCATACCAAAACCGGCTGCTGGAAGACCTTGTCTAAGCTGCAGCGCTTCTTAGTGAGGTTTCAGCTTTATTTTTGGACTTATTGATTTCGGCAGGGATTTTCTGGGCGACTGCCAGTGGAAGAAGATAAGGCTTCAATTTGAGAGATTTCAGTGGGAAATCTGGATAAGATTAGAGGCAGAGATAAGAATGAAGAACAACTCCATTGCCGCAATAAATGCCAGCACTTTGGCTCCTCTTTGCAGAAAACTAAACAACAAAGCTAGAAAACAAACAAAAGTAACGGAGGCCAAAATGGTAACCCCTAAAAACGGTATTACATCACCATAACCTAACATTGCTGTCCATCGCCAGCCGGTAGGCGCTCCGGTTTTTTCCAGAAACTGCGTTAAAGATAATGACCAGTACTTAGGCAGTTCTTCCAGCGGAACGAGCGGAGTCAGCACTCCGAAAATATACAAAATGAATCCCATAATCAGAACAAGTAAACCCAGATTACTTACGTGATATATAATTTTTGCGTATATATGCTGCTCTGGAGCATTTTCAAAAACTATAGATTTTTCCATTAGTTCTCCAAGTTTGTGCTCAAATACCAAAAGCTTTCAACAGGGAACGTACTCCTGCCAAAAGAAGAACTGTGATGACGATGTAACGAATTACAGTTGGTTTAACTTTTGGCAGCAACTTTGAACCAATTCTTGCCCCCAGCATGATTCCGACCATTGAGGGAACAACTATTATTGGCAAAACTGCTCCTTTATTCATGTAAATCCAGGCCGCTGTGCTGTCCGTAATTGAAAGCGCAAAACTGCTTGTAGCAACTGCGACTTTTACCGGTGCTCCCATCAACAAGTTCAAAATGGGAACATTCGCCCAGCCTGCACCCAATCCAAAAAAACCTGCCAGCAAACCGACGACCACAAAACCGAACATACCTCTCTTTGTGTGGTGAACAGTCCAACTAACTTCTTTGCCCGTAGTTTCTTCGGTGTAAATACCATTGATTTGCAAAAGCTCGGTCAATTTGTTTCCCCTGCTCACTTCAGGGTTCTCCGTGTTTTTTGCAAACAGCATGATGAAAACGATAGTGATAATCGTTAGACCCAGGCTCCCGTGAATATATGCCGGATTCAGTGCAGAAAGCCAAAGTCCCAGAAATGCCCCTACAATTGCAAAGGCAGAAGCAATCAACGCAGTCGGTAGCGCGAGCTTCAAACTAGCCAGGTTTTTTTCCAGTAAATGTGGAGCAGCAGCAAGTGAACTGCCGAGGGCAATAAACAAGCCTGCACCACGGACAAAGTCGATGTGAAACGGGAAAAAACCACTAACCAGAGGGACAAACAAAACACCGCCGCCAATTCCGGCCATTACACCGAAAACACCCATGAAAAAGGTTGTGAAAAATAAGGCCGTCGGCCAGCCCCACCAGGGCATTCCAGATATTTCCGTAGAAGCGGCCCAAAGTATAGTTGGAATAAGTAATAAAGCGGGAATTAAACTGAGTTTGACCAGGATACTCTTCTTCATTGAGGGTGGCTCCCTTACCGTTCCACAGGAAATCCTGCTATCGTCCAGTCTGGCATTCCGGAACTGTTGATACAGACAACATTTTCCAAACCCTGCATTCCAAGCATTGTGTAAACAGTTTGTGCCCTGCGTCCAGAGTGGCAATGTACAAATATTCTTTGATAACTGCTGAGCTCTTCAAGAAACGACTGTTCGTTACCCATGGGAATATTTAAACTACCGGGGACATGACCTTGAGAATACTCGTTGGGCGTCCGTACATCAATTACCCTCTCTGTAGATTTCAGATTATCCAGCAACTGATACAAATCATGCATAGTAAAATTATCTTCATTTACATGACCAAGTTCCAGTGAAAAACCGCATTGAAGATTCTGAGAAACAGTCGAATCAATGCGTTTAGGCTTTGGCAAATCCAGATTTTTCATAATTTGGACAAATTTTTCCAACGTTTGTCCGCTGCCAATTCTGGGATTAAAAGCTTTTTCTTCTCTGATACATGAGGCTGTACGTCCCAGATAATCATGACCAGGATAAACCAAGGTGTCGTCCGGATAGGAGTACAGTTTTTGAGTAATACTTTCATAAATTTTTTCCGGATCACCCAACTGGAAATCGGTGCGTCCGCAACCGCGAATCAACAAAAAGTCTCCTGTAAAGAGCATCCCTTCCGTATAAAAACTGGTACAGGCATCTGTATGTCCGGGAGTCGCAATTGCTTTGAGGCTAAAGTGTCCAAACTCTAACTCATCTCCATCTTCAAGAAGAATATCTGCACATTCAATTCCGGCAGGCTCACCAAAAACACTTTTTGCTCCAGTAGCTTCACGCAGCATACATGAAGAAGTAACATGATCCGCATGGACATGCGTATCAATTACATATTTTAGCTCAACTCCCAGTTCTTCTATGAACTGTAAACTTAGATCAAATTGCTCTTTAACCGGATCAATTATCAGGCCTTCCATAGTTTCAGAATCAAACAAAAAATACGTGAATGTTCCCGTATCCTTGTCAAAAAATTGTCGGAAGACCAACTTGGGCTGGTTTGGTTTAGCCATTGAATTTGTCATTTTAATTCAGGTACAAAATACTTCCTTTATCAAATCGAATAATTGTGTAATTTGATCGTTGGAAAAACTGTAAAAAGAGTAGGTTGTTTCACGTCGTGAGACTAAAACGCCTCGGCTTTTCAACAAAGCTAAGTGCTGTGACAGAGTCGACTGTTTAATTCCAGTGTAGTATTCCAGGTTCTGGACTGTTTGTTCACCCTCGCGCAAGGCACACAAAATACGCAGGCGGGCAGGATGAGACATAACCTTTAAACACTGTGCTGCAGTTTCAATATTTGCATCCTGCTCGCCAAATAGTTGTTCGAGCTCACGTTTTAATATTTCGTTTTTACTTGCTGAAGTTTTCATGGTATCTCCTTTTCATTAGTAAATATCGTAATATACAAATATAAATAAATCAAATTTATTCTCTGAATACCAGAAAGCAATATCCAATTCCTGTTAGGTGAACTTGATAAAGAAAATTTGTATAAACCGTTATTACTAACTATGTAACTGTAATTATTATTGATATTTTCTCATTATTCCGCGGATCCACATCCCGCTAAGTTTTTCAATATTCCATAGTAAAATGTTCTAATAATCCACAGGAAATGGCATGTTTTTCGCAGGGGTTTAATCAATGATTTAACAATATTTAAGTTATTAGGAGGCAAATATGAAATGGTTAAAATTTGAAACTCATGAGGAAGAGGAAGTATCAGATCCTGAAAACTCCTATATTTTAGTTTATTTGGGTCCTGAAGCTCTAAAACACGCAGTCATAGTAGAGGATTTTGGGACATTCCAGGACAGTCCGGAGTGCATTCCCGGCGGACGTCTTTTAGAGGTTAGTCGTCAATATAGTTATCGTTTGCGGCAAGTTGCAGATTTGGTTGAAGAGCCCCTGGAAGAACAAAAAATTCTTATGAAAGCACAGTCAAAGCGCAACTTTCACGCAGAAATCCGACCAGAAAAGCGCCTTGAGAAAAAAGAGGATGACTTGATGATTGGTGGTCCCAATGATTCTTATCCAGAATCTGCAATAGGCGACGCCGGTAACACGGGAAATACCAATGAACCGCAGCAAAATGTGAAGCCTGAACAAGTTCCATTTAAGGACCTTGAATCACTTTTTGTAAAATAGTCAGGACTTAATCAGGCAGTGAAATCTGCTGCCTGGACATATTCAGCCTCATAATACTTTTAATTCAAAGGCTGAATTTTCCCCCTCCGCAAAGTCAACAGCTGCAATTCACGTTCAACTTTACCCATTTCATCGAAGCGTAAATTGCCGGTAACACCGGGAAACATCTGCATATTTAACAAGGCATCCCGCAGATCGCGGTGGCTCTGATTTCGCTCGTCTTCAAGCAACCGCATCAAGATTATTAGCGTATCATAGGCAAAAGCAGTATAAGCTGTAGGACCAATATAATTTTGATGCCGATATAAAATCCGCTCATGCAGCCTTAACAGTTGCTGCACGGCCGGTGTTTTACTTTGTAGGAAAAAACTGTCCACAAATACGGGGTTTTTCACTCCTCGAAGTCCCGGAGCATACGGCAGGGCTGAATCATTCCAACCACTATCTCCCAGAAAAGTCGTTTTTCTCATTTTGTACACTTCACTGTATGGAAAGATGAGACTTAAATTTTTTACACCACCCGAACCAACGGCTACAAAAACGGCATCAAAGTTGTGAATCGGCACTTCCTTCTCTTTAAGTTCCTTCAAAATTATTTTGTCTTCTGTACCCAAACGTCTTATTTTGCCTGTGAAAGTATCGAATTCGTTCACTAGACTTTTTTGACCTTCATCCTTAAAACCTTCAACTGCAACTACTTTGCATCCCTTCAGAACTGCGGCATCCCAAAATAGTCTCATTTTTTGTCGACCTTCCCGTGTTTTTGCATAAAGTATCAGGAAACGGCAAGCCTGGAGCTCACTCGTTGCATATTCCAACAATTCTTGGATTTCCTGTTTCCAGCTTTGATTATTACGAAATATAAATTCACCAAGTTCCGGAATGCTTTCTGTCAAAGAAAGAGAAATTAAAGGAACCCGCAAACGCTCAGCTTCTTCTGCAGCAGCCTCTGATGTTTTCCGGGCAAGAGGTCCAATGATGGCAATCACCCTTTCCGTCTCCACCAATTCGCGTACCAAGCTTTTGGTTATTTCCGGATTCAACTGTGAATCACGTACCACAAGTTCCCAAGAATCTTCAAATTTCCTCGAATCAGATTCCGCCTGAGCATTGTCTTTATCTTCTGATTTGCCGGTTATTTCATTTTCTTGCGAAGCCTCATCGTCACCCATGTTTTCAGGCACTGCAGGAATTTCGTTTGCATGAAGTGCCAGCCACAAACCATTCATAGTTTGCTGTGCCAATCGGGAAACTTTTACGCTGGAACTGCTCAAGGGAAGTATTACCCCAATTCGGCGAGGATTGACGTTCAAAGCATTTGTATAGCGGATCTTTATTTGCTTCAAAACTTCAAGCTCTTCCTGATCTCCTATTACCCTTGCAGCAGACATTCTTTGCTCTAAAATCCCCAATGCATCACGGTAACGTTTCAGTTTAGCCAGAAGTTCCAATTCCATTATGAATATTTTTTTCTGCAGCCATTTAACATTCTTATTATTCTCTGATAAAATTCGCAGTATTTCAGGAGACTGAACTTGATTTAACAAACCATTCAATTTTTCCATACTGGCAACATTAGCAGTTTTTGCTTTATTCATTCCTTCAAGGCGATATTGTATTGCAGTTAAAAGATCGCCTTCAAGAAATGCTTCGTTACTGAGAATGAACAAAAAATCACTGCGGAATTTTGCTTCCAGAGTTTCCACTGCACGTTTCCTGAAAATCAAATTTTGACTGAGAGGCTTATGCTGAGCCATCAGTGATTTGTTCAAAAAATAAAACATCAAAGAGGCCATCTTACTTTCTGGACGTTCGCTCAAAAATACTTCTGCTAACTGCTCTGCAGAAGACCACTTTTTCAAATAATAAAGCAATTGTACTTTCAGCCGTGTACGCTCATCAATCTCCAACTGATCTTCTATTTCCTCGTACATTTCCCTGGCCGCTACCGGATCTGATATGAGCAGCCTTTCAATTTCTGTTATCAGCATTTTTATTCCCGCAAATTCTGAATCAGCCCACTCCACCCTAGTTTCTGCATTATGCATTTCTGAAGCAGTATCCAGGTTAGTGGATGTAGATTGCTCTGTACTGCTAAACCAGGGAAAAAGTCTGCTTAAAAAAGAGCCTGAAGGATTTTCGCTTTGATCTTTCTGTTCTATCAAAGGCAGGGCAGGTTTTTGAGGAACTGTTGAAAAATATTGTCCGCCGGTTTCAAGAGGAATTAGGAACGATTCCGGCAGAACTGTAGGAGTGGAGGACAAGTCAGAAGGTCTCAACGGAATATTTTGCAAAGTAAGCTCCTGTTTGCCGAAAACATCCTTATTTTCCTCCAACCACTCGCTGTCACTCAGCAAACTTTGGGCATGAGCTGTTACAGTTACTGTTTGAAAGTTCCACACGCTCAGTAAAGTGACAAGTAAAATTGGGAAAATTATAACTTGAAGTAAAAACACTTTGTATGCCGTTTTCTTTAATTGTTTAAAGCTGTAATTCTGGCCGGAATTCGGTGGTTATCTTCCCGAATTGTGAGCTGTTGACTGTCAAAATACTCTAACAAATCAATTGCATGTTTGCGAGAAATGTTTAGTAATTCTTTGAATTGGATTACAGTAATGTTTGGATTTTCACTAAAATAAAACCGCAGACTTTCTATAATTGATGCAATTTGCTCTGGAATATAGTGTAAATCCTCTGCAACCCGTACAAGTCGTTTTGAATGTGCTGCAGATTTGAGTAATGTCATTCCATCCTTTTCGTTTAAACCCAGTTCCTGGAGTAAATGTGTACGGCGTAAAGGTTGAAAACCACCGGACTTAATCAATTCAAGGCAGCGTGCAAGACTGTCTTCCCTGCTTTGTGATGCCTGCGGCTGATGTTCTGCTAAGGAAATATACTGATCATTTTGTGTAAACAGACCAACCTTCACCAGATATTTTAGCAGTTTTTCAACCTCTTTTTCTGTAAAAATCAAGGAAAGTTTACCACCAAGTTCAGAACGGGTCATCCCATCGCGATCAGGGAATTTTTTGTGATGCTGCTCCAACGCTTTGCTCAAAAATTTGCCGATTCGCACAATATGCTCCACATGCAGATAACGTCCTGTGAGAGGTTCAACACAAAGTACTTTCTGCTGACTTTGCAAAAGCTGCAAAGCTTTTCCGGACTGCCTGCTGGAAAGGCCGGTACGAACCGAAAATTCAGACTCAGTTACTCCCCGAACAGACTGCAAATAGATCACTTCTTCAGATCGAATATTTTCATCACCAACATGAAGACGTTCCAGCCGTTCAGGAAGTTCGTGCTGTACTCTCCTGGATTTACCGGGAGAAGGGTCAATCACCATTCCTCCACCTAAGGTAATCATTGGTGAATAACTCCGGACGATAAATCGGTCTCCATAACTACCGCTTACCAAACTTTCCAAACGTAATTGAACCAGCGCTGTTTTTCCAGGAGACAAAGTTTCACCTTCCAACAAAGCAATTCGTCCAAAAACTTCCTTGCTGCCAAGATGAACGCGAACACGGGTCCTGTTTTTCAGTGGGGCTAAAACGTCTTCCAACAGAGTCAATGACACATTAAGCAAATAACTGTTCAGTAATGATTCCGGATGCGCCAACTGGTCACCACGCTGAATTTCTTCTTTGGCGATTCCTGCTAAATTCAGGGCGGCCCTCTGTCCTGCATTAATCTCTTTGACTTCCTGGCCGTGGTTCTGCAATCCTCGAATACGTACGTTCCGCCGTTGTGGATATTGCAGTATTTCCTCATCTTGTCTAACGGTTCCGCTGAGCACAGTTCCCGTGACGACTGTGCCAAAGCCCTTTAGCGTGAAAGAACGATCAACATGAAGCCTGAATGGTTTTTCTGTTGCCGGATGCTGTATTTGTTTCGGTAGTTTTGACAGTGTCTTACGGAGTTCATCCAATCCTTCACCCGTCACTGGAGAGACAGCTAAAATCGGCGCCCCCTCAAGAAATGTTCCTTTCAGCAATTCTGAAACTTCCTCACGACAGAGTTCGACCATTTCTTCTTCTTCCACCAAATCAATTCTTGTGAGTACCACCAACCCTGTTTGAATTTTCAACAGATTACAGATATTCAGATGTTCCCGTGTTTGTGGCATCACCCCTTCATCTGCAGCTACAACGAGTAAAACTGCATCCAGTCCTGCCACGCCTGCCAGCATGTTGTGAATAAATTTTTCGTGACCCGGGACATCCACGAATGCCATTTGATTTCCTTGTTCATCCTCATAATGAGCAAAACCAAGATCAATGGTTATCCCACGTTTTTTTTCTTCTGCCCAGCGGTCCGTATCCACTCCAGTGAGAGCCTTGACCAAAGTAGTTTTTCCATGGTCAATATGTCCGCTGGTTCCGATAACAAAAGGCCGGGAGGAAAGCGCTGCAGTTTTATTTGAATCCATTTTTTAATGTGGTGGTTTGTATAATTTCTTGTATTTTAAGTAAGATGTTCCCCTAACAATGTGTAACTCCAGTGAGTGCAAGAATACAGTTGCTCTCAGTAATTGAAAAAACAGGTTCCTGCTTTTCGAACGGGTTGGAGACAATCTTCGTAGTAATGGTATTTAAGAATGTTTGAAGAATTATTGATTTGCGTGTGCAATTATTAAAACAGTTCAAACTGCTTAATATGTTTATTCTAATATCAACATGGACAGGACTCAAGTTCCACAGGAAATATTTCACTGGCTTCAGTAAAAAAGTTTGCTATAATCAATGTGCTACGAAAGATGTTATTTTGTAGAATGAAAAATTAAAGCCGGAAAAGCTTACCTTGATTTACGCTTTCAATTCCGTTTTATTGTCACTGCTTGGTGCGGAGCATAAAGTATAAACCAATTGGGATACAGCTTCAAAATCCTGTTCTCAACATGAGCAGAGACCAGTATCCGGGATCAAGTACGGGATGATAAAATTAAAACTTTTCAATAAACCCAACTTTTAAGACATCAGGAAAAGATAGAATTGAGACAGCCATAACGATCTATGTTTAATTGTAAAAAATATTTTTTTATTGTTTGTTCCGGGCTTTTGTGGATATTTTCCCCAAATGGAATTTGGGCCGTTGAAAGTTATTTAAGAGATTCTACTCACAGGGGAGTAATAGATCTTTCACCATATCAAATCTTTCCTGAGAACAGGATGGGTAACGGGATTTATCTCGAGAAGAAGCTTTTAGACTCACATTCCCAACGTGTGATTCTTAAAATTGTTAACATTAAAAGTACTGAAAGCCACGTATACCTCTTTCGAGATCAAAATGGAGTTTTGGGGCTTAACATTGTAAAAGCTGAGGCAGACAGAGACGCACGTTTTTGGCAGATTGACCCGGAATTTTACCAGTATTCAAACAACATTACCGGACTGAAAAAAATTTTTAGAATATTTCAGAATAATATTCAACCCATATTACCTTACCTCCGGACCGGATCCGGAGTAACTTCTGCTGCAACTCATGTTATATTTTATCATATAGCCGACTCAAAAGAAGTCATACGTCTCAATGCAAGCGGACAGGAAATAAAAACCAGGCTTTACACCTTCAGGCTTCATGTTATTAATCGAAAACTTAGCGATTCTAAAAGTATTGAAAATCTCCTAATTCAGGACGTAAATTATCGCCTGAAACTGGTTTGGGAAGATGAAAATTCTGTCAGCTACAAATTGAGTAACGGGGAAAAATACGCTGTCGATTTGCTAAATTATGTACCGGAACTTTTTTAATAACAGCACTTAAGACCTCGTGAGTCACGAGTTCTCGTAAGATACTAATATTATTGACTACAGCTTGTCTTTTCGACCGAAGGAAGAGATCTGATAAAATACTGATATCGTGCAAGATCCCTCACATTCGTTCGGGATGACTCGAAAAATTTCGTTCCTGCAGAGTTAAGACTCTCTTATGTAAATCTGCCTTTCTCAATTTCATCACTTACATTTTAAACATAAAACAATGTCTCCGAATATTTCCTGTTTGATATATGATATGGACGGTCTCCTCTTGGATACAGAAGGCATATACACCGAAGTCACCCAGCAAATTGTAGGTGAATACGGAAAGGTTTTCGATTGGTCCGTTAAGGAAAAGATTATTGGCCGCCGAGCGGTACAGGCCGCTGAAATTATAGTAGAGAGTCTGGATTTGCCAATTACTCCACAAGATTACCTTGATTCAAGGAAAAACGTCTTACTGGAAAAATTTAAAGACACCGCAGCCTTACCCGGTGCAAAAGAGATGACGACTCATTTTTTCGACTTGGGGATTCCACAAGCCCTTGCCACCAGTTCCTCGTCGCCCATGTTTGAAGCAAAATTTGAAAAACATAAAAAATGGTTTTCGCAATTCACGCAAATTGTCAGGGGAGATGACCCTGAATTGAAAGAAGGTAAGCCTGCTCCTGATATCTTCCTGCTTGCAGCAAAACGACTTAGGGTTGATCCTGCGGAATGTCTGGTTTTTGAAGACGCGCCTACCGGAACCGAAGCCGCATTGGCGGCAGGAATGTCCGTGGTTGTTGTACCTGATCACAATATGAATCATTGTCACTACAAAAATGCATCTCAAATAATTTCTTCGCTGAAAGACTTTGATCCAGAATATTGGGGACTGCCCAAATTCGCTGAATCCATTTGACACTGGCCCGGTTCTGATGAAAGTACTTATCACAGGATCATCCGGATTAATCGGAACTGCATTGTCAAAGTCCCTGACTGCCGGAGGTCATTCTGCGATCAGTTTGCAGCGCCAGAATAATGACCCGGACTCACCTGTTTGGGATCCGGAAAATTGTTTAAAGGATTTAGCCCGGGTTGGGGAAATCTATGCAGTCGTTCATTTGGCAGGTGAAAACATTGCAGACGGTCGTTGGAGTAAAACAAAGAAAAACCGTATCCTGTACAGCCGAGTCAGAGGAACAAAACTTTTGGCTGAGTATTTTGCCAACTCTAATCAGAAGCCTCAGGTTATTATTTCTGCGTCAGCAGTTGGTTTCTATGGTGACAGAGGAGCAGAAATTGTTGATGAAGACAGCAAGGCCGGAAACGGTTTCCTGGCAAATGTTTGTGTACAGTGGGAAGATGCCTTAAAAGTTGCTGTTGAAGCAGGAATTAGAGTAATAAAAGTGCGCTTTGGTACTGTCCTGAGTAAAAAAGGGGGAGCCCTGAAAAAGATGCTGCTGCCGTTCAAATTGGGGCTCGGCGGTGTTTTCGGCAGCGGGGAGCAATATATGAGTTGGGTCAGTATTGATGATGCCGTGGCAATGATTCAATATGTTATGACAAACGACTCATTACAGGGTCCAGTAAATTTTGTCACACCGAATGCCCTCAACAACCGTAAGTTCACCAGGACTTTAGGCCAGGTTTTGAGTCGTCCCACAATATTTCCGTTACCGGCATTTGCCGCGCGCATTGCATTGGGTGAAATGGCAAATGAACTGCTGCTCTCCAGTAACCGTGTTTATCCCTCAAAACTTATGGAAAGCGGCTACAAGTTCCTCCACCCTGAGCTAAATCAGGCCCTCATTAACTTGAAGTAAGCTGAAGCTTTTCCCAATCAGTATCTTGATCTCACTCAACATTGCCGGATCATTTTGTAATTCCTTTTTCTTATGATGGATTGAAATGAAATAATTTTCTCGTTCACTTGCTCCAGAGTGGGAAAAGAAAGATGGGTGCTATCCCACATTTTTTCACTTTGACAAAAAATTTATGGCAAATAAAACCACAGCCACGCTGAACAAAGGTATTACAATAAATAAACCGGTCAACCAAGCGGCTCCTGCTGGTTTTGCTAAGTTAAGTGTCCATCACATTTTAGTAATCTTTTTGGGAACCCAAGTTCTGGTATCAGCGTGACTGAAATAAATTACACCCCATTTTCCGGAAGTCCAGTTTCCCACTTTTTCCCATTCGGAATTATTTATTTTTTACTCAGTCATGATTTTTCCTATTATTTGATATCTGATGTAAACAGAGCTAAAACAAAATAATCGCTGCTCAAACCACTTCCGTCTCCACTTCTACTTTTTTAGGTTTTCTACTTACCAGTCCCTTAAAATCTTCCAAAATCATGTAAAGCACCGGAATCAAAACGAGGATCACAAAAGTTGAAAACAACACGCCAAACGCTAAACTGATGGCCATTGGAATTAAGAATCTTGCTTGTAAGGATTGCTCAAAAAGCATTGGGAGCAAACCGAAAAAGGTGGTAAGTGTGGTCAATATAATTGGCCGAAAACGGCGCACTCCGGCTTCAACAATTGCTTGTCGAATTGGAGTTCCTCTCTCGCGGGAACGGTTGATGAAATCCACTAAAATCAGTGAATCGTTGACCACAATTCCGGTCAATGCGACAATTCCCAAAACGCTGACGACACTCAAACTGTAACCCATCAGCAAATGTCCTAGAAGTGCTCCAACCATTCCAAACGGAATTGCAGTCATGATGATAACAGGTTGGAAATAGCTCCGGAACTGCAACGCCAACAAGCTGTAAATCAAGATCAAGGCCACAATACCGCCTTGTTTTACACCGTCCATTGTGTTGGTTTGCGCACGGTGTGCGCCTTCAAATGAATATTGCAATTGCGGATTTTGACTTTTAATTTTCAGCAAAAGTTCTTGTTTGATGGAGCGTTGGATTTCTCCTGTGTTACCCACTCCGGAATCCACCAACGCCCTTACGCTCACAATTCGCCGTCCGTCGATTCTCCGGATGGCACTGTAAGATTGACCGTATTTTAACTCAGCCACTTGCCTCAAAGGCAATAGTTTTCCGGTTGGAGACAAGATTACCAAATCCTCCAAATCCCTCAAATATCGGCGTTCCTCGAACGGTAAGCGTAGTTTCACGCTCACTTCATCGCTATCTCGCAACAATTTAAAAACTTCAACGCCTTGAAAAGCAGCTCGAATTTGCTGAGTCAATTCTTGTGTACTTAAACCCAAAGTTCGTCCAGCCGGACTGAGACGCAATTGCACTTCACGTTTTCCGTCTTCGGTGCTGTCTTCGATATTACTGACTCCGGGATATTCACCCAATTTTTCTTTAAATTGCTCGACGATGACCAAAAGTTTATTTGTATCGGGGTGACTGAGTTGCAGATCAATATCGTAATTTGAACCCATCGAATGCCGCGCACGGATGTTGAGTGCTTCAATTCCGGCAACTTCGCCCATTTCTTTGCGCCATCTTCTTGAAAATTCGACTGCCGCAAATTTTCGTTCATTGAGAGGTTTCAGATAAACTCGTACCGAAGTTTTGTTAGCACCGCCCCTTCCGACTGTACTGTAAATTCCATCATGAACAGGTTGTCCGGTTTCAGCTTCATATTCACGGAGCAACTTTTCTGCGCTGCGCAACATTTTTTCTTCAACTTCACGACTGACCGAGGCCGGAGTACCAAAAGGCATTCGTGCGGTGACTGCAATGTTATCGCGATCTATTTTTGGAAAAAAAGTAAATTTCATGTGTCCGCCTGCCACCAATCCGGCGCAAAGCAATATAAAGAAAAGACCGAGCGCAAAAATAGTGTAACGGTAAGCAATACCCTTTTCCAAAATTTTCCGGTATGGTTTGTTGGAAAACCAAAAAAGCGCGGAACTGAAATAATGTCGCGGCGTTTCCAGAATTTTCCCAAGCGGCGCAAGTATCCAAGCCATCACCCGATTGATGTGTGAGAGATGTCCGGGAAGAATAAACATGGCTTCCAGCAAAGAAAAGAGCAAAACCACAATCAAAACATTTGGAATATTTTGGAAAATATTTCCGGTGATGCCTGGAATAAAATAGATCGGAATGAAAGCTGCAATGGTGGTCAGGATTGTGATTAAAACCGGCGGGCCGATTTCAGTTGCGCCGTCCACAGCAGCATCCAATGGCGATTTTTTCATTTCCTGATGCGCATAGATATTTTCGCCGACCACAATGGCATCATCCACCACAATTCCCAAAACCAAAATAAAGGCGAAAAGCGAAATCATGTTGATGCTGGAATCGGTGATCGGCATCGAAATCATGGCACCGGCAAAACTGATGGGAATGCCCATCATAATCCAAAAAGACAAATCCACTCTTAAAAAAAGTGACAATGTCAGAAAGACCAAACCCAGTCCCAACCATAAATTTTTCATCAATAAATTGATGCGATCTTCCAAAATGATGGATGAATCTCTCACAATTTGTGTTCGTACACTAGATGGCAATTGACTTTTTATTTCTTCCATTTTTTCATGAACGGCTTTTGAAACATCGGTTGGAGTTTGCTCGCCGACACGGTAAACCAAGATTCGTTCCGACGGTTTTCCGTTGTATCGTGAACGAAGATCTGACTCCTCAAAACCATCTGAAATGTGGGCAATGTCGCCCAAGCGCAAAATGCCCTGATCGGTTGTTAGCAGCGGAATTTCCGCATATTCCGCCGCCGTGTAACGACGCTCTTTGGTGCGAATGAGCAGATCACCTCCGACCGTTTGGATTTTTCCTCCGGGCATATCAAGAGTTGCCTGGCGGATGATTCCGGAAATTTGATTCAGCGTGAGAGCATGTTGCTGCAAGGTAGATTTTGAAATTTCGAGTGTCATTTCAAAACCCCGCGACTGTTCCACATCGACTTGCGTGATGTCCGGATGCGTCAACAAAGTGTCCCGAGCCATTTGAGCCAACTCAATCAAGGACCGCGCCGGTGCATCTCCATAAAGTGCGATATTCAAAACTTCTCTCCGCCTTCGAGGTAACTGCACCTGAGCATCATCGGCCTCTTCAGGAAGAGTCGTCAAGCGAGTAACCGCCGATTCCACATCGTCAAACACACTTTGTTTGTCCGCTCCTTTTTGCAGTTCAATCCGGAAACTGCCCATGCTTTCTTTAGCAGTTCCGGTAATTTTTTTGATTCCAGTTATTCCGGAAACCGCATCTTCAATCGGCAACAATATTGATTCCTCAATTTCATCAGGAGTTGCACCAGAATACGGAACAGCTACAATAATAAAATCGAGATCAAACTCAGGAAACACTTCCTGTTTGATATTAGAAACACCCATTACTCCGGCCACTAAAATAATGACCATCAGCAAATTTGCCGCGACTTTATGTTCTGCCATCCAACGAATCATGACTCCTCCTTATGTGATTCAGAATTTTGTTTTCTTTGGTTATTCTCTCGTTGTTGCCACTTTCCATCCCCTTGTTCATCTTTTCCATCTCCTCGTTTCCTTCGCCTTTTCCTTTCTCCTGAAAGCTGCATCCTTCTTCCGTCCCCCTTTTTCCTGATTTTTTCTTTCCCGGCAATGCGGATTTTCAGCCCATTTGCAGCACCTTTGATGGGAGAAATGATAATCTGTTCTCCCGGCTTTACGCCACCAGAAAGATAAATATTGTCTTGATCAAGATGTGCGATTTTCACTCGCCGAACCTCCAACTCGCCCTCCAAGGCAATCCAAACTGTGTCCTGATCCCGCAATGCTTGTGCCGGAATGTTGACCACATTTTCCAGTTGTCTTCCGGGAATGGTCACATCGACAAAAGCTCCCACAAAAAGAGGCATATTCGAGGTTTGGGGAGTCGGCGGACTTTCCGAATTCGCTGTTCCCACAGTATTAATTAGCGTGTTTTCAGAAGTTCGTTTGTTTTTCGACTTCACCTTTGATTTGCGTTTCAGGTGAAAGGGGTCCTCCACTTCAGCTATCAATTGCACCATCATCCCGCGCGGTGTCAGTTCCAGCAAATGCCGTTTCACCTTCGCATTCCAAACGGACGCAGAAATCATTCCGGCTAAAGAAACAGTTGCAGGAAATTGAAATTGATTTTCGCTGTCAAGTGATGTGAAGGATTGAGGCAGCCAATCCATGCGACCCATCGGCAAATCGATCACGACCTCAGCCTGATCACTGCCCAACAAAACCGCCAATTGCATTCCGGGATTAACATATTGCCCCAAATCCACATTTTTTGACTGCACTACTCCGTTGAAAGGTGCCTTCAAACGCGATTGCGACTGCCGGATGCCAATGCTCAAAAGCGGATCGCCTTTTTTGAAAAAACTGCCTTCGTTCATTTTTGGACCAATCCAAATTACTTCTCCACCAATACGTGCGCTCAAGATTACTTTTTTTGCAGCACGAACGCGTCCATGAGTTCTTACCTCAATTTGTGGATTGCTCAATGTTGCCTCCATCACCTCCACCAAAGTTCCCCGTTGAAAATTTGGTTTTTTGCGCGCTTTCGGCTTATTTTTCAGCAAGGCTACAGTAACTCCTGCACCTAATCCAAGTACCAAAACAGGGAGCCAGAATTTTAAATTAAATAATTTTTTCCACATGTATTCGTTTCAGTCAAATAGTTGAAGGAGATTTGGGTAAATGCAAAGAAAACATTGCCCCTTTTCCCGTATTGCTCTGAACATCGATTGTACCTCCGTGTGCTTCAATGATTGTTTTGCACAAACTCAAGCCCAACCCGTAGCCGCCGGTTTTATTGTTGCGTGACTTGTCAGTGCGATAAAATGGTTCAAAAATCAAATCCAACTCCTCATCCTGAATACCGGGGCCGTGATCCTGAATTTCAATGAGCGTTCCTGCATCACTCTTTTTCAAACGAATTTCAACCGGAGCATTTTCCGCTGGAGAATATTTGAGTGCATTGGCCAGTAGATTTTTCAGTACTGTTTCGATTTGTTCTGCATCTGCGAAAGTTTGACACGTTTCCGGGGCATTCTCAAAGCGAATCCCAGGAGTTTGTCCTTCAAAAGTAATACAAATATCCTGAATCAACTTTACCAAATCTGTTTTTTGTAAATTCAACTGACCATATTCACTTTTTAAGCGGGCAGTTTCCAAAATTTCGGTCACCATTTGCTCCATTTCCTGAACATCATCGAGCAAACTTTCACGCGAAGCATCTTCCGGAATAAATTCCAAAGCAACTTTCATCCGTGTCAACGGCGAGCGAAGTTCATGACTTACATCGAGTAAAAGCTGTTCTCGTGCCGACAACATTTCCCTGATTCGTTCTGACATACGGTTGAAGGCTTTTGCCAAATTTCCCAGTTCATCACCTCGTTTTTCCGGAAGTCGATGCTCCAAATTACCTTCGCCTAAAGCAGAAACACCATCCGAAAGCCAGTTAAGAGGTTGTAATATTTTGCGTAAAATCAGCCAAGTTCCGGTTAAAACCAGCCCAACCAATCCCAATACTGCAAAAATCCACGGCAGTGCAAAACGGATTCCGTGCCACTCGTCCTTAATTTCTGCAAAAATAAAACGGCCTGTTTTCGTTTCAACGATCGCCACACCTTGTCTGTGATAGCGCCCAAAACGCAAATCGGTTACAAGTGGGCGAAGCGGTTGTACTAGCAAACGAAAACCGGGATCACTAGATTTTCCCATCCACTTGCGGAAATGTATTTTCTGCAAAGGAGGAATTCCCGACCCAGTTTCCCATGTTTCATTTTCACCTTCATAGCGAATAATCAAAAACAAACGCTGCGATAATTCACGTGCGTGTTCCAAATTAAGGTTTTCCTCTAAATCCTTGACAAGATACGCTCCGTACTGGGCCAGGTTATTACGGAAAAAATTTCTCTGATTTTCCCTGAAACCATGCCAGCTAATTGCTGAGATGCCCATCACCAGTAAACTTCCTGAAATCAGCATAACTGCAATCAATTTAGTAAAAACGGAGTTAAAGGGGCGTTTCAGCCATTCAAGCCTCATTTTCACCTCCAATAAACAAATATCCTGTGCCCCAGATAGTTTTGATAAAACGAGGATTTTTTGGATCATCACCAAGTTTTTGACGCAAGCGGCTCATGGTAATGTCAACAGAGCGGTTGAAGGCATCCCATTCAATGCCTCGTAATTCTTCAATAATTTGGTCACGATTAAGGACTTTCCCTTTGTTTTTTACCAGCAAAACAAGGCACTCAAATTCATTTAATGTCAAATGCACCAATTTGTCATCAACCCGGACTTCGTATTTATGGAAATCAATGCACAAAGCACCAATAGTTTTTATTCCGGATTTAGATTTTGTCTGTATCCGTCGTAAAATAGCTTGAATTCGTGCCACCAATTCGCGCGGTTCAAATGGTTTTGGCAAATAATCATCCGCCCCAATTTCTAAACCAACAACCCGATCCATCACTTCGCCGCGGGCAGTAAGCATTACCACCGGAACGCTACTGGATTGGCGTATGGTACGGCAAACTTCAAAGCCGTCCATTTCCGGAAGCATCACATCCAAAATAACCAAATCCGGAGTTTCTTCTTCCAGCTTTTCCAATCCTGCACTCGGCAAGGTTGCTGTCAGAACAGTAAAACCCATTTTGCTAAGATAATCTGTCAAAAGACGATTCAGTTTTTCGTCATCGTCGATGATCAGAATTTTTCCGGAAACGGCAGTGGTTGAAGTCATATTGTTTTAAGTTTGACAAGATTCGCAAAGACGTATCGTGAATGAACAAATTTTTAAAACCTACTTCTTTGGAGAAAAAGTAGGGTGGATGCGCTATCGTTTTTCCACCCTACTTTTTATTTGTATCGTCTCCCCAATTTTCATTGCTCTAAATTTTTCGTCCGGAAGTCCGGTTTTTTTCATAGCATCTGCCAATAATTCCGGAGGTTCCAAAAATGGTTCATGCGTTAGTTGAAAAGTTCCCCAATGAATCGGAATTGATTTTTGCGAACGAATTTCTTGATGAACCAAAACTGCTTGAGCCGGATCAAGATGCTGATTAAGCATGAAATATCTTGGGCCGTAAGCACCAATCGGAATCATTGCCAATTGAAACGGGCCTAATTTGTCTCCGATTTCCTTGAATAGTTTTTCGTCGTATGCTGTGTCTCCGGCAAACCATGATTTAAAATTTCCAATTTGAACTGCCCAAGATCCCCATAAACTTTTGTTGGTGTCCCAAGGTGTACGCTTCGACCAATGCACGCTTGGAGTAAAAGTGATTTTCACAGTAAGGCTCCCTTTTTTTGAAAATTGGTGCGGCTCCCACCAATCCAACTCAATCACTTTTTCAGTCGCAATCCCGCGCTCCAAAAACCACGCTTTCAAGCCCAAAGGCACTAACCACGTCACGGAATCCCCAAACATATCGACGGTACGGGAATCCAAATGGTCATAATGATTGTGCGAAATAACAACAAAATCAATTTCCGGCATTTCTGCAAAAGTAAGCGCCGGCGGCGTGAAACGCTTTGCCCAAAAATCAAACGGCGCTGCAGAATCAGTCAAATGCGGGTCGGTCAAAAATTTAATTCCTTGATATTGCACTAAAACAGTAGCATGTCCAATCCACGTTGCACGAGGTACATCCGCAGACGAAGCGGGCCTTAAATCGATTTGTGATAACTCCACCTCTGCTAAAATAGATTCAATGTCTTTCTGAGCAACAGAAGGAGTCGGCCCTTCCTTGAAACGCATCGACAACCACTGAAAAATACTTGCGCTTCTTTTGGTTTTAAAACTATTTTTTCCATGATGCACTTTATTCGAATCATATTTAACATTGTCGGAATAATTTGTTAGCAGCATAGACACACTCACCAAGGTAACAATGCTCAATGCAATGAAAATAGCGGTTTTTTTCATTTATTATTCTTTATTTTTTCAGCTCCGGCAATTTTATCCAAACGCAAATGCAACTGCAATTCCAGTTCATCTTGTGGATCCGCTATAAGACCTCCGGCAACTAACGGTACATCCACATTTAAAGCTGAAAATGTGGTTTTTAGTTGTCCCTCGACCAGAAGAAATCCGGCTTGTTTTGAAAACGACAACGCAAACTTCACTGGAAATATTCCGCCTGCAACTTCCAAATTTCCGGAAACTTCCGGCAGTTGACCTTCCATCATTTTATCCCAAGCTGATTTTTCGAGCCATTCGGAAACGAAACGAATATTCGGAGTGAGATCGGCTTTGAGAATTTCCGGAATGTCTCCGTCGCGAAATGCGTTGCCTGAATCCAGTGTTTTCACAGGAACAATGACTTCAACTTGAGCCTTTTCTCCTGATTCTTCCCAGTGCATTTCTGCTGTGACATCACAGCTTTTGCCAATGACATCCACATCGGCAAAAAAGAACATTGTTTTTACTGTTTTGTAGGCCAGACAATGCTCTTCCGGAGCAAAAACGGGTTCTTCAGGAAAAACTAAAGGTGAATTAAGAAGTAGTAAAATGCCAGTTGTAATAATTACGAAAAGCTTTTTCATGCTTGCTGTTCAATGAATCGTGAAAGAAATATACTTCGACATGTAATCAGAAGGCGGGCATGCAATTCCGTCCTATCGTTTGAATGCTCAATGCCAGAAACCACCTCGATGTCTACCCCAGCCGCCTTTTTCAGCACGTTTACGACGTTTTTCCATTTTCTCCACTATTTCCGCCCGTTGTTCCGGAGTCAGTGTGGCATGGAATTTTGCAAAACTATTGGCGAATTTTGGCAATTTGGCTCTTAACTGTTCAAAGCTTCCAGTTAATACTGCTTCCAATTTTTCTGCATCAGCGGTCTCGCTTTTCATTTGAGATAATATTTCATCGTTAATCGTTTGTCTAATTTCCTGCAAAGATTCTTTTTCTGCAAACAAATCTTCTGCAATTGGCGCGATTTTTTGCGATTGTTCGTCGCTGAGCCCCAATCGATCTGTCGCAAGCTCAGTAGCACGACTTGGGCTCATCTCTTTATTTCTGCAGCCTGCAAGTGTCAATGGAATCGTGACGACAACCAACAAACCCAAAATTATTTTTCTCAAACAATAACTTGACCTGTATTTACGATTATTCATAATAATGCTTTCAGTACTGAAGTTTTAAATGCTAGTGAATTCAAGTGATTCCCATTTTACAGATAGTTTTTTGGAAAAGCTTTTCCCGGTAGTAACAGGGTGTATCAGTTTGTATCAGTATTAGTGATTGATGGTTTTTCTGAAAATAATTTTGAGGAATGACGAAAAGTATTTGTTGTATCTTGAATTTTGGACCCAGATTTCATCATTAATTTAATTGTATAATTGACCAAAGCACTTGAGATTGTTAAACTATAGTATCCTCTTTTTTTAGAACCTGGTATTAAACCAATTTTTTTAATGAAGGGAATCTATGAGAATTGCAATAATTGTCTTTGTTGGAATTTTATCTTATTCTGCTGTAGTACTACCGGGATATTTTTATTTTGTTCCGGGAGGTGCTGAGGAGATTTCAAATTTAAAAACTTTGACAGAATTGCCGGTGGAAGACGCTGCCAAATCTTCAACAAAACTTAACATAGCAAATCCTGGAGACGCTCCGCCCCTAAAATGATCCGTCACTTATTATAGTTCTAATTTAAAGAATTTCACTCAATTGCCGTAAACTTATTTTACTACATTATTTTTCAAATTATTTGACAATCGGAGGAAAAATGCCCATTCATCTTTCATTTAAAAACATTCGAAACTCAAAAGCTGTTTCCGAGCACGTACATCAGGCTTTTGAAGAATTGATAAAAATTACTGACGATAAATATCCTTTTCACGTTAAACTGAACAAAGTTGCAGATAAATCTTATCATGTGGGCATCAATTGCAGTTACAGAAGCAAGCAACTTTCCAGCAAAGCCGATCATGAAAATCTTTACAAAGCCCTTTCCAAAGGAGTTGATTCCATGAAATCCCAGGTAATCCGTAAAGCCGAAAAAGTCCGCGGCTGAAAATTTTTCAACACGGAGAGCTAGACTGCCGTCTCCTGTTTTAGATTCAAAAGTTTCATGTTTGGACTTGTTTCTCACCATGTCAAATATCTTCCTGCTGGAGTATTGGCCTTTGCGTTTATATTGTTATTCTGCGTGAATACTCAACTTCATGCAGCCTGTCGTGGAGAAGGATTCATGGGGGTTTCCACTAATGATCCAATCCAGTCATGGGTTGATATAACTTTCTCTCCAGTTTATTCAAGTGCGAGCACATCAGGAACACTGGGATGTAAAAATTGGAATTTTTCACAATTCTTAGAGCAGTCACGGATGCAATTCCTTCAGCAGTCCCACACACAATTGCTGGTGGAAACAGTACAAGGACATGGTCCTCATCTGGAGGCTTTGGCAAAGCTGATGACTTGTCCACAATCGTCTGCAGAAGCGTTTTCAAATATGTTATGGGAACATCGTCAGCAAACAGTTCAAATTTTTGAAACAGCAAAACAGACTCCGGAGTTCTTAGCTGAACTCAGGAAATGGATTGCGGCTAATCGGCAATTGCGGAACAACTGCAGTCTGTCTTAAATGAGGAAAAAATAATGTGCTGGAAAATAGTTCTGCTTTTGGCAATTGGAATATCACTTTGCAGTGAAACCCTATGGGCCTGTCACAAAGGCGGACCCATGGGATTTGCTACTAATGATCCGGGAGGTTTTTCTCTCGACATTACACTGTCTCCAACTTTTACCGGTGCAAGTACACAAGGTACATCTGGTTGTAAAGACTGGGATTACGCCAAGCATCAACGGATTCAATATCTGGAAACTCAGTGGACATTTTTAAGTGAAGAGGCCTCTCAAGGGAAAGGGGAGAATCTGATCGCACTGGCACAAATGATGGGTTGTGCCAAAGAAAGACAAACACAGTTTGCAGTTTTACTCCGGCATCACTATTTTTCCCTCTTTAAAAATACAGATACCCGCAGTAAATTTTTACTAAAACTTGAAACTCTTTTAACGCAAAATCCGTCACTCTCTTGTTCTGGATAAAACAACTTTTAACTCAAAAAGCTAAAAGTATGAAAAATGATTTTATGATACACCTTGTAATTGTTGGTGGAATTATTTTGGTATTTTCTCTGATTTTGAAAATCATTGGTGTAACATTTTAATCCTCAGTTTTAGAAATAGTTCCTCTCAATAATTTAAACCTCTTTTTAGTTCAAGCACTTGAAAAGCGGTTAATGTTTTTACGCTTCAGTTTTGAATAATCATCAAAGAAAGTTTGCATTCATAGATAAAATGGCCTAACCCTTGTATTATTTTGTCTTTGTTATAACTTTATAACCAGAAGTTGCTGAGATTTACTCTGTTACTTTAACTGACACTTTTGCCAAAAAATGGAGGGTTGAATGAATTGGCTTAAACGAACTGTAAGCATTTGTGCACTTGCTGGCAGCATATTATTTGGCAGCATAACTAGTGCACGTGCGGAAACCCTGCAAATTGTCTTTAACAATAGTCTCTGGGGTGCTGCAATCGGCGGTGTTTCTGGGCTCGCTATCTGGGCTTTGCAGGATGAAGATAAAGAGGATAAATTATTTCCACAATATGTTATAAAAGGTATGGCCTTAGGCATGTTTGCAGGAATGGGAGTCGGAATTTTTGAGGCCCGTTCAGACGGTGGCGTTTTCATGAGTGATGGTAATCCAAAGGGCCTGCTGCACTTAAATACAAATTCACATTTGCTAACCTTGCGACCTACAAAATTATTGCCTCAACCTGAATTCAATGCTGAAACTGTTTCCCCTGAATGGCATTTAGATTTGTTTACCGCATCCTTCTGAACCACACATGAACTTGATGATCACCGGTGGTGCGGGCTTCATTGGAGCAAATTTGGTTTTGCACTGGCTGCGTCATCATCCTGATGATTTGGTCGTCAATTTTGATGCCCTCACTTATGCAGGCAATTTGGGCAACCTGGAGGACGTAAAAGACCTGCCAAACTACCGCTTTTTCCACGGTGATTTGCGAAATGCCCTGGAAATTTCAAAGGCTTTTTCTGAACATAATATTGAAGCAGTAATTCATTTAGCCGCAGAATCTCATGTGGACAGAAGTATTCACGTTCCTGCTGACTTTATTGAAACCAATGTAACAGGTACCTTCAACCTTTTAGAAACAGCACGTGAATTTTGGGGTGATGAACTGAGTAAACATCGAATTCTTCATGTAAGCACTGATGAAGTATACGGTTCGCTTGGTTCCAGCGGAAAGTTTCTGGAATCCACTCCATATGCCCCAAACTCTCCCTATTCTTCTTCAAAAGCAGCAAGTGACCACCTTGTAAGAGCCTGGCATCACACTTATGGAATGAATGTGGTCACAACCAATTGTTCAAATAACTACGGTCCTTATCAATTTCCCGAAAAACTGTTGCCGCTGCTCATAAATAATTGTACTCAGAACCTTCCCATACCTGTTTATGGAGATGGGAAAAATATTCGGGACTGGTTGTTTGTTGAAGACCACTGTGAGGCTTTGGACTGTGTTTTTCATGAGGGAGATACCGGAGAAACATACAATATAGGCGGATGCAATGAATGGAGCAATATCGATATTGTCCGCTATTTGTGCCGTGAACTGGACAAAGAGCTTAATCGAAGCGGAGCTGATTCATGTGAAAATCTAATCACTTTTGTTAAGGACCGTCCCGGGCACGACCGGCGCTATGCAATAGATGCAGGAAAAATTAAAAACACTTTAAATTGGACTCCGCGTCACACTTTTGAGGAAGGGCTGACCAAAACCATCCGCTGGTATATTGACCACCAGGACTGGGTCAGTAACATTACTACCGGAACATATCGAGATTACTACAAACACCAATACGGTTGATTGAATTTTGATCACCGTTGATTATTACCAATTAACGGTTGATTGTTGATTGTGTCAGCTGAAAACTGTCCAAATTATGCTATTCATAGGTAATATATTGATATTATTTTGTATTATAAAACATTAGTAACAAAATAGTAACAATTTTGCCACAAAGAAGGATAATCAAGAACTAGTTTAGTAACTGGAT
>Ga0207913_1000050_pt1 | contig 27548 bp, 27 predicted proteins | sample DeeseametaMP2913_FD_184168 | JGI IMG/M metagenome (GOLD analysis project Ga0207913, IMG submission 184168) | Marine microbial communities from the Deep Atlantic Ocean - MP2913 (SPAdes) | ecosystem: Environmental > Aquatic > Marine > Oceanic | place: West of Santa Cruz de la Palma, Atlantic Ocean...
AAAAAAAATTATTTATATTTTCGTTAAAGTGTGTACGACAAATTTTGGTAACCTAACCGTCCACACTTCTCTTCTTCTTTTTTTTACAATTTAAAAGAGCTAAAAACGTTTCTAGCTAGAACTACATCTAGCAGTTCAAACTTCAACATTTTAATTAACTACCCCGCAATTAGCCAAGAAAAACTGGGCTTTTTCGGGATGGATCGCTGGTTATAAGCTAATTAACGGATAAATCAAGACGATATTAATCTTAATTAAAAGCAAAATAAGGGATTTTTAGAACAAATTTTTAATAAATTCATATATAAAATTTACTAAATGTAATGATACAAATAAGACATAGCAAAATTTAAAGATGTATCAAGTTCTTAAGAAAAATTGGGATAAATCGAAGTATTTAATATTTTCTGGTATTTTTATAACATCTATACTTCTACTTACGGTTGTTTATAAAAGTGATGAGAAAATTATAAAAAAATCCATGACTATTGGAATTTCTTACGAAAACCCAGATTTAAAAACATTCAAGGAATTCTTATTAAATCAAATTAAATCTCCATTCACTAATTTGAATTATGAAATAAAAAGAGGAGATACCATTCAAAAAATTCTGAAGAAATTGGAAGTACAAAATAATGAGATTCAAAATATTATTAATCAATATAAAAAATATGGCAATCCTAATCAACTTTTAGCCGGAAATGAAATTGATATTATTATTGAAAAGAGCTTGTCTGCAAACAAAAACACTATAGTAAAATTTTCCGTTCCAATTACCAAAAGCACGACTATAGCAATAACTAAGGATGAAGATAATAATATTACATCAAATAAAATAATTACTAAACTCTATAAAAAAAAAATTCTATCTGAAAACATAATTAAAAAAAATCTATATGCATCTGCAATGGAAGTTAATATTAACCCAGACACAATTATTGAATTCGCAAGAATTTTTGGTTTCGAAATTGATTTTCAAAGGGATATACGAAAACACGATTACTTTAGAATTATTTATGAAAAATATTTTGATGAAAATGGTGAATTTATCAAAAGTGGGTCTACACTTTATGCACATATGAGTGTTAATGGTAGAGAAATCACGCTTTATAAATTTGGAAATGATAAAAGCTATGGTTATTTTAATATTAACGGAAAGAGTGTTGAAAAAACTCTGATGAAAACACCAATTAACGGAGCAAGATTATCATCATCTTTCGGTTTAAGAAAACATCCCATACTTGGGTTTAGCAAACTTCATACGGGAACTGATTTTGCTGCGCCTATGGGAACATCCATCATGGCTTCTGGAAGCGGAACAATTACTCGAGCTAAATGGTGTGGTGGTGGTGGCAATTGTATCAAGATAAAACACAATTCTACTTATGAAACTATTTATGCCCATATGAAAAGTTTTGGCAAGGGCATGAAAGTTGGCAAAAAAGTTAGGCAAGGTCAAATCATTGGATATGTTGGTTCAACAGGAATGTCTACTGGTCCTCACTTACATTATGAAGTAATTATAAATGGAAAAAAAATAAATTCTCAAAAATTAAAACTACCATCAGGAAAAGTATTAAAAGATGATGAACGAAAACAATTTGAAATTCATCGAATTAAAATTGACGTATTAGTTGCTGAGTTAATTGCTAAAAATAATTAATCCATTAATAAAATTATTCTTTGTTTTTAGTAATGTAATCCTGATCGATTTCACTATTATTAGATAAATTGTTATTTTTTTCTTTAATTGTATTAGAAGCTTGTGGGTTATTTTCATTTTGATTTAAATTTTTATGGCTAATTATTCTCTCAAAGTGATCAACGTGTTGAAGATAATTTTCCGATAAAATTTTATCTCCTAATGAAAAAGCTTCTTTTGCCAAAATTTTATATCTCTCAAGTAATTTTTCTACACTTTGCTGTGGTTTAAAATTATTTTTACCTCTGACGTTCGCAAAAGATCCAGAAACCAATCTATTACTTTCATTATCATTGCTGCGACGGCGAAAGTCTCTACCATTGGAGCGACCCCTAAATGATCTTGGTCTGCGATTATACATAAATTTTCATTGAAATGTTCAATTCTTAAAAAGATAAAGACAAGGTCGATACTACTAGTTGATCTTTAAATTTGTCAAAATATTTTTTTTTAAAATTAAAAAAATTACGTTTTTGTGCTTATTATACAACGCACATTATAGTTACAGTCATATTCCTTACTTACCTCTCTAAATCCATTTTTTTTAAGTATTTTCGAGGCTTGCAAATATTGGTTAGTTCCAACTTCAATTCCAAGCAATCCGTTGGTTTTCAATAGATGTTTGGATTTATAGATAACTTTTTTTATAAGGTCAAGTCCATCAAATCCACCTTTTAAAGCAATTAAAGGCTCATAATTAAGTATATCTTTGCTTAAATTTTTTATATCTTTTAATGCAATATAGGGCGGATTGGAAACAATTAAATCATATCTTCCAATATTAAAATTATTTATACCAACAACTTTGAACTTTGAACGATAAAATAAATTAAGTTTTTTTGAATTCAATTTAGCAGTTTTTATTGCTTTTGATGAAATATCAATGCCAATTCCTCTTGATAAATGGAGTTCCTTTAGTAATGAAAGCAAGATACACCCTGAGCCAGTGCCTATATCTAATATATTTATCCTCCTATTTTTAAAATAATTGACTAATTTATATATCAAGAGTTCACTTTCGGGTCTTGGAATAAGTGTTGATTGGTTAACTCTAAAATTGTGACTCCAAAATTCTTTTTTTCCGATAATATAAGCTACTGGTTCTCTTTTAATTCTTCGTTTAATTGCAATATCATATTTTTCCATAATTTTTTCTGAAATATTTATTTCATTATTTGTAATTAAAAATTCTCTTTTTATTTCCATAATGTCCGAGAGAATTATCTGTGCATCTAATTCATGTGAATGAATATTATGATTTTTTAATATTTGCGATGCTTTTTTAACTGTGTTTTCTAAATTCATTTAGTATTTAAATTAGCTAATTTCATTTCTTGATCTTGCAATCTTAAACTTTGATTTAATTCCTCAAAAGCATCTCCGCTCAAAAATCCTTCAAGCTTATGCAGTGTCACATTTATTCTATGATCAGTTACTCTTCCTTGAGGAAAATTATATGTTCTAATTCTTTCAGATCTATCACCCGATCCTATTTGATTTTTTCTATCTCTTGATCGTTCTTTGTCTTTTTTTTCTCTCTCAGCTTCATAAACCCTTGATCTTAAAATTTTCATACCCTTTGCACGATTTTTATGTTGAGATTTTTCATCTTGATTAGTAACAACAATTCCAGTTGGAATGTGAGTAATTCTTACGGCTGAATCGGTTGTGTTAACGGACTGACCACCAGAACCAGTGCTTCTATAAACATCTATCCGTAGATCTTTTTCCTGTATTTTTATATCAACCTCTTCAGCTTCAGGGAGCACAGCTACAGTAGCAGCAGATGTATGTACACGACCTTGTGTTTCGGTTTTAGGTACTCTCTGAACGCGATGCACGCCACTCTCATATTTTAAAAAAGAATAGATATTATTTCCCTTAATTAACAAAATCACTTCCTTAAATCCTCCTGCTCCGCTTTTTGATATGCTTATTATTTCAAATGACCATTTATTATTTAAACAAACTTTTTCATACATTTTATAAAGATCTGCTACGAACAAGCCTGCCTCTTCGCCTCCTGTCCCGGCCCGAATCTCTAGTATGGCATTTTTTGTATCTGCTTCATCTTTTGGTAAAAGATATATTCTTAAAATTTTTTCATAAGTTTTATTTTTTTCTAGTAGTTCATTGAGTTCTTTTTTTGCTAATTGAACTATTTCTTTATCGCTTTCTTTATCTTCTATAATTTTTTCTAGCTCTATCTTTTCTTTCTCAAAACTTAAATAGCCTTTAGCCTGATTAATAACCTCTCCTATATTTGAATATTCCTTAGATTTTTTAACAAAATCCTTTTTGTCAATATCGCTTGAAGCAAGTGCTTTTTCTAAAGTTTTGTATGTATCAACGATTAATTTAACTTTTGCTACAGGGATCATTTTTGGTAATTTAATTACTTTTAAGCTCTTTTGACTTGGTTTCTACTAAGCTGACAACTTCTTCGATTATTTTATCACTTGCCACTTTATGATGAGGCAAACCAGAAAGATACATCATATGATCACCTTTTCCTCCTCCTGTTAATCCTATCTGTGTCTGTGAAGCTTCTCCTGGACCGTTAACAACACATCCTATTACAGATAGTGTTATTGGTTCTTTAATATGTGAAAGTTTTTCTTCTAAAATTTTTACTGTATCAATCACGGGGAAGCCTTGTCTCGAACAGCTCGGACAAGATATAATGTTTACACCTTTGTGTCTTAAATTTAGGGATTTTAAAATTTCATAACCAATTTTAACTTCTTTAACTGGATCTTCTGTTAGCGAACATCTTATTGTATCTCCTATTCCTTCCATTAATAACATACCTATTCCAATACTTGATTTGACGCTACCGGGTATAAGACTTCCTGCTTCTGTTATTCCAAGATGAATCGCATAGTCACATTTTTCAGATAGTAATCTATATGCCTTAACTGACAAAAATACATCTGAAGATTTAACACTTATTTTAAAATTAAAAAAATCTTTATCTTCAAGAATTTTAATATTTCTAAGAGCACTTTCACAAAGTGCCTCGGGACAAGGTTCTTTATATTTTTCCAACAAATCTTTTTCTAAAGATCCAGCGTTTACTCCAATTCTTATGGAACAGTTGTTATCTTTTGCAGCTTTAAGTATTTCATGCACACGTTCAATTGATCCAATATTTCCAGGATTTATTCTTAAACAATTTGCTCCAGAATTTGCAGCTTCAATTGCCCTTTTATAGTGAAAATGAATATCTGCCACTATAGGAACATCAACATGTTTCAAAATTTTTTTTAATGCTAATGAAGAATTTTGATCTGGACAAGACACTCTAACAATATCAGCACCTGCTTCGGTTAATTCATTGATTTGTTTAATTGTAGCATCTACATCAGTTGTCAAAGTATTTGTCATGGATTGAACTGATATTGGGGCACCGCCACCAATTTCAACTTTGCCGACTTTAATTTTTTTAGTTTTTTTTCTTTTAATATCTCGAAATGGTCTAATGCTCATTAATTTATTAGTTAAGTCCAAATGTTTTGTGTAATGTTTTTACTGCTTTCTGAGTCAAGTCCTCTCGGATTAGAACAGAAATTTTTATTTCTGAAGTTGAAATTGCTAAAATATTTATTTTTTCATCTGCTAAGGATCTAAACATTTTATGTGTCACTCCTGGATTAGATTGCATACCTGCACCAATAATTGATACTTTCGCAAGCTTATCATCTTGTGTTACTTTATTATAATTTAATTTTTGTTTATTTTTTTCAATTAAACTCAATGTTTTCTTTAAATCTTCTCGTTTAATGGTAAAAGTTATATTAGCTTTTTTGCCGTCTAAAGAAGTGTTTTGTATTACCATATCAATATTAATATTATTTTTTCCTATTGGCTCGAAAACATCTGCTGCAACACCAGGTTTATCTACAACTCCAACAACAGAAACTTTGGCATTGCCCTTTGAATAAGCTACGCCTGTTACTATTTTTTTATAATCAATCTCACTTTCGGGAATTATTTTTGTTCCAGATGTTTCAGAAAAAGTAGATCTCACATGAATTGGAATATTATCCATCATGGATGCTTGAACTGCATTTGGTTGCACAACTTTTGCTCCTAAAGAAGCCATTTCCAACATTTCTTCATAAGATATTTTGTCAATTTTTTTTGCTTTTTCATTTATAGAAGGATCTGTTGTGAGAACTCCTTTTACATCGGTATAAATTTCGCAAGAATCTGTTTTAAAAAATTTTGCTACTGCAACCGCAGATAAATCAGAACCCCCTCGACCCAAAGTAGTAATTCTAATTTCCTTCGAGATTCCCTGAAAACCGGCAATGACAGCCACACCTTTTTTTGAAATAAAATTTAAAATTTCACCTGTCTTTATTTTCATTATTTGTGATGATGTATAGTTATCATTTGTAACAATTGGAATTTGCCAACCTAACCATGATCTTGCTTTGACTCCCAAATCTATAAGTGCTCCTGATAAAAGTGAGCATGAAACTTGTTCGCCCGATGAAAGCAATACGTCTAATTCTTTATCGTCAAAATTCTTGCTAATTAAATCAGATCTTGCTTTTAATTCATCAGTTGCACCCGACATTGCCGATACAACAACTATAATCTCATTACCTTCGCTAAGTCTTTTTTTTATAATATTAGCTACTTTCTTAATTTTTTCTATAGTTCCAACTGATGTTCCACCAAACTTAAGGACTAACTTTTTCATGATAAAATATCTTATTTACTTTATATAATTTTTAATAATAAATACTCTTAATTATAAAAATGTACAAGCATATCTAAATTATTATTACTTTGACTACAGTAGATAAAATAGAAATAGAAAAATTTTCTAAATTAGCGAAAGATTGGTGGTATCCAAGTGGAAAATTTAAGTCTTTACATCTTTTTAATCCAGCGCGAATTGAGTTTATTAAAGAAAAATTAATTTTTCATCTTAAACTTGATCCAAATAGTGAAAAGCCACTGGAAAAATTAAAAATTTTAGACATTGGTTGTGGTGGTGGACTATTATGTGAACCGTTAAATAGATTGGGAGCCACAATAACTGGTATTGATGCATCAAACGACAATATCGAGGTTGCGAAACTACACTCGAAAGAAATGAATTTAAATATTAAATATATTCATTGTTCACCTGAAAATTTAAATTTTAAAAATGAATTTGACGTAATTTTAAATATGGAAGTTGTTGAACATGTTTCAAATGTGAGCTTATTTATGCAAAATTGCTCAAAACTAATTAAGAAAAATGGCATCATGTTCGTTGCTACAATAAATAAAAATTTAAAATCATATATATTTGCCATATTGGGTGCCGAATACATTTTGAGATGGTTACCGATCGGTACTCATGATTGGGATAAATTTTTAACTCCACAAGATTTAGATATCATTGCAAGAAAAAATAACTTCCTTGCTGATGAAATAGTTGGTATGAAATTTAATTTATTTTCTCAAAAATGGTCGAAAAGTAATGATACGTCAGTCAATTATATTTCAACTTTTTTTAAAAATTAGTTTTCTAACTTATCAACCCAAGGTATGGTAGCAACTTCTATTCCTTCTTCCAATAATTCGGACGTTTCTTCTAGTGTAGCTTTACCGTATATCCCTTGTGAAGTTTTTTTATCGTAATGAATACTTCTTGCTTCTCGAGTAAAGTTTTCACCTACATTCTTGCAATTTTTTTCTATATATTTTCTAACATCAAGAAGTTGTTTCTTTATATTTTTTTCTAATTTAGTTTTTTTAAATACTTTGTTTGATTTGCTAGGTAAGTTGGGAGCCATGACTGACTTCTTTACGGACAAAGATCCGCAATAAATACATTTTATGAGTTTCTTTTTGCACAAAGAATCAAATCCAGATGAACTTAAAAACCAGCTTTCAAACGATTCGCCGCATTTACATATTAAATTATATTTAATCATCAGCTATTTAATTATTTAACTTTCAATTAAAAAAAACAAGCATTAATTTCTATAGTCAGCATTTATATCAATATAATCACGAGTAAAGTCGCATGTATAAACAGTAAAAAATGCGTTTCCAATATTTAAATTGACCTCAATGTTAATGGAATCCCATTTCATATATTGTTTTACATCGCTTTCTTTATAATCTTTTGCTGTTTTGCTTTGCTCTACGACTAAATAATCTCCAATTTTTAATTGTATTTTATTTGCAATAATGTTCTCTCGGGACTTACCACATGCCATTATTATTCTTCCCCAGTTTGGATCCTCTCCTGCAATTGCAGTTTTGACTAAAGGAGAGTTGGCAATTGAAAAAGCAACATTTTTTGCCATAGCTATTGATCTTGCTCCTATTACATTTACTGTTACAAATTTTTTTGCACCCTCTCCATCTACAACAATTTGTTTTGCCAAATTTAAACACAATCTATGTAAAGCCTTCTCAAAATCTTGCAATTTAGGATCTAATGCGTTGTAGATTTTTCCGTGCTTCACTTTTCCTGTTGCAAATAGAAAAACTGAATCGTTAGTCGATTGATCGGAATCGACAGTAATTGCATTAAATGTTGTCGCAATAACTTTTTTTAAAATATATTTTAAAAAGACAGAGGGTATGTTTCCATCAGTAAAGATCATGGCGAGCATTGTGGCCATGTTAGGTGCAATCATTCCGCTTCCCTTGGCGATGCCAGATATTTTGATTAATTTGTTTCCAATTTTAGTTTCCTCATAAGCTACCTTGGGGCGCGTATCTGTAGTCATCAGGGCACTAGCAGCCTTAAACCATACAAATTTGTTTTGTTCAGTTCTCAATTTTTTTACTAATTCAGGAATTCTATTTTTTATTTTTAAATATGGAAAATCTCCACCGATGACTCCAGTAGATGCAAAAAGTATGTCGGTCATTTTTACAACTTCACTAGTTCCCTCGGGTGATTGAGAAGATTTTAATGTAAGGGCTTTTGCTAAAGTTTGAGCAATTTCTTTTAATCCCTGCGCACCTTTTGTGCCGGTAAATACGTTCGCGCTTTTTGTATTTATCATAAGGGCCTTTACAAAATGCCTTTTTACTTTCAAGTTCCAATTGATGGCAGCAGAAGTAACTCTGGAAGTTGTGTATACCCCAGCGAAATTAGCACCATCTTTAAAATAAAATAACGTTAAATCATCTCTTCCATCACCATAAAGATCTGCGGATACAGCAGATATTTCTAATCCCTCAATGGGCTGCAATTCTTGAAATTCGCCCATTTTTGACATTTTAATTTTGGGATTGAGTAAATTTTTTAAGTTCAAGGTCATTGCTATTTAAAATTTGTTATTATTGATTATATAAGTCTTATTAAAAACAATAGTATTACTTATGCTAAATATTAGCAAGATTATCAGCAAATTTATAAGAAATTCAAGTCAAAGAGAAATTGTTAAGTTAAAATTAATTGTAGAAAAAATTAATAGCTGGGAACCAATAATCAAAAAAATGCCCGATAAAAGTTTTCCAGCAAAAACTGTGGAATTTAGATCAAAAATTCAAAAGGGAACTACATTGGAAAATTTAATTCCAGAAGCGTTTGCTTGTGTAAGGGAGGCTTCTAGAAGAACCCTGTCAGAACGTCATTTTGATGTACAGCTAATGGGTGGAATTATTCTTCACCAAGGAAAAATTGCCGAAATGAAAACTGGGGAAGGAAAAACTTTAGTTTCAACTCTTCCTGTTTATTTAAACTCATTAACTGGTGATGGTGTTCATGTTGTAACTGTAAATGATTATTTGGCAAAAAGAGATTCTGCTTGGATGGGTCAAATATACAATTTTTTGGGACTGTCTGTAGGGTGCATTACAAATGAAATGGATGATGTGATTAGAGAAAAAAATTATAAATGTGATGTAACTTACGGAACAAACAATGAATTTGGTTTTGATTATTTAAGAGATAATATGAAATACAATATGAAAGAAATGGTTCAAAGAGATCATGCTTTTTGTATTGTGGACGAAGTAGACAGCATTCTTATTGATGAGGCAAGAACTCCATTAGTAATTTCTGGTTCAACAGAAGATAAATCTGATCAATATTATGTATGTAATAAATTTGTAAAAGAGCTGGGTAAAAATGATTATGAATTAGATGAAAAAAATAAGAATGTTATGCTTTCTGAAAAAGGTATAGACAATATCGAAAAAATATCAAAAACATATGGTATTCTTAAAAATAATAATTTCTATGATCCACAAAATATTAACTTGGTACACCATATCAATCAGGCTCTAAGAGCAAATTTATTATTTTCAAAAGATACAGAATATATTGTTATTGATAATAAAGTAGAAATAATTGATGAGTTCACAGGAAGAGTGCTTGAGGGAAGAAGGTTTTCTGATGGGCTGCATCAGGCCTTGGAAGCGAAAGAAAAGGTTGAAATTCAAAGTGAAAATCAAACATTAGCTTCTATTACCTATCAAAATTATTTCAGACTTTATAAAAAATTATCTGGAATGACGGGAACTGCCGCTACAGAAGCGGAAGAATTCTACGATATTTATAAATTAAAAACAGTTTCCATACCAACAAACGTGCCTATGATCAGAACTGATCTAAATGATCAAATTTACAGAACTGAAAAAGAAAAAAACAAGGCAATAATTGAGAAAATCGAAAATTGTAGAAAAAATAATCAACCAATTTTAGTTGGAACAACAAGTATAGAAAAATCAGAAAAAATTTCACTTTTGTTAAATGAAAAAAAAATCCAACACAATGTTTTAAACGCTAAACATCATGAAAAAGAAGCGAAGATAATTGCAGAAGCTGGCAAGTTGGGATCGGTAACAATAGCAACCAATATGGCTGGTCGCGGAACTGACATTCAGCTAGGTGGAAATCTAAATTACTTAAAAAAAGAATTAGAAAAAGAAAAAGATTTAATCCTAAAAGAAAAAAGTGAAGTAAAAAAAAATGGTGGATTATTCGTTCTAGGAACAGAAAGACATGAAAGTAGAAGAATAGACAACCAATTGAGAGGAAGATCAGGAAGACAAGGCGATCCTGGTAAGTCTATTTTTTACATAAGCTTAGAAGACGATCTTATGAGGATCTTTGGTAGCGAAAGTATTGATACAATAATGAAAAAATTTGGTTTGAAAGAAAATGAAAGTATCGATCATCCCTGGATAAATAAAGCGCTCGAAAGGGCTCAACAACGTGTCGAAGCAAGAAACTTCGACATAAGAAAAACCTTGTTAAAATTTGACGATGTTATGAATGATCAAAGAAAAGTTATTTTTGAGCAAAGAAAGAATATCCTAAAATCAAACAATATCACTAAAATAATAAATTCTTTTCTAGAAGATTTAATAAAAAATTTCTCAAGTGAGAAAACAATTTATATGAGAGAAAATCAACTTGATTATTTTAAAACAAAAATCAAACCCGTACTGGGAAAATCATTTAAAGATGAAGAGTTTGCAAATATTGTGAAACTGAAAAATCAAGAATTCGAAGATATAATCAAAAAACGATTTGATGAATTTAGAAATAAAAGAAGTAAAGCAATTCAAGAGGCTACAAATTTAGAACTTGAAAAAAGAATATTCTTGCAAACTGTTGATTTTTTATGGAGATCACATTTACAATATTTAGAACATTTGAGGCAAGTTGTTGGACTGCGGGGTTATGCCCAAAAAGATCCTTTAGAAGAATTTAAAAGAGAAGCATTTAAACTTTTTGAGGACTTGCTCAATAAAATTAAAATTGATTTTATTACTTTCCTTAATAATCTTGAAATAATTAACCAAGAAGATGTGCCAATTAAAAATTTAAATACGTTAAAAAAAGGATTAGAAAATAATCCAAAATGTTTACTAGTAATGAAAAAAAATGAGAAAATATCTAGAAATGAGAGATGTCCTGCAACAGGAAAAAAATATAAACATTGTTGTGGTGCTTTATAAAATATTAAAATAAAAATAAAAATGCCATAAGCATTAACAAAGCAACTATTATAAGCTCTTTTCTAAACTTAAATAAAATTTCTTTAATAGGCGCAAAAAAATTGTCATTTTCAATCCAACTGGTTCCCTTAGAAAATGCTGTGAAAGTTTTTTCCTTTCCAATGCTTAAAAATTTTTTCTTTCTTTGTTCAAATATTTCTTCTCGTGAATATTTTTTAAATTCTTCTAAATACTTTATTAATACTTTCTTAGTGGATAAAATAGCTTGCTCCTTATTTCGGTGGGCTCCACCTACCGGTTCTTTTATTATTTCATCAATAATTTGCATTTTGAAAAGTTCGTTTGCGGTTAACTTCATTGCCTTAGCAGCTTCTAAAGCTTTACTTGGATCTCTCCACAATATAGAAGCACAACCTTCAGGCGATATAACAGAATAAATTGCATTTTCTAACATTATTACTTTATTCGCCGAGGCTAAAGCAATTGCTCCACCTGATCCACCTTCTCCAATGATAACAGAAATTATTGGAACTTCTAATGACATACAGCACTCTATTGAACTTGCTATTGCTTCAGCCTGACCTCTTTGCTCAGCTCCAATCCCTGGATAAGCTCCAGGAGTATCAATAAATGATATAACTGGAATATTAAATTTATTTGCAAGTTTCATTAACCTAACACATTTTCTATAGCCTTCGGGTCTCATCATTCCAAAATTTCTTTTTAGTCTACTATCAAGATCTTCGCCTTTTTCTTGGCCTAAAACTAAAACTGATCCACCTTCAAATTCAGCAAACCCTGCAAGTACTGCTTCGTCTTCTGAAAAAAGTCTGTCTCCAGATAGGTTAATAAAATTTGTAAATAAATTTTCTATAAAAAATTTAGCTTTGGGCCTTTCCTCATGTCTTGCAACCTGAGTTTTTTGCCATTCATTTAAATTTGCGTATGAGGTTTTTAATTTATCGTCGATCTCTGACTGTATTTGGGTTATTTTATCGGTTTCAACTTCGGTCAATCCTTCTTTTTTGAAAGGGTCTTTTAATTTTTCTATCTCTTCTTCTAAGCCTTTTATATCACGTTCAAATTCTAAATAACTTTTCATCTTTCCTATATATATATAATATACAGAAAAATGGCAAAAAAATATATTTTACTAGGCCAGCTATCAATTGCTTTTAAATTATTAGACTTTGTTAATAACGAGCTTTTGCCGGACACTGGTGTTACTAAAGAAAATTTTTGGAATGGTTTAGATAAATGTGCACACGAACTTGCTCCAAAAAATAGAAAACTTCTTGAATTTAGAGAAAATTTACAAAAAAAAATTGATGTTTGGCACAGAGATAAAAAGGGAGAAAAAATTGATATTAAAGAATATAAAAATTTTTTGGTAAACATTGGTTATTTAAAAAAAGAAGGAAAAAAATTTCAAATTGAAACCAAAAATGTGGATAGTGAAATTTCTACAATTGCTGGACCACAACTAGTAGTTCCAGTAATGAATGCAAGATATGCTTTAAATGCAGCAAATGCGAGGTGGGGAAGTTTGTATAATGCTTTGTATGGAACGGATGTAATTCCAGAATCAGAAGGGACAAGACGTGGAAACAAGTATAACCCAAAACGAGGAAAAAAAGTAATTGAGTACGCTAGAAACTTTTTAGATGAAAATGTACCTCTTTTCAAAGGTAGCTGGAAAGATATTTCGGAAATTCCAAAAGTATACAACGGAAAATTAAGTTTAAAACTTAAAGATGAAAAACAATTTGTTGGATATTCTGGTACAGGTAATGAATTATCTTCACTTCTATTAAAAAAAAATAATCTCCATATAGATATTATATTTGATCCAGATAATAAGCTTGAAGTTTTTAATCCCGAGGGCAATCAAGACAAGGCAAAAGTGCATGATATAATTTTAGAATCTGCCATTACCACAATTATGGATCATGAGGATTCTGTTGCAGCTGTAGATGCGGAAGATAAAGTTCTTGGATATAAAAACTGGCTAGGCCTTATGAAAGGTGATCTTCAAACTGAACTGAAAAAAGGTGGAAAAAAAATCATAAGAAAATTAAATTCTGATCGTGTTTACACTAAAAGTGAAAAAAAAGGTGAACCAGATTTTAATGAGATAAAATTACATGGAAGAGCATTAATGTTGAATCGAAACGTTGGTCATTTAATGACAAACTCTTCTATTTTGTTAAAAGATGGATTTGAAATTCCGGAAGGTATATTGGATGCATTTATAACAGTAACAGCAGCAATTCATGATTTTAAAAGCAAAGGAAATTCAAGAACAAATTCAGTTTATATTGTGAAACCCAAAATGCATGGGCCTGATGAAGCTGCATTTACTGATTTAATTTTTGAAAAAGTTGAAAATGTTTTGGGATTAAAAAAATATACTATTAAAATTGGAATAATGGATGAAGAAAGAAGAACTACAGTTAACTTAAAAGAGTGTATTAGGGCTGTAAAAAATAGAGTTGTCTTTATTAATACTGGATTTTTAGATCGTACTGGTGATGAAATGCACACCTCAATGGAGGCTGGGCCAATGATAAAAAAAGGAGATATGAAATCCTCTAAATGGATTTCTGCATACGAGAATAATAATGTTGATGTAGGTTTAGCATGTGGATTTTCTGGTATAGCTCAAATTGGAAAAGGAATGTGGGCAGCCCCGGATAAAATGGCAGATATGATTGTTCAAAAAATTAATCATGTAAAATCTGGAGCTAACTGTGCCTGGGTACCATCACCAACTGCCGCAACACTTCATGCTTTACATTACCACCAGGTTGATATTTTTTCTAAGCAGAAAGAATTAAAAAAAAGAGGAGCAGCAAAGATTAATGATATTCTTTCAATTCCAATTGCAGATAGACCAAATTGGTCAATGGAAGAAATTACTAAGGAATTAGAAAATAATGCACAAGGTATTTTAGGTTATGTCGTAAGATGGGTTGACCAAGGCGTGGGATGCTCAAAAGTGCCTGATATTAATAATGTAGGCTTGATGGAAGATAGAGCAACTTTACGAATTTCATCACAACATATTGCCAATTGGCTGCATCATGGAATTTGCAGCAAAGAACAAGTATTAAAAACTATGAAAAAAATGGCCAAAATTGTTGATAATCAAAATATTAAAGATCCCGCTTTAAAAGGATACCCAGCTTATCAAACTATGTCTTATAACTATGATAAATCTGTTGCATTTAAAGCTGCATGTGAATTAGTTTTTCATGGAAGAAACCAACCTTCTGGTTATACGGAACCTATTCTTCACTTAAATAGACTTCTAAAAAAAATCTAGTCACTAATTATTGGAGCTCTATTTTTAAAAGCTGAAAATAAAGTACCATCATCTAAAAATTCTATTTCCCCACCTACAGGCACGCCCTTAGCTAGTCTTGTTATTTTTGCTTTTGTATCTTTTAAACTATCTGCTATATAGTGAGAGGTAGTCTCTCCTTCAACGCTAGCACTTGTCGCAAGAATTACTTCTTTGACTGAATTTTTTTTTACCCGATTAATTAATGAATCAATTAATAATCCATTTTTATTATTTTTACCTTCAAATAAGGGCAATGTGCCACCTAAGATGTGATAATGCCCTTTGTAAATACCCGAACTCTCAATTACCCACATGTCAGCAATATTTTCTACTACACAAATTTGATCGTAGTTTTTACTCAAGCAGATGCAGTGTACATTTATAGACTTAAGATTTCCGCAATTTTTACAACGAACCACATTTTTATAAACTTGAGCTAGAGTATTTGTTAGTGGTTTAATCAATTCTTCTCTATTGTTTATAAGTTTTAACACAATTCTTTTTGCAGATTTAGGTCCTAATCCAGGTAATTTCGAAATTATCTTAATTAAATTTTCTATCTCTTTAATATTACTATCAGTCATTTTTCTTCTCAAAAAGGAAGTTTAAATCCAGGAGGCAAACTAATGCCACCTGTAACTTTAGAAATTTCTTCGGAAGTTTTTTTCTTTAGTTTAAATTTTGCATCGTTGTGTGCTGCAATTAAAAGATCTTCCAGAATTTCTTTTGATTCTTTTAACAAGGCATCATCAAAGGTAATTTTTTTTAGATCACCTTCCCCATTCATAATTACTTTAACTGAATCCCCCCCTGATATTCCCTCAACTTCTATTTTTTTAAGAGTTTCCTGAGTTTCTTTCATTTTCTCTGACATCTTTTTTGAAGCAGCTATTAAATCATTAAAATCTGGCATAATTTAATCTTCTTTTTTAACTTCTAATAATTCTCCATCTGAAAAAATATTTTTAAATTTCTTGTAAATTTCTCCCTTTTTTTCTTGATCAAGTAATTCTTTCTTTTTAATAGATTGAAGCTCAGAAAAAGTTTTTTTACCTATTTTTTTTGTCAAAGTAATTACCCACCTTGTACCTGTCCACTCAAGTAATTTTTTAGATAGATTGCGAACAAAATTTTTATCAAGATTTTCATTAAAACTTATATCAATTTTCCCTTCAGAAAATTTAATTAAATTTACATTATTTTCTAAATCATATTTTAGCTGAATTTCTTTTTTTCTTGCAGATAATAAAATAAGCTCTTCAAAAGATGAAATTTTTCCCACAATAATATCTTTTGGTAAATTTTTTGGATTTAAAGATGATAAAATAGGTTTTGTTTGCGTTGTATTTTTAATTTGATCTTTAGAAATATTAGCAATTTCATCTGTTTCGTTTGAAAAAATTTTTTTATCATTTTCTCGATCAATTGTTACATTGCTATTTACTTCTGCTTGGCTTGAATTATTTTTTTTTAATGATTCTAATACATCTTCGTAAGAAGGCATCCCTTCTAAATGAACTAATCTGACCACTAGCATTTCTAATGATAAAATTGGACTAGAAACAATTGATAGCTCCTCCAAAACTTTTAGAATAAGTTGCCAAAAAACTATTAGAGTAGACGTACTAACATTGTTTGACATTAAATTAACAGCTTCTTGCTCTGACTCTGATATAGATAAATCTGAATCTAAATTTCCAATATTTTTTTTTTGTTGTATAAAATATATTATCTCTAAAAGATCATTTAAAAAGTTAGACGGTTCTACGCCCTCGTTTATCAATTCTCTTAAACTTTCTAAGGATTCTTTTTGATTTCCTTGAAAAATAAAATTCAATAGACGTAAAAGCTTTGATTTATCCGCTAAACCAAGCATTTTTCTTATATAAGTTTCGTCAATCTCTTTTTCTTCAATATCTTGACTAACAAGCGCTCTATCTAAAAGAGACAGTGAATCTCTAACTGAACCCTCGGCAGCTTTTGCAATTAATATCAATGCCCCCTCAGATATTTTGCCATTTTCGATCTTTGAGATTTTGTTAAGATTTTCCAATAAATCTTTTATGGACACTCTATGCAAATCAAATCTTTGACATCTTGAAATAATGGTGATTGGTATTTTTTTCACCTCAGTAGTACAAAACACAAATTTTAAATGAGGCGGCGGTTCTTCTAATGTTTTTAATAAAGCTGCGAAACTAGATTTAGACAGCATTTGAAATTCATCAGCGATGATTACTTTATATTTTACGGTAGTAGGAGCATACATACAGGAAGCTATAAGTTCTTTTGTAGAATCAACCCCGGTATGTTGGGCTCCATCAATTTCTATAACGTCCAAATTTTTAAACTCATTAATTTCTTTACAGCTGCAATATTCTCCAGGGTTACATTTTTCTCCTTGAATAAAATTTTTTTTGCAATTTATCGCTTGAGCTATTAAACGAGCTGTGGTCGTCTTCCCCACACCTCTAATTCCACTTAGCAGGTATGCATTTGGCAAATTTTTCGATAGTATTGAATTTTTTATCGTCTCGACTGCAATATCTTGACCGATTAGCTCATTAAAATTTTTTGGTCTGTATTTTAATGCTAAAACTTTATGTACAACTTTCTCCATAACTAGTTTAGGGGTTGAGCGACCTGAAACTTGCAGTTAAGTCTGCTCTATTTCTAGCCTGAACTGGTTGTTCTACAAACTCCACCCGACAACCCCGCTTCATTATATCAGTATCAAAATAAGAACTACAACATACGCATAGGTTGTTTATTTATTTTCAAGTCTAAATTGATGAGCTTCGTAAACCCCTAAAATATCTAATTTTTGTGTATGAAATCCTAATTCCTCAAGTGCTTTTTGCAAAGATGGATCCTCTATATGGCCCTCAATATCTATATAAAAGTTAACTTGATCAAATGTGTTTTTAACTGAAAAGCTTTCTAGCTTACATAAATTTACTCCATTAGTGGCAAAACCACCTAGAGCCTTATAAAGGGCCGCGGGTATACTTTTTAATTTAAATATACAACTTGTAATATACTTTTCATCTTTATGTTCTGGATGCTTCGAATCTTTTCCCATAATAAAAAACCTAGTGACATTTCCAGACTCATCCTCAACGTTAGATTTTAGTATTTCTAAACTATAAATCTTTGCAGCTAACTCTGAAGCAATTGCTGAATCAGTTTTATCTTTTTTTTCAGAGATAAATTTTGCTGATCCAGCAGTATCAGCAGAAATTATAGGTTTTAATTTATTTTCAGAAATCATCTTGTTACATTGCCCGATTGCTTGTGAATGGCTTCTAACAGTTTTAATATCTTTTATTTTTGATCCTTTAATTCCAAGCAAATTATGAGTAACTTTTTGAAAATGTTCTGCATGAATTTGAAGTTTATATTTAGGAATTAAATAGTGTATATCCGCTACTCTTCCAGCTAAAGAATTTTCTATTGGAATTACAATTTTATATTCAGAATTGTCTTTTGCCAATTGAAAAGTTTCTTCAAAAGTGGAACAAGCTATTGCATCTGCATTAGGAAAAACCTCTAAACACGCTAAATGAGAATATGCTCCCTTTTCACCTTGAAAAGCTACTTTTATTTTGTTCTTCATAACAATTTCATTTCTTTACTCACTTTTGCTAAATCTTCTTCTGTATCAACACCCAGAGGTAAAGAGTCACTTAATCCAACCTTAATAATTAAATTATTTTCTAAAGCTCTCATCTGTTCTAAATTTCTCTGTATTTCCAACTTAGATCTAGCAAACTTTACATACTTTGTTAAAGCAATATTTGTAAAAGCATAAATTCCTATGTGATGATAGATTTTTTCATGATTTAAATCCTGTTTTATACGAAAAAAATCTTTTGCCTTAAGGAAATCGTCATCTTTCAACATTGCATCCATTTGAACTTTTACAACATTCGTATCAGTCATGTCGTTTTTGTCTGCAATATAGGAAGCTAAAGTTCCAATGTCACAATCATTGTTTCTCATAAGTTTTTCTAGTTTTGAAATAGAATTGGGTTTTATGTTAGGCATATCACCTTGTAGATTAATAATTAAATCCACATTATTTTCCAGTTCTTTTATATATGCTTCATAAATACGATCGCTACCTGATGGATGATCTGGTTTAGTCAAAATCGCTTTCTCACCATTTTCTTTAACAACTTGAAAAATTTCATCATCAGGAGTTGCAACAAACACTTCTCCTATTTTTGATTCTTTTGCTCTATTAAGTACATGAATGATCATTGGCACATTATTAATTTTTGCCAAAGGTTTATTTGGAAATCTTTTTGCTTCCAAACGACTGGGTATTATTATTGCGGTATTTTTCATAAATAACAAATTATGCGTCTAACCGTCGCAAAACAAATGCATTTAAGTTCATTTTTTTTACATAAGTCGTGATATATCTTAGATTAAAGTTGTACTAAATTTGCATGTTTTTTTAAAATGAATAAAATTATTGTTTCAATCGTATTTGCTGTAATCCTAGTTTTAGGAATCAATAAAATTGCTGATTCAATATTTTACGTTGAAAAACCAGAAAAATCTGCATATCAAGTTTCAAGCGTTACTAACGTTGCTGATACAACAACTTCAGAAACAAGTTCAGAAAATTCTGAATCTGGAAATATTATGGAACTTTTTGCTTCTACAAACGCAGCTGACGGAGCAAAAATTTTCAAAAAATGTGCAGCTTGCCATAGCATCATCCAGGGAGGTGGCAACAAAATAGGTCCAGCTCTATGGGGTGTGCTTGGAAGACAAGCTGGTTCTATTTCAGATTATAAATATTCAAAAGCAATGGCAGCACATGGAAACGTTTGGTCATTTGAAGAAATGGACGGCTTTTTAATAAAACCAAAAGATTGGATAAAGGGTACTAAAATGTCCTTTACCGGACTGAAGAACGCAAAAGATAGAGCTGCAGTAATTCTCTACATGAACGAAAATACTGATAACCCAATTCCATTACAATAAATAATTATTTAAGACACCACTGAATAATACTTTTTTGTACATGAATTCTATTTAATGCCTCTAACCAAACGACTGATTGCTTTCCGTCTATTACATCATTTGTCACTTCTTCCCCCCTGCTAGCTGGCAGGCAATGCATAAAAATTGCATCCTTTTTAGCCAATTTCATAATTTTTTTATTTACTTGATATGGTTTTAGCAATTTTTTCTTTTTCTTTTTGTTTATTTCGTTTCCCATTGAAATCCACTTATCAGTCATTACGCAATCAACCAAATTTATTGCTTCCTTAGGATCTTTTGTAATCAAAATTTTTGCATTTTTTCTTTTTGCCCATTCAACAATTTTTTTGCCTGGTCTAAATTGTTTTGGACTGGCAATTGATAATTCAAAATTAAACTTTGCTGCTGCTTCAATTAAAGAATATACAATATTATTACCATCTCCAAGCCAAGCAATTTTTTTGTTAGCGATAGGCCCTTTTAATTCTTCAAAAGTCATAATATCAGACATAATCTGGCACGGATGACTTAAGTTTGTTAGACCATTAATTATAGGAATATCCAAATGTTTCGAAAATTCTAAAAAATGTTCATGCTTATGAGTTCTCATCATCACTATATCACCATATTGGGACAAGACTTTTGCTGTATCATTTATGCTTTCATCTCCACTTCCATAATGACTTTCTTTTGGATTTAGCACTAATATTTTTCCACCTAACTGTATCATTGCAAGTTCAAAAGAAAGTCTTGTTCTTGTAGAAGGTTTTTCAAAAATCATAATTAATGTCTTATCTGCTAAAGAACTATCTGGATCGGTGGCTGATTTATTTAAACTAGATCTTTTTGATTTTTGTGATTTTGCATTATCTATAATCTCTCTTAAATCTTTTTTATCTATATCAGCTATATTTATAAAATTTTTCATTCTTAACTCATTTCTTTACAAACTTTTTCGATCTTTTCAATTGCTTCATCTAATTCATTGTTATTTACTATAAGTGGAGGGAAAAGCCTTATGACATTTTCTTCAGCTTTTATAGTAAGCATTTTGTGATCCATAAGTTTTTTAATAAATTCAACATTATCTACTAACATTCTTAATCCTTTTATTAGACCAATCCCCCTAATTTCACCAATAATTTTCGGGTACTTATCTTTAATTTTATTTAAACCCTGATCAAAATATTTACCTTTTTCTTTTACATTCTCTAAAAAACCTTTTTTAAAAATAACATCAAGCACTGCATTACCCACCGCCATAGCTAGTGGATTGCCTCCAAAAGTACTTCCGTGTGTGCCTGGAGTCATGCCTACTGATACCTTTTTGTTAACCAAACAAGCTCCTAGTGGAAAACCTCCGCCAATTCCCTTGGCAATTGGGACGATGTCTGGATTAATTCCTGATTTTTCAAATGCAAAAAAATTACCTGTTCTATAAGCACATTGAACTTCATCCAAGATTAAAAGTATGTCACGCTCGTCGCATAACTCTCTTAAACCCTTAATGCAAAAATCTGGTACAACTTTAATACCTCCTTCTCCCATAATAGTTTCTACCATAATTGCAGCTGTGTTTTTATTAATAGCTTTTTTTAAAGCTTTTTCGTCGGCAAATGGAACTTGATCGAAACCATCTACTTTTGGGCCAAAGCCCTCGGTATGTTTAGGATTATTTGCTGCAAATAAGGCGGCTAAAGTTCTTCCATGGAAAGCCCCTTGAAAAGTTAGGATTCTGTTTTTTTCAGGTTTTCCAATTTTATGAAAATATTTTCGTGCAATCTTTATACTTGCTTCCGTTGCTTCTGTTCCTGAATTTTGAAAGCAAACAAAATCTGCAAATGTATTGTCTGTTAGTCTTTTGGCTAATCTTTCTTGCTCGGGAATAACAAAAGCGTTTGAAACATGCCACAACTTTTCTGATTGTTCCTGAATGGTTTTTACTAAATGTTCATGACAATGTCCCAAAACATTAGTTGCAATTCCCTGAACAAAATCAAGGTATTTGTCTCCATTTGTAGCAAAGAGATAACTGCCCTTTCCTTCCGTAAAAGAAATAGCTTTCCTCGCATATGTGCCAAGAACAGAACTCATAAATAAATTAAGATTTTATTTTATAACCATTTTTGAACAAAATATATGCAGCAAACCAAGTAATAAAACTTAATAAAATTAGATATAAAAGTCCGAATTGTATCGACCCATCAGCGATCCCTAAAAAACCATACCTGAAACCATCAATGATGTAGAAAAATGGGTTCATTTCGCTTACACTTTTCAAAACATCCGGTAATCTATCAATCGAATAAAAGGTGCCTGATAAAAAAGAGAGAGGCACTATAATAAAGTTCGTGGCAGATGCCATATGATCAAATTTTTCAGCCCATAAACCAATAATAATGCCGATCGAACTTAAAATAAAAGCACCCAAAAATGTGAAAATAAAAATATAGAAAAAATTATAATATTCTAAGTCAATTATAAAACTAAACACGATAATAGAAAACAAAGCAATAATAAGACTTCTAGTACATGCAGCTAAATTTATAGCTAGAGTAATTTCACCCGCGGTCAAAGGAGCATATAAAATATCTACGATATTTCCTTGAATTTTACCTATCATAATTGAAGATGAGGAATGAGAAAAAGCTTGTTGTATAACTTGCATAGCAATAAGACCAGGAGCTAGAAAGTTTATAAAAGGAAACCCTAATACCTCGCCTTTTTCATTGCCAATAGCCAAAGAAAGTACAAATAAAAATAGAAGCGAAGTCACAAGTGGAGAAATAATGGTTTGAATAACAACTTTTAAAAATCTCAGCACCTCTTTTTTATATAGTGTCCAAAATCCTATCCAATTAACGTAACCAAACCTTTTCTCGTAAATTATGTATTTTTTTTCAATTTCAATCATGGTGATGCTTATATATTAAAAAAGCTTTAAAAAAATGATGGCCATTTAAATAGATGTTGTTAATAACATATCCACATGAGGTAAGTTTTTTATTGCAAACACAAGATATAGTAGATCTAATTAAACTGAAAAAAAATGAGTTGGACTCCTGAAAGAGAAGAAAAGTTAAAACAGCTTTGGAAAAAAGGTCATTCCGGTAGTCAAATAGCTCGTTTGCTCGGCGATGGGGCCACGCGTAATTCAGTTTTAGGCAAGTCTTTCCGTCTAAAATTGCAATCAAGGGCAGTAACAAAAAAAACAACGCCAAGAGCGAATACAGAAAAAGATAATTCTCCAGAAATCAAAGATCAAAAACTTGGAAGAAAAGCAAAATTTAAAGCTTTATTATTAGATAAAAATTTTGAACAAGAAAATCCAAAAAAACTCGAAGAGCTAACAAAAGAAACTTGCAGATGGCCGATCGGTCATCCCTATGAAGAAAAATTTTACTTTTGTGGAAGAAAACCAATGGAAAAGTTTTCTTATTGTAAGCTTCACGTTCTCTACGCCTTCCAACCAAAAAATGCCAAGGAAGAAGATCAAATTACAGAAGAAGATATTCCTAAATTTATTGAAAAGAAAATTAAATTAGCATAATTGCGTTTTTTCTGAATTTGAATTTTCGTTAATAATTTTATCCAAATTGCCCTCCTGTTCTGAATCTGTAAATGTATTTGGGTAATATACTTTGTATAGTTTCTCCACTAATACCAAGATCTTCTAAGGTAGGATATTCTCCTGAAACAATATTATTATATTTCAACACTTCAACTTGATCGGGAGTTAAAAGTGGGTTTGGCATCATTTGTAAAAAGTAGGATTGAAATTTTGCTAAACTAAAAGGAATAGGTATCAGGAATCTTTTCTTCTTTATTTCTCTCAATAATATTTCCATCAGCTCTTTAAATGAATAATTTTCTGGTCCGCCCAGTTCATAAATTTTAGGTTCTGAATTATTAAGCCTTAATGCTTTGACAATAGCTTTAGCTATATCACCAACATAGACAGGCGAAAATTTTATTTTGCCTCCTCCAATTAAAGGAAGAGCTGGTGAAAATTGTGCAATTGATGCAAATGTATTAAAAAATTTATCCTCTGGCCCAAAAACTAACGAAGGCCTTAAAATAACCGATGACTTAAAAACGTTTTGAATATTTTTTTCACCTTCAAGTTTAGATTGCATATATCTTGAAACGTGACCTTCTCTTACTCCAAGAGCACTAATATGGACTAGATTTTTGACTCCAATTTCATTACACAAGTTGCATAATAGATACGGAAACTTTGCATGTATTTGACTAAATTTTTGTTTTCTTGTTTCATAGAGAATACCCACAAGATTAATCACGAGATCACAATTTTTTAAAACTTGTTTGACATCTTCAGGATTAAAAATATTAGTTTTAAAAAGCTCGATTTGTCCTGGATTACCTAAGGGTTTCAAATAACCTTTTAAGTATGGATTTCGGGTCGCTACCTTAACTCGGTAGTCTAACTTAGTTAGTTGGCGCATTAAATGTTTACCAAGGAATCCTCCGGCCCCAAAAATAGCTATTATTTTTTGATTATTTTGCATTTTGACAACATTAACATTATATATGGATTTGGATATGACTAAAATTTACAAGTTTCAAGATGATGTTTCGACTGATGCTTTTAAAGAATTAGAAAAACATTCAAGTCTTGCTATTGATACCGAAGGATCAGGATTACAGATTCCATACAGAGATAAATTAAGTTTAGTCCAATTTAGTACTGGAAATGATGATGCTTACATTATTCAACCAAACAGAAAAAATTATAAAGCTTCCAATATCGTAAAAATTTTAGAAAATAAAAAAATTACAAAAATTGGCCACTATTTAAGATACGATATATCAGGTTTAGAATATTTTCTTAAATGTAACGTAAAAAATATTTGGGATTCCAAGATAGCGTCTAGACTTTGCAGAACTTATAGCCAGAATCATGGTTTGAAAGATTTGGTTCAAGAATTTTGTGGTAAGAAATTGGATAAAAGACTCGGTAGTAGTGATTGGAACAAGAACTTGAATGAATTAACAGATGCACAACTTCAATATTGTAGTAACGATGTTATATATTTACATAAGATAAAAGATGCTCTCCACAAAATGTTAGTTAGAGAAAATAGATTAGAACTTTATGAAAACTGTATTCAATTTTTAAAAACAAGAATTAAATTGGATCAAAGTGGGTTTACTGAAGATATATTTCAACATTAATGAACAAAGATTTACAAATAGCAAAAAAAACAGTTCAAATTGAAATTCAAGCCTTAAAAAAGCTATCATCAAGTTTTAATCGTTCTTCACATTTTTCAAAAGCTGTTAACTTACTTTCTAAGATGAAAGGAAAATGTTTAGTGGTTGGTGTTGGTAAAAGTTACATCGTGAGTTTAAAAGTTTCTGCAACATTATCTAGTTTAGGCACGCCGAGCGTTGCTTTCTCGGCAAATGATTTGCAACATGGCGGCTTGGGTGCTATTCAAAAAAATAATGATGTGTTGTTGATTTTTAGTGTTTCGGGAGAATCTTTAGAATTAAATAGTATTCTAAGATATGCAAACAGATACAACATCTCGGTAATCGGTGTAAGCTGTAAAGCAACATCAATGCTACTTCGTTATTCGACAATAAGGATATTGTTGCCTAGAGTAGTTGAAGCAGGTCATAGTTTAGCCCCAACATCCTCATCATTAAATTTTCTTTCTTGGGGAGATTCTCTTGCGATCACTTGCATGAAAAGAAGAAAATGGACAAACAAAAAATTTGTTACTACTCATCCCTCCGGAACTTTAGCTACATCTTTAATCCAGGTAAAAGAAATCATGGCAAAAGGAAAAGAAATACCATTAATTTCTGCAAACAAAACTATGCGATCTGCCGTAAAAGAAATGTCTAAAAAAAAATTAGGTTTAGTTTGTTGTAAAGAAAAAAACGGAAAAATTAATATTCTAACAGACGGTGATTTGCGTAGACATTCGAACAATTTGTATAAGAAAGCAATTTTAAAAGTATGTAGTAAAGATCCGACTTGGATTTCTGATTCAGCTACGGCTCTTTCGGCAATTGAAAAAATGAATTATCTAAAAATAACTTCACTTTTAGTTGCTCGTAATCAAGATATAAATAAAAAAATTAAAAACATTATTGGTATACTGCATTTACACCATTGCTTGAGCCAAGGCATAAAATGAAAAAAAAACAACAAAAGACACAGTTAATACTCATATCAATTGGTCTTCTTTTAATTCTGCTAACGTATTTCTACTATCCTTATATGAATAAAGACAAACTTCTGGAAGATCAATTTGTTCTGGAAGATTTAGAAAAAACTCTAGACGATGATAAAGTTACTTCTTTCGAAAATGTAGAGTACGAGGGGTTATATGATTTAAATAAACCTTTCTCAATAAAATCAGACAAAGCCTATATACTAGATATAGAACCTAATGTTGTTTATATGACTGGTATGCACGTGACTTTGTATTTAAAAGATGGAAGAATCGTAAACATAATATCAGATAGAGGCAAATATAATAAAATTACTCACGACTGTTTTTTTGAAGAAAATGTTAAAGCTACGGATGGAGAAACAAAAATCTTTGCAGAAAATTTAGACCTACTGGCAACTGAAAATTTTATAAAAGTTTATAACAACGTTAAATTAAATCATCCTATGGGTCTAATTATCGCAGATAAAATTGACTACAATTTTGAAACAAAAAATTTCAAAATTTCGATGTTTGACGACAAGGCGGTAAAAATGAAAGTAATTCAATGAGCAAAATCAAAAAGTTCAAGATTACAAAATATAAAAAAGAAATTAAACCTATTTTACAAATGAAAAATATATCGAAAAGATATGGCAAACAAAATGTATTACATGATCTCAACATGAATATAATGCCATCCTCAATTACGGGTTTATTGGGTCCAAATGGTAGCGGCAAGACCACCCTATTTAATATTTTGTTGGGTATAACTAAGATGGACGCTGGCAGATTATTTATAAATCGCGATGGAAAAAAAAACGTTGATATAGGATCATTACCAATACATCAAAGGTGCTCCGAAAATCAAATCAAATTTATCCCACAATATGACAGTTTGTTTAGAAATTTAAATGTAGAAGATAACCTTCGAGCAGTTGCCGAAATTTTTTTAAAAGATAGAAGAGAAATAGAAGAAAAAGTTGAAAATTTATTATCTGAGTTTTCGCTAATCGAACAAAGAAAAACATTGGCACATAGCTTATCTGGAGGCCAAAAAAAAAAGGTTGCAATTTGCAGAGCTCTTATTGGTGAATGTCGTATCATGGTGTTAGATGAACCGCTGAGTAATATTGATCCAATCACGATTGAAATGATAAAAGATGTAATTGTAAAGCTTCAACTAACTAGATCTATCACAATCTTGATTTCAGATCATGCGTTTGAAAACGTGCTTCAAATAGCTGACGAAATCAAAATTTTATCAGACGGTTATATCTGCAGCGAAGGATCTCCATCTTCTGTTGTTAAAGATGAACGTGCGCGCGAAAAATATTTTGGCGTAAACTACTAAAAAATGAAAAAAAAACTTTCTGTTTCG
>Ga0207913_1000053_pt1 | contig 25641 bp, 14 predicted proteins | sample DeeseametaMP2913_FD_184168 | JGI IMG/M metagenome (GOLD analysis project Ga0207913, IMG submission 184168) | Marine microbial communities from the Deep Atlantic Ocean - MP2913 (SPAdes) | ecosystem: Environmental > Aquatic > Marine > Oceanic | place: West of Santa Cruz de la Palma, Atlantic Ocean...
CAAATCTCACAAAGAGATTGGTGTTTTTCTTGTTAATTTATCATTGGAAGGGAGGACTAATATAAAAAAAATTACTGCAATTGGCGGAATTTCCCGGCAATTTGAATAATTCAAAAACAATAAGGGGAAGATTATGAATAAGAAATTAAAAATAATGTTAACTGTCTCCATGTTAGCAGGTTTTCTTGGAGGTTGTGTAACTGGAGCAAAAATGGGAGCGCCGACGACAGGAATGAGTTCTGATGAATATCAGTCACTCCTTCGCCTAGACCCGCAAAATACTCTCGGGTCAAACTGGGATGCCGTTAGGGATATGCCCGGATATTTTCTGATTGATAACCAGGGAGAACCGACAGTTTCGGTGGTTGATTATCATAAGGGAGAAACAATCAAGAAAATTCAAATGGGTGAAACAGGAAACCACCACATCTTTGTTATACCTGGAGCGCGATATGCGTTTTCGTCTCAGCGTTATGAGAAGGATTTAATCTGGGTAATCGACTTAACTACTCTTGAGGTAGTTGATACATTCCATCTGAGCATGGGCGGAAAGAAAGTAATTGCGCCTCTGCACATTGGTTTTGCTTACACTCAGCCTCTGGCAGTTGTGGGTAACATCTTGGACAAAAAGAACGGTTACCTGTCGTTTATCAACACGGCAACCCGTAAACCATCACACATTGTTGAGCTAGGCTGTCACGGGGCACGTGATGCCATGTTCACTTTAGATGATTCCAAAGTGTTTACCACTTGTCAGCAGGAGCCAAAAGGGGTTTCGATTGTTGATGTGAAAAGCAGAAAAGAAATCAAAGTCATTCCTATCAAAGGAGGAAGAGCTGGTGGAATGACTCCGGACGGTAAATATTTCATGGTTGGTGCTTCGAAGGCTATTGTCTTCATTGATACAGCAACCAATGAAATTGCCAAAACTATCAAGGTTCCAGGTGGTGGAGGAAACTTCACTTGTCTTCCGGACGGCTCAAAATGTTACGGTGGTTTGAGAAAAGACAATTCAGTTGCTGTGATCGATATGGCAAAACTTGAACTTATCAAGGTGATTAAAACCGGTCCAAACGCAAACCGGCTTTATCTTAACTCTGCAAATCCCCGTTACGGATTGTTTACAAATGAGTCTGGAAAATCAGAGCAAGTCTCTGTGATTGACACCCAGGATGATGTCAAGATCAAAGACATCATTACTGGTTTAGGGCCTCATAATGTAGCCTTTGATCCAACAGGTAAATTTGCTCTTGTTACCACAAAAAAGGAAAATGTAGCAACGCTGATAGACACCTCTTCAGCAAATCCTGCTGACTGGGATGTGATTACCACAGACATTGCTGCAGGCATCCAAAATAATGGTGTGCGCTGGGTTCCTAGCCCAGGTGCAATTAAAGCAGCAATGGCAAACTAAGTAGGATTGGGGAATTGGCTGTAGTTTTTTCAGTTTTTAAAAACTACGCCAACCCCCAATTTCATTATTCACAAAACCTTCTCATAAAAGAGATTGTCTCATGGTAATTAAAGAAGATTTTTCCAGAAGAAAGTTCATTCGTTATTCTGTGATTGGCGGGGCAGTTGTTCCTCTCCTTTCCGGAGTTCCTTATGAAAATGAAGTGTATGGCGGAGTTTTCAATGCTCCAAAAGATTTAGAGAATCTGACTGAGATAGAACGCATCCACCTGCCAAAGGTCATCATGCCACCGGTAGTTGAGGATGGCACACAAGCATCTATTGTAGTCAGCCTGGATCATCCCATGGAAGAAGATCATTATATCAAAAGCATTCAGATATTAAATTTTGCCGATCCTGTGGTTATCAAGGGAAAATTCTACATGACTCCTGTAAACGGAGAAGCGTTTATCAGCACACAAATACGTCTTGCTGGGGGTGAGGGAACCGTTTGGGTTGTTGCAGAATGCAACAAACATGGAAAATGGGCGGCAAACAGAACAGTCAATGTCGCTGCTGGAGGATGTTGAAGTGGTCTTGAAATTCAGGAAAATGACAAAAGCAATTTGTTTTTGTTTTTTGACACTGATTTTTTTTGGGCCAGTATTCATATCAGAAACTGCTTTTGTTTATGCATCCGAAACAGAACAAATAAGGATTATTTCTACCAACGATATTCATTCCTATTTACGCCCGATTTATTACCGTTACCTGGATGAGTTCAAACCGTGGGGGGCACAGTCAAGAGAAGGTGATTATGTAAACAAGGCTGAAATAGAAGGTAAAATTGGCGGGATGGCACATGTTGCCACGATGATCAAAAAACTAAGAGCAGAGAAGCCTGGAAAGAATCTGCTGTTAGATGCGGGTGATACGTGGCATGGAGCAGGATTGTCACTTTTTGACAAAGGTGTTTCGATGGTGAAAATCATGAATGCCATTGGCTACGATGTCATGACGCCGGGAAATTGGGAGTTTTTATATTCGAAAGAACATTTTCTGGATTTGGTTGATCAAGCTAATTTTCCTGTAATTGCCTACAACCTGACTGATAGAGAATGGGAAGAACCGGTTCTGGATCAATATGTTATCCGGAAAGTCGGAAATCTCAAAATTGCGGTTATTGGATTAACTTACCCCTGGACAGCCTTAACTTCAGCAATTACCGGTGCAGCACAGTGGTTCAAGTTCGGAATCAAAGAAGAAGAAGCACGCGAACTGATTGAAGATATCCGCAAGCAGGAGAATCCAGATCTTGTGGTCTTCGTTTCACATGGCGGTTACGGCCTGGATCAGAAATTTGCCCGGAGAGTAGATGGGATTGATGTTTATCTGAGCGGACACACTCACGATGAGGTACTTGATCCGGTTGTCTGGAACGACACCATCATCTTCCAGGGCGGTGCACATGGGAAATATGTTGTCAGTCTTGATGTTGATGTTAAAGATAAGAAAATACAAAATTTTGATTATCGTTTACTCAAAGTAAGACAGAATCAAATTGAGCCTGACCCGGAAATTGAAAAACTGATTGAAGAAGCATACGAGCCTTACAAAAAGCAGTTGAGCGAAGTGGTTGGGCAGACCAAAGTCATGCTGTACCGGCGGGACTATTTTCAGAGCAGCATGGGAAATTTGCTGACTGACGCAATGAGAGATTCTCAAAAAACCGACATCGCTTTTTTTCCTGCTTGGAGATATGGAGCGACAATGATGCCGGGAAAAATAACTGCTGAAGATGTTTATAACATTGTACCAACAGACGGTCATGTTTTTACATATTCTATGGGAGGAAAAGGACTAAAAACTCTGCTCGAAAATATTTTGGGTTCAGTGGTCAATAAAGATCCTTACACAAGAGTTGGCGGAGATATGATTCGTTTTTCCGGAATGAAACTTGTTGCAGATTTAGCAAAATCACCCGGAAATAGAATTGTCTCATTGACAGTTGGCGGGAAACCATTCTCGAAAGATGCAGTTTACAGCGTTGCTTCCGCACACACAAGGTTTCAGAACGGCCCCCTTTTTGGGGCGTCGAAAGTTAAGGACACAGGAATAGTTTTTGTGGAAGAATTGATCAACTATATCCGCAAGAATTCACCAATAACTTCTGCTTTGGATGATAGAATAAATATTTTGGGATTTCAATAAGTTAATGAAGATATCTAAATAATTTTAATGGAGAAGAACAATGGCAAAAACAATCCGGGATCCACGCATAAGAATTTCCAGGCGTATCAAAAAAGATAAAGTGTTTAAGGTCAAAGTTAAATTCGACCATCCCTCCTTTACCGGCCTGGGAATAGTTGACGCTGAAACAAAGCCGGTATTTAGCAGGGCAATTCCCGTTTCCTTCATTAGAAACATGTTTGTCTATTATGGTGACCAACTGGTCAGCCGCTTTCGCATGTCATCCGGAATTGCCGATGATCCTCTCTTCACATTTAAATTAAAAGCCATTCAGGAAACACCTGTCAAGGTGGTTTTTGTGGACAATCTTGGAAAAAAGTGGGAAGCGTCCAAAAAGATAAAATTCAGTAACTAGACTTTTTAGAAAAAATTATAGGGCGGTTTTACTAAGTGCATCCTCCATTTTGTTAGCAAAATGAACCAAGGTGTTTATGAAAAAAATATTTAGTTTTATTATCTTGTCATTCTTCTTTTTGATCATGGGTTCCCATGCTGTTTTTGCCGGAACAATTGAAGAGGAGTTTAAGATCGAAGGGTTAATCTCGCCTGCAAGTCCCAAGGCTTTGAAATCCGCGCTGGAAAAAGAATTAGAGGTTAAAGTAATTGATTTAAATCTAAAAAATACAAAAACCGGATGGCCGGTTCTTACTGTTCAATTTGATTCCGGAGCAGTCTCAAGAGAAAAAATTGAAAATGTCATTGGAGAGATTGAGGATCCTGCAGGACATAAGTACAAGGTACATCATGGTCCCCTTCTGGCGAATGCTCCGATTCTTGATGAAGAAGAGGAGGCTATCGCAATCCTGGGTGATACTGCCGAAGTGTTTCCAAACATGAAGAACCCCATTACGGATAAAGCAGCTTCAGCAAGTCGTGGGGGAAAGTTATTTGTAAATAACTGTGCTAAATGCCATGGTTTAAGTGGAAATGGTTATGGAACAGTTGCTCACAGCTTCACTACCTGGCCCAGGCAACTGTGGGTCTGGAACAACACAGGTGAAGAAACAGACGGATATCTATTTTGGTTTATTACTAATGGACGTTCGGATATGCCGCCGTTTGGCTTGATTTTATCTGAAAATAACCGCTGGGATTTGATAAATTACATCAAAACAATCAAGAATCCAGGTGAATAATTAGTGTCCTGGCAGTACCTGTATAATTCATTCAAACTGCTTTAAACCTCAATCTTTGTATGCCAGGTTGGCGATTGTGTAACACGACCTGCTTTTGGTGTAATAGTTTTTCAGAGTACTCGTAAAGAAAAAAAATCCGACGAAAGCAACCTAGAAAAATGACACGATGGAAGTTGCTCAGGATATTGTCAAAAAGGTTTTTATGGGGAAAAATTTCAAAGATCTTCTTGATGATCTGATCAAAGAAATTGAAGTACGAAACTATCTGATTAAGCGCATCAGCAATATAGATAATATCCACAAAAGGTATAGTCAAGGTATTGCTCCGGATATTGATTTCCAACATTACAAAATAGTTGAATTTTGTAACCTCGAAAGTTGCAGCGGGCTAATTTCTTCAAATTTTCTTGCCGGTGTTTTTATGCCAGTAAGATTCGTCGTTTTCCAGCGTTTTGAGCAAGAAGAAATAAATATCGCGTTTCTAAAACCGACTTCCTTTGCCCGCCTTTTTAACTCCAATAAAATGATGAATTTTGCAAAATCATTAGAGCAGGATATGAATTATGTGCTGGAAGAAATTGTTTTTTAAGAGCAAAATATTTTTATTGGTCTTTGTGCTTTTATTTTTCTTATCTGAATATATTTTTATACTTACGGCGCACGAAAAAAAAGTGTCAGGGACAAATAATTTTCATGGTGGAGATTTTACTTTAAAGTCTACAGAAGGCCCTTTCTCACTCAAAGATTTACGTGGTTCGGTTGTCCTCTTGTTTTTCGGTTACACCTCCTGCCCAAATGTTTGCCCAATTTCCTTAGCCACCATCAGCAATGTCTTTTCCCAAATGTCGCCTGATGAGTTGAAAAGAACTAAGGCACTATTCATTAGTCTTGATCCTGAAAAAGACAATCTTGAGATACTCAAACAATACACAGATTATTTTCATCCAAACATAGTAGGACTTACTGACGATATTAAAACATTGACCAAAGTTGCAAAGCAATATGGTGTAAAATACAAAAAAACACTTGTTCAGGATTCTGCGTTAGGCTACGTGATTTCTCACTCAGATGATATTTTTGTGGTCGGACCGGACGGAAAACCGAAAAAAACATTCCCGCATGATACGAATACAGTTCCTCTTCTTGCGCAAATTAAACGACTATTGGTAGTAAATTGATACCAGTTTTGTTATCAATAATAAAACGTGTAAATCACCTGGAAAGTGATCATGAATTCATTTATCAAATTTAGTTTATGTCTTTTGGTGTTTCTCCAATTGAATGCAACATCTTTTGCTTTTGAGCATGAGGATTCTGATGTCCATTTTCTAGAATATGATCCCAATGTCATCCAAAAGAACAGGTTTAAGAAAAAACCATATTTTTTACTATTTGCCGCTCAATGGTGCCATTGGTGTCATGTCTTCAACGAGAAAACACTCACTGATGAAAAAGTAATTTCTTACCTCAACGAAAATTTTGTCAATGTGTTTATCGATGCAAATATCAACACAAGTGCTTATCAAAAATATAAGGCAAAAGGAGTTCCGTTTACAGTATTTTTGAATCCTGACTCATCAGAATATTATAAGTATTCCGGAACCCTTTACGCAGAGCCTTTTCTTGAAGTCATTCAGGATGTGATTCAAAATGTGAAACAAGGAAAAACTGTTGATGGAGAGAAAATATTTGCATTTGAATATAATCCGCCTACAAAATTCAATAAATCAACTTTAGATAATATGCGCAATACTTACATTAAAGGCGTTTTGGATAATTTTGATACTGAAGAATATGGAGTTGGAAACGGAATAAAAACAATCCTTCCGGAAACTTTCCTCTATCTCATAAAATCTACCAAAGGAGAAAATCGACAGGACTCAGTTTTATGGATTTCTGAAACACTAAAAAAAGCAATCGAGAAAATTTATGATCCAATTGAAGGCGGATTTTTTCGTTTTGCCGAAACCGGTGATTGGCAAGTACCTCATTATGAAAAAATGGCTGGTCTTAATGCTGGAACAGTTCTACTCTTGTACAAAGTGAATGAGGAAAATCCAAATCCAAAATTCATTGAAGTGGCTCTGCAAAGTATTCACTATTTGTCTAATACATTATACGATGAGGAGACTGGTTCTTTTCTCAGTTTTCAAGCAGCAGACACATCGTATTATTTTTTGAATGAGAATCGCCGAAAAAATGTAAAACCGCCTTTGGTAATCAGTAAGGTTTTTACAGATCATTTAGCTGTAACACTCACTTATTTCTTGGATGTACTTGATTATTCAAAAGATAATAATCTCGAAAACAAAGTGATCCATTCACTTGATTTTCTTTCCGGAATGATTCTCAATAACAAGCGAATTTATCACTTTTATACTATCAAAGAAAAACAGTGGCGTGGTAAAAGCGGTCTTCAGGATCATGTTTTGCTGGCAAAACTGTTTCAGCGGGCGGCGGACAAATTCCAAAATGAAAGCTACAATAAGGCTTATTCAAAAATGCTTCGATTTTCAAAGTTGAATTATTATGATGAGAAAAAACAAATTTTTGTTGATCCCGAATTAGATACAAATGATTATGAGTATTTGATGGCTATGAACGGTGATATTGTATTTGCCTTGATGGGACAAAGTAAGAAATCTGCTATTCCACAGTTGAGTCCCGTGAAACCGATAATAACATATTTTTCTGGATTGGATGAGTTCCTTGAAGATAAATTTTGGGATAGTAAAAGCTGGGATTTTCTTGAACGGTCTGCATCTTTTTTATCTTCAGCAGACAGTTTTTTGGCAACTCAAAGCAATCCTTAAAATATATACATATTTTAATAAAGGTACTCGACAGTCACAGGTTATTTCGTGTTATCCCGAATGTGTGTGATAAATTATATATGATATCAGTATATTATCTGATTTATCCTTTTGGTCGAGATGACATACTGCAGTAAATAATTGCAATATCTTACGAGATTTCACAACTCATGAGTGTAGGTAAATATATGAATATTGGAAATCATTTTGAATCTACTGAAAGGGGGTTTGTTATTCGAAACTTTGCAATAATTTTGATTCTTTTAGCTGGAATAAGCTTGTTTACGTCTGGCTGCGTCACACTGGGAAAAGACTTTCCTGAGGCAAATGTATCTGTGATTAAGATTGGTCAGACTACCAAAAATGAGACACGAAAGTTGTTTGGACCTCCGTGGCTTTCAGGAATTCAGGATGGAGAACTGGCCTGGACTTACGGTAATTATGATTATTCTCTTTTTGGAAAAAGGGAGGCGAAGGATCTTGTCATTCAGTTTGATGAAAAAGGTGTAGTGACTACCTACACTTTCAGTACTACGGATCACGATGAATAAGTGCGTTTGGAAGAACTGTAGTAAAAGTCTTTTTTAAATGATCCTTGTCATTTACTGGAAAAACAAATAGTTTATGAATTTTAGGAAGAAAATAATATGAATGGTGACACATTAGCAAAAATCTTACTGATTTTGATAACTCTGTGCTTTGCAACTTTTTCTTCAGCTGCAGAGAAAGTACCATTCGGTTCAGAACCGCTTGCTCCGGAAGAAGCTTTTGTGATGGATCACATCATTGTAGGACCTTCCGAAGCAGTTATTCGCTGGCAAATTCCAAAGTTCTATTATCTATACAAAGAAAAGTTCATCTTCACCAGTAAAGATTTTATCATTGAGAATGTTCAGTTTCCTCCACCAGAAGTTATTGATGACCCATTTTTTGGTTTAAGTGAAATTTATCATAATGTCGTGGAAGCTACGTTACATCTTACTCCAACAATCAAAGGAGAATCTAAGGGAATTCTGGAAATTGGCTTCCAGGGTTGTTGGGAGGGCGGAGTTTGCTATCCTCCTGTAAAAACTTCATTAAAACTGTCCGAACTTTAAACTGTTTCAACTGAAATTTTTCAATATAGTACAAGGCTTTTTTCCTGCAACCAAAATATTTCGGGCTTGTTGAAAAATAATATTATTCAATGATATCAATCATAAATTATTCGATTGATGAAAAAAACTCCAAGGAGTTTCAAAAAAATGTTTTATTTTTCTGTTTCTGAAATTCCAACTACAATGTCAAATATTTCATAGATTCTCAAATCTTCCCGCCACAAGTTTGCATCTGCAGTCAAGACCACCTGCCCCTCTTTTTGCTCTATGTTTTTAACATGCAAGTCCAGCTGCATGTATTTATTTTGTGGAATAATTTGTCCACGATATTTCCAGGCAACCTTGCTCAAAACAGGCAAAAACCTTGGACTTTTGAATGAGTTTCCAATTCCCTGCTGCAAGGCAAAAGCCTGCAAAGCTTGAATTATTGCTTCCACTCCAAGTGAACCGGGCATAACTGGATCCCCGTGAAAATGACAGGGGAAAAACCAGTCTTCCGGATTGACTTCTTTGCGTGCATAAACATAGCCCTTGCTGAATTTTCCGCCTTCCGGCACGATCCGGATAATATCAGAAAAACTGAGTTGTCCGGAACATAAATGAAAATGAGGATGCTCAGGTTTTTCGCCCAAAACCTTCCGGTAATCAACGGAGTTCAAGTCCAGTAAAATTGAAGAGTCAGACGCGTTTTCATCAATCCACGGAACGGCTTTTTTACCTCCGTCTAAACCAACTTGAGCAGCCAATGACTCGCCGGTAAAATAGCCAAATATTGTATCACCCTCAAAAAATATTTGTCCATCACAGCTCAAAGAAAAACGATGCGTTTGAAGGATAGTGTTTCCGGAGGCAACCGTGGTTAGTAACTTGACTTCATTCAAAACCGTTTTTCCGCGTAAATCCGGATTCCTGAGTAAAGTTCCGTTTCCGTCAAGGTTGCGGTAATACAAGTCAAGTTCCGGATAAGTCAAAATTGCTCCGGAATGAGTTGAAATAAAACCGCACGGTTGTAAAGCAATTTCCATCAAAACGGAATACGGCATGTTTTCAGGATAAGAATTATTACGAAAAAACCAGGCATCTTCAGGAACGTCATATTCACTGACCAAGGTCATCGTCTTGTCAAACTCCATCCTTTTGCCATGCAGATCATAGACTCGTGAAATAAGCTGCAAATCGCCGTTCGGATTTCGCTGCATGGAACGGCCTTTGTAGATGGCAAATTCGGAACCGAAACATTTTTCCACATCTCCCAAAGCAAATTCCCAAATCATCTGTTCGTCTGCAGCAAGCTGCCTGTAACTAGTTTCCGGCACTTGAATATTAGAATCCGGTGTTTTGATTTCTCCTCCGGAATATGCTTTGCGTTGGTTTTTAGAAACACGAAGCAAATTGCCGCCGCCGGTGCTTCCAGTTTTTTCCGCCAGTTGAACTCCCAGGTCTCGAAAATCAACCACGATTCTGTCGCCAACCAAAATATCGATGTCTGCAATTGCATACGGATGTGGCTCCAAACCGATCTCTTTGATTTCAACCCGATAGGTCATTTTAGGATCACCCGGAATCACTTGCCCCCGGCAACGTACAATTTGCGGCAACCCATGAATCGGTTGAAATGTTGCGTCCTCCACTAAGGTTTGCAACCCCAGATGAAGAAGAAAAAACTGAAGCAGCTGTACACAGCCTTCTGCCATCAGGGATCCAGCCAAAACCGGATCATCCTTAAAATGACATGGGAAATACCAGTCATCCGGAGCTAAATCTTTTTCTGCAACTATGTATCCCAGACCATACGGACCACCATGCGGCTCTACTGACATAATTCTGTCTGACATCAAAAACTGATCCGGTGCATTTTTTAATGATGGATTTTTTCCCTGCTGATTATATTCCGGACCAAAACATCCGGCAGGATTTCCGGCTGAAATTTCGAGTAATTCTTGTCGAGTAAATGTTGTTTTTGTACAGTGAAGAAGCGGCGGGAATTTGATTTTATCCGCTTTTTCTTTGAGCTCTAATTCCTGTGCTGTATGAATCACACCTTTGCCCTGAGATAAATCTTCATCTGAGAAAAATCCCGCACAGCCGTTATCCATCCTGAGTACCATTTTGTTGCCGACAAAACACTCATAATTAAAAAAGAACAGCAAATTCTGATCATGTTTTGCAAACGAATTGATAGATATTTCGTAGCGCAAAGTTTGTCCTTCAAGCGGCATGTCGTCAAGGTATGTCAATGTACAATCCAGTAGTCGGTAAACTTGCTCACCTTTGCAGTCAAAATCAATACCCAAATAACTGATCAGCATCAAATCACATTGTCCGGACTCTACTGCAACTGCCCACGGAATTTGACCGTCAGTTGTGTACCACGCGTTTTCTGGAATGTCGTATTCTGTGGTGATCGTTGAAGGCTTGAACTCTCCAAGTTTTGCGTCAAGCTGTGTCACACGGCTGACCAGTAAATATGGTTCCATCGGTAATCGCACACAGCGTCGGTAGGAATCAATTTCAGCATATTCGGCACCAAAAACATTGGCAATGCTGCCGCCTGCAAGTTCCAGTAAATCATGATAGTCAAAAATGCAGGGTTTTGTTTGTGGTACAGGTTGCTGTGTCTCCGGTGTCGTTTTTTGAGAAACTGTATGTTGAAAAGTATTGGAAACTGAAATTCCTTTTGTGTTCGTATTTGAACTGATCAATTCTGCCAGCTGACGCATTCCATGCTGTCTAACATTCAAAAATGCTGAGTGTGCCGAATTTCGGTGAGAACCGTATTCACCCGGAAATGGTGAAAAAGAGGAAACAGAAACATTCCCCGGTGCGTAGTCCGGGGCTACCAAATTTGTACTCGCACGGCCAGACGCGCTCCCACTTTGAAACTCTGAAACTTTGAAACTTTGAAACTCAGTGCCTTGATGCCTTAGTGCCTTAGTGCCTTTAAAAAGTTTATCAGCACCTTTTTCAAAAACTTGCTGAACTGGAGTGCCTCCAAGTTTGATAGTCTGCATAAGTTGTTTTTCCGCTTGGACAGGCTGGGACGGGAAAAGCGCTTCCAGCTTAACCGGAACTCGGTGACTTATCAGACTGGACAAAGCCTGAAGAATCATTTCTCTGTTGTCAGTACCTTTACGGTTAACACTGATCGAAAGGTGAGGCCGTTTATCCAAAGTTTTACTGATCCACTTTGAGCAGGTTGTTCGAGGTCCTAAATCCACAAAAATACGGGCTCCATCTGCATAAACTTTTTCGATGAGACGACTATAATCCACGGTTTTTCCGTAAATGGTAGCAACATTGTGCGCCAATGTTTTGCTGTCTAATTTTGAAACTTCATAATCGATTGCAGAATAAAAATCAATATCCGGACATTCAACAACTTTATCTGTGTGAACACGTTTAATTTCTTCATATTCTGTTTTGACCGGCTCACAGTGCACCACATCTGTGACCGGAATTGGATGTACAGGCCGTCCCAGTTGCTGAATCACACGCTCACAAGCTGTCGGTTCGCCTGCAATCACAACTTCTTCCGGCGTGTTGATCAAAATCAGATAAACATGCGCTTCGTTTTCAACTTCCTGCTGTACAATTTGTGGAGAAAGCTGGAGAGAATAACATCCCCAAAGTGGTTTTTGTCTAAATTCATCAGGTCCCAAATCCCAGGCTTCACGTACTGCATTCATGGGTCCGGCCAACCTTTCTTCAAAAAGCTTGGATCTATTCAGAATGTCGCTCATATTTGACATGCTTTCCCACACTCCAAGTCCATACAGCATAGAAATTTCGCCCATGCTGTAACCGAACGCTATGTCCGGTTCAAGACCAAAGCCTTTGCGCATAACATGTGTATTCAACACTGCAGAGCTGACCCCGCTTTCAAACATTGCAATAGGAGTGTGGATAAAATCTTTCTGCAACTCCGTTACTTCCGCATCAGTCAAGCGTTCCAAGGTTCGCGGATACAGCCGCCGTTCCTGGAGAAGTTCCCCCAAATAATTGCTTCCCCGCCGTTTATCTGCGGGGCCGGTCTGATTCAGGTACTGTTCATCCAACTCGTGTAGACCCGGAAACATTTGAAACAAAGAACGTCCACAATCGACATACGCACTAAAACCTCCCGGATAAGTGAAAGCAACCTTCCCCTCCCGCGATAAAGGTGATGCAGTAAAATAACTGCCACGTGGAGAATTCCAATCACCGCTGCCGGTAAAAGAAGTTTCAATTCCGGATTTTGCTGCATCAATTTCTTTTTGCAGTTCATCACGACTAGAGCCGATCAGTACTGCCGCAAATTTTTCTTCATTATTATTTGAACGCACATAATATTGGTAAGCAAGAGATGCCGGTTCTTTGCCGGAAAGCAAATCTTTTTCTAATTCAAGCAACCCTTTGCTGATTTTGGATTTTTCCTGCCCTGTCACAAGAAACAAATTCAAGTCGCCAGATTCGGCAACTTTAATTGTTTGACGTAATTCGGGTGATGCTTCCGAAAGAATCAGATGTGAACAAATATTGTCTATGCCCAAACTGCTGACGGCTGCATGTCTTTGTTTAATTCCCGATTGGATCAGCCATGGACGAGATTCCACCGGAACATAAAACTGTTTTGCGGACTGCAGTTCTGTTTTGGGTGATTTCCACTCAGGAACTCCGGGAATGAAACGATGGTGCAGGCAAAGCGCAGCCTTAATCAAACTTGCCATTCCGGATGCTGCAAAAGTATGCCCCACATTTGACTTGATGCTTCCCAAAGCACAACCTGCGTCAACTTTAGCATAAGCTTGAGCCAACCCGCTCATTTCTGCGGAATCTTCAACAGTGTTTCCGCTGCCGAAAACTTCGAGCATTCCAATCTCACCAGCCGAGACATTTGCCTCTGTTAAAGCCTGATTTGCGGCGTTTTCAACCGATTCTGGAGTTAAACCAGTTGAGAAAGCTATTGAATCAACTGTTGCAAAAATTTGTTCATCATCCTTTTTTGCTGATTCTACACTTTTTAAAATAACCGTCCCGGCCCCTTCTCCGATCAACCAGCCGTTGGAATTCTTGTCAAAACTTAGCGTAGCCTCGCCGGAATTCAGGGGTAAATTTCTTTGACGCAACAAAACTTGTTCCGGACTACCCGCAAGATCAACAGCTGTTACGACTACTGCATCAACATTATCTTCAAGCAACAAGATTTGCGCAATTTCGAGTGCTCTCAGAACTGAGTTTTCTTCAGCTGAAATTGTCATTGCAGGACCAGAAAAATCCCAGAGTGATGATATCCTGGTTGCCATTATGTTGCCGATAAAACTCGTAAAGCGGTTAATTGGCACTTCCTCCAGCAAACTGTTCCTAGACAAATTGATCAAATCTTTTCGTTCCTCGTCACTCAAAACAATTCCTGCTGCTTGCAAGCTGTCTTGAATTTGTGTAGAAAGATTAACCCGTCCCCTGAACCGGTGAATTTCAAGTTCAGTTTCCATGGCTACCAGTACCGCAACATTTTGACCTTCTCCTAATTTTGTTTTTTTAATTGCCCGGTCTGTTACTTCCAGCGTCAATAATTGTTGAGGTATCAAACGTTCTTTTGGGTTGGGCTGCAATTTGAAACGCAGAAAATCCATTTCAAATGATTCAAGCCATGCACCCTGAGGATGATTCTTTAATTCCGGATGCTGCTCAAAACCTTTCCAGCGCTCCGGCGGAAGAGAACGGAAGTGCTGCTTGTTGTCATATATCGTTTGATAAAATTCATGCAATCCTTTGCATCCGCCAAAAATTGCTTCCATACCGACAATTGCCATGATCTGTGAATTTTGAGTTTTTGGAAAATCAATTCGCTTAGAAGCCTTAACTCCTGACTCAAAAATAAGGTGGGCATTTGTTCCTCCAAAACCAAAAGCACTCACTGCAGCCCTGCGATCCTTTCGATTGTGTGGCCACACTGCGGTTTTTTGGACGATTTGTTTTTCAGAAACACCTCCATTTTTGGAAGTCATTGCAGCTTTAACACCCCTGGTTGCAGGTATTTCTCCATGTTGGAGTGCTAAAATAACTTTTATCATTCCGCCCATTCCTGCGGCAGTCAGCATATGACCCAAGTTTGATTTTGCAGAACCAATTAGCGGTTTAATTTTCTTTACTTCAGGAAGGTCCGGAGACGCAAAAAATTGTTCCATTGAGTCCAATTCTACTTTGTCGCCCAGAGGAGTTCCAGTAGCATGACATTCGATATAGTCAATTTTTTCTGGAGGAACTTTCGAGGATTCGTAAGCACGTTGATAGGCCAGAACCTGGCCCTTGGAATTCGGACTTAGCACAAATTGGCCCCGTCCGTCATTAGACAAACCAATTCCGGATATTACCGCATGAATTTTGTCAGCATCACGCTCTGCATCACACAAACGTTTGAGAACAAACATTCCTGCTCCCTGGCTGGCAAGCAACCCTCCAGAGTTATTATCAAGTGGATTGAAAGTCTGAGGAGATTCCGGAAAGGCCTGAAAGATCGAAAAACCCATATTCACAAAAAACGGATCCGCGGCACTTACCGCTCCGGCCAGCATTAAATCGGTTTTTCCAGAGTGCAGATAATGACAGGCAAGCGCGACTGCATACAATGATGACGCACAAGCAGCATCCAGCACTAAACTTCGGGCAGACAAACCCAATGCTTGTGAAACAACTGCTGCAGGAAGTCCGGAAATATGTGAATTCAGCTGAGCATTATCTGTTTCTGCAGCAAATGAACCTAAGTTGAAATCAGGACGATTCAGCACTTTCTGCAGATGAGGCTCAATCACTTTTTGGTACAAAGGCAGTAGTATATGATTGGATGCTTTGGTTGGAAAAGACAGGTTACCCAGTACTATGCCGCATTCTTTAAGTATCTTGGTGTTTTCTATATAACCACTGTCACGCAACGCTTCACGAGCCACGTGAAGAGGCCATTGAAATGTTGCTCCCAGTTTTTCGATGGTTTCTGCAGACAGTAGATAACCATCTGGATCCATTTTAAAATCATTAATATAACCACCGCGTGCACAATAATATTTATCCGGAGTCCCTTTTTTCTCTGCAAAAAATCGGGACGGATCCGCATCCATATCTGCGGCAGCGGCGGAGGTACATGAATCTTTTTCCTGCAGTAAATTTTTCCAGTAATCTTCGGGGGTTTTTGCCTCAGGAAAGAGGCATGACAGGCCGATAACGGCAATAGGTTGCATTTATTTATTGATTTCCAATTTGCTTTCTGTGTTGTTCTTTTCAGCTAGCCAATAAATTATTTTTGTCAATGTATGAAGAACCTCTAAAAAGAAAAAATAACACACTTGTATGTCATTCCCGCGAAAGCTGGAATCCATTGCTTCAGACACTTACAAGTTTCTGGATTCCCGCTTTGGCGAGAATAACAATTATTTTCGACACAAACCAAACCCCGAAACGGAGTTCGGGGCTACCAACTTTGTAGGGGCACGGTGAGCTTTGTACGAGAACAGCCCACTTAGTACGGGCACGGTACGACGTGACCATACTTTGAATCCTTGAAACTTCTTTTGCTATTTTACTCAGTGCCTTAGTGTCTTCTTTTACTTTGAAACTCTGAAACTCTATTTTAGTTATTTTTTCCAAATAATGCATTTAAGGACTTACTTAGAGTAACTTCTGAACCCAACATTCGTGTATATAATAAGCCCTGCTCATCATGTAAAAACAGGTTTGCGTTGAGAGTAGAAGCAGAACTTTTATTGACACTCATACTTAGAAAAAATCTTGTTGCAGGTTCCACGTTGCGGAAATGTTCCAGCAGATCTGTTTTAAGGGGAAGGCTGCCGGATTGATGAAAACGCCAGGCCCAAATCAACATGGCCTGAAAAGCAAGGTCTGCTGCAAATGGATTGAAATCACTGGTTGCAAATTGTCCTTGTTCTGCAGCAGAAACATCAGGCAGTCTGCATTCGAGAGTCAAACCCTGCTCACCAATATTCAGCACCTGTTCTATTCCCTGAAATTTTGGTCCATGAAACAAAGTGCCATCCTGATAAAAAGTTGAACCAGGCAGATTGTGTGAGTTACTCATATCAATCCGGTCATGCAGCGGTGCCTCCGGAACCTGCTGAACCATGCGAACTTTAGTACTGTAATGAAAACGGGGAAGTTTTTTGCTGCCGCTTTCAGATCCAGAGAGACTGGAAACCTTTACTTCAACATCCGTAAAATTTCCGTTTAAACGTTCAATCTCCTGCAGTTCCAGTATGTATTCGGCAGCCAGGGATTCATCAAATTTTACTCCATTCAGTACTTTAAAGTTTTCACAGTTGGACAGCCTGAACCCAGGCAATTCCTGTGCACATACATCAACCATCCAGGCCATTGCATGGACGGCAGGCAAAACAGGATTTTTACCAATTTTATGATCCTGAAAAACCGGACTTTCTTCCAAATTAACTCTTCGGGATATTTTCCATTTTCGCATACCTTTTTCCGGTTCACCTGGAACCACCATTGAATTTCCAATCAGTACAATCGGATTCTCCTGACCTGCAGATGTAACCTCTTCTACAAACACACGGGTTCCGTCTTCAACAGAAATTACTTCAACGTTACGCTCCTCAAATAGACTTTTTAATTCTGGAGTAACCATTCCGCCTTCCCATGGTCCCCAATTGAAGGATGTAACATGGCATTTTGGATTATTTTGCTTGAATAAAAGTGCAATCCGGTTTAGAGCCTCATTGGCAACGGCATAATCCGACTGTCCGGCATTACCGTAAAAACCAGCGGCAGATGAAAACAACAGCAGATGAGTTAATTTTTTTGGATTTATGCTTTTCAAAAGAGCATCAATCCCGTTTATTTTGGTGGAGCAGACTGCATCAAAATCGTCGCTGGTTTTTTTCTCAATCAGCTTATCTGCCAAAACACCTGCACCATGAATAATTCCAGTCACCGGACCAATTTTTTTAACAACCGGAGCAATTGCCGTTTTCAACTTTTTTGCATCAGTTACATCTGCACTGACATATTCCGCATTTCCGCCGGCATTTCTGATGCGTTCCAAATTTTTCCGGATGTCCCGGCCCGCTTCCACTTTTCCAACCAGTTGATTTACTTTTGCAGGAGTCGGTTTTTCTCCAGAATCAACCAGTGACTTCATGGCCGCCTGCTTGAGTTTTGTCTTATCTTCATCAACTCCTTTGGCCCATTCCGGTTCATCTTCAATGGCAGAGCGACCCAGCAGGATGAAACTGCAGGGCTGCGTTTGAGCAAGTTTAGCAACACATTCTGCTGTAACTCCTCTTGCACCGCCACTGACCAAAAATACAGATTTTTTTGTTAAAGATTTACTGCTGTTTTTAGTTGTTAAATCTCGAATAATTTTTGGTTGAACTGTCATTCGCCTGGTACCGGACTTTCCTGATCCGGAATAGCCAACCTCCTTGATCCGCAAATCCGGATCGAGAAGTTCCTGTAAAATACAGCTTGCTGCAGTATCTGCGGTAAGCTCCGGCTGCAAATCCACAAAACGGCAAAAAACATCCGGCCACTCTACACCTGCTGTTTTAATCAATCCTGAAAGTCCACTGCCAACTGCACCAAACTGTCCGGATCCCATTCCAAGTTCACCATCAAGACGGGTTACTGTCACAAAATGGCTGCGACTTGAATCAGATTTTCCGGCTTCATTCAGGAAAGTGCAAACATTTTTTGCAGTGAGAAATGCCTGCTTGAGAAAAGCATTGGCACCATCTTCCAGCTTTGATTCAGCAGGTGCTGAAGAAGCAGGGTGAAGATGAATGAATCCGCCGATATTTCCGCGTTTTTCTGTCAGGGATTTGAGTGATGTTTCTAGTTCAGATTCTGCTGAAGAAGACAGTTCAATTAGTGGAATTTCTTTGGCAAAGGGTTTTCGCTTCTTTTTTACAAGTTCAGAAATACCCGAGAAACGCAAAATCACAGGTGACCATCCTTGTTCACTTAAAGCTTTTGCCAGAACCGGTGCCAATGAAGAACCGTCGTCTGTGATCAAACAAAGGGGATTTTCAGGAAGTTCCGCATGCAGTACATCCGGTGGAGCTAGCGGTACCACATGAGCTAAACCAAGGGTGACTTGATGCTCTGGAACTGAGAATTCAGATTTTAGGTTCAGGAGTTTTTTTTTACAGAGTCGGAATCTGTTGAAACAGGTGCAGGAATAATAGTTGTTCCTGCAGTCTCTGATGGAGCAAGTGAACTCAAATGATCAACAATTTCCTTCAGTGTCCGCAGTTCACTCATTTCACTACCGCTGACCTGCGGTAAATGGGGAAGCTGTTCCTGCAGAGACCACATAATTTCGACACGCTTAATTGAATCAATACCAAGGTCTGCTTCCATGTCCATACCCAGTTCAAGCATTTCTGCAGGATAACCCGTTTTTTCACCGATGATAGCCAAGAGAGCGGGAGCTATCTCACCGGGAACGGGGTCTGATGAAACTGCCCCACTGCCGTTTCCATTTCCGCCTGGAGAACCTGCACTTACCGATAAAGGTGCCGGCTCGAGATCAAGATTTGATTTTTGAACGACATCTTTTCCACCGAACGCAGGTAAAAGTGATTTGATGTGTTCGATAATTTGACCGACCGTCCTAAGTTCCGCAACTTCGTTTGCACCAATCTGCGGTAAATCCTCAAATTGTTCCTGCAGCGACCACATTATTTCAACACGCTTGATTGAATCAATACCAAGGTCTGCTTCCAAGTCCATGTTCAGTTCCAGCATTTCTGCAGGATAACCGGTTTTTTCACTGATAATTGACATAAAAACCGGACCGGGATCCTGACCAGTGTCTGGTGTTGGATTTTGAGTGTTTAGTTCTGAATCTGGAATTGCGACAGTAGACGGGATTTCTCTTGAAGCTTCAGAAACATCTCTGCCAATTTTACTCTTTAAGTGATCAATAATTTGACCAAGTGTACGCATTTCAGCAAGTTCATCTCCTGGGATTTCCGGCAATTCAGGAATCTTATCCTTAACCGCCCCAAGAATTTCTACACGTTTGATTGAATCAATGCCAAGGTCTGACTCCATGTCCATTCCAGGTTCCAGCATCTCCAGTGGATAGCCCGTTTTTTCGCCGACAATAGCCATCATTGCTGCTGTAACTTCTTCTGAAGAGACTGCTGAAGTTGGTGTTGCAGGCATTCCACTTGGAGTTGTTTCTGCCTTCTGTCCATTAGAAATGTTTCCACCCAATTTGCTCTGCAGATGCGCAACAATTTCGCCAAGTGTCCTCATTTCGGCCAAATCATCACCAGGAACTTCCGGCAATGCAGGAATTTTATCCTGAACCGCTCCAAGAATCTCTACACGTTTGATCGAATCAATGCCTAAGTCTGATTCCAAGTCCATTCCAAGTTCCAGCATTTCCTGTGGATAACCCGTTTTTTCGCTGACAATAGCCATCATTGCGACAGTGACTTCTTCAGTAGAAACTGCAGATGTTGCAGCTGGAAGCGGAACTGGCTGTACTTGAGCAGAAATTGCTGCCGGAATTGGTGCAGAAACGACCGGCGCTGTTACAGGAACAGCTGCTGTTGCAACTGGAAGCGGAACTGGCTGTACTTGAGTAGAAATTGCTGCCGGAATTGGTGCAGAAACGACCGGCGCTGGTACAGGAACAGCTGCTGTTGCAGCTGGAAGCGGAACTGGCTGTACTTGAGTAGAAATTGCTGCCGTAATTGGTGCAGAAACTACCGGCGCCGCAGAAAATTGCTGACCGGGACCTCCCAGCTGCAGTTCAGTGATCTTTAAAGCAGATTGAGTCTGTTCTGACTGCTGATTCAAGTATTGTTCATGTACCCGTAATGTTTCACTTTGGTGTGTATGAAACATCTGCATCTGCTGATCAACTTCAGGAGGATAAGCTGCACCCTGTGAAGCCAACTCTATCCTCTGCTGCATCAATTGGTAAACGGTTCGCGCATACTCAGCCTGCTGATCTAAATATTGCCGATGAACCTGCAAAGTTTCATTTTGATGCTGGTAAAAACCTGACAGACTTTTCTCCATTGTTTCGAGGGGTTTGGTCGGAGCAGGAGATTGCTGAGAAGGAGGTTGTTGATTACTCATTGTAGAAATATTTGCTGGTCTTTGTTTTGCTGGTTCAGTTTTCAGTTTTAAAGAAGCATCAAACAACTGTTGATTGCCCGTAGCTGTCTGCAAACCGGAAGTACCTGAAACAGGAGAACTTGTGCCAGTAGAAGTAGAGAATACTGGAACTGAGCCGGAACTGGAAATGGAAGCAACCGGACTACTAACCTGAAAACCGTCATTTAAAGTATTTTCAAATTCCTGACGAGTTGCTTCGCTGACATAATTTGTACCGTTCAAACGAACATTCATTGCCGACTTTGTTATCGGTGCTTCCTGAGAAGGTAGAGCAAATGGGTCAAATTTCTGTAAAGGTAATCCCATCACACAGAGTTTTACCATTGCTTCACGGAGGAGGCGATCGCTATCTTTTTTTGGGTTCTCGTTTAGAGCAACGGCAGTGTATTCTTCTCCGGAAAGAATATTATCGACTAATTTAGTTAAAACGTTTTTTGGTCCAAATTCAATAAAAATTCGGCCGCCGGCCTGGTGGATATTTTCAATTTCTTCACGAAACCTGACCGAATTGAGAATATGTGATTCCAGTTGTTTTTGAATTGTTTTTACTGTTGCAGGATATGCTTTTGCAGTTGCATTTGAATAAACCGGAATTTGCGGCTTGTTAAATTTTACCGAGCGGATAGCTTTTGCAAATGGTTTTTGCGCATGTCCCACCAGCGGAGTGTGAAATGCGGCAGATACCGGAAGTTTCACAATCGTGTACTTTTTTGCTTTGAGGGCATCATGTGCCTGTAAAATATCTGCGGTGGGTCCTGCAAGCACAACCTGTTTTTTGGAGTTCAAATTTGCCATTACTACGTCTGGAAACTCAGTGAGATCTGCTTCAAGTTTCTCAACCTCTCCCATGACGGCCAACATACTTCCGGCATCAAAATCTGGATCATCCGGAGCTGCCATTGCCTGCCCCCTGGCGTAGGCTAATTTGTAATAATCATCTTCGGCAATCACTCCAGCGGCCCAAAGTGCAGTCAGTTCGCCGAAACTGTGGCCGGCCGCAAAATCTATTTGAAGTCCTGCATCACGAGCTATCCGGAGCAGTCCGGCACTGATTCCGCCAATTGCAGGCTGCACATTTTCGGTTAGCTGCAGCTGTGCCTGCTGGGCTTCAAGTTCTTCATCTTCAAAAACTGCAATTGGAAATACTAAATCAGATAAGGGCCTGGCAGTGGCAGCAGACTTTCCGTTTTTTTCTGTAAAAAGCTTATCCAGTGCACTAAAAGGAGCTGCCATGGCAGGAAAGTTAAAAAACAACTCCTTAGCCATGTTCATATATTGAGAACCCTGTCCGGAGAAAAGCGCGACTACTTTCCCTTTGGTTTCCAGCGCCTTTTCCCGATATACGATTCCTTTTACGTTCCACTCTGTTTTGTCAGCTTTACTTTCCAGTGTGGAGATCGCCTGCCCAAGCAGTTCCACTGTGTTTTCCAGGGAATCTGTTACAAATCCCAACCGTGCATGTTTTTTGGGAATCGAATTTTCCCGTGAACTTTCAAGCAGTTGACTGTGACGCTGTTCTGCTCCTTCTGTCTCCAGTTCTGCCAGCAAATTGTTACAGGCTTTGTCCAGTTCTTTGGGTGTTGCTGCGGACAAAAACACAGTCTGAGATGTTTTGTGCATCCGGAAGGGGCCGGAATGAACGTCCTGGAATTCTTCTAAAACATAATGAAAATTTGTTCCTCCAAAACCAAAAGCACTCACGCCCGCACGCCTGGGTTCTCCATCGGTGATCCAAGGCCGCGGTTCAGTATTCAGATAAAATGGAGTATTTTCTATACCAAGTTTTTTGCTGGGACGATCAATGTTGATGGAAGGAGGAAGAATTTTGTGGTGCAGGGCAAGTGCTGTTTTGATCAAACCGGCAATTCCCGCGGCAGCTTTTGTGTGACCAATTTGGGATTTAATACTGCCGAGAGCAATATGCTGATAATCCGGATAACAGGATTTTTCAGGTTTGTTTTCAGTAAAAACCTCTTTTAATCCTTCAAATTCTGCTACATCACCTGCAGCAGTTCCAGTACCGTGTGCCTCAAGCATCCCAATGCAGAGCGGTTCCACATTTGCGTCTTCATAAGCCCTGCGCAATGCTTTGGCCTGGCCTCCGGAACGTGGAGCATAAATACTTTTGAATTTTCCGTCGCTTGAGGTTCCAATCCCTTTTACAACTGCATAAATGCGGTCACCGTCCCGCTCGGCATCTTCCAAACGTTTGAGGACAACCATACCCAGTCCTTCACCTATCATCACGCCGCCTGAATCTTCATCGAAGGGTCTTGGATTTTCGCCCTTTGTGAAAGCAGGTGTTTTACTGAAACACAAGTACATCATAGGAGAGTTATCCGCGTCAACGCCGCCGGCAATCATCATGTCTGAGCGATATTCCAGCAAATCGCTAATAGCCATTTTCATGGCACTTAGTGAACTCGCACAGGCCGCATCAACCGTACAGTTTGTACCACCCAGGTTCAAACGGTTGGCAATGCGTCCGGCAATAACGTTTCCCAGCAAACCGGGAAATGAATTTTCCTCCCAGCGAACATAGGCTTTTTTCATCTTTTCAATTATTTGCCCTGTGTCACTTTCTGAAATTCCGCTGCGCCGCAAAACTTTTTCCCAGATTGGATACTGAAGCCGTGAAGTCAGAGAGCCAAGTAGCTTCATTCCGGATGTTACACCAAGTATCACGCCAGTTGCGTCAAGTACCTCGTCACTTGTTTCTCCATAACCGGCGTCCTTCATCGCAGATTTTGCAACCAGCAGTCCCAGCAGTTGAGTAACATCTGTCACTTCCAGAATGTTTGGTGGAATTCCAAACTCCATTGGATTAAAATCAATGTCCGGGATAAAACCGCCACGCTTGCAGTACGTTTTGTCTGGAGCTTCAGAATCAATATCGTAATAATCTTCAATGTTCCAGCGTGACTTTGGAATATCAATGATGCTGTCGATTTTATTGATGATGTTATCCCAGTACTGATGCAAATTTGGAGCATCGGGAAACAATGCAGACATGCCGACAATCGCAATTGGGCGGTTGTACATTCTGGCATTAATCATGTTTTGTGGTTCTGTCTGGCGGGAGGATTTGGCGGTCATTCTTTTTTCAGTGCTGGTGACTTTCTAATGTGTTCCGGGCTGTGTATCCGCAAAGTATTTTGGTCCCAGTATCTAAAAAATAGCAGGAAGCCTTGACGCAGGAGTTTATAACACCTTCAAGCTTCATGCCGAATATAGCATAAATAAACTGTATAAGTCTATGATTTTAACGTTAAAGGGCTTTCTGTTGCAAGTTCTTCCTGATTAGAGCTGGGTTATAATTATGTTTCAGTAAAAATTCCTTGAAATTCTAAACAAAATCGTTTAACTTTAACTTACCAAATTAAAGCTGATTATGTTCCCCAATAGCTCAGTTGGTAGAGCAGATGACTGTTAATCATCGGGTCGCTGGTTCGAGTCCGGCTTGGGGAGCCAGATATAGCAGGCACTTAGCTCTATTTAGGTGTTTTTCAATTTTGGCATGGTGTCCATATAGGTGTCCATCGTTCCGGATTTCCCTTCTTTTTCATCCAACCATTTCATCCCTTTCATTTCTTCCTCTGTGACTAAATTATAGCGCTTGAAAGCACAGTCTGTTTTGTGACCTGAAGCCCGTTTAATAACAAAATGGTCATTCCCGGCAAGCCTCAGATTATTAATAGCACAGTGACGCAAATCATGATATGTGAAGTCTATTAGTCCGGCAGCTTTTACTGCTTTTTTGTATGCCTTTCTATTAAAACATCTTTTTGAAAATACAAATCCACCTTGAAGAGGTCTTGGTAAATTTTGAAAATAAGCTTTGATCTTTGGGTTCATAGGGATGGACCTTACTGTTTTGTTTTTGGTACGACTAGCACCAAGACGAATGAATGTATTTTTGAAATCTATCTCATCCCAGGTAAGATTCAATATTTCAGCTTGTCTCATTGGCAGGTAATAGGCAATCAACACAAGACCTTTCATTTCCCCGTTACAGTTTTTTAGCAATTGGTTAAACTCATCCTGTGACAAAACTCGTTCTCGAATATTATTTTCTTCAAGCTGTTTTATTCTCCCTACAGGATTTGTTTCCAGCTTCCCATAATCAACACCTCGATTGAGCATGGCACGAAAGTTGGCCACGTTACGGTTTACAGTTGCAGGTTTTGCTGGACGGCCCCAAATGGTATTTTCTCTCAGCCTGAATTTACGGAACTCTTCTATATGTATCGGTCCAAGCTGACTTAGAGGAAGCTTTTCACAAATATGATTCACGACTATGTTGATTGATATTTGAATATCTTTGAAACTCCGTTTTTGCTTCACTTCTGGCAAATCAAGATACCAATCCCGCAAAACACCTAAGGTTACCAGGGAATTCATATTTTTGTTTATATGTCGTCCTTCAGCCTTCGCTGTCTGTATTTCACGGAAACGATTTTCAGCAGCTTGTTTACTTCTCCCAATTCTCTCACGAGTACGTTTCCCGTTTAAATAGTATTCAATCCAATAATTTTTCGAGTCTGCTTTTTGGACTTTATTTCCACATTTACATATCTTTCTTTTAAGTCCACTTCTTATTTTGCATACCGGACACTCAACTAAGATACCCATACTTACCCCTCTTGTTAAAGTTTAAGTAATAACTTGATGACTTCTGGATCCAGAGTGATTAGTTCCTCAATTTCAGTTTTATTAACAAGAAGTTCCTTATTAATATTATCACTCCCTAGCATGACAACAACCAAATTTTTCTTTCCTTCTTTCAACAATAGATACTTCTTCCTACGTACT
>Ga0207913_1000057_pt1 | contig 24978 bp, 14 predicted proteins | sample DeeseametaMP2913_FD_184168 | JGI IMG/M metagenome (GOLD analysis project Ga0207913, IMG submission 184168) | Marine microbial communities from the Deep Atlantic Ocean - MP2913 (SPAdes) | ecosystem: Environmental > Aquatic > Marine > Oceanic | place: West of Santa Cruz de la Palma, Atlantic Ocean...
AATGTGCTGCTGCATCCAATTAACCCCTTTCGCACGCACATCAGCCCCTGTGTAAAGCCCTTTAAGTTGCAGCTTTTCTAATGTCACCTTGCCTACGCCGGGAATTTTGCCAAGCGGTAAACTCGCCAAAAAGTCATCAACCTGATCGGGCAATACCACAAACTGACCATTAGGCTTGTTTTCATCGCTGGCTATTTTGGCAATAAACTTAATTGGCGCAACGCCCGCTGAGGCTGTTAGTCCGGTGGTGTCATAGATTTCTTGGCGGATTTGCTGCGCCATCAGAGTTACACTACCTTTGCATGCGGTACTGTCGGTTACATCAAGGTAGGCTTCATCTAACGATAACGGCTCAATAAGGTCGGTGTACTTTGCAAAAATGGCGCGAATTTGCGTGGAAATTTCTTTGTAAACCTGCATGCGTCCGGGCACGATAACCAGATCGGGGCACAGTTGTTTGGCGTGATAGTTAGACATCGCCGAGCGCACACCATATTTACGGGCAATATAATTAGCTGTTGATAGCACCCCGCGACGACTATTACCACCTATGGCCAGTGGCACATTCGCAAGCGCGGGGTTATCACGCATCTCAACGGCTGCACCTACGAAACCTAGGGTTTAAAGGGTATGATAAAAACATTTAAAACATAATAACTTGAAATAAAATAAAAATTACAATAAAAAGCACTTACAAAAATAACCTACGCTATAAATTTTAAACATTCTTAAAGTCACATTGAACTATACTTCACGGCTCTTGAATACAGATAAAAGTAAATTAGTCTTAATTATCCATTTATTTCTTTAACCTATGTTACATTTAATTTAATAGGTTAAAATTAAAGAACTTATAAAAAGGATTAGGATTCTATGGGAGTTACTGTAAAGGTTCTTGAAGCAAACCATGGTGATTGCATTTTAATTAGCCATAAAAATAAAGCTTTAAGCTCTTTTAATATTTTGATTGATGGAGGACCTGCAACGAATTTCAAGTATGGGCCTAGACAAAGATTTAAAGGACCTCTTTGCAAATTGCTTGACAATATAAAAAGTCAAGGAGAAAAGATTGATTTGCTTATATTAACTCATATAGATGATGACCACATAAATGGATTAATCAAAGCTTTTGAAACCCCTGGCTACTTGAGTGAACTAGTAAAATCGGTATGGTTCAATTCATCTAGATTAATTACAAAGCATTTTAATGTACCTGATATTGATGAAAATAATATCAGGTTAGCTGATAACTCTCCTCAGACTAGTGTTCAACAAGGTAAAGATCTAGAAAAATTACTTGATGAAATGGGGTGTGATAGAGCTCCTTTAATCAAAGCTGGGCAAATTCATAACGTAGGCCCTTTTAAGTTGACGGTGCTCTCACCTATTGAAACTCATCTTGAGGGTTTATTACATAAATGGCCTTCTGAAAGTGACTCCAGCTCAACCTCTCCTCACCATAACGACTACCAACTATCTTTAAAAGAAATTTGGGAATCCGATGGATTTAAAGAAGACAAGTCAGTTTATAACGGCAGCTCTATTGCATTTTTACTTGAACTGGATAACATTAAAATGCTCTTTCTTGGTGATGCTCATGATAATGTAGTCTTAGACAATATAAAAAAGTTAGGATTTAGCAAAACCAACAAGCTTCAGCTAGACCTCGTTAAAGTTTCGTACCATGGTAGCCACTACAATACCAGTAATGAGCTTCTTTCATTGCTTCAGTCATCTCGTTATATCATTTCAACTGATGGTTCTAGACATGGTTTGCCAAACAAAAGAACAATAGCACGGATCATTAAAGAAACAGATGGTAAAATTCTCTTCAATTATAGTGACATAGTTAATAAGTTACTTTTAAAACATGAAGTTAATGATTACAGCTCTCGTTTAGAAGCTCTGAAAATGGAGATTCAGATTTAATATGACTGTATCTGAAATAATTCATTCGTACTGCGTTAAAGTGAATAACGGTAGCGGTGTACTTGTAAATGCAATGAGTCATGAGTATTCCTATGTACTTACTGCTGCACACGTAATTATAGAAAAACAAGGTGGTATAATTGTTCATGACCATCAAGATAACCCGATTACCGTTTTAGATGTATTCCCCCAATGTTTACCTTCCTTAGAACAAATAAAGTCTGAGCCGCAGCTCTACGACTTTGCGATTTTGAAGGTAAACTTCCAAGAGCATATAGCACAAAAGTTTCTTCCAGCATCGGAGTTGAGAGATCAATCGCCACTAACTTTGGTTGGATTTCCTGAAACAGAAAGAAATTCATCAGATCCAATTAAAGATTACACAGGACATAAGGTAAGCGTAGCTAACCAACTTATAATAATGTCTCTTGACGGTATACCTGGAAAAACTACTATTCAGGGTATGTCTGGAGGTGGTGTCTACCATATTAAAGATGGGACTCCATTTCTCACAGGTATTGAATTTCAAATGGATGGCACGAAACTAGAGCAACAATATGGTCGTGTTCAATGTCACTGCCTAGCAAAATTTGAAAAGCTAATTAATGAAAGTTCAAGTGCTCCAATGATTCCCCCTTATTTGGATTGCTTCTCGAATGTAAGAGACAGGATATTCTCATTCAATGTGATCGATCCAAGTAATGTATCAAAACTAAAAACTGAACTAGAACAAGCTGCTGACTATTTAATTCAACAAGGACTTACTCCTCCTTATAAGCTCATAAAAAAATACCACTCCGATTTATTACTAAACCCAAAAGAATTAAATGATCTAACAACAATTGAATTGTGGACTGCTTACTTAGAATTTATAGTAATTAGTGTGCTTATTGATGAATCTCTTTCCGCAGATGATATTTATTTGAAAAATCTAGAGCGAAGACGCCGGTTAATTTATACAAGTGAAAATGCTAATTGGATAAGGAGCTTAGAGGAGCTCCTGAAAAAAGCAAGGATACTTTTAGATGCAAATGGCACATTGATAGTTTCCTCCCCTCAGACTACGGCAAAAGTTTTACCTGATAACTTCCGATTAGACAAAGTGATAAATGACATTACTGTCGTACCAAATAAAGGGCCTTTCCCTATTATTGATTCTGTAAGTTCTTCTGAAAGTAAGATACTAGCAAGTTATAAATTGACTCACCTTGAAGGCCTTCGAAACACTTGTGTGGTCGATATTGAGGATGAGTACTTAAACGAACAAGGAAATGGGGAATCCTCACAACTGTTAAGGAAGAAACTAAGTGAAATTATTAGCTGAACAAAAAAATTTAGAGTTTTTATCAAACCAATTCGAAAATATTAAATTTCTTTTTTTTCGTTCGGATGGGCACCTTTCTTTCATATCTTGCATAGCATGTATATGTGAAACCTCGAATGAAATCGTGAAAAATTGGCGCGCTATTCAAAACTTAGTGGCTGTTTACAACCAAAACTCAGGAAATTTTGATGCTTGGAACATCTATATAGCATTTATTTCTATTGAAAAGATTCCTACTTGGGAAAAGTATGAGATTGAAAACAACAAGTTTTCTGCACGGAAAATTGTGCTTGATGAGTTTCAAGAATCTCCTAGCATTGAATATTTAACTAATGAACTAGAAAACCAATTATTGGGAACAGATTTAACACTAGAAACTCGCCCGAAACAACTTAAGGAACATTCAACGTACTTAGAAAAGTACTACCGAGGTGCACCTTTAGACTCAAAAAGTGAATCTAAAGATATGCGAGCACAAATGATCAACACATTAATTGAAAGCTTAAATCATAATGAAAATTAAAAAAGTTGAAATTGAGGCGTTTCGAGCTTACAGATCAAAACTTGATGGAACTTTTGATTTCACAAACGACAAAAATATGGCTGCAAATTTTGTTGCAATTTATGCTCCAAATGGTTTTGGGAAAAGCTCTTTTTATGACGCTGTAGAATGGGCGATTACAAATCGTGTAAAAAGGCTCGAAAGTTATCAAAGTGAGGTAAGATCAACTAAGAAACCTGATGAAGGACTTAAAATTCTTCGTAATAGGTATGTAGATAAAAATACAACAACCTCTGTCAAACTATATCCCAATAAAGGGGAGAACCTTACCCGTAGCATTCCAAAAATACGTAAAAATCAAAATGATATGTTTCTAGGTGACTCTGAAAATGGCTACTTTAGACGTGCTATACTTAGCCAAGATGAGATAGAAGGCTTTCTTAGGGAAGAAAAACCACAAGATCGCTACTCCAAGTTCATGGATAGTTTTGGAGGGGATATAGAAACATCTCGAAAGGAATTGTTTGCGCTCATTAATGAAAATAAATCCGAACTAAATGCCCTAAAAAAACAGCATAAGTCTTTGCTAGAAGAATTGAAAAAGCCAATAGACCTTTCTGTTTTTGACCAATTCAATTCCATTGCAGTTGAACTTAATTCTTCAGGTGAAGAAATTATTTTGCCAGATGAAAACCTTTCATCTCAAACACTTCAAAAGCTTGACTCTAATCTAGTCACAAGGCTACATGAGCTTTCAACATCCTCAAACACCAACACACAAACGCTTCATTCTCTTCTAGAATTATTGAACACAACACCAGAAATAGAGCTTCATATAAGCTATGAAAATGAACAAAAAGCTAAATTAACAAGACTAATAAAAGGTGTAAATGACGCTGATAAATATAAAGCTTTATTAGATTTTTATAATAAGTGTGTTGAAGACCAGAAGTTATCAAACGAGCGCCTGTATAAGCTAAATGAAATTGCTGAGAATATTGAACCTTTTTTACAAGTTGAATCACGCTTAAAAGAGGTTAACAACGAAAAAAGAAAATTAACTGAAGAATATTCCAAACTGAATTCAGAGTTAAAAAGCCTGCACAAAAACCTAACCGAGTTAAACAGTGAACTCGAAACAAATGACGAGAGAGCTTCATTTCTGAGAAGTACGATAGAGAAATCCGAAGCTATCTTTTGTGAACTAAATAACAACCAAAAACAGTGTGAAATTTTAAATCAGAAAATCAACTTTAAAAACAATGAGATACTCACAGACAGCAAACTGAAAGAAAAATTAGCTAGTGAACAAAATGAATTAGCAGCTTTAAACATAAGTTCAAGCTTTTTATTAGCTGGAAATATAGGAGTAATGACTTTTGAAAAAGAAAAGATTGAGCATCTAGCAAAATGTCACGCTGAGCATGATTTATTAGAAGTGCATAACGAATCATTACATGCGACTCAGAGAGCATTAACAGAACAAATGAAATCGCATGAAAGATTAATTTCTATAGGTTTGGATTATCTGAGTTCAGAGCCTTCTCACATTTGCCCATTATGTACTCTTCCTCATGAGTCTCCAGAAAAATTAATAAGCAAAGTGAAGGGTCAAAATTTATTATCGAATCTCAGTGAGGAAAACTCAGAAAAGATCGCTAAAAATTCAATCAAACTGAACGGGCTAAAAGCTACAATCCAAAAAATTACTCTCGAAGCTATTGAGTCTCAATCTAAACAACTATCAGCAGTTCGCAATAATCTAATTGAAGTAGAAGAAAGGCTTGCTAAATTAGAGCTTGATAGAAATGATTTAGAGCTAGAGTGCAAGAGCCTAGAACAAAGGAATACTCAATTAAAAACTTCCGTATGGGGCCTTACACATCATGAGCTAATAACTAGAACTACAGCAGAGTTAGATCAATTAGCCATAAAAAAAATAAGCCAAAGTAAGAATCAAATAGGTTTGAATCAGCAAATTCAAATAATTTCTGATTCGTTAAAAGTTAACAATGTAAAGTACAGCAAACTTGAATCTGAAATAGAAGCAAAGTGCCATACTGATTTCTATATTTCAGTAATGGCCTACATAAGCGAAAATAGCATTTCGTCACAAGAACTAGATGAACACCTTAAAATACAAAAAGTAGATCTTGAGGAGACTTTAAACGGGTATAAAGCTACATCTGAATCTCTTGTTAACCAATGTAAAGTATTACAACAAGAAATGACCACTGATGGCACTTGGGTTGACTTTAATCATTTGAGAAAAGAAAAGGAAACCATAGAAAAAGCACATACTAATTCTCAAGCAAAAGTTAGAGCTTTTTATAGGGATGTATCTAAAATTATTAACATCAGTTCAGAAGATTCTTTAGAACAAGTTAAAGTCAAAATAAACACTAAAATTAGCGACTGCCAAAGACTTGCTGGTGAATTTGAAAAAATTACAAGTAGTTTTAATTTGCTACTGAAGCTTATAACATCATTCAAGCCATATATTGAACATTTATCGACTCAGCGCCTACTACATGACATTGAACAAAAACTCGAAAAAAGGCTTCGCGTCAACGATTTGTTAGATACGGAAATGACTACAATAACTGAAAAGTTAGAGTTCCTCATTAATGACTTTTTTTTCGAAGACCTTATTAACTCTATTTACAAAAAAATCGATCCTCATCCAACTTTCAAAAAAGTAGAGTTTAAAGTCACTTTTGGAGCTGATAAGCCTTGCTTAAACATTTTAGTAAGTGACTCTGAAGGTAAGATGATTTCTCCAATACTATATTTCAGTGCAGCCCAAACAAATATTTTGAGCTTGAGTGTATTTCTCGCGAATGCTCTTCATGCGAGAGATGATAAGGGAATACCGATTGATACCATTTTGATTGATGACCCAATACAATCAATGGATTCGATAAATATTCTATCGATGATAGATCTGTTACGAAGCATATGTTTACAATTTGACAAGCAGCTTATTATCTCAACTCATGATGAAAACTTCTTCGGCTTGCTTCAGCGAAAAATTCCAGCTGATATATTTGGTTCAAAATTTCTCCAGCTGGAAAAGTTTGGAGTGGTTAAACCAGTAGAACCTATTTGTAACTAGCTAAATATATATTTGAAGGGATACAGTATTTTGTATCCCTTTTAAAATTGAATTAAAAATACTTTTGCTAAGAAATTTGTCACTAATATGAAACCAGTCTAACTTGTTTTAGCTATTACGACTTTTAGTTTAGTTAATAGCTTACTCCGTGAAGTTTCATCTAGAGAGTTAAAAAACAAAACTAGCTCTGCCATATCTTCAGTTTCACAAAAGAAATAATTTAGTGGGACCCCTAGTTTTTCAGCTAACCTTTTCAAAGTCTGAAGATCTGGTGTATGCCTTCCTTTCTCATAATGATTCATACGTCCACTCGCTGAGCTAGGATCCAAACCAATACTAACCCCCAGATCTTTTTGGGATATATTTGCTTTTGTTCTAGCTTGCTTGAGGCGCAAAGGCAGTGGATTGATAAATTCCAAATGTCATTCATTTTAAAAATTCTAATACTTAGATTCTCTAAGTTTAAATCTATCATGTATACTTAGGATTTCTAAGCTTTATAGGATATTGATAAATGTCTAGACCATACTCAGAAAAAATTCGAGACCAAGTAATTAAAAGAGTTTATGAACATGGTGAAAAAGTACAACACGTTGCGCAGGATCTAAATGTATCCAAAAGCACTATTTATTCTTGGCTTAAAGAAAATGATGAAGCTGCTAAAAACTCAAAAGGAAAATATATTATAAGAAAACTTGAGGAACAGCTTAAGGCTGTATCGGAAGACAGGAAAATCTTGATTAAAGCAGCATCAATTTTTGCTAGAGAATTAAAATAAGTTTCTCCAGTGAAATATGAGCTAGTAAACCAAGTAAGAGCAGAATGTATTTCCAAATTGGATTAATTCTAAAAAAACTATTTCTTTGGAAAGGTACTTACTTGACGAAAGAACAAAAAACTACCACTGTTAAATAACCTACAGTCTTCTGCTAATTTAACTTCTCAAGAAAATTAAAACATCACAATTTTTAATTAACCATTGCCTTCTATAACAATAGATAGGTATTGCTGGGTCCTTATTTGATTAAATGGGATTTATAACCTATCCTGATTTTGCAGTTCATAAATCCACAAAATGTAAAATCAACAGCATACATATACATTGGAGGTATATTTTAGCAAGTGAAGAAATTACCAAAGGATTGTTTGATTTTTTAAGGCTATAGAACTACAACTCCTACAAAAAAATATGACTTTTACGCAAAACTATTTATCGTTAATGATTTATATTCACTAGTTAACACCTCTGATGTTAATGCAGTTCTGCAGACTAACCCTTTACTACAACACTTTGGGGGCTTAGGGCAAAAAATCGATGATTGTGATGACTATACTTTACAGTTTAAGGGAGCATCTAACGCTCTATACAGAAAGTGAATGCATGCTGCGCAACAAATAATTAACCCTCCGGCTGTGGGAGTGATTTTCAGCGAAAATCACGCCCTGAACATTATCGCTGCGACAAACAATCAATTCTACTTAATAGATACGATGACTGCATCATCAACCCTGAGAGGGATTGGAGACAATGATGCATGCTATGATTTATTACGCCACACCAATGTAATGCTGAAGTAGGTGTGGAACTGTGATGATGGAGTACCTTGCCCCATCATTCACAATTATGTTGCTTACTTGGCGATAAGGATAACCTTTACGCCTGATGTGTCGATTGTGCTCACAATAAACGAACTCCCCACATTGGCGCTATCAAGCATCGACCTGCTGACTGGAGACTTTTAAGGCTTAACTCTTTGTATGCGGGTTCACTCATGATGAAGCATTCATCACCATCAGATGTGCGAAGCTTGAATAGCCAATTCTTGCTGTTGGCACTGACACATTTTGCACAGTCTGCTGCTAGTAAGTGCGCAGTTCTACTGGGATTGGCTGCACACTAAAAGCTTTTTGTTCGTCAATAAGCAGGAAAAAGGCAAGACGCGACTCCATTCTCTGTGGAACGAGCATTTAGTTCCGTTAAATTAACAATTTCTCATCCGAAGTTCAGGTTAATTAATCATCTATGATGCTTATTAAACCACCTAAATTCATATTGGTGACTGGTGCATATTCATACCAATCGACGTTATGATTAGATGTATGCCATATTTAAAATGAGTTCAAAAAGTAACAACACTTTATTTTTTGAACAAAAGATCAAGAAAACACAGCTGCCTGCTTGACCGGAACTTTCTAATGGGTGACCCTATTAATTTCCGTTAACGAATATCTTTATATTTGCAGGTATTGGTAACTTCGAGTTTTCGGTGTTTGGGGTGGGTACTCTTTAATCTTCTAAGTTGCTTATATTACTCATCTGGCTCTCCGTAACTTTCGAGATTATAGTTGAAAACTAGAAAGATATATACGGTGATGAAGATTGCTAGTAATGCTGGAGTGGGTGCGGAACTGTGATGATGGCCTGAGGGGCTAAATAAAGCCCCTTCGCTTAAGTAACCATGAGTATGTCAAATTTTGGTAGCTAACCCTTAGTGTTAACAAAAACCCAATAGATAGCCCACTTTTTGGTATAAGGCTTAACCAAATCAATACCTTCAGCTTCTGTCGCCTTTTTCTCAGAATCACTAAATAGGTTCAGTATTGATGGCTCTAGCCAAACGGTTGCCATGCAATCTTCGGGAATTGAATCGAATTTGGTAATGAAAACTAATGGTGTTGCTGCTCTATATTCATCGCTTGTAACAGGCCACCTTCCAAAGCTTTCCTTGGCTTCTGTATTTCCCGCCATATCTTGATAATTCCATACTTCACGCACAAAGAGAGAGAATAAAGATGTGTCATCATCAACAATTGCTTTCCTAACGGACTTAACTGAATGAAAGCTTTCTCCGTTCACGCTCTTCCATTTGTTTATTTCTTCCTCCCAAAAAGAAGTGCACCGCCCTGTGACTGCAAAATGCTTTTTCAAATCTGCATCTATTTTTTTAGATGAATTTTTTGCATTATTTGCGAGGCTTACAAACGATAGAGTCAGTAAACAAACAACTAATAAAAACAATCCTCTAATCATAATTTTTCTCCTGGAAGCCCGTCGTGCCCATAATAATTTATTAACCCTTTCAGCTCTAATTTCTTATAATTTGCTGGTAGTGATTTGAAAGCTTTCTTCAGGTGCTTGTTAGTCAACTTTCTTACTTCAAGCTTTCTGTTTACCATAAATGTAGGGTAGGTTTTCTTCCAAACCAGTCCGAAATCATTTGCTGAGAAGTTTAATTGTCCATCCCAGTGACCATGCATCCATGATGCAATGTCAAAACCTGCTTTTTTATATGCATCAAAAAGGTCGCCGGGGTTTATTATTGCTGCACCTGAAGGTCCCCAGCCTGGAGTTAGATAACCATATTCATCCTTCCCTACTCGCACTATTGCCAGTTGAAGCTCCTGCTTATTTTTAACCCCTTCCTCCCCATATTGTGCTCCTGCTGCAATAGCTGCTTCCTCTTGAGTCTTAAAACCTGACGCTTCAATTTTTATTTCATCGGGTACCGATGCAGGAGTGCCCTTACCACCTGTTCCTGATGCTACTTGGTCCACTTTATCTACATTGCTACCACTAGGTAAATCAGTAATAGTAGCACTGGTTAATCCTGCATAGGCATGATCTGTCCAATTATCTTCTAACTGCTGCTCCATCCGATTATTAAACTTCTCTAAGTTATCAGAAAAGCTTTGGTGCATATTGGATTCACCACTTCCTACATAAGCAGAAAAGGCTTTTTCAGTTGGTGTGCTAGTGCACCCCATTGGGTCTAAATCACACCCACTCGTCCTCCAGTTAGATGCATTAGTTCCTTGAGCAACATACCCTGTTGGATCTACTCCAGCCATAGGGTTATTCATAATGTATGTATATGGGTTTAAACTTTGACTGTTCAACGGGCTTTGTATGAACGGATCAACACTCATAAACCTACCGAGGTTATAATCGTACACCCGACCGTTCATATGAATTAACTGCTGCTCTATTAACTGCTCATGGCCTGTATACCCTCTGGCTAAATCATCCCAATCATCAAGATTTGTAAGCTTATTGCCAGTACCGGCATCTATTGGCCGCCCAAAAATACCATGTGCTCTATAACGAATAATGTTAGGTGTACTATCTCTCCCTGTCAAAAGTACAGTAGGACTTCCCAATCTATCTTCTAATGAATGCAACACTGATGCCGGATAGCTTGGGTTACCACTTACTGCTAAGTATAATGTGGTATGACCCCCAACATAAGTCTTGTCTAATACCTTGTTACCTGGCTGGATCTCACGCTCAAACCCTTTACCAATATAATAAGTAGTAGTTGTAAGGCTACCACTTTGTTTTATTTGTTTAAAGCGCATACCGTCAGCGCCATAACTGAATGTTGTTGTTACAGCGTTTTTAATCAACCTTGTTGGTTTATTATCTACATTATAAATAGCTTCAGATAAGCCATCTCCAGTCAACATGTTTCCGTTGTTGTCGTATGAGAAATAGACACTTCCAGAACTTTTGGTTACACGTCTCACTGCATTAGGCCCTGCATTTCCCCCCTGACTTCGGTTGCTGTTATAGTAATACGTGCCAGCATAATCACTTTTTTGCGTTAGGTTCCCTACTGCATCATAGTTGTAATCGATATTAGCTTCAGCTGTACCATTACGAGAATACTGTGCAGCCTGAACACGCATCAAATTATCGTAGGTATACTCTTCTTTTAGGTTTGTAATCAGATTTTGCTGGTGCGTTAGATTTCCCATACCATCATATCCATAATCAATGGATTGATACTTGGTAGCACAGCTGTAACTTGTCCCACTACAAATACCGTTGACTGAGCCATTATCATGCCGATAGAAGTTTTGGTATATATTCCCACTCAATACTTGCTTAACGACATTCCCGAATGCATCTATCTCATCAATTTTTCTGAGTGTCTCATCTGCATGTAATAGGTGTCGGAACTCGCGTTCTAGGTAACCGTACTCATTATATTCATACCCTATCACTTCGTTACTAGGGTATTTCTCAGCTTTCAATACACCTAAAGTAGAGTGATAGGCATACTCCTGAATAAAGTTGATGCCATCAATTGTGGTCGTAACCCTATTAACTCGCAACAATGAGTCATATTCAAAATTCTTAATTTCTCCCGAACCAGAGTTGGTAGAATCGAGCAAGCCTTTTCCTGCACTATCATAAGACCAAGTGCGGCCGTTGACTGTCCTGACACGGCCTAAAAAATCATACTCAGGCTGAACAATCACTCCTCTTGCATCTGTTTGCGTTTCTAACTCCCCAAACTGATTGTAAGTGAATGACCAGTTTCCCATATTAGGGTCTGAAAAACTTACCTTTTGACCAAGATCATCGTATACAGCGGTGATTACACTTCCTTTTGCGTCTTTTATAAAGTCAGGGTTTCCAGCACTATCATATGCAAATAACGTTACTCCATCTTTAACATCAATAGTCTTAAGAAGCTCACCAAATGAGTTATAGATTCTAGACATTGTCCCGACACTATCGGAGCGACTCCCTATATGAGAAACTGATTCGCCTTCAGCAAGTGATGTTCCAGCTACATCAATAGTCGTAATAAGTCCCGTATAGAAATAATTAGACACATAATTTACTAGTCCATCATCAACACTTTTAAATTCAGGCCTTCCAAGAGCATCATAAGCACCAAACTCTACCGAAGTTCTTGTTGAGTAACTCGCTGTAGGCGTGATAGAACGAAGTACATTCCCTCTCTCGTCAAATTCAGTTTCAGAAATTATTAAAGATCCATCAAAACCAGTCGTTTCTGTTTTGACCGAACGACCCAAGCTATCTAGATACTCTGTAACGACAGGCGCTCCATCTTGAACTGTTTTCACAATAACTGGATAATCTCCGCCTCCCCATAAATATTGTGTATAGACAATAGGAGATAAAAGAGTTCCACTTTTAGACACGGCAGTGCTTAATACCTGACCAAGAAAGTTAACGGTGCTATCAGTGCTAACACCGCTTGCATTAATTTGACTTTCCGCTGCTCCAGTTAATTTGTCGAAGTAGGAAGTTGATGCGTCAAAACTGGTACCCCACTGCCTATTTCTAACTATTTCAACAAAATATCCGTCATTTGAGTAAACAAGCTTTTTCCATCGTTCCCCTTCTGTTATTGTTTTGGGTTGTCCATAAACATCAAAGTCTGAAAAAACTTTCTTACGCTTGATTACCCCAGCGCCATTTTTCACTCCGCTTTCAGTAACTACATAGGTTGTAGGATCATAATTCGTATACCGGAATACTTTTCGAATCGCTCTCTCACCTGAAGGGAGCCCACTTAAAGTGTAGCTAGTTCGACTTTCAACTTCTGCGCTATCTGGGAGACTGATATAACCGTTTGAAAAGTAAGTAGTATTATTAATTACTGTTTTTGACGTGTAATCATCCTCTTTCAATACTGTTTTATGAGTTACCTGGCATAACGTGTTCTTCTCGATATCAGTTGTTGTCGTTGACAGCCATTCACCGCTTGCCCCATAACTCGTATTAACTGTTGAAGGGGAATAAAAACAGTATGGTTCGCCTGTAATATACGGATTTACACTTTCAGCTCTTGAATAGGTTGCAGTACTTAGCAGAAAATTGTTAGTTAAATCCTCTTTTCGAGTTGTTTTAACCATACCTGACCAAGGAAAAATATGCTCGAATTCTATTGTCGTTTTGAAATCGATTTTTGAACCTGCCACCTCCATTGATGGCGTTGATTGCACAGTTTCAATAGATTCGAAACCTTGAAACCCTCGACCTGCAATATGAAAAATGGGTACTCCATACTGATATTGAGTTGTGTTTAATGAGCCTACGCCATTATCCTCTTCGAAAGTATCAACTACACGCATTGTGTTAGTAAAGCGCACATAGGGATAGTTTTCGATCAATGAAAAGCTATTGTTAGAAATAGAAACGTTCGCGAGTTGGTCATAGCTCACTTTAGCTTTAACCCCCATGCCTGTGGTTACCTCACGGATGGTATAATTTTCAGTTGAGTCTCTCAAATAAGTTAGGTATCCACGAGGGTTTGAGCCTATGCCCCCTGATTTTGAACCATAATACCAACGTCTCTTTACTGCTGAAGACTCAAAACCCAACCCACTGACAAAGTCATCGCGTCCGTCACCATCGAGATCCACAACTGACATAGTTGCTAGTGCGCCTATTACATTTGAGCCTAGGTCATGTACTTGAAAAGATACGCCATCTTCCTGTGTAATCCATACGTCCCATGCAAATGCGTCATAGATATGAAAGCGTGGCCGCTCTGCACCATCAATTGCTCTACAATCCTGATTTGTAGAGTGGTCCCAACATTGATATCGATAACTTGTTGTTCCGGTTGGTACTAATAAGTCCTGACGTCCATCACCGTTAAAATCGAAAACTTTAATGAAGTTATTATAAACTAACCCCTCTGCTTCATTTTCATTAGCCACCCCCCCATGCAAGGAAGAGCCGTAAGCAAACTCTCTTTTCCCCGTCGAGACAGGGCTTGCGAAGCTGCCATTGCCCTTGTTGATCGCAATCGAAAAAGTGTAGGTATTGTGTTGGGAGTTCGCAAGGTGAAGCGTTAATATGTCTGGTAAACCGTCACCATTAAAGTCAATCCATTTACCAGGAGCTGTTCGCAGAAACTCATTAAAGTTTACATTCAGTGTATGCGAGCGATGTGTGAATGTGAGTTGTCCAGTATTCTTATTATAATTCGTTTCGTACCACCAAGGCGACTTACCAAATGTTGCGCCTGCAAGGTCTATCGTACCATCTCCATTAACATCAATTGGATTAACAGAGAAACGAATATTAAGCGCTATTTGACCAGCAAATGTAAAGCTATTCCCTGAGTTCATATATGCTTTGTAGGTTATAATGCCTTCAGTTGGGTCTGATGTTTCCGCCTTTGTAGCTACTAATAGATCTTTTCTCCCATCCCCATCGAAGTCAATAACAAAATTATTACACATTGCTAAAGTGTTGAGATTTGAATAACTCAGATAGCAGCCTGCATCAATGCCCGTATCTTTGAGTAATGAAATATTACCGTTATCATATGAGGCAATTTTTATTCTGTCGTTACTGTCTTTGTAAATGATGTCAGTGGTGCCATCACCGTTAAAGTCCATAGCTCCATTCACAGAAGTATAACGATATTCACCTATGTCGTTTGAGAGTGACGAGTCTCCAGAAGAGGTGCCAACCCCTGAAGACCCATATCCAGGCAAGCTACTCCATGACATGAAACCGCCTCCTGATAGATAGATACCATCGGCACCGGATAGGTCGAGAACACCATCATTATCATAATCACCTTCGCGATAAATGGTTTGCCCCACCAAAAATTGGTCGGTAATACTTTCGAGCGGATGATTAGCACCTTCAGAATAAGTGAAGCTAGAATTGTACCAATCGAAATCTGTTGCTATACAATCACTATTACCTGAACCGTCACAATATTTTAACTTGTTTAATAGATATATCTGATAGATGCCATCATTCGCAGGCGATGCATGCTCAAGTCGCCAGTTCGCCTCTAAGGTTTCATCTATGTAAATATCAATACGTTTTAACAGGCGATTTGATAAAGACTTACCACCGAATGAGAATTTTTCTGAGCCGTCGATGGTTGAGTAAACAAAGTTTGCTCTACGGGTACCTCGCGTACCGCTATGTCCAGTGTAAAAAATATTTTTCAGGTATAGGTTCCCAGTTACACCAAAGTATTCGTATTCCACTTCATTTTTAAACGCGTCTTCTATCAGCGCAAGCATCCAGCTTTCCGCAACGCTATGACCTGACCTTATCTTACGAGAATTAGAGCTATTTCCATAAATTTCTGTATTACCGTTTGGATAGTGAACTTTGAAGTACGCGGAATTTGAGCCGATGTGACCTCCAAGTTGCTCTACTGTAAAACTTGGGTCACGCTCTGTCTGATACGTTGCGCCGGCTCGGCCGTATGTCCCATCTACCTTAAGCAGTCTTTTTCCGTTTATACAGAGCTTGTCGTTGATATCATAAAGTACAGATGTGGCACTTCCATCTAAATCATATATCTCAGTACAACGGTGAACAGCACCGCCAGCGGACAAGTTCCATCCATATCCTGCGAGTCCCTCTCCGCTTTGGCTTGAGTAATTAAGGGAAATAGAGGGTTGCATTCCCCGTCTACCAGGGGGTAAAGTTACAGGCACAGAATAGTTAAATGCCCCACCATCAACAGAGCTATGCCCCTTAATTTCAGCAACTAAATCGCTAACTAAACTACTTCCATTTAACGATGTTACAGCTTGATCATCAACCGTAGAAATTGCGCCTGGCGTTGGCACAATTTGTACTGTAGCCCCCCCTGAATTCCGTACCCCACCACAGGTTACAAACCCTGATACTTCGTTACAAGCCTCTACTTTGAAACGGTAGGTTCCATCTTCTGTCACCTGATATACCTTACTTCGGGAAGTAACTTTAATCTTTGTCTGATTAACTACACCATCTTTTTCAATGAGGAGATTGTAGTAGTCAACATTACCTGAGGCTGCCCCCCAAGACAGACTAAATGTCCCTGTAGCACTGTTAGTAGGAACGCCAGATATTGTGCCTGGCGTTCCAGGTGTTTTAGCCACTTTAGAAACACTAGAGTATTTGAAGTTACCGTAAGATGTATAACTACCTGTCGTATTTTTACCTCGAACTCTGAACCGATATACTCCGTCATCTAGTGAAAAGCTTTTACTTCGACTTGTACCACTATACTTTACTGCCCACGAGCCACTATTAGTTTGTTGTTCAAGTTGATACGAATCTGCATTTGAAGCAGCCCCCCAACTAACCGTAAATGATCCGGAAGTTGTGGTCGCAGGATTACCGGAGATTGAGCTTGGTTCACTGGGCTTTTTAGCAGAATTAGTACTATCAGTATTACTGAAAACGCCCCAACCAGCAGAATTATAGGCACGAACTCTGAAAGTGTAGATACCATCGGAAGTAGGTTTATACTGGAAACTTCTCGAAGTGCCCACATAAGCATTAGACCAAGAACCGCTATTTTTCTGTACTTGTAGATTATATTTTGAAATCGATGTTCCTGTACTAGCTGACCAAGAAATAGCAATAGAGTAGTCGTTATCGTCGTTATCTGCACTTGGTGTAGACATTTTAGGAGGAGGCGAAAGTTTATTGACTGATAAAGTGTAAGAGTCCATTAGCTGACGACGAATAATTGGTTCACCTCGGATCCATACAGTTGTTAAACCTTCAAGTTCATAATTATATGTACCATTGGCTTTTGCTGAAAAAGACTTACTGCTACCACTGCCGCTATATACCAACGTTCTGGTGCCTGATTTTGTTTCATATAAATAAAAACCAGAATCCCCGGCCCCAGCATTCCAACTTAATGTATAACTACCAGTAATGTTTGGTGAGGCTGGCAAGTTAACAAAATATGCAGCTCTGGCTGAGAAAGAAAGAAATAATAACGCAAAAAAAACAACACGGAACATGGCACGTCACTCCATTGACAATATTAAACCAAAGTTATAAATTAATTAGTTATCAAACAATTGTCAACCAAACGTAAATGAAAGCATGGAGGTTTTATGGCCCAACTCAATTTTTTTGCTAGAATATTAGTTGTTTTGACGCTTTCATCAACGCAATTAGTACACGCTAAATCTGACCCTGTTTATGATGCATTTGAGAGCTATAAAAAATGTATAAAAGCAATTAAAAAAGAAGGGAAGCAAACTGTTTCAACTGAAAATTATAAAGATTTTTGTAAATCTGAGTTGAATCACCTTAAAGAGATAGCCCCTAATAGCTTTCCTCAAATTGATAAAGTTATCCAATCATGGTTATCAAGAAAATAATCTTGATTCATTGAAGTTTAAAGTCTGGTTTATAAAGTCATATAATAACTTTTATTACATTGCGTAATGTGTAACTTCTTCCAGACTTAAACCTTAAGTCGTTTGCAGCATAAGCATGAGTGTGCGTATCTTAATTTGGGAATTTAGCGATATTCTGCTTACTCCTAGTGAAATATAAAGTAAACGACTTTGAATCGTGTTATTGAACAATACTACCAATCAAATGAAATCTGTTCTGATTCAGCTTTCTCAGGTGATAACCCTATATGCACACCGAGTAAGCGGACATGCTTTCCTCCGCCACGCAGGAAAGCTTCATAGAGCAACTCACAAAGGATTGAACGGTCTAACTTTTCAGTAGAGAACTCCTTTGTCGTTTGGTGAAAATCAGAAAACTTTACTTTAATCCCAATTTTACTTATTCCTCTATTATTGAGGTACTTAGATGCTCTTTGTTCAAGCTCTGGTAATAGCTTCTCAAAGAGAATTCGTTCAAGCTCCTGAATTTCAGAAATGTCTTCAGGAAAAGTCCTCTCAACCCCTACAGATTTTCTTTCTCTACTTGTAACAACAGGTCTATCATCAACACCACTACACCTTTCCCATAACAGTCTGCCCAACTTACCGTATCTAGAAGATAAATATTCAAGGCTAGATACCTTGACATCTTTACCATATTTAAAACCATCTGAAAGCAATTTCTCATTTGTGACTCTTCCTACTCCTGGAATTTTTTTTAATTCCATATTGTCTATAAAAGAGTCTACATTTTTAGGTGGAATGACGAAAATGCCATTAGGTTTATTTAGGTCAGAAGCTACTTTAGCTAGATATTTAACTGGGGCAATACCTGCGGATGCTGTAAGGTTAAGCTCTGCATATATTGAACGGCAAATATCCTGAGCAATTAATGTTGCGGAGCCACCAAGTAAGTTGCAATTAGTAACATCTAAATATGCTTCATCTAAGCTCAGAGGCTCTATTAAATCAGTGTACCGCTCAAATATTTCACGGATTTGAGAGCTTACAAGCTTGTAAACATCCATCCTCCCCCTCAAAAGAACTAGATCTGGGCATTTACGCAGAGCCACACTTGTTGGCATCGCACTTTTAACTCCAAATTGCCGAGCAATATAATTACATGTAGATAAAACACCTCTAGAAGTTCGGCTTCCACCAACAGCTACAGGCTTATTAGCTAAAGATGGATTATCTCTAATTTCTACTGATACATAGAATGCATCCATATCAACATGAATAATTTTTCTCATAGCCGCAAATACTGTATATAAAAACAGTTAGATAATGCCATATTCCATTCGGGATTACTAAAGTATTATTTCTAATTTTGTAAATATTTAGCGTTATCAGCTGCCAATTAGTGTGTAACGCTATTGATATTGATCTTTTCTTTTTATATGAGTCTTTCGCTTTAATGCATAACTAAATGCACATCCGTAAAGAAAAATCATTATGGCGAAAAGGAATGTTAATACAGCAAAACCTATAGCTCCAGTTTCCGAATTAGCATCAGGGTTCATCTAAATATATAAAGATGCTGCTAACATAACCCCTGTAGCAGCTGAGCCAAATACATAAATTGTTTTTGGCATTTCATATAAGATTTCATCAATAAACTCTCCAACTTGTTTATTATCAAAAACCTTACCGATAGTAGTAAAAATACCTGTTACGAAAATAATAGCTAAAAATGTTAACCCTAGCTCTCCAAAAGAACCATCATTGATTTTCTGCTTTGAAAAAGCTAATAATTTTTCTTCACTGCCTAGAAAGTCAGAGGTGAGGACAGCAACCACGAAGAAAATGGTTACTTGAGAAAGAAATACAATAAGTTCACTAAAAATAAATCTCGATAAGCTTTGTTTATACAGCTCTACTTTTCCATAGATACACTCTAATACTATAACTAAAGACGAATATAATACACTTTTCATCGTTCGGCGGCTTAATATACTACATCCCCATTTTTCTTCTTAAATCTAATGGCATTCTCTGTAGCATAAGGTCTAACGTGTCCTTAACTGTTTGACTTTCAAGCTCTTCAATCTTTTCTCTTAAAACCTGAACATCGTCAACTAACTCAGGTTTACACTTACTTCGGACACCCGTTCTTCGTCGTAATCTTTGCTTGTTTTGTTCTATTTCAAATAGGTCTAGTAGTTCCGAGTTAACATCATCAAAAAAAGCTCGAATATCATCACTAAAACCTGAAGTACGAAATAAGCTTTGTGACTTTATGGCAACTATCTCAGCAACGTCCGATTTTTTTATTTGATATAACGACTTCGGTGTTTTTCTGTCAGCTACTTTTCCATAATTTTTGATACTTTTTTCTTTTATCTCTTGGAGATCTAAAATCGCTCTCCAAGCTTTAAATGTTGTATGTCCATTATCACCTCTGACCCACGATGGCTTATCTAACAATCCTTCATTATTTTTGTTTGGGCTATCTAAGCCGGAAAGAAAGTCATCAGTCATCAGCTCATCTAATTCATTCGACATCTAAACCTCCATTTTATAAACATTTTGTTCAATATTAGAAATTGCCTTTTCTATCATCTTTAAAATTTTCAATACGTTGTTTTGGTTAGCTGAATTCTCAAGTTGTTTTATTCTTTTATAACCTGAACGTAATAAGGGCATATGATGCTCTATCACAACCCCCGGAATATTTTCATCTAAAGCTTCTTTAACAAAAGGCTGTATAGTTAACCAAATCCCTCTTAAATTTTCGCTTGTAATGACCGCATTTGAACAGTTTAAGCAAAATTCAGGTTTTGCATTATGAGGTGCCATATCTCCAAATTCAGCACACTTTGCTCGACTCTCTGCTCCCTCTCTGGGAATACATGTTGAGAAATGTGATGACTGAATAGAAATAATCCGCCCAGCTATTCGCTCCCTAAGCTCTAGAATCTCGCTAGGTGAGACTGCCTTTGTTAAGCTTTTTGCTTTACTTACATACCTTGAAAAGCCACCTAAATAGTTCTTACCGATCTTTTCTGAATCAATTAATAATGTATCTACAATAGAATTAAGCACTTTAATTCGAGCTGATTTCATCAACAATTGGGGTTCTTTGTTACGAAGGTAAGCCATAAAAAAGGATTCATCTAAGTGACAAAACTGATGTCGAATAACAGCAGCGACATCTCCTTGATAACGAGTTAAAACCGCTTCAGCCCAAATATGACGAAAGGCATGTGCTGTTGGGTATCTAACATCTTGCTTTAATTCATTTGAAATATCCATCATTGCCTTTTGATCTAAAGTAATACGGTCTGCTTTTAACCACTCTTTAGTTTCTTCGGAAAGGTACCTTTCAACTACCAAACTATGTTCAAAGTTTGATATTTTTCCAGTTTTATTAAACTCAATTAACGACTCTTTAAATCTTTTCTGGGGTTTATTTCCGGCAAATGAACTACATTGTAGCTTTGTTAGATCTCTAATAACTTCTCGATATGTTTCTAATAGTTTCTGCGCCTTTGAGCCTGTAATATCGTATTTACTTATTAACACTTCTAATTTTTTTGCCTGTTTTTCCGACAGGTATTGTTTGCTTAATAACTTTTCTAAGAGCGAAACCTCTTTGAATGGTTTGTATCTTTGAACAAAGTTATCCCAATTGGCCTTAACTCTATGTTCAATAATATGTTCAGATTCATTTCGAGTATTCAAACTTTGGTTTCCGCCTGTAAACCTATACAAGCAGGGTTCACTGGCAGATGGTTTAAATAAATGGTTAAGCTGAGCTGCTATCTGATAACACTGAGATGTAATTTCTCTTTCGACTTTTAATTTGTCATGAGTTTTAGGAACAACCCATTTTAACTTAAACCTAAAGGGAACATGAGAGTTATCCAATATATCGTTATTAGGTTCAACATGTATTGCTGTTAAAGGGAAGCCAAATTCACTTGCTCTGTAACCTAGCCATGAAACAACTAATGTAGTCATTGCATGAGTTACACGGTCCATTTCAACAGTTAGATCAGTTATATTTTTCCCAAGAGCTCCACCCATTAACTCCGTGGCCCAAGATCTTAATGACTTTTTAAATGCATTTATATTGAGCTTACGAGCGATGACTATTTCAGCCATCTTCTGATAAACACCTTCAACCGATACATCTGATAAGCGCTTACTATCTATAAATGTCTTATCTAATGATTGAAGATATCCCTCCCATACTTGAGCAGGAGGTTTAAGAGATTGAAAAGGATAAAACTTTTGAAGCATTAAAATGCGAATTATTTCTACAGCATCAAACCGTAATTCAAGCCCTAGTGACTTTACCAATGCACTGATACAACTGTCACTTAAAGATAAGGCTCTTTCTGCATGTAAGTTATATTGCTTAAATAGCTCTTCTGCTGTTGCTATATGCACCTTCTCTTTAGTGCGCCAAAGGCTTTCTTTCTCATGAACATTAGGTATAAATGTGCCTTGAATTGTCTCAAGTATCACGCGACCCCAGTAACTTCTGGTTCCATGCCCTGCATTTTTGAATTTGAACTTAGTTGCAATTGAGCCTATGACTTCATAACTAATTAAAGTATAAAAATAGTCTTTTTCGTAAACTTGCCTCATATAGTCAATATAATATTGTCCCATTTCCAAGCCCAAAAAGTTATAACTTCCTCCTAGTTTGTATTGGTTAAAACTAATGTTTAGAAGTGATTTACAAGCATCATCTAGAGAGTCTCTAAATGCTTTAAGAGTTAGATCATGACTTAACAGTCCTGTTATTCCTGTTACCTGCAGTTTATTTCTTATATTTATAATATTCGCATTATTATAAGTCGCTTTATAGGAAGGCGCTGATAAGCGATTAAAAAAACCTTTATCACCTACTGATTGGGTCAAGAAGCTTGTATGGAAATCTTCTATATTGCTGATTGATAAGCTCTTACATCCATTGAAGTTTAAGAAAGCAAAAAGGTGTATCACCATTTGATATATTGCAAAAGCTCCTTGGGATGAATTAGTAGATAAGCCATGTAAAAAGAATAACTTTGCATACTCTTCAGATGTTAGTGAGTAAAACTGACCTTTTAAGGTTAATTTAGCTGACTCCTCAAGCTTTGTAAGGTCTTTATGAAATATTGAAAAATCTAATCGCCTTGTGCCTTTGGTATTCCTGAAAACAAGAATTGAATCAAAAATGTCTCCTTCAGATTTTAAAAAATCGGGATGAGCCATTAGCTTTTCATTTTGGGTTTCCCAAAAGCTTTTTAACTCGAATGTGCTAAAACTTGGCTGCATTCTCCCCCCTATATTGAGTGAAACACACTGATTGAAACATTATTTAACTTCATTTTTTTAAACATATTGTTTCCCTCTAGTACTGAATGCTTTGTTAAAATACTTAAAACATAGCTGATCCACTCCACAGTAGGTACTACTGTCTTATACAAGTAGCTTGGGTTTGTACTCAGTAACTTTTTATAATTCGCTTCAAATTCATATAGATAATTTTTCATTTTAAAAACAGTTAAAGGGCTATCAATTACATAAATATGATCAAACCTTTCAGAGTCTTGTTTTTTGTAAGGGGATAAAACACCAACTTCATTAATTCTTCCTTTTTGCTGATTTGTTACTACCTTTAATCTCATAATCATTTCATGACTTTTTCGAGATATGTGTTCAGTAACATCATAAAACTCATCATTGAACCTAGATACTTCATTTTCATCAAATTCTTCAGCTAAATTAAAAACATTATTTATTAAATCAATCATCACATTACGTGTAATTCGACCAGAAGCATTTATCCATTCTTCGTTCTCAGCATTTAAATAATGCATTTTTTCGGTTCTGTTGGTGTGAGAATTTCTATTAGTCAAATAATATAATGTATATGGATCACTAAAAGCATGAACAGCTGAGTTTTTTATCGCTTTAAGCCCAAAAAGAACACTATGGCATAACGAACCAGACTCCCTAGCTAACACTTCTCGTTCTGATAGTGGCTTTTTAGTTATAGCTAGATGGTTGCTATTTGAGTGAACACCATTTTTAATTAACTTTATTAATACTTCAGAAATAACAGGAGGGATGTTTCCACTATGTAAATGTGTTTTCTGTATTACATCTTTAATGAAATCAAGATTTAAAAGCTCGAACAAAACACCGGATAAAGAGTAAAAGCCGTCAAATATTCCAGGTATGCTTGAGCTAAGCTTAACAAGAATCCCATCACCGCATTGATTTATAAAGCTATATAAAGCCTTCCCTGTTACCAATTTTGTAGATATAGAATGTGTTGTATGTATAGAATTTGCTCTTCCTTTAAAGTACTCACACTCAATGTGGGTTACTCGGCCTCCAATTTTAAGGTAACGGAAAGAATTTTTACTTAACTTCCCAATATCTGATGGTTGGACCGCAAAGCTTGCCATCAACCATGAAAAAATAAATTTTCAATTTCTGATATTGGTAAGTTCTGGGTATCAGAACAAAGTTGTTTTAATTCATTAAGTCCGAATAATGGACTACTTGCTCCAGCCATAGAGAAACTCTCAGAAAGAAAGGAGTTACTTAACTGACCTTTAGTAGGCCCTTTAGTTGAAATAAAAAGTCGATTTAATTCTATTTCACTGTCTAAAGCAGGTAGGATTCTTACAAAACTCTTTTTATTACTTGTATTAGCTAATAAAACAAGTATTAAGGCATTTCGGAGTTTAGGTTCTTTTTCTTTCAGACGGTGATATTTATACAGTAAGCAAAATATTGACCGCCCTGTAAAAGATTTTTTATAGTATTTAACATTCTTATTTGGGCCTAGCATTTTGAAATCGTACAAAGAGAAATCAGATAGTTCTAAAAACCTTTTTAGAGCTAGCTTACACTCATAAAGCTCTATTATTATTGACGACGCTGTAGCTCTTAGTGAACGAATGGTTATTTTTGGCGATGCAAGAACCTGGTATAATTGATTACCAATTCCAATATCATCATTTCTTAGCCAGTCTAACTCACCAAAATAACCAGCTAACGAAATTTGCTTCTTATTGAAATTCGGACTTACTTTAGTTTTATAAATTTCGAAAAGATATTGTAATTGCTCTGGGGCGTTGTTTCCTAAAAGTTTGAACTATCTTGCCAGCCTGTGATCAGATCATCTATATCCTACTAGCCCGTGCAACAACAATGAGCAAAATCACAAAC
>Ga0207913_1000061_pt1 | contig 24667 bp, 19 predicted proteins | sample DeeseametaMP2913_FD_184168 | JGI IMG/M metagenome (GOLD analysis project Ga0207913, IMG submission 184168) | Marine microbial communities from the Deep Atlantic Ocean - MP2913 (SPAdes) | ecosystem: Environmental > Aquatic > Marine > Oceanic | place: West of Santa Cruz de la Palma, Atlantic Ocean...
AACTCGACCTCACCTATTTAAACTTCCTTCACCTGGCCTGTTGCATCATTTGGCTTCGGTAGCAAGTTTCCTTATGTCAACGGAACCTAGAGCGTGATGGAGAAGGAACTGTTAGGAAAAGCTCCTTCTCCATCACGCTCTAGACAGCCTTGAGTGAAGGTTGCAGGCGGTTTTGAACGGCATCAAATGATTGATTGAGACAGTCCGAGATCTGGTCAAGGTACATGCGCATTTGTGTCAGTGTGAATTCACCATGAATCAAGACACCACGTGTGCTTGTGCTAAGCTCCACCAGCCGGAGCAGACCAATTTCTCGGGCTGTTTGTTGCAGTTCAAGCAAACCCTGTCGAAGTCTTGCTTGCAAGACTTTTGGCGAGGTGTGAGCGCGCGTGTCCTCAAGCCACTTGGCGCTGTGAAAGAAGAACTCATGGATGAGCTGTTCAAAGAGTAGTTTACCCTGATGATCTCGGGTGTAATCTTCATAAGACTTTTCGTCAAAGAAGGGGGTGACATCAACAGCCACCGAACTTGGTGGGATGCCGATCGCGGTTTGAGGCGAAAGCTCGGGGTTAAGCGTGGACGCCATCTCGAGACTGTGAGTTTTTTGGCGATGCTCTTGCACATCTTCTGTGGTGACAGCCTGAAGCCGTGATGTGTCTGCGGCAGGCCGTTTGGTCGTCGCCTTGAACGTCACCTCCATCTCGTCAAAACTTGGTGGCAACATCCATTCACCATATTCAAGATCCTGTTCGGAGATGGCCAGCGGTATGGTCGCCACGGAGAGATCTTGTGTGAGCGTGAGCGGAGGAGCCTCTTCACGCAAGATCTCCAGTAGCTGCCTGTGTCTCAGAGGACGATCAAGCACGCTCCTTGCCATGGCTGTCGCCTTGATTGACAGCGGTTTGCCCGATGAAGGTGCGATGAGATGGACCTGAGAGCACTGTTGTGCACACTCTGCAAAGCGCTCATCGAGGTCATCCTGATCAGCATCAAGAATGCAGATTTCGGCATCCTCTCTGTGCTCGACGAGCATGGACCCAAAGCGTTGGCAAGCCTCGGCAAGCGCGTCCACCACGAGTCTGTTGGCGCTGTCTGTCCAGACGTTGTGATGACACAACTGGCCATGAGGACGTTGCATGGAGTCCTCATTCAAAAAGACGGGGATAAAGAAGTTGAGCAAGTTGCCTCTGTCCTGCGGCAGCCTTACATGCTTGAGCTCGCCATTCATGCTCTCGATCAGGTGACACGCGATATCAAACGCGATGTGATTGGGTGTGGTGTCTTCCTCGGCGAGCGTGTCTTTCATGGAGCGTACGCGAGGGGCATCCATGTTGAGCGCGTGGCCATCATGCGACCAGGGTTCGCTGGAGTGGTCCTCAACCTCGATAAGAATAAACGCCTGTTCGCTTTGAGCAGGTGAGTTGCTGTCCATCAGGGTGGCGCGCACAAAGACACCTGCCTGCTCTGTCATTTGAATGCTGCGACCAATGAGGTTCATCAGGATTTGTCTAAATCGAAGCAAGTCGCCGCTGACCTCCTCGGGGAGCACAGCTTCAAGAGTGATATCCAGGTAGATATTTTTTTGATGAGCCACGGGAGCAAGGAGCGTGGTGACCTCCTCAAGGACTTCATAAGGAGAGAACTTCTCGTTCTTTGGGAGCGCCGAAATGGTGCTTTGAATGGTGGATGAAGCCATGGAGAAGTTGTCCAGCAGACCCAGAACATGTTCGCTGCTCTCCTTGATCGCACGGACACGGTTGGTCACACCCTCTGCGGGTGTAGTCATGCTGAGGATCGCCGTGCTCAAGCTCGCCATGCCCTGTGCGGGATATTTTAACTCCCAGATAATGCGGCGGATCAGCTCGCTTTGAAAGCCCATCGTTTGCATGGTCTGTGCACGCATATGTTCGTTGCTTTGACGCAACAGAATCATCTCCTGGTTGGTCTTCTCCTGCTTGTGCTTGATCTCGATCATGCTGCCAATCCACTGCGAGGTCATCTGCACAAGCTGGTGATCTTGTGTGCTAAATGGACGGCTCTTGGGTTCGGGGCTTGAGAAGTTCAATGTGCCAAAGATCTCACCATTCACCTTGACTGTGGTGCCAATATAGGACTCAAGCGCAAAGCTCTTGTAGGCAGGGTGACAGCTCCACTCATCGTCCTTGCCCGCGTTATGGAATGAGGTCACGTAGGCGTTGTTCAGAGTACGCGCACAGAATGTTGTATCTACTGAAAAACGCTGTCCTTTTTGCAAAGGCATGGACTTTGAGTCTACATCGATAATTTCATAAATACCGTTGCTGACGTGCGAAATAATGCCCACCTCCATGTCGAGGTAAGTGCGCAGCACAGTGAGCAATGTATGAAACTTCTGAGCCATTGTTTCGTTAGGGCGAGATACGACCTGTCCCCATAATTCGAGTACCTTGAGGTAACCAGCAAGTGTCGGGTTCTGAGAAGTTGTCATGACAGCACATCCCTGTGAAAAATAAGCTCTGGGTCAAAAGAAAAATACCGCTTATATCGTCGACACATCAGGCGTCATTTTTTAGACGCATCTGCGATGCTCCCTGTGTTCCTGTACATACACCTGTAGTTGAGTCTGGCAGAGCTCCACAGGGCGTTTCGTTTGGAGCTGACTTTTGCCCAGATGTCTTCTTTCGATGCCATGATTTATTTGCATGAACATTGCAAATATACGGTTCATACCCTAATTTAAACTCACGAGTCAGAATTAATGCCCCACAAGTTTTACGCGCACCTTTATTCACGAGAGTTCTCACTTTATGTCTGTACAAAAAGCATTCAACACCCTGAAACGCATTCACGGCAAATTGCCAAAAAACAAGAACTACAATACAGATTACGCCAAGATCCATAAAACTCTGGAGCCTCACGCGCCGTATCTGCTTGATGCGTTCAAGAAGTGGGATGTCTCGTTGAAGACGCTTGATGCGAGTCTGGGTGTTAGCGACGAACAGCCCTATCACTACATCATCCTGGCGATCGCCGAGCTTACCGATGAGGAGCTTCCCGAGTGGTTTATTCCATATGTACAACGCCTGTGCGCGCTTCAAAGGCTGTCGCTTGCCAATCGTGTCAGACCATTTATCGCACAGCTGCCAGAGGAGATGATTCTTGAGCAAATGCTACGCAAAAACGTGCGTGGTAACTGGAATAGCAACCTCTGCCTGACGCTCCTTGACCTTATCAAGGATGAGGAAGCGCTCAACCGCGTTCTTGACCTTGTCATTCTCGATACACACACGGCCCTTTCATTCATCGACGAAGAGACAGGCTTTAAAACCACGTACTCACCTGGGCTCTCTGACGATGGTGTCAGGCGACTGGCGTATTCAGGTACGGTGGTGCGTATGAAGTTGGAGTCTTACATGGCGCCAGATATTCATGTGGATACAGCCCGTCCGATTATGATGCTCGCGCGTCATATCAACTCGCCTGAAAGCGCAAAAACCTATGTGACTGCGCTTGCTCACAAATCAAAGGAGATCCAGAGCCTCGCCATGTCTGCGCTCGGCTACCTCGACGCACGGGCGCGTCCCGCGCTTGAAGAAGGCACAAAAGCAAAGAAAAAGTCTGCCAAGGAGTTTTGTACGCACTTGCTTTCTTTGCTGCCCGACCAGGCGCTCGCTGATCCATTTCTTGAGCTCGATGATCATGCTCGACACGCGATCATAGCGCGCATCTATGAATTGCATATCCTGGACGAAAAAGAGAGTGCTCTCACCTACAAGGACAAGGCCCCCAAACGCTGGAAGACATTCTTTGATGAGGAAGCAGCCACGAACCCACGGCTCTACATTTGCGCGCTCTCATCGGTTTACTTTGCAGACCTGGATGGTGCGAGACTTTTTAGAGTGATGATGAAACATGAAGCCTTTGCTGACATGCAGGTCGAGGGATGGATGAGGTTTATACGCGCTTATGTACAGACCTTCGTCAAGGATGCCTACTCGATCAATATGGAAGAGAAAGAGCTCGATAAGATGCCACAAAGCTACCGTGGTAATAGTGTAGTGGCGGCCATGCCCACAGGTTTTGGCACGATGATGGTGAAACTTCTGCCCTTCTATCTGCGCGTTTGCGGTATCAAGAACTCCGACATCTATATGAATGCGCTGACCTATCCGAGCAAGTCTGTGCGTGAGAGCGCCATCAAATACGCAGGCAGGATCGCTTTTGACGATATCAGCCCCATTCTTGCCGAGCTTGACTCTCGTAAGAAAGGCGCACGCCTGGTTGCTGCCGAGGCCCTCTTCAAGATGCCCCTGGAACTCATCACACCACATGTCAAGGGGTTGAACGAACACCTCGAGTCCGAGCAGGCTGACGAGGTCAAGGGCGCGCTCAAGTCAGTCATCGCACGCATCGAATGACCTGACATGCAAGCACCAATTATCAGACAACGCTCACAATCATTTAAATGATTTATCAAACGGGTCGATGCTCCTTCCTGAGTCAGGCAGGTCAAGGAGCATCGACACATCATGAGCGACGATACACCACAGGAAGATCGGACAGAGGAGGCCACCCCGCGGAAACGTGAATCGTTTCGTGAACGTGGGCAAGTGGCCAAAAGTAAAGAGCTCGCCAGCGCAGCCGTCCTCGGTGCAAGCGCTGGCGCGGTCTTTCTTATGTCCAGCTCCACCTCGGTCTCCACGAGCAGACTCGCGGTCACAAGCTTCGCTCGCCTGGATGATTACGAAAACTTTTTGAACTCTCCGCTTCTGTTTCTTTCAAGCGGACTTGCAGATGTCATCCTCTCACTTGTCCCTGGATTTGCTGTGCTTGCCTCCATCGGTACGCTGGCTCATGTCATTCAAACAGGTCCAATGTGGAGCTGGAAACAGTTTGAGTTCAAGCCTGAAAAGTTCGACCCCATCAGCGGGTTTAAACGCATCTTTCTGAGCAAGGACACGGTCATCAATCTCCTCAAGGAGACCTCCAAGGTGTCCCTCCTTGCCATCGTGATTGGCCTTTCCCTGAAAAACATCGCCTCCCACGCTCCCGAACTTGTTCAAAAAGACCTCTTCTCCTTCTCTGCCTACTTGCTCAAGGCCACGCTGACTCCCCTGATGGCCTGTGCTTCCGTGATGATTGTGCTCGGGATCCTTGACTTCCTCTGGCAACGTCATCGCATGGAACAAAAGATGAAGATGACCAAGGAAGAGCTCAAGCGTGAGATGAAGCAAAGCGAAGGCGATCCGATGCTCGCTGCCCGTCGTAAAGCCAAGCACCGCGAGATGATTCAGATCAACAACATGATCGGTGAAGTCGCCACGGCCAGCGTGGTCATCAACAACCCGACACACATCAGCGTGGCGATTCGCTACCGACCTGAAGATGGCGCACCCGTTGTCATCGCCAAGGGTGAAGACCATATCGCGCTGCGTATTCGTGAAATGGCCAAGAGCAACAAGGTTCCCATGATCACCAACATCCCGCTCGCGCGTGCGATGCACAAGTCATGTGCTGTGAACCAGGTCATTCCCGAGGCGTTCTTCAAGGCGGTTGCTGAAATTCTGGCGCGTCTCTGGGCACAACAACCACACCTGAGACCTAAATAGTTTTCCAAATAAAATCATTATAATTCAGTACGATACATCAACACGTTTAAACCTTTGCTCAGTTGAGCCCAGAGGAATCAGTCATGAATAACGACCTCATCACACGAATCAGGGTTATGGTAGGAGATTATCCGCTCATGTTGGGCGTGATGGGCATCCTGGCGTTGATGATCATGCCGCTCCCCCCGATGTTGTTGGACCTCTTGTTGGCCGTCAACGTGACGGCAGGCGTGATGATCCTGATGACGTCGATTTACGTGCTGAAGCCGCTTGATTTCTCCGTGTTTCCCGCACTGTTGCTGGTGACCACGCTGTTCCGACTTGGTCTGAACGTGGCTTCAACACGCCTGATTTTGTTGGGCGCCGCCGAGGGTAAAGCCGAGGCAGGCAACATCATCGAAACCTTTGGTGAGTTTGTTGTTGGCGGAAACGTGTTCGTGGGCGTGATCGTGTTCCTGATCCTGGTGTTGATCAACTTCATGGTCATCACCAAGGGTTCTGGTCGTATTGCCGAGGTTGCTGCGAGGTTCACGCTTGATGCGTTGCCTGGTAAGCAGATGAGCATCGATGGCGAGCTTGCCAACGGTGCGTTGTCAGAGTCCGAGGCCAAGAAAAAGCGTGAAGAGGTTCAGCGAGAGGCTGACTTTTATGGTGCGATGGATGGTGCTTCAAAGTTCGTGCGTGGTGATGCGATCGCGGGTCTTTTGATCACGGGCATTAACATTATAGGCGGCTTGCTGATTGGTGTCACACAGGGTGGTTTGAGCTTTGGTGAAGCGGGCGCAGCATACGCAGTACTTACTGTGGGTGATGGTCTTGTGAGCCAGATTCCCGCGCTGCTTATCTCCACGGCCGCAGGTATCATCGTGACACGTGCAGCAAGTTCGCAGCGTCTTAGCGAGGAGTTGAACTCTCAGCTTGTCAGCGATGAGCGCGTACTTTACGGCGTGGCCGTGGTCCTTGTGTTGATGGGCTTGATTCCTGGAATGCCCTTTTTGATCTTTGCCAGCATCGGTACAGGTGCATTCTTCCTGGCGCGTAAGGTGTCTGTGGACAAGGCCAATGCCGAGGAAGTTGAAGAGACTGAAGGTGAGGAAGAGGTTCAGGAATCCGAGCAGACTCTGTCCGCACGTGATGCGATTCAGGTCGAGCAGTTGACGCTTGAAATTGGTTATGAACTGATCAAACTCGTGGACGAAAGCCGTGGTGGTCACCTGGTCGCAAAGCTGTTCCAGATGAGGAAGAACTTTGCGCAAGAGCTGGGGATTGTGGTGCCTCCCATTCATATTCGTGACAACCTTGAACTTGCTCCCGGAGGGTATCGTATCCTGTTGAAAGGTAACCCGATTGGTGCAGGTATGTTGCAAGGTTCCTGTCTGTTGGCCATCGAGCCAGGCGATGTGTATGACACTGTGCCAGGCAAGAAAACCACGGACCCCACCTTTGGTTTGCCCGCGCTCTGGATCAGCCCCGATGATCGCTGGAAGGCCGAGAGTGCAGGTTATACCGTGGTTGAGCTTGATGCCGTGCTCGCGACACACGCCACTGAAATTGTGCGTGCAAGCAGCCATGAGCTTGTCTCCTGGTCCGAGCTTCACGAACGACTTGAAGCGCTCAAGGAAGTTGAGCCCCAGCTTGTGGATGCGGTGATTCCTGCGATGTTCAAGCCAGGCGATATTCTTGAGGTGATGCGTCGCTTGTTACGTGAAGGCGTCTCGATTCGCGATATCAGAACCATTCTTGAAGCGATGAGCGAGCGTGCAGGTCAGCAAATCTCCATGGCTCAGATTACAGAGCATGTGCGCTCAAGGTTATCTGCCCAGATCAGCGCCCAGTACACCAGTCATGACGGTCAACTTTATGCCGTGGTGCTCGCTCGCCAACTTGAAGACCGATTGCGCCAGTGCATGGTCAACCAGGGCGGTGAGAGCGTGCTCGCCTGCGACCTGAACACGGCACAACATCTGTTTGGAGAGCTGGAACAGAGCCTGTCACAGTTTGTAGCCCGCGATGCTGAACCTACCATTCTCTCTCCTCCCGATTTGCGTGCGCCACTGTATGCGTTTTTGTCACAGTTCTTCCCCAACGTCAGAGTGATTTCACACAAGGATTTGATCCGCGATGTGCAGCTCTTGAGCCTGGGTGAACTTCAACTTGGCGCATGATCGTTAAATCCTGTCTGAGAATGTGTCGATAAAGAGGTTAGTTTCGACTCGCATAATCTATCCATATGAAAATATTTGATTTTTAATGGTGTCATGGCGAGCAAAAAAAGGAGGAACCAGGAATGTTGAGAGCACTTCATACGGCGGCCACAGGGATGGACGCGCAGCAGCGAAAGATTGACACCACGGCCAACAACATTGCCAACGTGAACACCACGGGCTTCAAGAAGTCGAGGGCAGAGTTTCAGGAGTTGTTGAGCCAACAGATTCGTCCCGCAGGTCAGGGTCAGGGCCCAGCTGGTGTGGATGTGGGTCTTGGTGTCAAGACCGCTGCGACGACACGTTCGTTCAGTCAGGGTGCGCTTGAATCCACAGAGAACCCTCTTGATGTAGCGATTGAAGGTTCGGGCTTTTTCCCCGTTCAAAATGAACAGGGAGAGATGTTGTACACACGTGCAGGTAACTTCAAGGTGAATCAAGACGGCGAGCTTGTGACCGCCGATGGAATGTCTCTGGTGCCAAATATTGTGGTGCCGCAGGACGCGACCTCCATTTCAATTGAACGCAACGGTACGGTGTCAGTGATGCTGCCTGGAGACACTGAACCTGTTGAAGTGGGTCAACTTGAGGTTGCATCCTTCACCAACCCCGCAGGTATGAGGAGCCTTGGTAGAAACCTCTTTGCTGCCACGCAGGCCAGCGGTCAGGCGCAGCTCTCTCGTCCTGGCGAGCAGGGTACAGGCGAGCTTTCACAGGGATTTCTGGAAGGAAGTAACGTGCAGATTGTGACGGAGATGATTGATATGATCGTCTCACAACGTGCCTATGAAATTAACTCCAAGGTCATTCGTACCGCCGATGAAATGCTACGAAGCGTGACAAACCTGAAGTAGTCAGAGTGAGACAGGAGGGCGGGTTTTGACATGTCAAAACCCGCCCTCCTTCTTTGCATACATGTCATGAATGAGAAGAAAGCAGGAGCCTCACGTGAGCACATATATTAAGCCCTATAATTCTGAAAATATTGAATTTTTAAGGAGCATGGAAAGATCGAGAAAAGCGTGGTTTTTGCGTGTGCTTCTGACATGTATGCTCTGGTGTGCGATGGGGTTGTTGTGGATGCCACATGCCGAGGCGCGTGGGAAAACTCCGAGCAAGGCACAGCAAGCAGAGCTGTTGCAGGAGATTCAGGTACAACTTGAAGAGGTGATTCCCTATGAAGGTGCCCGTACAGGAGAGCTCTCAAAGATGACGTTTCGGGGCTCCATGCCCGACCTCTGGAAGGTCGAGCTGATCGTGCCTTCGACATGGCGTACGACTCGTGTACAGGCCAAGGTCTTTGATATTGAACACCCCGAGCGTCCGGCAGGTTTTTTACAAGTTAACATTGAAATTCATGTACCAATTTACAAATTAAATACACAAATCAAATCGGGAGACAGGCTTGAAAAGAGTATGTTGGAGCAGGAGTATGTGTCTGTTTACAAGGTGCCTCACGATGCGATTACATCGCCAGCGCAGATGTCCTTGAAGGTAGCCCGAAGAGATTTGCCCTCGGGCAAGGTATTGCAGGAGAGCATGTTGGATGACCCTGTGGTGTTCAGGCGAGGAGATGTGGTCAAGATTAGAATCAAGCGCGGGAATGTGGAGCTTGTGGATACGGGGATGGCGATGGAGACAGGTAAGCTTGGTCATGGTGCTCGGGTGAAGTCCACCTCGACAGGATCGGTACTTCAGGGCGTGGTCAGTGAGGATGGCATTACGTATTAGAGCGTAATAAAGAAGGATCAGTTCGGAAAAGCTTGTGTAAAGGTTGAATTTCAGTGTCGTAAAAACAGAATGTAACATGGGCTACACCTCTTGGTTTTCACTCCTTGAACTTCAATCCTTTCTCCTTCGCTTTTCTTCGACCTGCTCCTTCTCCATCACGCTCTAGAGCGTGAACGCCGCCAAGAAAGCAAAGGAAGGGGCGATGATTTGCGCAGCAAATCATCGCCCCTTCCTTTGCTTTCTTGGCTCGTTAACAATAACATAAGTTATTGTTATATTGAGTGTTTGTTCATCAAGATAGCTTCGGCAATGCTGAGTGTATCGGGTGAAGAGATATCACCTGGCACGGCGCGTCCAGTGGAGTAAAGGACCATGGGGAGGCCAATATCACGAGCCACGGAGTAGAGCGCGCCAAAGCGTCGTGCGACATCAAGCATGGTCCAGATGATGGCGTCAGGCTTGATGACTTTGCACGCCGAGAGGTATTCAAGCAGGCCGCGAGTGCTCCAGGTTGCAGGCAAGACGATGAAGCTTGCGAGGTTGAGGTCTGACTCGGAGAGGTTGACGAGCGTTTGTGTGTCGAGCAAGTCTTCAGAGAGGTCCTCATCAAAGGGGATGAAGCTTGTCGCATCCACGAGGACAATTTCAATTTCGGGGTGCTGGTCCTTGAGGATTTTCACGGCACGCTCAAGGAGTGGAAGCCCATCAGCGCTGGCAAAAGGGATACCAATAAGCTCGGCATATGTTTCAAGCTGGTCGTGGCTGCCGATACGAAATGCGTCGGCGCTCAGGAGCGCGACCTGTCGCCCTGCCTTGATGGCGGCGTGTGCGGCAATTTTTGCGACCATGCTGGTTTTGCCACAGCCCGCAGGACCAATAAAGAGCTGAACCTGAAGGTCCCGAGAGGGAGCGCCTGTGTGTGTCACTTCAGCCATCCAGGGCTCCTGATCCGTCACCATGGTGGCTGTCAGGATATCGCGTGCGCTCTCGAAGAGCTCGCCGCCAATTTGGTTGCTACCAAGGAGTTTGGCGCAGAACATATCTGCATGAATGGGAAGGACATCCTGAGCGAGCAGAGCAGCATGTATTTCAACAATAGTTTCAAATACTTGACGCTCACCAGACTGATCGCGAAGCTGGGTCAACGCGAGCCTGAGCGCGCGGAGTTCATCGGCGTGGAGGCTTTCGAAAAAGGCAGGGCTGAACTGAATTAATGGGGGTGATGCAGGGGTAGTGTTTTCAGCTTCATCATCCTGAGCGACGCTTGCCTCGTCGTGAAGCATGGCCTGTTGCGTGTTATGGACCTCCATGCGGAGGTGTCGCATTTCGGATTGAACGCGTTGAATTTGCTCGGTAAGTCCGAGGATTGTTTTTTGAAGTTGTGTGAGTGAGTGTGCCGTGCCGTGAGACAGCTCGGACTCCTGTTGTTCAGTATCGTTGGAGGTCTCCTGAGAGGATGTCTCCTCCTTGACCTCGGCGATGATTTCCAGGAGCTGTTTGCCACTGTCGCTTGTGAGGCGTCGTGTCTTGACGATGATGGCGGAAGGGCCAAGCTGTTCCTTGATTTGCTCAAGGCCCTGCTGAATGTTTTCAACCTGGAAGGTGTGTTTTGCCATGATGTGGTCGCGTGCAAGTGTATAATTTATCGAAAACTTCAAAAATAAGTGCTTCGGGAAGCTACAACACTATGCACGATATCTCGAGATCGGCAAGGAGACAAATTTTTTATCCTTAAAGTTAATCATAAGTATTTGTTATTTATTATAAATTCACAATTTATAGGCGTAAAAAAAGGGAGGTCAAGCGCGCTCATCGAGCGCGCTTGACCTCCCTTTTTTTACGTGTGGAGCGTCTACAGGTTCATGATGGAACGTGTGAGTTGTTTTTGCTCCGAAGCAATTTTGATGCTGAGCTCATAGATGGTGGAGGATTGCTCCATGGAGCTGACCGCCTCTACGAAATCAGCCTCGGTGATGGCAGTATTTTGAGTGTGGTTGAGGAAGTTCATGCCTTCACCAAATTCAATGGCTTCAATGGTACGGCTGGTGTCATGACCCACGCGCTGGTAGGACGCTTCAATACGGTCAAGTGAATCGCGCAGCTCATCTTGTGATGCGAGGATGGCGCTATCGTCGGCGGTTTCAAGTGCGGTGACGAAGTTTGCAAGGGCGTCGAAGGCGGTTTGACCCTGTGGTCCAAAGACTTCCTCGGCAGTCTGCAATGTAATTTGCAGGCCCGCTTCACCGATGGTGACGCTGCGATGTTCGATGTTCTGGGTCTTGTAGGCCCCTGTGACCTCGTTCACAATATCACCTTGTGACTGCGTGCCACCAAACAAGGCGCGGTCCATGTGCTTGGTATTGGCGAGGTTAATCATGGACTGGCGCATGGTCTTGACCTCCTCCGAGGCCACGATCATTTCATCAGCGTTGTACGACGAGTCACCAAACTGCACGGTCAGTTCGACCGCACGTGATAACAGGTTGTGTGCGATGTTCATGACGCTGTCCATGCGGTTTAACTCCATCTCCACATGGTTGGCGTTGTCCATAAACGCTTCCTGACGAGCGGTCTGTCGTGTGAGGCGCTGGCTTGCAAGGTATGCGGCGGGGTCATCGCTTGAAGAGGTGACGCGCTTACCTGTGAGTGCTCTCTCACTGGCTTCGTCGGCCTTGGATGCTGTCTGTGTCATTTGGCGTTGGGTCTTTAGCCAACGCATTCTTTCGGTCACTCGCATATGAATTCTCCTGCGCTGTGAATGTCCTATCTGTGTGCTGAACTACGACATACAATCATTTATCCATGAACATCGCGTCATTAAACCATTCGATTTTTAGTGGTAATTAAATACTTACAAACATTGAAATTTTTTAATTTTCAATAGATTCAAAATTAAAAATCAAAATCACTTCAAGGCCAAAATGGTTTGCATCATTTCATCAGCGGTTTGTACAATTTTCACGCTTGCTTCATAAGCGCGCTGAGCTTCAGCCAGAGAGAGCATCTCTTCTTCAAGAGAGACACCGCTGACGGAAGCTTGAATCGATTCTGCCTGATTGAGCGCTGAAGCAGCGGCGTCAGCATGTTGTGCTGAGAACGCGATGCTCTTGCCCACGGCCAACGCATCCTGAGTCAGGAGCCCATTAGGGGTCTGACCATTGAGGATTTGTTGCTCTTCAAGTTCGGCCATCTGGAAGGCCACCTGACTGCCACCAGGCAAGCTTGCGGTGTCATCAGAAAGCGCCAACATTTTTGGATTATCCACCAGTGTGTCATTGATCGCGATGGTGCTTGCAGCACCCTGTGCGGAGACAATAAACAGCTCCTGACCTGTGGAACCATCGAGTCCAACGCCCTGTGTATGCAAGGTGTTGACCTCGTTGGCAAAGGCCGAGGCAAATTCATTGAGTCGGTTAATGGAGCCCTGATAAATATCGTGGTCAGCCTGAAGCAAGCCGCCAAGCTTTCCGCCCACATCATCAAGTGGTTTGTTGTTGCCTACCTTGTAACTAAATCCCTGCGCGGTGCTCTCGAAGCTGACCTCGCGAGCGCGACCACCTTCAAATAGAGCAGTCCCCGAGGAGGTGACAAGGCTGACTCGACCCGAGGCATCAGGGACCACGCGAGTTCCTGTCATGTCCGAGATCGAGTTAACGAGCTGGTCACGGGCATCGATCAGCTCGGGTGCGTTGGGGTTGATCATCATCTCATTTTCAATCATCTCCAGTTCTTGAAGGTTTTGATTGAGTTGATTGACGCTCTCCTCGGCATAGTCGGTGTTGATTTCACGCTGGAACTGGAGGCTGTCATGTCGGCCTCGAATGGTGTTGGCCAGCGATTTGGCGCGAATCAAAAAGTCCTGGCGGGTGTCGAGGCTTTGGCCATCAACCTCAAGGCTTCGTGCACCTGCAAAGAACTCACTGAGACGATCATTGAGCGCATCTTCTGTGGTCAGCGATTCGACCACAAGCCCTGCTTCCTGGATTGTGCTGTGGTACGCCACTTCGCCGCGCTTCTCGGGCACGACACGATCCACCAGGGGAGCGCTCACGGATTCTGTGTAACCTGCACGCACGCCCTGAAGAGGTACGCCTGTGTAGGAGCCAAGTGTCTGGAGTTGAACGCGTTCTCTCCTGTATCCAGGAGTGCTGGCGTTGCTCACGTTATGTTGGTGTGTTGCCATGCGCTGTTGATGTGCCATCAACGCGCCTTTCCCGAGGTTCATCATGTTTTTGATGCCAGCCATAACCTTCTAACCATTTGATAGTATTGTTGAATATGTCATAAATGAAAGACCCTGCACCGGAAGCAAATCACGCGGCCACGCGATTCTTCAGGAGGTTTGATTCACGCCTGTCGTTTCAAGAAAGAGCTTGTGCTGTGGAGTGCCTTGCCTCGTCGTGTGTAAGCAGTCGAGGGACCGTTCCCCTGTCGTGGATCGGTGAGGTTAGTCAGGCAGCTATCAATCCATTCGAGCCCCTGTCGTGCCAGTCGCTCGCTGGTTTTTTGTGCATGGTCAAGCGATTCAAGCGAGACCTGAATCTCTTGCCATGTGGATGTGAGCTGCTGATAGGCCTCGGCAAACTCATCGCGTTGCTCAAGGTCCATGGCCACATCTTCCACCAGCGTGGAGAGTCGTGCATGGTCAGTGAGCGCGACCTTGAGCCATGTCGCGGCTTCCTGACGAGAGGTTTCGCGTGCGTCTGAAGCCTGTTGGATGAACCTCGATTTCTGGCGCAATGTGTGTTGCAAATCATCCACGCGCGCGTTGGCAAGAAGCTCGGCCTCCTGGAGTGTAATCTGTGTTAACGCAGCAAGGCTGTTGTACAAGGCATCGAGCTGAAACAGCAAGTTGTCAGGTGTGTGATCAGACATGGTGACAGGCTCCTACAAGGCAATCATTCTGTTGCAAATAGAGGTGGTTACATGCGCGTTAGCCCGTAAAAATACACGACGGGCAGCACGTCATGATTTATAAAACGTCACCATGAAGTAAGAAATTAAGGGCCTGAGTGTGGAAAAGGCGCGAGGATCAGTCGTTGTACAGGGAGGGGAAGAGGGAGGGGAACACACCTGCGAGGTCATCCTGATTGATTTGTTCGCGTCGAGAGCGAGCCATGCGTTGTTCGATCATGAGTTGTTCACCCATTTTTTCGGCGCTTTTTTGTTTTCTCCTGCTTTGTTGCTGGGCCTGTTTGGCCTGCTCAAGCTGTTGATTTTGATTCTGTAGCTGTTGAGACAGCTGCTGGTGATTGCGTTCGCTGTGTAAATGTTGGTGGTAGCTGAGCGCAGCGAGCGCGGCATGAGCGCCGTGCTGGAGGGTCTGGTTAATTTCTTCCGTGTTTTTCTGGGCCTGATCCTTGTTGCGTTCGATGTTCTCGTGCGTCAACGCGATGGCAGCCTGAGCGCTATGCAATGCCTGACTGGTCTGCGCGTGCCTGACGGCAGCTAGCCTGGCGTAGAGTTTTTGAGTCTTGGCGTTCATATCTCGACAACCTCCCGAGAGAATAGCATTCCAGAAGCAGATATCGACACGTCGCATGGATGACTTGACCTGATGTTGTCGCGATATGTCCTGTTTTGAAACCATTCCTAAAGAAAATGCCCGTATGGAACGATGAGCCACACTGACGACCTCGTCAAATTGACACATTGATGTGAGCGTTTGGGTTCATACAAAAGGTTAAATCATCGCTTCACTGGCCGTGTAAAGCTTTGTAAAATCTTTTATTTTTTTGAATTTATAAGGCTTTCAAAAACCCAGAGCTGACATCAAACAACCGTGGGCGAATAAGATGGATATCGCAACAATACTGGGACTTGTTCTCACCTTTGGTTTGATTCTTGGCTCGATTCTGATGGGCGGCAGCATCACAGCGTTTATCGATGTGCCGAGTGTTTTGATCGTGCTTGGAGGTACGACAACCGTATCAATGATTTATTACCCGTTGCCGCAGGTGATTGGTGCGATCAAGGTTGTGGGCAACGCATTCAAGATCAAGGTCCCACCTGCAAGCGAGCAGCTTGAACTTCTGATTACCTGTGCGGACAAGGCACGTAAGGAAGGTATCCTGGCGTTGGAAGGCCAGATCGCTTCCATTGAATACCCCTTCACACAACGCGCGCTGCGCATGCTCGTCGATGGTATCGAGGCTGATGCCCTGGAGAGCATGTTGTACGACGAGATGTATGCCATGGATGACCGTCACAAGACAGGCGCCAAGATCTTCTCCTCGCTCGCATCGGCTGCTCCCGCCATGGGGATGGTGGGTACGCTGATTGGTCTCGTGCAGATGCTCCAGAACATGGGTGACCCATCCTCCATCGGTCCCGCCATGGCCGTCGCCCTCTTGACGACGTTCTACGGCGCTGTGCTCGCCAACGTGATTTTGAGTCCCCTGTCTGGAAAGCTCAACTACCGTAACAACCGCGAGCTTGTGGTCAGAACTGTGATTATCAAGGGTGTCCTTGGTATCGCCAACGGCGAGAACCCACGCATCCTCGGTATGAGACTGGCGGGTGAGTTGACCCCTGCTGACCGTCCTGAAGAATAATCCTGACATCCAACCATGAGCCATCTTGTCCTCCTTGAGGTTCGCCAAGGTGGCTCGTGGTAAGTTATAAAAAGTGATTCATAATCAACTATTTATAATGATGATTGTGACACGATAATCAAATCCCATTGAGATTCGAGGATCTCCACCATCAGCCGAGGAGACCATGGCAAAGCGTAAAAAAGAAGAGGAAGAACATGACGAATTTATCGTCCTGTTTACTGCGCTCTCAATGATTCTGCTGGCGTTCTTCATCCTGCTCAACACCATGGCCGTGCTTGACCCGATGCGCTCACAGAAGGCGATGGATTCACTTGTGGGTACATTTGGTATCATGCAAGGAAACCAGGAAGGTGAGCCGATGGAGCTTAGCTCCAAGCAAACACACGCCAACATGGTGATGGCCCTGATCGCCGAGTTTAATGGTGATGAACAACACCCTGGTATGAACGTCAAGGTCAAGAAGCCTGGTGTGGTTTCGATTACCATGCATAACGACGTGCTCTTTGCTCCTGGCGGTTGGCACATCGATCCCTCACGCTTTGCCACGCTTGATCATATCGTGACCCTCATGAGCCAGGATAACTACGTGTTGCGTGTGGTCGGCCATACGGACGCCACACGAAGCGCTTCCATCTCCAACATGAGACTCTCCGCTGCGCGTGCAGCTGCTGTGAGACGTTATATGGAACATGCGCTCGGTGAACCTCCAGGCTCCGTGCACTCGCTTGGTGTTGGCTCAAGCCAACCTCATGAAGATTACGCCAACCCCAATGATCCTCGTCATCGCCGAGTGGAGATCTTTATTGAGATTCCACCGCCCAAAAAAGGTAAGCAATGACAGGTCATGTGTGTCGGTTTTAAGACTATATTTCAACAGCTTGATGATACATGTGAAGATGAATAATGCGTCATTATTGGTGAATCAATCGAATCATTGAGCAAAGGTCAGAGGTCATGCCTGAAAAGAGAGAATCAAACGAGGAAAGTCTCGATCCAAATGCCTGGATGAACACCTTCTGCGACCTGTTGTTGCTGATGCTCACATTCTTTGTGCTCCTGCTCACCATGTCCAGCCTCGACTCTCAGAAGCTCGCCGAGGTCGCCCGTCCAGGCACACTGATCAAGGACAGCGAAGGTTCGCCCACCAAAGAACTCATCGTGATGAGTAAAAACCACCAGAAGTCTCCCAACCTCAAGCCACCTGACTATGAATATTACGTGGCCAGGATTCCTGAAAATATCGATGAACTTGAAAACGCTCAGGAAGAGCTCATGACCGCACTTGGCCTCAAGGATGGCGGGTGGCTTGAACGCAAACCCAACACGCTTGGTGTTCATCTGGATGCCAGTAAAATCTTTGAGCCCAACACACTCATCCTGACCGAAGAAGCCAAGCGCTACATTATTGAAACGTCCCAGGTATTTGCCAAAAACCCAACCGCCAACCTGCGCATCGAGGTCTGGCAAGATAACGGAAGCTCCTTGCTTGAACAGGAATCAGCGCTTGAACTTGCGCTCCTTCGCGCCGAGGTCCTTACGCGTGCGCTCGTGAGCCAGAAAGTCAGCGAGAATGACATTCAGATTGGTGCCTACGAAGGGAGCGCAGGCGTGCGTGAAGAACGCTTTCTTCGTCAGAAAGAACTGGTCTCTTTTGTGATGACGTTTGAAGAAAATGTGTTGAAAGAACAATAGTTTAATAAAAAAAGAAGACAAAAAAGGGCAGCCCGAATTTAAATTCGGGCTGCCCTTTTTTGTCTTCTTTTTTCTGACCGTTTATTCAGCGGCAGGTACGGCGGCGGCTTGTACAGGTTCAGATTTTTCTGACTTGTTTTTCTTGTTCTTTTTGGCGGTCCTGATGACTGCACGGCCACTCTTCACATCCTCTTCAAACTTCTTCATGCTGGTCTTTCCAACCATCACATCCACAAGCTTCTTGAAGCGAATCAACGCGCTCTCTTGCACGTAAGGTACGCCGTGCTTCTCGCAGATTTCTTTCACGCGAGGTTGCGCCTTCTGGTATGCCTTCATCGAGAGGTCAGGCCACAGATGGTGCTCGATCTGGTAGTTCAAGAACCCGTGCATGAAGTCGTTGAAGTCGCTACCAGTCTTGTAGTTGGTCGATCCGATGATCTGACGCAAATAAAACTCGGAGCGGTTTTCAATAGGTTCTTCAAAGCGATACAGATCCTCGCCTGCGTGGTTAGGCACGATGATGAAGAATGAATGGAAGTTTGCCATCATCTCGGCCAACACCATGTTGCTCAATGAACTTGCCCAGGCTACAGGACCAAACAACAGGAAGGGCAATGGCATCACGCCAAAACGCCACGCAAAGTAAGGGAGCCAGCTCTTGCTCCAGAGCCTCTTGCCAGGATCACTAAACGGTGCCCAGATGCGCCAGTTGAACAAATCAAGGCGCTCTCCCTTCTCCTTCTTCTTGATCTTGTGGAAGTGTAACTCACCATTGGTGTTGGGTGCGTAATACAGATACTTCCATGTGACCGTAAAGAACCCCACCAGAGCGTAGCGCAGTGGCATCGGGATCTTGGAGTCACGCAGGAAGCCAAGGTTCAGCTCGGGCTGATCAGGGTCGTGTGCTTCACCAAGCTTGTAGTGGTGCTGGAAGTTGTGTTCGTGAACCCATGCTTCAGGCTCAATCCAGTCAAGCCAGTCGAGCAGACGACGCTTGCCCTGAGCAAATTTCTTGGATGTGTAGTGCTCTGGTGTGCCCTCGACCTTGTCGTAACCACGGTGCAACACATGGTGTGCCACCATCGCCCATCGCGTGAAGTTGGATGTGCTCATCAAAAAGGGGCTGATGGGGTTAGGAGCAATGCCCGAGGTCAACCACCCTACAAATCCTGCTGTACGACCCCAGCGCACCATCTTCTTGAGGTGCTTGAGATCCTCCTCTCCCATCTCTGCGCGAAGCTCGTCGCGTAACGCGTTGAGATCGCGTGTGAGCGCGTCAAGATCGATGTCAAGCTCGGGCATCTGAGCCTGCTCCACATCGTCTGTGTGGTGAGGTGGGAGGTTAGTGTCGTGAGTGGCATCAGCAGCTTGAGGTGTTGCAGACAAGGGACTCTCCTGAAAAACATGAGTGAATATGTGGCAAAAGCCCGACAGATCTTGCTTATCCCTTTCTCTACGATCTGACAAGAGCTTCAAGGTTGTGTGCACACCTGTGTCGACACAATTCACGCAAGACGTCTACTTCTTTGTGGGAAGTTTGCTCTCCAACGGACTTACGATAAATCCTTCATTCAGCATGATTTTTGCCCCTATTACACCGAATAATCCTCGTAAAAGCTGTTGATCAGGCGTGCTCTTTTCTGTCTCAAGATAACGCGTGGTAGATTGTCGCACCTTCTCCAGATCAAACACATCCTTGAACGCTCCCGAGGAGTCCTCATCACACAGATAGTCTACAAGCTCCTGTCTTGAGGCCTGCCACATCAAGAACTGTCTTGATTGGTGTGGCCACATCGACATCGAAGGATAACCAGGTGTGGGAGGTGTCTTGCTCCACACCATCAGCTCTCGCCGCCATGAGGCTCCTGCAAACCTGTGCGTCCATAACCACTGCGGTCCAGCCTTCATCAACTCAAAGTGTGTTAATTCAGCGCGTCGCGCCCACAAGCTCTGCCTGTCATAACCTGCCAGCAGACGCGCGCTGACAAGAGGCGTACAGGTGACGCCACCAAGACTGTCCGCGCGCAACGCATCGGTGGCCCATTGCCACATACGTGCGTCTCTGTGCCAGTGGTCTCGCATCTCGTGAATGCACACGCCCTGAGCCCGTTTCTGCTCGATCCAGCCAAGTGTATGCGCGCGCAACATGGCGATGCTCTCTGATGTGAGCGTGGAGAACTTGTCGAGTTGTTTGTCCTTCTCAAGCAACAGACGAACCCCTTCCCACCCAAGCAGCAAGTGGGTGCTTGCATGACTTCTGTACAGTTCGCCGAAGTGTCCTCCCAACGAAAAGTACTGCTCCTTGCTTCCCATCGCCTTGACATCCCACGGGTGTAACCTCGATTCGGTGCGAAAAAGATGGATGCGCATCTGCTCCAAAAGAGGCATGCTTAAAAAGTCATCAAGTCCTTCAACTACAAGAGGAATATTGCATTTTTCTGTCAGCTCGCGAGCGACTACAACATCTGGATGATCCTCGGGCGCGCGGATATATGCGTGATCAAGCCTGGTGTGTGTCTGACTTGCAAGCAATGCAGAGAGAATGGCTCGCGAGTCCTTTCCTCCCGTCAATGGCAGCCGTGTTTTCACATCGGGTAATCTGGTCCAGATCGTGCTGCGTCGTACATGATCCTGTCGCGCCTCATCCCAGGTTGAATACCTCTCTGGAGGTATGAGCTTGCGTGTTGTGAGCTTGCCATGACGTACCACAAGCATGGTGTCTGTGCTCAGATTTTGTACACCTTCCCAGGGTGATGGATCAAACGTGAGCGGCGCCATGGAGGTGCTTGCCCACCACGCAAAAAAATCCTTTTTTATAACAGGTTGACCTCCTTTTTGAAGCGCTGTGGCGACCAGCATGGCACGGTTTGATATCGCCACGAGGTTGCCTCGCACACCATAATAGAGGTGCTGTGCATTGGAGATGCTACGTGCTGCAAACACTGTCTTTGCATTGTGCACATGTAGTGTAGAAAACGCGCCCTCGGTTTGCTGTAATGTAGGCGCAAAACCTCTGGATGAGATGCTGTGATGGAGTGCGTGTGCGATGCTGCGGTCAAGCGTGGCGTCCTCAACAAGAAAACCGTCAAATAACGTGCATGTCTGGGGATTATGCGTGTCCTGATGCCAGTAGCTCCCACGTGCGGCCTCCTTGAAGCAGCTCCAGCCCCAGACATGGAGGTTGTCTTTGGTGTGTGAGCAGGAGGTCTGTTCCGAGGGGACAAAGGGGAGCAATGAGGTCGCTGAAGCATGAATTTTATCAAGTTCATCCTGACTCAGATTGCCATAAACACATAAAAAACCAGCAGGCACGTGAATCCTCTTGAGGTTGAATTTTGATTTGCCTTCACAGGCCATCTTGTGACATGAGGCCCAGAGACATCTTCTGTTCTCTTGTTTTTGAACAAACTGCACAGGGTCAATGCATCATGCAACCAGAAGTTTCAACCTATTTAAACTCACTCACAGGGCATCCTCAGGGCGACACGGCGAGCTGGAAGGCACGCTACGAACCCTTGATTGATCATATTGATGATCGATTTGCGCAACAGTTTGAGGATGAACAGTTTATTGCACCCAAAATCAGCGTGGTCGTTGTAGCCTGGAGAGCGACTGATGGCGTCGAAAAAGCGCTCTGGCACATTGGTCAGCAGCGAGGTATTGAACGTCATGAGATGGAGGTTATCCTTGTGGATAACAGTGATGTTCCTGATGGGTTAGCATCCTTACAGACCTCTATTGATCACTATGTTGATGTGCATATCAAGATGAAGGGAAACATGGGGTTGTCCCCTGCTCGCAACACGGGGATGGCATACGCTCGTGGTGAACTTGTGTGCTTCCTTGATGATGATGGGTTGATTGAGTTTGATTATATAAGCGTGGGACTTGGATATTTTGATGATCCCAATGTATGCGCAATAAGATCTCGAATTACATATGTAAATCATCCATACTTCACCACACTTGCAGGCCATTATGACCGTGGTCCAATGCCACTTGAAGATTGTCTTGTAACCGAGGGCAGCATGATGATCCGTCGTGCGGACTACATGGCAGTAGGTGGCTTTGCAGATCAACTTTACGGCCATGAGGGTATTGAACTGACCTTCCAACTCAAACAACACTCGCCATCAAGCAAGGTGCTCTATGTACCTGACATGGTGATGCATCACGATTACATTCATACGTGGCAGAAATTCATTGAAAAGAACACACGTTACATCAAGCTGGATGCCGCCACAGACAAGCGCACACCTGAGCTTCAAACGTTCATGGACGAGTTCTTTGCACGTCGATTTCCACGCTCTCCACTGCCCCCAGACCAGTATATTGCGCGTCATCTGTTGAGGTTGTTGAAGTATGTGTTGCAGTGGAGCGTGCGCGATCAGGATTGAGAATATTTCGAGGCCAAAGCAAGCGATGCTCGCCAGCGAGCATCGCTTGCTTTGACTCTGAAAATACGATGTTATTTCAAGGTTTTAATTCATGACTCATAACAGGTTAGAGGTATTGCCCAGGATCTCTGTGGTGGTGCCAGCATACAAACAGGAACACTTTCTGAAGCGTTGCCTCGATAGCATTCAGGCACAGAGTTACGAGGGTGAGGTTGAGGTCATCGTGGTTGATGATGGTTCACCTGATGAGAGCGCCAAGGTCGCGCGAAAGCACCCCATCAATGCGCTCGTAATTCAGAAAGAAAATGGCGGTGTCAGTAGCGCACGAAACGAAGGAATTCGCCACGCTACAGGTGATTATATCGCCTTTCTTGATGCGGATGATTACTGGCACAAGGATAAGCTGCGCGACCACATGAACACGATCCTTGAAGAGGCTCCTGTGAGCCTTTCATTTACGCGTTATCATCGCGTCAATGGAGAGGGCGAGCTGTTCCAGGAACACGGTGTTCACCCTGCGCCAAAATTGACGCTCACCACGGCTTCTCTGATCCGTCAGAACTTTGTGGGGACATCGACAGTCATTGCACATCGTCAGTGCTTTGAGCAGTGCGGAGATTTTCCTGCAAACAAGGATCTCCTGAAGGCGGGTCAGGATTATGCGTTGTGGCTAAAGTTTTCCCTTTATTTTCCATTGGTTTATCATGATGAGGTCAAGACCTATTACACTGTTCACAAGAGTAACCGCGTGGGAATCAATCCTCTGAAACATCACGCAGGTGGAATTTATGCGCTCAGAGCGTTGTGGAAGTGGGATGAGAAAAAGGCGAGCGCAGCAGTTTCAAATGTACCCCTGAAGGCGATTATTTTGTGGCGTTCAGTGAAGCTTTGTAAGGATCTGGTCAAGCGCAGAAAACAGGTCCCGATGCAGGTATGGAAGGACCTTATTCCGACGCTTGCGGAGTTTCTTATCGATTAAGCTCTGCTTCAGTCGCCTTCTCTGGTGTCAATTTGTCATTGATGCCAAAATCATGTCAAAACGCGCCAGACAAAAAAGAAGCGGCCATCCAGGGCGAGCAGTTGCGCAGCAACTACTCGCCCTGGATGGCCGCTTCTTTTTTGAGAACTTAGAGGTGGTTTCAAACCCCTCCCATCGGGTGATTGTGAGGGACATGTAATCTCGGCGTCGAAGTGCCGCTCGCGGTGACGCTGTCACAGCTTCGGGCCCTTCTCCTTGAGCTTACAAGCCCCTCACTGCTCCTCCTCGGTCCTGGTTTTGAAACCACCTCTTACTAAAACAACATTCACAACATGTTGTTTTTAATAATGAATCACTTCAAAAAATTCTGGATTGCCTCGGATTGTTCGGCGTTTGCTTCGACCATACTCCAGCCCTGACCTTGCCTTTTGGGGTTGGGCGCATCAAGCAGCTTGGCGACTGCTTTGGGTGGTGTTTGGACACGTTCCTGGAAGGTCTTTGGCAGAATGACCGAGGGCAAATCCACGGTCACGTCGATGTCCTGGCCCACCATGCCAGAGCAGGGTTCGCCGCATGTGGAGTCAAACACGTAGAGTGCGTTGGGGGTGCTGCCATCCAGAGTAAAGATGACATCCGTGAGCTTGAGCTTGCCATCAAACCCTTCGTACATCGCCTCGGCCTGACCAATGGCCGAGATTGCGACATCACCGCTGGGGTTTTCAAGCTCGTCCTTCTTGAGCAACTCCACGGGTTCTCCTGTCGCAGCATCCAGCGTGACATACTCCGTGAACGTGTTGTTGCCAGCCGCATAACAGGGCATCTGCTCAAGCTTGTAGGTCACAAAGAGGTAGGGACCAAGCTGTCCGTGATACTCCATGGATGGACGATGGAACGCGATTGCTTCTTCAGGTGAAGGTGCGCTCATGGGGGAGTGTGATTTTTTGGTGTGATCAGGTAACTCCACCACGACCTGTGGGTGTTCAAAATCAGTCAGTAATGAAGGATCTTTCTTGCACGCAGCCACAGGATCAGACTCATTGCAGGCACCACATCCCTTGACCTTGTTTTCATCCAGCGTAAACGCAGTGAGCCCCTTGTCGTGGTGCACAAGGATGGTGTCCTTGACCGTGCCAAGCTCGGTCAACGCATCATCCTTCAGCTCATAAATTGTTGTATTTACGGTGCGCTCGGGCTTGTTATATTCGCCTTCAGACAGCCATCTGAACACATAAGTCTTTTTAATATCTTCGTTTTTTTTGGTGTCGCTGCTCTCTGCGCTGATCTGTGTGGAGGCATCTTCCTTGATATCTTCTGCTGGTTCAGAGGGCTGTTGTTTGTCACACGCCATGAATGCAAACCCAAGAATCAAAACAGAAAATGTACGGTAACTTAACATGATGAAACCCATAATAAGATGTGTAAAGGTCGACGCTCGATGTACGTCTGGAGGCTAAACGATGTGGTATCATGCTTGAGTTTTACACGTTGAACAATGAGGAAAGCGAAGGGGCGGCCTGTT
>Ga0207913_1000063_pt1 | contig 24237 bp, 21 predicted proteins | sample DeeseametaMP2913_FD_184168 | JGI IMG/M metagenome (GOLD analysis project Ga0207913, IMG submission 184168) | Marine microbial communities from the Deep Atlantic Ocean - MP2913 (SPAdes) | ecosystem: Environmental > Aquatic > Marine > Oceanic | place: West of Santa Cruz de la Palma, Atlantic Ocean...
AAAATTTTGTGCGGTGTTTGGGGCAGGATTCTCAATCAGTTCATATTCCTTTTGAAACTGACTGTCGCTGTAAACCAAGGCTGAAGCAATCAGGCGGCTCTGGCCATCCAGTTGTTGATTATGGTTAAATTGGAATTTAAAGCGTTGAGGATGCAATTCGGATGGCTCTATCTCGTGAGCACTCAAACTTCCGGATTCATTTTCTGGATCACGTGCATCCCGTTCAAAAAATCGCTGGTATTTGATTTCACCTCTCACTCCCTCAGTCCATGCGTATTGATAATCAAAACGCAATCCTGGTCCACGTCGCTCCACCCAGTCATAAGTTATAGTTAAATCCTGTTCAGGATCAATTGCCCAAAAGTATGGAATTCCAAAGCGATATCCTAAATCCCATTTTTTTACACTACTCCGCACAATCAGATATTCTGGAGGAAGAAATCCGGATTGTCGACGTTTAACAGTGGGCCAGACAAGGTATGGGAAGTAAAAAACTGGGACACCTCCAAATTTTAAAATTGAGCTGCGGGACGATGAAAAATTTTGTGTATAATAGTTAACTTCGCTTCCAGTTATTTGCCAAGCTGGAGATTTTGGATTACAGGTTGTGAAAGTACAGGTTTGTGCCACATATTGATTTGGCCCCACTCTCCGCACTTCTTTTGCAGTCATGTATGCTTTGTTTGAAGCATCATAAACGATAGTGTCACGAAAAATTCCAGTACCGTCTTTGACGTTTATCTCCAATTCATCCATCACCGCAACAATTTCTCCTTCTGTAACCCGGACATAACCTTTTGCAGTCAATCTGTTTGTTTCCGGGTGGTAATGGATTTCTGTGCTTTCCACAGTAATTCCCTCCCACTCAACTTTTGCGTTACGATAAAGAAACGTTCCAGTATCCGGATTGTGAAAGTAAGATTGTGTCTGAATAGAAAGTTGAGGTATATCAAGGTAGTCTTGAGAAAATACTTGAACAGGAAGGGAAACAAAAAACAACATTAACCATGGAATAAGACATTTTGCGGACTTCATAATGCGGAAAAATGTCCTATTTGGGACAGATATAGATTTTGATTGCCGGTGCATTGATGAGAAAAACTCCGATGAAGGCAAAGGACTCATAATTGGCGGGAAATGGAAAAACGTAAAAATGACTGCAACAACTCTTTAGGTCGCTCATTGAAGACGCAAAACTACAAGTTCCAATCTTATGAAAAACGAAGAATTTACTGTACTTTATCTGAAATTAGGTGACACATGCAAACTTATTGCATCTCCAGTACCATGTCTATACTTATTCTAGATAATCCAGGCTGCTTTCCAAATCAAAACAGCTGGATTATGCTGTATTTTCATAGTATTCTAGGCAAGGCAGCTGACAGATTAATTCCAAAACAACTAGCTAAGGTGCAAAATAATGAGGTTTTATAGTTTTTTATTAATGGCAATTATCTTTTTATTCGGAAGTCTGGTTAGCGAGTTCCACGAAGTACGCGCGGAGGAAGGATTATTAAAAACAGAAAGTATCCGTCAGAAACTTTTTGGACGGATGGATGACAGGAAGAAGTCTAAGCCTCTACGTACGGTCAGTGAAAACATCTTAATTGGAGTTTTCAGTAGAGTTACTGATTCAGAAAGCGTTTGGATCCGTATTGAAAGACGTTCAGAATATCGCAAATGGACATTCAAACTATCCAAGAAAAATCTGAATTTACCGCGTCAGGAAGTACGTGTTTGGCTTAAATATGTTTCACCAAAACTTTCCATCAGTCACGGCAATGAGTATAACGAGTGGTTCCGTAAAAAAGCTGCTTTTGAGATGCAAAAGATTTTTTACAACAGGCAGGTAAGAATCAATTATGATTACTCAGACAAATTATTTCGGCTGGATGGAATGGTCTGGACTGGCGACACAAACATAAATATTTGGTTAATCCGGAATGGCTGGTCATTCTATCTGCTGGAAAATGAACCGCCTCTGGAGCATAAAGATTTACTTGCTGCAGAAAATGAAGCCAAACAACTTAAAGTCGGGCTTTGGAAAGCAGAGTTGCAGTAGGTTTTCAGGCAAAAGATTTAATTGAACTTTCAACAGTCCGGTAATTTTATTCAAACTGATGTCGCCTCCAGCGATAAGGGCTATCAATGATTATTCCCGGTTCGTTTGCAGTTTTCAGTATTTCCAGGCAATCCAGGAAAATTTGCTTTTGCTGAGGCCGGTTAAATGCTTCACCCATGGCATGACCGAATGGATATTTCAAATGGTATGTACGCGGCGGTTTAACCGACTCGGTAATCTTACGGGCAATCGAAATGCCTACGGTCGCAATTCCTTGTCTCTCGACTTCACGCTGAACCAAACCGACCGTCTGGTTGCAGATACCTCAGGCGGGCACCAACAAAGCTATATCAACTTTCTGCTGCTTGATTTCTTTTGCTGCATCAACAGCGCTTTTTTGGATTAAAGTCGTCAAATAAGGTTCTTCTATGTGTCCCATGAAACTGTAATGAAATTTGTTGGAGGGGCCGACTCTGCCTTCAGCTTGCAGTTCTAGTAAGACCTCAAAGGGCAGGATCAGATTTGGATCCAGATCTGCGTCACGGTGATCATAATATTTGTGAGAAATGGTTAAATCTTCTTTGGTGACACTGTAAGGAATTCGGCGGAAAGAACTGTCTCCATGTGGATCAATCAGATTAAAAGCTTTGTCGGATTTCAAATGAATACCACCAGTTGTAAATAAGGCAATTTTGCATTCTGGCAGTGGTTTGTCAAGCTTTGTCCATGGCACATGATCAAAGAGTACTGCTTCATAGCTGCGTGCCCAATAATTTTTCAGTACAGGAATACGAAAAAGCGCAACCCAAAGTTTGTCAATTAAAGATTCTTTTAACATCAATAATTATTAGAGAGCAAATGAAGTGTCAATCAAAGATAATATAGCAATCGTTCAGCAACAATTAAAACAAGCGGCAATCCAGTCCGGACGTACTCAGGAAGACATCCGGCTGATTGCAGTTAGTAAAACCAAATCTACTGAAATGATACTGCAGGCCCTAGCGGCCGGGCAGATCGCATTCGGTGAAAACCGGGTTCAGGAAGCTCTTGGAAAAATTGAGGCCCTGACCGAAAACCCCCTGGTAGAATGGCATTTGATTGGTCATTTGCAAAAAAACAAAGTAAAGTTCTGTCCCGGAAATTTTCAGTGGATTCATACGCTTGATTCTACCGAATTAGCAGAAAAATTAGAAGCCCGTAGTGCTTTTGCACAAAAGAAAATCAATGTGCTGCTTCAAGTTAATCTTTCCCGGGAAATTACCAAATCCGGACTTCATGACTGGGAGGATATTTTGCAAGTATCAGAAACTATACTATCCGGGAAATGGCTCAAATTACGTGGACTGATGACTATTCCTGCACCAAATATTGGTGAAACTCCAACTCGAAAAATATATGAGAAACTCCGCGTATGGCGGGATAAACTTCAGCAAGAACTTGATTCTGCAGAAATCACGGAACTTTCAATGGGTATGACAGCTGATTTTCATTGGGCTATTCAGGAGGGGGCAACTATGATTCGAGTGGGAAGTGCTATTTTTGGGGAGAGGAATGAAGATATGGATTGTCCAACGAATATGTAACAATTGGTAAATATTTAGGAGATCGTAGGTAATCACCTAGAAAACCACTCGTTTTTTGTTGAAAACCGATCTTGTGCATTACGGCAATGGAAGCCTTGTTTCCCGGATTCGCAACTGATTTTAAGTGAGGAATCCGTATTTTCCTGAAAGCGTGTTCCAAAGCACAACGTGCGGCTTCTGTTGCATAACCTTGTCTCCAAAATCTTTTTGCAATCCACCAGCCGATCTCTAAAAAACCTGGAGGATCAAACACTCCCACTCCACATAATCCGACAAAATTACGTTTTATTTTATCCTCTACGACCCAGCGGCAATAACCTTCTTTCCAGAACAACTTCTCCTGCTTATGAATGAAGCTCCGAATTCGTTTGTCACTCCAAGGTTTTCCCTGATTGACGAAACGCATTATTTGGGGATTTTTTGCTAAACGGGAAAAATTAGGACAATCAGATGATTTCCATGGTCGAAGCAAAAAGCGCTCAGTTTCTAAAAAGAATGATTCTGGGCTACTGTACATGAGAAAAAAGTCGTCTGGAATTGCTCTATCAGTCTAAATCTTCTGTGACATCAACAAAAACCACGTCTAACTTACGCTAATTGAGCAAGGCTGAAATACCTCTAATTCACTGAACTTTGGGGTTAAAAAAATGTTGATCAGTTAAAAAATTCAAAATATTCTTTTTTTTAAAAAGCCAGGGGGGTAAGTAATGGATTCTCCAGAAAATTTTTTGTATTAAGCATGATGAACCTGTAAAAAGTCCTAAATCCTTGTCATTTCGAGCGAAGCGAGAAATCTTGCATATGCTACTATACTAATATCATTAAGATATCTCCCAACGGTCGGAATGACATATTGTTGATTTCAGACTTATTACGAAACCATCAAGCAGGGTCAACCCATTTCCCATTCTCCTTGATGAGGTCAATTAATCGTTCCACAGCTTGTTCAGCGGGTACATTGCGTTCCTTACATGTTTTTCCGTGAAAGAGATTGATTTTGCCAGGAGCAGCGCCAACGTAGCCAAAATCCGCATCTGCCATTTCACCCGGACCGTTTACTATGCACCCCATGACCGCAATTTTAACTCCCTTGAGGTGTGAAGTGTGTACTTTTATTTGTTCAGTGGTACTTTCTAAGTCAAAAAACGTACGACCGCATGATGGACAAGAAATAAAATCTGCATTAAAAATTCTGGATCGTGTGGACTGTAAAATAGAACGGGCTACAGGGATTTCATTTTCTGACGGTTCTGTAAGTGAAACTCTGATTGTGTCTCCAAAACCGTCGCAAAGCAAGGCGCCGATTCCCACTGCACTTTTTATACGTCCATCCAGTTCATTACCTGCTTCAGTAACTCCCAAATGCAGAGGATAATGCATGTTTTCATCATCCATTACTCGTACAAGCTGCCGATATGACTCAATCATCACCAGGGGATTAGAGGATTTCATGGACAGTACTGTATCCTCAAAATTATGCTTCCGGAGAATACGTAAAAATTCCATAGCAGATTCAACCATTCCTTCCGGCGAATCTCCAAAGCGGTTCATCAGTCGATCTGAGAGTGAACCGTGGTTTGTACCAATTCTCAGAGCGCATCCGTATTTTTTCAGGTTTTGTATCAGCGGAAGCAATTTTTCTTCAACACGTTCCAATTCTTCCTGATACTGCAGATCAGTATATTCGCGTACTTCAAATTTTTTCCGGTCGACATAATTGCCTGGATTAATGCGGACTTTTTCCACAAATTCACATACATTAACTGCCAATTGCGGATTAAAATGAATGTCCGCTACCAGGGGACGTTCGATTCCACGATTCTTCATTTCAGTACGGATTGCGGGCAGACTGTCAATTGATTTTTGATTCGGGACTGTCAGGCGGATAATTTCACAATCCACTGCATCTAATCGTGCAATTTCTTCAATGCATGATTCAACATTGGTGGTGGCAGAGGTCAGCATTGACTGAATCCGAACAGGTTCAGAACCTCCAATCTTTATGGAACCGATTGAAACAGTGTTGGTATGACGTCTAGTGGGGAGCAATTTAGCTTATTGTGTTTTGGGTTTAAGTTTTTATTGAGTGTGAAAAAATTTCTGCACTCAACATAGTTTCATAGTCTGTCAAACACGGAGCCATGTCCAGGGAGAAACAGGCGTTCATAAAAGCGATTTGCGTATTGATCTGTCATGCCGGCAATATAGTCACAAACTATTCTATTTTGATCCCGAACACTTTTTGCCTCTTTCCATAAAATCTGAAAAGATGAAGGTAAAAGCATCTCAGCTTCAGATGAGAGTGTTTCAAACAGGGAAAGCACAACCTTACGTCCCCGATATGTTGCAGCTTGTACAGTATTTAGTTGGATGACATGACGCGAAACAGTTTCTTTCAGTGATTTGAGGAATTGCAGTGGTTCTTCCGGAAGAACTGCATTCCATCCCAGGAGGGGTTCTTCAAATTTTACATTAAGTTTCAATTCTGCAGAAGTAATAAGTGCATGAACCAGTGCTCCAACAGCTTGTTTGCGGTTGTGCCCGGAGTTTTCACCATGTTTGAAAAGTTTTTTTTCAATTTGCAGAAGATTATTATCCTCTGCCCATTTTGGATCCAAATGTTTTGTGACTTCCTGCCAGTGGTCGCGAGTCAACAATCGCAAAACAACACCATCTTCAAAATCATGAACCCCATAAGCAATATCATCTGCCAAATTCAACAGTGAGGTATCCAGAGCTTTGTGGAACGAAAAACCATGATTTGATTGAGTAGGTAAAGTTTGCTCGCGGAAATGTTTTTGGTCTGAATCTGAAAGGGGTTCTAAAATCCAGTTAAGCACTTCCTGCTCTGTATCCAGATAACACTTTGGAGGTTGCCAAGCTTGTTGCTCATTTGTATTTTTAGAAGTGCCGGATACTTTCGGCAGTTTTTTTTGACGAAGTTTGGAATAGGGTACAGGATATTTTAGAACTCCCAGAAGGTTACGGCGCGTTAAATCTAATCCATACTCGGGTGTGTGTGATTCCAGTTTTGTGAGAATTCGCAATGTCTGTCCATTGCCTTCAAATCCTCCATAGTCGCACATTGCAAAATTGAGAGCAGTCTCTCCGCCGTGTCCAAAAGGTGGATGTCCCAAATCATGGGCCAATCCTGTCGTTTCTATCTGTTCAAGTCGGGGAAGCAGGTCTTTGAGTTCCGGATATCGCTTTACAAAATTAAGTACAAGACCTCGTCCAATTTGAGCTACTTCCATTGAATGTGTCAGACGTGTACGATGAAAATCTCCGTCTAACACTCCGAGTATTTGTGTTTTTGCCTGCAATCTTCGGAATGCTGAAGAATGAATTACCCGTGCTCTGTCTCGCTCATAATCCTCGCGGTGATCGTCTTTCCGTTGAACACCGGAAGGAGCGCGACGTTCTTTCCATGGGTCCATTTAAACGTTTCTATCCGGATGTGAGAATAATTTATGTTTGAAATTTTTTTTATTGACGATCATGGATTATAACTGATTTTAATTAGATTTTCACCGGATAAAAAGAAGATATAAAAACCGGATGCATGCTAATCAATTTTCGGTTAAAGAGACAAGAAAGTCTGAACTCTTCAAATCACTTGATATATCCTTGAATTTAATTAGTATAAGTTGTTAAATCTTTATATTAAACTAAAATAACTGAGATAATTTTTTAGTAAAGGAGAACAGCATTTGAGTGAAGATAAACTAGAAGTCGAGGGGATTGTACTTGAATCCTCCAAAGGCATTTTTCGGGTAAAACTTGAAAATGATCATGTTGTTATTGGTCATTTGTCGGGAAAAATGAAAATGTATAAGATTCGTGTACTTCCCGGAGATACAGTCACAATAGAACTTTCCCCCTATGATCTGAAACGTGGAAGAATAGTGCGGCGGGAAAAAGTTGAGGGTTGAAAGAAATTTTATCTTTAAAGTTTCATTAATAATGATGGAAAGCAGGTTTGTTGGGTACTGTGGATAACTGGTTTACCCAAGATTTAACGATTGATCTTGGATGAATATATTTGAACAAACGATCTGTGATTGGACCGCAAAGGTTCTAAACAACATTGATGATTCAAGAACTTGGGATACATCATCATTCAACGAATTAGTTGAGAAACCACCCAATCCTGATATGGGAGATTATGCACTCCCATGCTTTAGCTTTGCTAAAAGTTTGCGACGCCCCCCCTTTCAAATTGCTGTGGAACTGGCAGAGCAGCTTCAATCGTATATCTCACCGGAAACCCCTTTAATTTCAATCCAGGCAAAAGACTCCTATCTGAATTTTACTGTTTCTGCTGCTGTAATGGCTGAAGTAGTCTTACCTGATGTTTTCTGTGGAAAGTATTTCACAGAGCCCTCCAACATTTCCCGTGAACGGGTGATGATTGAATTTTCTCAACCAAATACACACAAAGGTTTTCATGTTGGACATATGCGTAATGTGGCGCTTGGAGATAGTTTGTGCCGTATCTTTTGTTACAACGGCTATGATGTAGTCGGAGCAAACTACATTGGTGACGTTGGAGCACATATCGCAAAATGTTTGTGGTTTTATAGTAATTACAACACTGAAACTCCTCCGGAAAAATTTCGTGGAGAGTGGTTAGGTGAACTTTACACGCATGCTGTAAAAAAACTGGATGAAGCAGAAGGTCAAGAGAAAATTAAGTTTCAGAAAGAAATCAGTCAAATTCAGCAAAAACTGGAAGCAAAAGACGAGCAATTCATTCAAGAATGGGAAAAAACGCGGGAATGGTCTTTGATTGATTTTCAAGAAATATATGAGTGGCTGGATGTAAGTTTTGACCATATTTTCTATGAGTCCGAGGTTGATGAAGAAGGCAGGCAAATTGTAATTGAAGGAGAAAAAAAAGGGATATTTCAGTATTCAGAAGGTGCAATTGGGATTGATCTTGAGGAGGAAGAACTTGGTTTTTTTATGCTCCTGAAATCAGATGGGAACACCCTCTATTCCTCAAAAGACCTTGCACTTGCACAACACAAATTTGACCAGTTTGGAGTGAAGCGCTCAATTTATGTGGTTGGGGCTGAACAGACATTGCATTTTAAACAAGTTTTTGCCACCCTCAAAAGAATGGGCTATGAGCAAGTCGACAAGTGTTTCCATTTACCGTATGCACTTGTGATGCTTCCAGAAGGTAAAATGAGTTCTCGTGCAGGAAATGTGATTCTGTTTTCGCAGTTGCGCAAAGAAATCATTGAAAGTATCCAATCCAATCATCTAGGAGAACATCGGCAGGAATGGAGTAAGAAAGAACTTGAAGAAACGGCTCAAAAAATTGCAGTGGCAGCCATTAAATACGGTATGCTAAATCAAGACTCAAATAAGCAGATTGTGTTTTCAATGGACGACTGGCTGGTTTCTGAAGGAGATACCGGCACCTATCTGGTTTATGCCTACGTGCGAATCAGAAGCATTTGTCGGCAAATTTCTCGTGAAGTGGTCTCTGATGTGGACTTTTCACTATTAGCACATCCCAATGAAAAAAAGCTTTTACGACAGATGCTGGATTTCAATCGCACTGTATTTAAATCCGGTGAGCAATACCGTCCTTCATTACTTGCCCGGATGCTCTATGAGTTTTCCAAAGATTTCAGCCGTGCCTACAACACATGTTCAGTAAAGCATGCTGAAACTGAAATGCTGCAAGCTGCCAGATTACTTTTATTTCACTGTGTTGCTGAAACTCTCCTGCAGGGTCTTCACCTCATTGGAATCTCACCACCAGAACGGATGTGACAAGATTGGAAATATTTTTGGATTAAAGACTTTAGGATTCCAGGACCATTCAAGAAAACTATATTTTGTGTCTTTTATGGTACTGGAACAAGATTCTACAATTAGATCATTTATGCTTAAATGGTTGTTTATTTTAATAATTTCACTCATCCTCTCTACGGAATTATTTGCAGACTATTTTAAATGGGAGATTCTGGTTTCCGAAAATGGTTACGGAACTGAGAGCCACACTATCCCTGTTGATTCAGAAGGAAAAATCAAATCTGCAGCAAATTTGGCTGAGTGCAGGATGGTAAGTTTTTGGACCCGGATAGAATCTGAGTTGCTGCTGGAAGGAAAAACTTTGGTCTGTGTTTTTGAAGACAAAAGGCAATCCGTCAGCGTTGTTTGCAGAGACAATCACCTTAACCGCAAATACAACAGGGTCAAAGAGCTTTATCCAGTTGCAAAAGATGGATTTCGGATCAATCCGGAATTAGGCGCAGGTTCACCCTATTTTGAACTGCGCTGCTATTTTTGAAGATCTGCAATTAGAGCAAAGCATTCAAAATGGACTGCACAGTTTCGAATGAACTCTTTGCGGCTTTTTTCAATGATGTAGAGGAAAGTTTGTGTCCATTTGCTCCAGCTAAATCACTGAGACAACGTACCACGATTGCAGGTATTCCAAATTGTTCTGCAACCTGAGCAATTGCTCCTCCTTCCATTTCAACGGCCTGCGCACCAAATTTTTCATACAACTCTTTCCTGGTTTCTTGACACTGAAGAAAAACATCTCCGGTCAGGATAGTACCCATCCGGACATCTGGAAGTGAGGTATTGATTTTTTCCTTTATCACCGGATCTAGACCAAATTCTGCTTTATTTTTCTGTAGCCCCATCGGTATTTTCCCTGCACGGTAAACTCGGATATTTCCGTCTTTCAGTGCACCGTAATCATACTGAATCAAAAACTCACCAATCAAAACTTCTCCAATTTCCATATCCGGATCAATACCTCCCGCGATTCCGGAAAAAATAAGAATTTCACACTTAAATTCCTGAATTAGAATCGTGGAAACCATCGCTGAATTGACTTTCCCTATCCCACATTCAACTATAATCAGCTCATGGAAAGAATGTTTGCTTTTGAAAAAAGTTCTACCACCAACCTGCTGTCCAGAATTTGTAAGCAATTCAAAAAAATGTATTTCTTTGGGGATGGCGCAAAGGATTCCAATTTTCATCAAAGACACAAATATAATTGACTAAAAATATTTTTTACAAATGGCCGGGAATTCTCTTTTTTTGCACCACTCGTAAAACTTCCCGCTTCCAAGTGCACAGGACGTGGTACCAAAGAATAATAAAAGAATTACGATCCACAAACCTTTACTATGTCGTACTTGCAAAACTAGAGCATTAAAAAATTTGCAACATTTTGATTTTAGAACCATTTTCACCTTTCATCAGTTATCTCAAAAACCAACTGTGCAAAATCATTCGTTCCACCATCCTGCAGAATTTCATGAAGCCTTTTCCCCATTTCTCCCGGAACACGTTTTTCCAAAAAACTATTCCACCACTCTAGGCCAGTGGAAGCTAAATCTACCTGCGAAATTATTTCTGCAGCCTTGTATTTTTTGATAATCAAAGCATTATCTTCCTGATGTGTTCCCGGAAGTGGAATGAGAACAGTATCTTTTTGTAAAACAGCAAGTTCACCGAGAATCCCCATTCCTGCGCGTGTCAACACTATTTCACTCCTGGAAAGCAAGTCACCCATGCCTTCATGGATAGTTTCTATCTGGTGGTAATCCGGATGAGAAAAAGCGGAAGATTCTTGTTCCAAAGAATTATTCCATTTTGTTCCAGTGAGGTGTACAACTTGAAAATCAACAAGCCAATGTTTTATCAAGGGAAAGATGGCTTGATTCAAACCAACTGCTCCCTGACCGCCTCCTGTGACAAGTATAAGCGGGCGTTCCGGATGTAGACCAAAACGTTCATTTGCACGTTTTGCACTGGCAGAGTATATTTCCTGACGTACAACCGGGCCTATTTTTCGTTTCAAAGATATGGAAGGAAACTGACTGGCAGTACTATCAAAATAGAATACAAGCGCACTGCTGACTGGAGCCATCAAGCGGTTAGCCAGTCCGGAGCGCAAATCCATTTGCATAATCACGTGAGGGATCCTTAAAAGCCAGGCGGCATAAGCTACCGGTACACTAACAAAACTTCCTGCAGAAACAATAACCTGTGGGCGGAAACGGAGCAAATAAATCAAACCTGTTATTCCACCTCCGAGGATATACAAAGGATCGATAAAATTTCTCCAGTTCCAATAACGCCTGAGTTTCCCTGAAGGAATGGTGGAAAACGGTATCTCAGCTTGCTCTACCATTTTTCTTTCCGGACCAAATTTACTGCCTAAGAAAAGAAATTCGGAGTTCTTTTTTAGTCCTCGGATTTCCTGTGCCAAAGCCAGCAGGGGTATGGTTGGACCACCAGAACCTCCCCCTGTGAATAAAACTCGAACAGTTTTATCACTCATAGCTTGCGTCTCTTTTCCTGTTAGTTGACACTTCCTTCCACAACGAGTGATTGAGCCTTCTTCAATTCTGCTTGAAGAATGCTGCTCAAACCTACTGCGTCATTGCAGAAAATCCATTCCACTCCACGGTTAATTTCTCGAAAAAGATTATTTTTAGACCTGGGATAACCAACTCCAATATTTTGTCCGCAGTCCAAATGTTGCTTTACTAATTTTCTGTGAAGTAACAGATAATGCCCACCAAGACCGGCATAGTTTTCATTTAACGAGATATTACTTAATATTTTTTCATTAAAAACCGCAACCAAAATTTTTGCTGAATTTTCGGTAAAAGTCACTAATTCCAACATTTCTGGAATCAGGCAGAGCAAATGAAAATCTTTTTGAGGTTTTAACTTAGAAAAAAGTTCTTTCAGTATCCTGTTTTGTTTTTCGGGTTGAGGATAATATTCTTCTTTGGCCTCCACCATTAAATGCAATTTTCCCCCGTAGCGCTGAAGTACTTCTTCCAGTGTTGGAATATGAGGGCAGATTCGATTTAGATCTTCCAGTTTTGTTTCTGAAATCCTGGTATTAGAACCGTACAATCTCATTAAATCCGGATCATGGGAAACAACTGGATACAAGTCTTTTGTCCAGCGAAAATCCAGTTCAATACCCCAAATCCCATCCGTTTCTAGCGCATGATCAAATGCAGTCAAAGTGTTTTCAAAAATTTCTTGGTTGTCATGCTGCCCGCGGTGAGAAATAATTTTACATTCCCCTAATTTTTCCAGAGTAGGAGTCTGTTGGGGTATGACAGCAAAGACCAAGTCACAAACCTGCATCAAGCGGGTTTCCAGCCAGGTTGGAAGTTCCATAAAAAATTAGAGTGCTATTCTTTTATTTTTTTGTACACAAACCCCTAAAATTTCCATACCACTAAACACTATCGGGAGATTCTTCCCAGATTTCCTTTACAAATTTTAATGGTCTCAACTTCTCAACTATTTTATGAAAAACTGGCCAGGAAACCGATTCAAGTTTTATACGAATATCTGCCTCTTTATTTTTCTTAGCGGCGGTTTCGGAATTAATTATTGCTACACCTGCATCCTTTATTATTTTCGTTATTTGAAAAAGAATCCCTGTTCCATCAATCACTTGGAAATGAATAATGTGAGAACGAGTTATTTTTTTAGAGATTTTCCAAGCCACATCAATTGGGATTTTGTTTTGCTGCAGACGTTTATTTTTACGAGTTAATTTGGAGCAGTTTGTGACGTGTATTTCAATTTCATGATCATTACAGATAAAACCTGTGATTTTGTCTCCAGGAATTGGGAAACAACAACTAGCCAATCGGATTAAGGGATTTTGAATATCTTCGATCAAAAAAATGTTTTTGTCGCCACCAAATATATTCCCCCAAAATTCTGAACCTATCATCTCTTTTATACGACCAGTATATTGATACTGAAGCAATTTATATTTTCTGAGAAACATTTTCAGAGGACGTTTTTGCAGTCCAATTTCCTGAAAAAATTTGTTTGCTGATATTTTTTCTGCTTTAAGTGCCTCTTTTACAGCCTTGGATTTGATCCATTTCTCTGTGCCTTGCTCATTACCATAATCTCGCAATTTCCGCTCCAATAATGTCCGCCCAGAATTTCTGGCACTGATTATTTTTTGTTGTTCCAAAGCACGTTTAATTTGGGCACGGCTCTTTGCAGTTTTGACTTGTTCAAGCCACTCCTCTCTTGGCTGAACTCCACGGTCTGTGAGAATCTGCAAAGCTTCCCCTGTAAACAACTGACGCTCACGAGGGACCCTTTTTTTTGTTGTTCCTACTGAAGAAGGATTTACCAGGGCACCGATGCAATGGTTCCCAAGTTCTGAATGAATCCCATAAGCAAAATCTAGCACAGTAGCACTTTTTGGAAAAACAAACATATCACCTTTGGGACTATAGACCTGTACCTGATCAGACTGTACATAGCTCATAACTTCGAGCATGCGAACGTCTTTATCACCAGCCAACTGATCAAGTTGATTGAGGTATATCCTGTAATAGTCAGCTAGCTCAGTTGGACTTCCCTGCCAATGAGCCATGATTCCATACTGATTTTTTTTCAGTATTTCTTCTGAAACGATCTCAATACATGTTTGTTCACCCTCAATTCTTAACTCTGTCTGGATTCCTTCATAACCATTCCAGAGAGGGTTGCTGATGTAATCTCTAATTTTCAAAGGAATTACATAAAAACTTGTATGAACTATTCCAAGTGCTTTAAAACAGTCCAAGCTGTTTTTGACAATAATCCTGAAACCTTCCAATACATGGTCAATAGGACCTCTTTCCTGAATTCTGGAAGCAGGATGAACAAATAGCGGCTCGATCGTTTTATATGCTAAATTATTCTTTTCAAGAGTTCTCAGCAAAGAAATCCTCATGCCATTTATTGTTGAAGTACGGGCTTTTTTCAGTTCATCAATTTCTGTGAGTGTTTTATTATATCTCTTTGGGTACAGTAGTTTGAAACAGAGTTCGGTGTGTTCCCGGCAAATCTGTGTTAGTCCCAGTCTTTCGGCTATAGGTACATATACATTTAGAGTTTCAAGGCTGATTCTACGCTGTTTGTGGCGGGGCATGGCTTCCATGTCTCTCATGTTATCGAGTCTGTCAAACAGCTTGATCAGCAAAGCACGAACATCCTGTGTCATGGCTTTCAACATACGCTGATAAGTTGCGTCTAAATAATCTGCTTCTCCTTCTTTTGGACTTTCCGGATTTTTTATTTTAGTTAACCCTCTGACAATATCTGCATACCAGGCACCATATCGATTTTTGATGTCTTTGTGTGTAATTTTAGTATCTTCAATGATATCGTGAAGAATGGCTGCTACAACTGTTGGGGCATCCAGTCCTGCTCGACAGATATAGTTTGCCACACGAAGGGGGTGAATAATGACCGGTTGTCCGGATTTACGTTTTTGATGTTCGTGGTGTTTCCGGATATCAGCAATGGCTTGTTCAAGCAACTCTGAATCTTTAACTGTACCGTATTCCTGAACATAGCTCCGAATTTGCTTGACTAACTTTGCAATCAAGGCTTTATCACTGGCTGAACTAGCTGTCTTTTTGGTGACAGGCATTATTGCTGTTTTGAGCATATTGTTATTGTGGTAGAAATTCTCGTGCTTGACCAACCCCACTGCAGTAACGCAAAGGGGTTTCAATTCGGATTGGCTTCCAACCTACTTCAAAGTTTAGATCCCACAAAGATTTTCTTATTTCACGGAACATTTCAAAACTGTCTGGATCAACCCAGAAAAAAAAGTAGTTTTCTTCCGGAGGATATTTTTTCATTAATTTTTTCATCACCCCATTACGCTGAGAAAACTGATGCCACCACTGTCCTGCTCTCGGAGAAGGAAGAAATTTAAGACAGTGTGCGTGTCCACTTCCGACTGTGAGTTCAATGGAAAATTGATCCAGATTGACGTGTTTTGGTAAAGGTTCACTACCAGAGAGATATTTTTTTAGCCTTTGATAAACTAATGTACGATCTAGGTACAATAAACGGTCACTCCGCAGAAAAATCAAAAGGATGTTTTTTTGTGATACATGAGACCAGGGAATTTTCAGTTTTTCAATATTTTCTGTCGATTGTGTTTTTGAAATTACCTGCTCATTTTTTTCCAATAGTGAAAACATTGCCATGAACACAGCTAATATAACGAGTATTCCTACATTGTTGGAAACAATGTCAACCAATGAATCCAAGTTTAATAAATTATGAAAGTCGCCATTTAATCCCCGTTTTCTGTGCATCAAATTCCATCTTTCTGAGATTCATCACCATTATTTTTGCTTTGCTTCAACTCCTCACGAGCTTGTTTTTTTTCTTTTTCCAGAAGAGAATGCTGATACTTGTTAAACCAATCTGTTATTTTTTCGGTTAAATCAGGACGATTGATGTGGACGCAAAGGTCAATTAATTTCTTTAATGTACTGTTTTGTGGTTCAATCTTGATTGCCTCTTGAAAGTAACGGATAGCTCCTTTGTAATCAGTCTTTTTTTCAGCTTCCTCTGCTTTATTGATTTTTTCCTGAACTTTACTTTGAATCTCTTTTCTTTTGATATCTTTCAGCATCTCCTCCAACTCCACTACTCTATTTTCATTTTTGAGCAGCAGGTTGATACTGATAGCTTTTTGAATCAGATTAATACCTGCGGCAATTTTTAGAGCTTTTTCAATTTTCACTGCTGCATTTATTTTGTCATTTTTTTTAAGAAAGTTTTCGGATTCAATCAAATATGCTGTATGAATTGATTTAATACCTTCACGGGCCTCTATATTTTGACGGTTTTTACGAAAAATACGTTTATAAATTTCAAGCGCATCATCCAATAATTTCTTATCAAGATAAAGCTTAGCAATTCTGTGCAGCAAAACTTCCGATGTGATTTCAGAAATAAGCGGTTCATAAATTTCGAGAGCTTTTTTCTTTTGATTGTTGTTGAAAAGTTTATCTGCATTTTCCAAACAGGCCTTCATATCGTAGTTCCCCTTAGACTGCTCAAGTAGCCTGAAAGTAGTGAAAAAACGAACTCGGGATTGCTGAATCATTCCTTTTCGTTTTAACAGGATCCCCATGTTTACATTGGTGTAGCGATGATTAGGATTTCGACCAAGTATGCTTTGAAAAGATTCAATTGCTTCATTTATCTTACCATCGATTGAAATTGCAAGAACAAGGAAACAACGTAAATCCACATTTTCTTTATCCCGCATCAGCAATCGTTTCAAAGAATATTGGGCGATCTTTGTTTCATTATTTTTCAAACAATAAATGCCAAGTGTGAAAATAGCTTCCTTTTCTTGTAAGCTTTCTGCCTCCAGATTGGAAGTAATGTATTTGAAAGTTTGAACAGCGTCAATACTGTCTAAATCATCATTATCATCATCAGTATCAGTATCATTATCATCATCAGTATCAGTATCAGTATCAGTATCAGTTTTAATTTTTATATTATTGTCTTCTTTAGCCTCTTTTTCAGGCATTACTTTTGTTTCATTTTTTTCGTCTGGACTTTGTTCTTGATTAACCTCAACCGTATCAACAGCAAAATTAGTTTGCATTTCGACTAATATTCCCATGCCCTCTTCAATGTCAGGAAGGACAAAGTCCTTCATATTTTCAAACTCATCAATGGCTGAGATAGCCATGCCATCTGCAACTTCAACTTTTGCTGTGGTTGCAGCCAGATTATAAACAGCGTTTTTATAATCAGGATCATACTTCAGGCAGTGCAAGTACATATTTTTTGCATGATTCCAGTCTTGTTTTTTGCGGTATGTATTACCAAGTTGATTGGCAAGATCTACGTTTTTAGGGTCCATTTTTAGGGCAATTGTACCCAGACTTATTGTCCCGTCAGGGTTGCCGCTACCTTGCATTTCCTGAAATAGTTTGGTTACAGTTTCTGCAGCAAGTTTTGGGTTCAGTGCAAGAGCTTTGTTAAATTCTACTGTTGCCCATTCATAGAAGTTTTTTTCAAGCAGACTTTTACCACGGGCAAGAATGGCATTGACATCCTTGTGGGAGTCTTCAGGACCAAAAATTTTTTTGAGTATTTCCATTAATATTGTGTTAGCCTGTGAGTCAGATTAACTCAAGTAGTAATACTGAACGGGCACTGCCAAGTTTAAACTTTATCATAACCGAAGGTATCATGATTGTAAATCCCTGTTTAAATCAAAAGTTAATCTTTAACAATGGTATGATTATTATAAAAAAGTAGCAGGTTGATAGAATTTAAAAGCAATTCAAGTTTTTTTATTAACTGAAAAATTGCTAAAATAATTACCTATTTTAAGAAATGACTTGCCAAAACCAAGCGGTATTAGGCGATTTGCTTGTAATCATTTGCTATTGCAAGGTTTAACAAATGGCGGGTAACAAAATAGTAACAAAATCACAAAAAGGAAGGATAATCAAAAACAGAATTTGTTGCTTGTTTTGGAAGGAAGCCTGCAACCTAATGATTAACAGTCATGCACAGTGGGTAAACAGGGAAAGACTGCAACAAACAAGGATAATAATATCAGTAAGATGATAGCTCTTCATTATTGCCACATCTCCCCAAATATGGCCTGTTTTTGTAAGCTAATGGCACAAAATTGGCACAAAAAACCACCAAAAACCATTTCTAATTCTGGCCGTATAAGATTCTTAACTGTTTGCTTTAGTCAATTGCGCAATTTCATCATCATGTGCACCTTCAGCTAATTTCAGATAATCATGTAAAAGTGAAAAAGCGCTCCGGCTCGTTCTTCTTGATTATACTTAATGCCTCCGGCTAGTTCACTGGTTGTGGCTGTATCCAAAAAACAGGCCAAAGATTTTGCCTTACTCATCAAATCATCAAACATTGAATTAGCTTCATAACTTACTTGAGTTTGATTAAGTGATTCCAGCCGGACTGTTGATAATGATGCTTTCATTTTCTACACCTTTATTTTGGTTGTGCTCAATTTACGTCCTTTTCAAAACGAATGAATGCGGCTGATAATTGGAGTTTGAGCGGCTTTTCTTATTGTATAACAAATCTGGCCAAAAATACTAATCAATCTAAAATATCGGGTGCTCAGATCGCCGTCTGCTGCAGCAAAGTGGACTGATGCGAACCCTATAACCCATATTTTTGGACGTTTAAGTTGTTGCTGTAACAGCTGCGTTGACTGCGAAGAATTAGTGGGGGTTTCTCACTGGAGATGATGGTGTTGGTTTATGACACCAACTCGAGTGTGATTTTACACGTCTTTACAGCCTGCCAATTAGCAAGTAAATTGCTGCCTTCTGCAAATTTATGATCGTCAGTCAGTGTACTCATGATGCTTTAGGCAATTAATCACTCCAGATAATGGTTTGTGGAAGTGCAAATTTTCTCGATAAGTTTCGGATTTCCCAGATTGAGCATATCAGCACCTGAATCAATGAGTTTCTTCAGTACACTCAGTTTGGAACCCATGTAAAATGGCATAGAAAGGATGTCTAATTCTTGACAATGTTCGAGTTCTTCATGTGTGAATTTCAAACCGTTGAATTCAATGACTTGAGGACTGTATCTTTCGATAGCATCTTTCAAAGTCTGGAAATCATAGCGGCGTGCCATCAACCGGACATCCTTGTTGAGTAAGCGCAATTGGTCCATCACTTTAATATCTTCACACCAGAAAAAACACTGTTCAAGCATGTCAAATCCTTGGACTAGCTCGAGCAGGATTTCAGGCTCTGCTTCTTTGATTTCGATGTAGATCTCTAAGTATCCTTTCACATGAGCCAAAACATCTTCCAATCGGGGAACTGGTTCTCCAGCAAAAAATGGATCAAACCAACTGCCGGCATCTAGTTTACAGACATCAGCACAATTCATTTTTTTGATCGCACCTCTCCCATTTGTAGTACGATTGGCCAAACTGTCATGCAAGACAACAGGAACACCATCTTTGGTTTGTCGGACATCGATTTCAACAATGTTGAAACCCAGACCTATGGCTAGATCAATAGCAGAGAGAGTATTTTCTGGTGCAAAAGTTTTAGCACCACGATGACAAACAATTTTTGGGTGTGGATGTTCTGAGTTAGAGAAAGTTTTTAATAATTCCGGCTGATTACTACAAATACCCAAAACCGGAAGTTGAAGAACATCTTCAAGTACTTCCTTACGTTTTTCAAGCAACAGCACTTTTTCTGGTCCTAATGTTTCCAGTTCCATTCTTAGGTCATATTTCAATATTTAAATTTGATCCTTTTCTTTGTCATTCAATTTTAATTCCATTACGAGTCCTTCTACGTAACAAAGCACATTCTGCTCATGGATTTCGTAAAAACTTTGAAGAAATACTATGCCTGTAACAATGGCTGAGGCCATAGTTAGTCACGTTTATAACTTGCAGGATAGGGTAAAGATGGAGGAAAACCGAAGCAGATATCTATCTTCAAGAGGAGTTAGATGAAAAAATGGTGGATGTTTGAAGTTGCCGCCCGATGACATGTGAAGTACTCAGCCGATGATGGCAATTAACACTGAACCAAAAAGAGTGTGATGAACATGCTCACCATAGTTATTTAAAATTATCTGAACAAAATTTAAATTTGACATGTTAATTTACATGTTATATAGTTACGTGCAGATCAATTTCCCTGATGGCCAAGCTTAAGTCCTACATAGAAAATTACAATTCTCTGTGTACTTGGTATGATCAGCATGTCTAAGAGGTTGGCTATTCACTTTGTCAACTGCGCTTTAGTCCCAAACCAACTGGGAGTTTATTCAATACATCATTAAGTGGCCCTCTTAGGAATCCTCACCACCTTCCTGAATTCTGCGGGAGTGAGTTTTCAGTTTTTTCTTTAACATTCTAATTTACTTTTATGCTTTTTTAGCTCTAGTTCAATTTTAGCTGATTGAGAAAGATGAAATGTTTGATAATTGCCGCAGGACAAGGAACCAGACTTAAAAAAAAGGGTGAAGTTAAACCACTTGTTTCTTTGCTTGGCGTGCCACTAATCGAGAGAGTGATCCGTTCTGCTATCGAGGGCGGAGCGACTGAGTTTTATGTGGTCACAGGATACCAGGAAATGCTGATCACTAACTTTTTAAAGCCACTTGAAGAACGTTTACAAATATCATTAACACTTATTCATAATGATGAGTGGCAAGCAGAAAACGGTCTTTCAGTACTGAAGGCTCGTGACAGAATTAATGATCAATTTCTATTATTGATGGCAGACCATCTTTTTGATCCGGATATTATCCGTTCACTGCGGGGCCACCCATTAAATGAAGGAGACGTTTTACTGGCGGTAGATACGGATACTCAAAATTCGTTGGTGGATATGGAAGATGTAACAAAGGTGCATATTCAAAATGGAAAGATTTTGAATATAGGTAAAACGATTGATGAATTCAATGGTTTTGATACAGGGTGCTTCCTTTGTACAACCGCTATTTTTGAAGCAATAGAAGAGGCTCAGAACATTCATCACGATACAACTTTGTCTGGCGCCATCCGCGTTCTGGGAGAGAGACAACACGCAAAAGCGGTTCCAACGCAGAAATTCTGGATTGATGTTGACGATGATCAGGCATTTGGGAAAGCTGAGCGATATCTTATGAATTTACTTAAAGGCAAAATCCACGATGGTCCGATTTCACGTTTGCTCAATCGTCCTGTGTCCATTCGTTGTTCCAAAATTTTAGTCAACTTTAATTTTACTCCCAACCAGATTTCAATTTTTTCTTTTCTCCTTTCATTGTTTGCCGCCGCTTTCTTCGCCATGGGGGAATATAGATATTTGGCCTTTGGTGGGATCATGGCTCAATTAGCTTCAATTATTGATGGATGTGATGGCGAAGTGGCTCGTTTTAAATACCTGTCTTCTAATTACGGAGGATGGTTTGATGCGGTGTTGGATCGTTATGCGGATGCGTTTCTCCTGTTTGGCTTGACTTGGCATGTCTACAGTACCAATTTGTCATCGCTCGTCGTGGTGATAGGATTCATGGCAATGATCGGTTCTTTCATGGTGAGTTACACCGCAGATAAACATGACAATCTTATGAAAAACAAAATCCATAATGGACTAAGAATTGGTCGTGATATTAATGTCTTCCTGCTCTTTTTAGCCGCAATATCGAATCAACCTTATTTGGGATTAATGGTGATTGCGGTTTTAATGAACGTCGAAACTATTCGTCGAATAATCGTATGTCGTAATGAACAGTAGTATTGAATGCGCAAAAGAAAAAATACGTGAGGCTATTTCTAAATCAAATGTGCCTGAAGATCCTATTCATGCCGAGAACACACTGAAATGGGTCTTGTACCTCAAACTTGATGCGAATGATGCTTTACAGATTGCCGCGTTAGCTCATGATATTGACAGAGCCAATGAAAGCAGAAAAACGTTGCGTTCAGATTTCAGCGATTATGACGCATTCAAAGCATCTCATGCCCAAAATAGCGTAATAATTTTGGCCGAAATACTAAACACATGTCATGTGGAACAATCTATTATTGAGGAAGCCTGTCAGTTGGTGGCACAACATGAGGTGGGTGGAGATCAACTGTCAGATTTGCTGAAAGACGCTGACAGTATTTCTTACTTTGAAGTCAACATGCCCCTCTATTTTCAAAGAGAAGGATATGAAGAAACCTTAAAACGTTGCATATGGGGGTACCATCGGCTTTCACCTAAAATGAAAAAAAAATGTCAAAAGATGACCTATTCCGACTCTACTCTCGTTGGACTTCTTCAGGAAGCTGTATCAACTGCAGAAAATGAATTGGTGTGCTCCAAATAACGTTGCCCAATTTCATAAATGGTTGAGTATCTTTGTGAAATTCTGGGATATGATCAATGAACTGGTGTTTTACCCAGCAGAAATATCAAGAACAAACTGTCCTATGAACTGGACATGGAAGTAGTTAGGTCCTCTTTTAGTATTAGGAAATTAAAAACAAGTTGCTAGAGAATAAAAATGTCGAATACACCGAAAATTGCAATCATTGGATCTGCGACTATTGATAAAAATGTGAAAGGTTCAAGAAGCATAAGAAAAATCGGAGGTACTGTTACTTATGCCGGCATTACATTTCAAAAACATGGCTTGCCTACTGTCATTGTCTCTAATATTGCTCCACAGGATAGCGGTTTGTTAAGAACTTTGCGCCAACAAGGTCTAACAGTTTGTTCTTCTCCTACAGAAGTAACAACATCGTTTGTCAACCACAATGATGGAGATTATCGATGGCAGGAAATGAATTCAAAAGCCTCTCCCATCACTGTTGATCAGTCTCAGTCCATTATTGAGAAAGTCGATCATGTCCATTTAGGACCTTTACATCCTTCTGACATAGAGCCAGAGCTTTTCCTTCTTTTGGGGAAACAGCCCTGCTTTGTATCTCTAGATGTGCAAGGATACGTCCGTGAAATAAATCATGGACGAGTTCGACTCAAGGTCTCAGAAACTTTACACAAGGTATTATTTTCTGTTCAAGTCATAAAGGCAGATCACCTTGAATTAGATGCCATTCTTCAGTTTTACCAGATGGATTGTAAAACGCTAAAAGAATTTTATGGACTTCGAGAATTAGTGATTACCAAAGGAGATGAGGGGGGGTACATCATGGCTGACGAGAAGGTTTCATTTGAGGCAAAACCTGTGCCACGTATTATTGATACTACAGGAGCAGGCGACATTTTTTTCGCAGCTTACCTGATCTACAGATTCCACAAGCATCGGAATATCTCTGAATCCAGTCAATATGCCGCGTCGATAGCAGCCAGATATGTAGCTGGACAGTATATCCCTGTAGGACAATTAAAACTGCCTTCTTCTAGATTGAATTATGGTCACACTGCAGACAAATTTTCAGAGGAAAACCGACCTAAAGATGTGATCCTTGCTAACGGCAGAAGAATCTAGATTGGGCATTGATCTTGGCTGCGGTCCTCCATCTTAATACTGGCATTCAAGTAATTCCACTTGCCGGAGTCCCTTGTATCGGTGGGTGGGTCCACAGCGAGCCTCACTCCTCAAGTTCAGGCAACTCCTGCATCTGTAAGTGCCTGAAAAAGCTAGCTCCCCAAGCCGGACTCGAACCAGCGACTCGATGATTAACAGTCATGCACAGTGGGTAAACAGGGAAAGACTGCAACAAACAAGGATAATAATATCAGTAAGATGATGGCTCTTCACTATTGCCACATGTCCCCAAATATGGCCTGTTTTTGTAAGCTAATGGCACAAAATTGGCACAAAAAACTTACCTCGCTCGCGCGTCTTGCCGATTTGCGCATGCATGCAGTCACTGTGAGAATTAGAAAACAGAGTATTTATGTAATTAAAGTAATATTATTGGATCAACCCAACACATGTCATCAATCGATTTTTTTTACAAGAATAGTGAAATTTTACTTGGAGGGTGTCTGACTGTGAAGAATTAGTGGTGGTTACTCACAGAAGGTGATGTGAGTTACCTTGTCATTAGAAATAGTGTTTGAAGAGGAAAATTCTTTCTATAACTCAAAAATGCGTTTTAATTCGTTGTCCTCGTGTGTGCGTGTAGTGATTTTTTCGTGCGGTTAATGTCATGATTATTTTAATTAACTATGATGGTCATGTAAAAACTATTTTTTACAAATAGATTGGTTTGTAAACAAAAAAGCTCATTTTTTTCAGGATGATCAAAATTTTCATTTTTTAAGATTT
>Ga0207913_1000066_pt1 | contig 23814 bp, 14 predicted proteins | sample DeeseametaMP2913_FD_184168 | JGI IMG/M metagenome (GOLD analysis project Ga0207913, IMG submission 184168) | Marine microbial communities from the Deep Atlantic Ocean - MP2913 (SPAdes) | ecosystem: Environmental > Aquatic > Marine > Oceanic | place: West of Santa Cruz de la Palma, Atlantic Ocean...
CGCCTCTTCCACGGAGGTGCTGTGTAAAATTTTGGCAAGCTCTTCGGGTGAGCGTATGTAGATGCCCTGTTCAAAAGGGAGGGGCTGTGTGCTGGGGTCAAGCCAGACGTGATTTTTATGGATGTCTGGGTTGTGCTGATCTTCCTGTGGAGGAGAGGATGTGTGGACCTCAAGGGGATGATCCTCATGTTCAAAGATGGCAAAGATGCCAAGTTCGCTACCACAGCCGTAATCCCAGGAGTCGGTGTGTTGTGCGATCTCGTGGTCGGGCGTGTCGTCCTGGGGGAGTTTTGCGAGGAAGGTGACAGTGTGTGCAGTGCAATGTAGGGACTGTCTTGATTTCAAGGCATGAATCAGTGAGGAAGGTCCAAGACTGCGGGTATAGCGAATGGAAGAAGTCATAGAATGTCACGCGGTGGCGGGTGTCTTTTTCGAAGTATATTCAGAGTATAAGACTCATCATCAGTTTGGAAGTCATAAAAGAGCGAGCACTTAGTGTTTTTATAACACTAAGTGCTCGCTCTTTTATTTCAAAAAATAAGCAAAGGATTTTAGCTTCGCTAAAATCCTTTGCTTATTCAATATCTTGTATGATTTGAAAATGATGGTTTATGAGGTACGACGTCGGTACAGGAGGCCCACAATGGAGAAGAACAGTACCATCAGAGGGGCGGAGTCAGGTGTGGATGGTGCAAGTTCGGCGCTTGAGCATGCGACTCCCTGAGTAGATTCACTATCGTCTTCGCCCTGGTCAGTTTTAGACCAGTAGCCCATATCAAGATAATCTTCACAGCAAGCTTGATGACCAGCGTCGTATGATTCCCAGTTGCCATCGTCGGGTTTATCGTAGCCCTGATCTGAGCCACTGTCAGGTTCTACAAAATCCATGTCTTCTGTAACAGGAGCCATATCAGGAGCCATATCTTCATCAAGAGATGGTCCCATATCAGCGCTCATATCAGATCCCATATCGACAGGGTTCATATCAGGGACTGGATCGTAGAAGAATCTGGAGATGATCTGCCCCGAGTGTACGACGTCGTAGGTGATGCCAGGTGTGAGCGCAGTTTGAACTTCAAAAGCCTGAGGGTGTCCGCATTGGTTGGCAAAGATTGAATCTTCCTGGAACTCTCCCATCAGGTCAGTGCCATCAAGGGCGAGTAGTTTGAGGTCTTCAGGAAGGATGGGTTCGTTCTCGGGGTCAGAACACATGCCTGGAGCGCAACACTGGACGGTGCAACTTGCGAGCAGGAGGGGTTGCTGGTCGATATCAGTCCAGATAGGGACATGACTTGGTGTGGACAGCGTGATGGCATTGCAGCCAGCGTCCACGACAGTGCCTTCACACTCAAATGAGCAGGTTGCAAAGGCATCATGTGCAATACACAGAGATGCTGCCGAGAGGAGTATAAATATTAGGTGATGTGCACACATTTTGAACGCCATACATAAGCCTCATGGGTGTAATTTCTATATCGTCTTAATGCACTCAGTTTGTATATGAACAGAACCCTTGCGAGATCGCAAGGGTTCTGTTTTTGTTTGTTTGTTTTGTTTTTAAAATCAACTAGTTATACTCTGTTCCACCTTTCCTCAGCAGGTAGTCGTCACTGACACTTTTGAGCTGCACTCGCCCGATTTCAGGATCGCGGCGCTCCTGTTGTGTACGGACTACAACACCTTCACGGATATGTGCTTCGGTGCCTGAAACAGACTCCTTGCCCGAGGTGAGTTCGAGCATTTTTGCCTTGTCAAATGGACCTCTCCAGAGCACAGGGACACGTTCAAAACCATGCGTTGTGCAAAACGCATCAAGTTCATCGTCGTTGAGGTAGCGCCCTTCAGGATCGGTCGGGCCATGGATAAAGACGTCGAACACACGGAACATGTGTGTACCGCGTGTCTTTTGTCCGTAGGAGAGGTCCTGGACGCCAGCACCAAAGACTTCGCCGAGGATAAACAGTGGATGTTCCGTGTCAGCGAAGCGCTCTTCAATGTGAAGAGCACGCGCGACCTGGAGGTAGAGGTTGTGACTGTTTGCCTCGGCATCTGGTTTAAACGCGAGTCCCTTGTGGCCAAGCCCCTTGGAGGCGACGACAAGCTGTCCATAATCAGGGTGTGCCATGTCTTTTGTGACCATACCAAGCTGGCACCATGTGCCATGTAGCTTTTCAGTGATGACCACGGGTTCGCCAGGTTCGAGTACCTCGGGGTAACGTTTAAACGCCTCGATGTCGTAGCGAATACAACGATCCAGACCCGCGCCATAGAGTTCGCCGTTCATGTAAGAGGGGACTATTGGTTCGTACTTGGTGATGCCAAGGATATCGGTGACATCCTGTCCCTTGTGCCATTCCGGGCGAGCTGCGTAGCAGATGCCCTGAGACAGAACACCGCGCAAACGCATGGCGCGTACGCGGTTTTTGGCGCTCCCTGCGAGTTTTCCCACGAGGCCAAGTTCTTCCAGCACGTTTTCGGGGACGATGGAAGCTTCGGGGATATACGCAGCGAGGTCACCTGTACAAAACTGGCCTTTGGGGACGATGCTGAGGTAGTCACCTACCTGTGCAAGTTCAAGGCGATCAGCGTTTGGATGGGGTGAGATTTTGAGTTCTTCCACTGTGACTTTAAACGTGGACATGATGACCTCGCGTGTAGGGTTGAAATGAGCGTGCATAATACAACATGTGTGTGTTGTGCGCCTGTCTCTCAAGGGTGATGTGGCATGATTTTATTTCATGACATCAAGAAACCTCTTATTTTGAAGCAACAAGACGATACGCCTGCCCGATAACCTTGTGACATTTCAGCCCCTGGAGGGGGATAACAAAGAAGAGGTTATTGTGAAAATATTCAATCGTTCCAACAATGTAAATGTGACATCATCGGATGCATTTCCCGAGGGTGTGGCAGGAAAAGAGACGGCCAAGAAGTCGGGCGCCATGTCATTCATGAGAGATATCTTTGACAAGGCGACGTCGTTGCGTCCTGGGAGTATTGCAGAGACGATCTGTGATCGCCTGGGGTTGCCCGAGAGTCTGGGGGATGTGGCAGGGATTTTTGGTTCACTGGCAACGATGAACCTGGTCGAGGTGACGGAACACGCGGCGGACTTGTGTAAGGATGTGGCTGAGAGAACAGGTCACGACAAGCTTGCAGGCTTTTGCGAAGCCTATGAGCAGAAGGTTGGGAATTTTAATAAAATCACAGGGAAGCTGGCATTTATGGTGGGCTCCACACTGGCCACAGGAGGAGCTGGGGCGGCAGCGTTGGGCGCATCGACAGGAGCGGTTAGCATTGGGGGTGTGACCATGAGCGGTGCACAGCTTTTTCAGTGCGTAGGCCTGGTGGATCGTGCAATTGGCGCAGGTGAGTCATGGGAAGGTGGAGACAAGATGGGCGCGCTCAAGAGCGTGCTTGGTGTGGCGGGTGATGCGCTTGGTATGGGCGAGCTTGTGGGGCTTGATCCCAAACAAATTGGGGAGTTTCAGGAGATGCTCACCAAAGGTGGGTCTGTGCTCAACATGTGTGAGGGGTTGATAGGTGCGGATGGCGGAGTGAACAAGGGCCAGCTTGGCAAGCTCTTGTTGACAGCACTTGGACAGACGGGCGTGGCGGATAACCTCTCGGGGAGTGATAACGCGTTGCTCCAGTCCATCGCCGGTATGCTTGGTGATGATGCGCAGTTCCCGGATGTGGTGTCACAGCTGTTGACACAGGTTGCGAGTGGCGCGCTTGAGGGAAGCAATGGCGAGGGAAAAGACGCAATAAACCAGATTGTGTCATTGCTTGTTGCTGGGCAGAACGCACCAGAAGAGATGGGATTTTTGGGACAGCTCTTCAACATGGCGGCTCATGGACAGCAGGAACTCAAGGCATATCAACTCGCAGATATGAAGGTGTGAACCTCAAACCCATAACAGTTTAAATTATTGAAACTAAACACTTTTAAAGTAAAAAAGGAAGAAATATGAAAGCCAATGCAATTGAAGAAGAGTTGATGGAGCACGAGAGTATTTTGAGTCATGTGCCATCGAGTTGGGTGGAGAGCTTGCACACTCAAATGATGGAGCACGCGAAGGCAGGGCGAGTGAGTATGGCGCTTGATTATGCAAGAGGGGTTTTGATGGTGAACCCTGATGATGCGAGGAGTTGGTTGAGTGTGGGGATGTTGCACCGCGAGCTTGGTCAGCTTGGCGTGAGCGCGAAGTGTCTGGCGCAGGCATCGGCAAAAGATCCAGATTCACGTGCGGTGAAGCTTGAGCGTGGTGAGCTGTTGGTGTTGATGGGTGATGCGCGTCAGGGTTTGGAGTTGATTCGTGATGTCTTCTTGGAAGGATATCAGGAGGCTCTCCCTGTGGATGAGCAAGATATGATTACGTTAAGAGCGGGTGGATTGTTGGAGAGCGTGCAGCGTGTGGTGGATGCGCTTGAAGAGGTTCGAGCATCATAGGATGTGAGCACGAAAGTGAAAAGGCGAACGCGTCGGGGGTGGGCGCGATGTTGCTTTGGCAACATCGCGCCCACCCCCGACGCGTTCGCCTTTTCACTGTAAAAGTTTTACACCACTATACATATGTGTAGTTATGGGGCGAGCAGCAGGCTCCATGATTGTTGTTCAGGGTGCCAACGTATGACAAAGAGTGTGGCGTTGGGGATGCGAGAGAAGGCGCTTTGTTGATCGGGGAGCAGTGTGCCAAGGACATGTCTTACGACACCGCCATGGCTGGACATGGCGATGGTTTCACCAGCGTGTTTTTCCTTCCATGTATTGATCAAAGCGCAGGCACGTTCCACGACTTCAGCGCGTGACTCGCCATCTTTGAATCGGAGGTCTTTGGCCTCGGGGTGTCCAGGATCACCAAGCCAGAGGTCAATAAAGCGTTGGCCCATGAGCTCGATTGATTCATCGCGAGTGAGTCCTTCAACCTGTCCCATGCGAGCTTCGCGAAGATCGGGAGTGGTGGTGACAGGGATATCAAAAACATCGGCGACAGCCTGTGCGGTGTGTGATGCACGTTTCAGATCACTGGAGTAAATGTGCGAGATGGGGAAGTCGTCTGCAAGCGATTGGCACTGGTCAGCGAGCGCCTGTGCTTGTTGTTGGCCGACTTCATTGAGAGGAATGTCAATGTGGCCCTGAAAGCGGCGATCCACATTCCACTGTGTTTGTCCGTGTCGAAAGACGCAAAGGGTGAGTGCTTGAGATGTCTGTGTCATAAGAGGTGTCGTGTATGTTAGAGCGTAATAAAGAAGAATCTGTCGTGAAAAGCTTGTGTAAAGGTTGAATTTCAGTGTCGTAAAAACAGAAGGTAACACAGCTACATTTCTTGGTTTTCACTCCTTGAACTTCAATCCTTTCTCCTTCGCTTTTCTTCCAACAGCTCCTTCTCCATCACGCTATAAAAATCAAAGTAAATAAGCGAAAGTCCATGGACTTTCGCTTATTTACTTTGATTTTTAACACTTTGTCAAAGCAAAGAGCCTTTTTGGAAGGCTCCTTGCGAGTGGTTTAGCTAGCGATATTGACAGCTTTCAAGTTTGTTGTGGTCGAGGTCAAGATCACCTTGGGTGAGAGTTGAATTCTCAGCGCAAATGGTCGGTAACCCCTGGCTTCGGGACCTGTGAAGACGATATCAATCAGGCAGCCATGTTGTTTCAGGAAGGCGCGGACGACATCCATGCCAACGCCACGGCCTGAGATACTTGTGACTTGTTGGGCCGATGAGACGCCAGATTTGAAGATGTTATTGGCAACTTCAATGTCGCTCATATCCTCACCAAATTTCTTACGCAAGCTCTGGAGTGCGAGGCCACGGCCATCGTCCTGAACAAAGAGACACTTGGCGTCCTTTTCATTTTCCTTGATGTACACCGAGATGGTGCCTTCCTCTGCTTTTTGGGCAGAGATGCGATCCTCGACAGGTTCAATACCGTGGTCAAAGGAGTTGCGGAAAATGTGGACCAGGACATCGTTAAGTACAGTTGAGAACTCGTGAGGGAACATGACATCACCATGCTCGATCTCGACATGAGGTACAGGCTTATCAAGCTCTTGAGAGAGTGATGGGAACATACGTGCGACGCTGTGGACAACCTCTTCGAGGCTGATGGCATCCATGTTGTCGAGCAGGAATTTTGCTTGCTCAAGCGCAGGCGACTTGGATGATGATTGATGCAATGCCTGTTCGACAAGATCTCGAACTTGTTGGACTTTAGTGTCATCTGAGGACGATGTGTTGATCACGCTACCAAGCTTTTCGTTGAAGATCGTGACGTGATCTTCAAGTGTTTTGGCGAGTGAATCAAGCCCTTGCTCGAGGGTATGTGAGGTGTACTCCGTGATGGATTCGGGGTTTTGTCGAATTTCCTGAACAGGTTCTTCGACGGTGTGTGTCTCGTTGGAGATGATCGCCAAACCAAGCACGCGAGCGTTACCCTTGATGGTGTGAAGGTTTCGGAACATGAGCTGCACATCATCTTTGTTAGGAGTATTGCGGGCTCTGAGGAGGTTGCGGTTTTCCTCAATGCGCAGAGCAGTGTTCTTGGCAAATTCCTGGAAGTCGCTCACACCAGCGGTGAGGATTTCCTGAAGCATGGTGATACCACGAGCGTGCTGTTGAGCAGCTTGTTCAAGTTTTTTGATCTCGGTGACATCACGCAGCGTAACGAGGACACGCACAACGTCATCAAATTCATCTTCAATGGGGGTCCAGTCGACTTCAAATGAGCGAGGTGTACCACAGGGGGGACAACGATCAAATGCTCGTACAAGGTGCTCCCAGTTGACCTCTGTCATGAATACGGGGCCTCCATATCCAAATTGAAGAGCCATCTGGCTCATGGCGACCTCTTCATCCGAGAGGCTTGTGTGTCGGAAGAGCGTGTCGGTGATGCACTGCCCTGAGAGGTCCTCGTCGGTGCCAAGCAGCAAGCCCAGGTGTTTGGAGTAACCTGGCTCAATGCAGAGGTTTTCATCGAGCGTGAAGATACCTTGAGGCAAGCGGTCCAGGAGTGCTTGAGTTTCGCGGTTACGCTGGTTCAACTCGCGGGTACGTACAGCGACGCGCTCCTCAAGCTGTTCAAAGATTTTGATGTTTTCAAGCGATGTGGCCGTTTGGCTTGCGATGATGCCAGCCAACTTGACATGCTTGTCAGAGAAGGCGGAAGCCATGCCATTGTTCTCGGCATACAGGATACCAATGACTTTTTTACGCTGAAGAATGGGCACACAGACCACGGAGCGGACGCGATTTTTCTTGATATGCTTGTTTTTAGCAAAGCGAGATTGTTGTGCGTCCTTGAGCACGAGGCTCTCACCTGTTCTCATGGCAAGCGTGAGAATGTTGGTGGGAAGGTCCTCCACGTCGTTTAGAGGTACGTCCTCAATGACAGTGTCACCATCACCCGTGCTTCGGGCCGCGACTTGCCATTGTTTGCCTTCGAGGAGAAGCAATGAAATCTGTTGAGCGCCGATATTTTCAGTGATCGTTTTCATCAATGTTTCAAAAAGCTTATCGACTTTTGTTTCAGTGCCAAGAGCCTGAGTTGCTTTGATGACCGAGTCGATGTCCAGGCTTTCATTGTACCCTGATGTACTGGACGTTGCAGTGTGGTGTGTTTGTGTATGGTGCGTGTGATGTGTTTGTGTGTGGTGTGTTGCTGTTTGTGTTGAAGAGGATCGTGCAGTGACAAAGACCTCTGGGTACTGGAGTTGTAGTGCGTTTGCCTTCACAGCTGCGCCCCAGCGTTGATAGAAGGCATGGGCCTCAAAGATAAACTGTTTGATCATACGATGTTGACCAACAGACTCCCAGAAGCTTGCGAGTCGTTCCATGGCGAGTCCACGGATGTGGAGTTCATTCTTGGAGCGGTGTTCAGCGACGTGTGTGTAGTTGTTAACAATCATCGCCCATGAGTCGCCATAGTAGCGCCCAAACTCAGCATCAAGCATAAGTTTGTAGATGCCATAAACGCCTGGGTTGTGTTCGGCATACAGAGAGACCATATCGACAGAGCTGGAGATCGCCTTGAAGATCGCCTGGTGTTCTTTTTCAGGCAGGTTTTGAATGTGAAGGAGTCCAGTCAGGGCATGGAAGAAGAAGTAATCAAAGCCTGTGCTCATACCCTGGAAGAGGGCGACATGTTTGGAGACCTTTTCAAAATCTTGCCAGGCCTTGTCGTAGTCACCATTCCAGAAGTGCATCAAGCCTGTGTGCCTCCAGCAGAAGGTGGACATGATGCTGACGGACTCTTGTGATGCAAGGAACGCGGACGTTTCCTGAACAAGTTCACTCTCGTTGCCAGCAGGCATCATCAGGTGCTTGATCAGGAGCTTGCTAAGCTTCAAGTTCAGGATATTGGGTACAGACTGCACCTTTTCAGCATACACCAGTGATTTGGACGTGTAGATGACGGCCTTGGGTAGGGGCAGACCATGTGAAGTCCAGTTTAGAGCATTGGCTGCGATAGCATACGCAGCGTGTTCAATATCACCAAGTAGTTCGCCTTTTTCATAGGTCTGCTCCAGTGTGTTCTGGAAGGTGTTTATGGACATCTTGAGGTGTTGCAAGAATGAACCATTGATGAAGCCAACTCCTGTCTCGGTGACATGAGGAGCGAAGCGCTCGATGACATCAGTGGCAGCCTGGCCAATAGCGACAGCGTTATCGATGTCATTCAGGCTATTGGCAAGCAAGATACCACACGATGCGTAGCAGTAAGCAGAGACATGAGAGACGCCATGAATGGTAGATATTTCAAAGTTTTGCAGTGTAATCGCAACAAACAGTGGTGGTGCAAGTTGGAACGCCGCAGGCGTCAATTGCATGAGAACCTCAAGGGAGATTTCATAGCGTTCATTGGTGATTACAGGGAGTTCGGCGAGCCATTTTGTGCCCTTTTCTTTGACCGTGGTCTGAAGAATTTGCATGCCACGACCAATGGCAGCGCCAATATCTGCTTCGGATTTTGGCAGAGGCATTTCAAGGAGGTCCATGGCCTGGTATGCCAGTTCGATCACTGTAGCAAGATCGCCTTGTTGTGATCTGAGGGCCATGCAGGTTTTAATAATTCTGGCACGGTCAAAGTTATCGTCTGAGCGCTCAAGGAGCTCGGGTACAAGTTTGATCGCGGCTTCATGTTCTCCTGCTGCATAGAGGCTTTGGAGAAGATCGACACCGTGTTCAAATGATTGTGTGGGGTCGTGAGAGATGTACTCGTCAAAGAGTCGGTAGATCTCCATGTAATATTTGGCAGCGTCTGCATATTTGAGCATGGATAAGGTTTTGAGCGCATACTCAGAGAGCATGTCGATGTAGAATGTCATCTCCTCGGTGGAGAGGAGCTGAATGGCGTTATCGAAGTATGCCAGCTTTGCTTTGGTTTCGAGTTCAAAGGATTCAGGCCACTTGCCATCGATGATGATACGCGCGAGTTTGAAAGAGTAGTACTGAGTTTCATCGGTCGACATCCACTTTGCAAACTGTTCTGGCAAGCCAGGGTGTGCAAATTCATAAGAGCCATCTTCAAGCTCTTCGACAAGCTCTTCTTTAAGAAGTTTATCATAAAAGATAGGTTCAGGGTGGACATCAAGCAGGAGGTTGACAAGGTCCTTGTTGAAGACTTCACCAATGCAACTGACCGCAGCGAGCTGGTTTTTCTGGTTATCCGAGAAGCCAGATGTACGTGCAGTGAGTAGCGCGACAACGCCACCTTGCAGAGGAACCTTTCGAATGGCTTTTGCGTTCCATTGCCAGCATTCACTTTCAATCGAGTATTTCAAGGAGTGGTGATCAAACAGGTGGTTGAGTAAGACCTGAATAAACGAGGGGTTACCTTTTGTTTTACGAATCAGAGCTTTGATAAATTTGTCGTAGTTTTCCACATCACCATAAAGGATTCTGGAGACGAGGTTACGCACACCTTGTGTGGAGAGGGGCTTGAGCTTGGTATGAACCAGGTGCTGCATCTGGACGTTATTGACAAGCTCTTCGGGCGAGTGGTGAGAACTGCCGATGATCGAGAGTTTGCCGCTGTCTGGTGATGCGAGGAGATCCTGAAGGACATTCATGCTGGGAGGATCGATGTCGTGGACGTTATCAAGGCAAACACAGACCTCAAAATGTCCACCGAAGGCTTTGAGAATCCTGAAGTAATATTCTTGTTGCCTCAGGATGTTTTCCTGAATGTCATCGTCATGGAGTTCAGGTTGTTCACCCCAAACGTGTTTGAACGCAGGTATGTAGTGTGTGATCAAGATTTGCTCATCCTCATCAAACATACCTTTCATCTGTATGCTGAGTTCATCAAGAATATGCTCTGCGCCCTGGAGCAGATGGTCAATGGTCTTGTTGATGATGATATTGAGGACATCAAAAGCTTCTACGCCTGTATCTTCACAGTCGATGACAAATGAGAGCACGCTCTCTGACGTGATGGAGTCGTGTAGATGTTGAAGGAGTGCAGATTTACCCAATCCTTCGCCACCTTGAACGAGTACAAAACCACCAGGGAGGTGTGATTGAATGGTTTCAAGAGCATCCTCACGTTCAAACAATGAATCGACTTCATGGAGCTCCATGAAGGCTTCAATATCGCCAGGTTCAAAGCTTTCGATGTCGCCATGCTCTACCCACTGTGCCTGACACTTTTGAAGGTCGTGCAGGAGACTATCGGCGGATTGATAGCGGTCTTCAGGGGCTTTGTTGATCATGCGCATGATGATCGTGTTAAGCATATCGGGAAGGTATGAGGTGAGTTGATCCTTGAGTTGAGGGGGAGTCTTGGCGATGTGAGCATGGATCCATGCCATGGCATCGGGCTCCTCAAAGGGGCGTTGACCAAGCAGCATCTCGTAGAATGTGACACCGAGTGAGTAGATGTCGGCGCGAATGTCGGGTTGGATGAGCAGACGACCTGATGCACATGGCGCGAGGTAAGGGAGCGTGCCCTCAAGCTCAAAAACCTCGCGTTGTGCGAGGACCTCAAGGTACTGAGCAATACCAAAGTCGATGAGTTGAACGTCCCCCGTGTCTGGGTTGTACACGATGTTTCTCGGGTTGACATCGCGGTGAATGATACCTTGATCGTGGACCCGTTTCAGGGTTTTGGTGATCTTGATGGCTACATCAAGGAAGGTCGTCACATCAATGGGTAGATATTCTGTCAGGGGTGTAGCGCCTGTATCCTCCATGACAAGAATCAGGCGTGCTCCTTGTTCCACAACCTCTACAAGCTCCGGGATACCTTCTCCCTTGAGGGTTTCAAGGAGTGTGGCCTCGCGCTGGAGGTTATTAAGTACATGCACCAGTGGCAGCTCCGCTGAGCTGGTCTTGAAGATCACAGGTGTGTCGTCATCTTTGACGGCGCGGTAAATACGTGTGAGCTCTGATTGGTGGTCAGTCTTGATGGATTGATAGCCTTTGATTTTTAACATGGATGCTCCAATCGAGATATATATTCAACGAGAATGAATGTATGTTTACTGTGATAAACACTGATGCTGAGGGCATCGGTTTACCTTTACTTATACGTGAGGAGGTATCGACACACAGGACCGCAAGTTTGAATCTGGTGATGTTACAAAATATCTCGACAGGACATGGAGCATTGAAAGAAGCGACGACTTGGTACACACTGCCTCCAGGCATGTGTGTATGAGGAGCATGCTTCATGGGTTGTGAAGTGTGATGTGCTCCTCATGTCATTATAGATGCTCGATTTTTTATTACTAAGAGCTTGTTTTAAATGCTCTAATTACACGTCGTGAGATAATTATCATGAAGAAAGTAGCGCTTGTTATTGCAGGTCTTGTGGTGTTGATACTGGGTTCGGGTTTATTTGCAGATCGCAGCAATCCTCCTGTTGAACATGAGGTGAAGTGGGATTCGGATTACACCAAGACTCAATTTATGGCGTCCTGCGCGGACTGCCACAGTCATGAGACCAAGTGGCCCTGGTACTCATATGTAGGGCCGTCTGCATTTTTGGTGGCGCACCATGTGGAAGAAGGTCGTGAGCACTTCAATATTTCGGTGGCAAATATGAACGAGGCCTACGAGAGTGCTGAGGAAGTGGAAGAGCACAAGATGCCACTTGAAGACTATTTGACTATGCATCCCGAGGCGGTGATTCCTCCTGATAAGTTTGAAGAGTTTGTTGCGGGCTTGAAGAAGACCTTCCCTCCTGAGAAGGAAGGTCATCATGAAGAGCATGACGAACATGAAGAGCACTAGGTTCTATTGATCCAAGCAAAAGACGCCATATTTCCCGAGGAAATATGGCGCTTTGGTATGAATTCATCATCAGTATCAGGCAGCGACTTCGACCATCACATGGTCGTCTACAAGACGTGTGAGGCGCTCCACGTTGGATGAGGTCAAGCGAGTTCCGCTGCGGACCAGAAGCATACCGTTGGAGTTGAGGAGGTCTTTGGACAGGACCATACCCTCTTTGAGATCCTTGACCGTAATTTTCTGCAAGCCTTTGGAGCGAAGTTCAACTTCCACGAAGATCTGGACCTGGTGTTCCTCGTTGTAGAGGACAAAGTGTTTTTGGTCAGCGCTTTCTTGGGAGTTAAAGTCGGCGGGCGTCACATCGGAAGGAAGACCTGTGGTAATATCGACGTTGTCATGTTCGGCAGCGCGTTTGAATGCACCACCCGAGGTGTTGGCGAATTCGCGCAAGAGATCCTGGATCATCTCCCCTGGAGGATCAGGCATGTCGAACATCATGGTCGTAATCTGATTTGCAGAGGCCAGACTCAAGCCGACACCAATTTGAACCTGGGCCTGGTTTTGAGTCATGGTCATGGGAATCTCGGCGGCGTGCTGAGAGTGCATGAGTCCTTGTTGAAGTGGTTTTGATGCGAGATCAAAACCGAGAATTTCTGCAATATCCTTGGCGAGGACCTGCTCAAGCGTGAGCCAACAGTTGAGGTCCACAACGCTCTTGTCCGAGCTCCAGTCCATGTGCTTGGCGCTGTCTGCTGTTCCGAGGATCTCGGCGAGTCGAGGGACAGTTTCCGCACGAAACACAAGCTCTTGCGGGACCCATGGTTTTCTGATGAAGTCATCTGCGCCCAGTTCCAGGGCTGATTTGACTTCGACGGGAAAACCAGGTTTTGCGAAGGATGCGATGATATACGGTCGTGTATCTGAACCAAGGTTTCGGACCCATTTGAGGAGGTCAACAAGTCGTCCTCCAGGGCTGGCGATATCGGCGATAAGCACATTAGGGACACTCTGAGTCAGGAGTCGCTTTGCTGTAGCCACATCACCTGTGACCTCGACCTGATGTCCTGACTCACTCAGGTAGCGAGCAGCGAGCTCTCTAGAGCGTTTATCACCATCAATGATAAGTATTTGCATGGCGTTTAACTCCTGAACTAGTGAGGGTGTTAAGTGGAGAGATCAAGATAGACATCATGAATTCCCTCAGGAGGCAGCGAGAGCTTGGGTAAGCTTCTGTGCGGTTGCCACGAGTAGTTCAGCTTTAAACGGCTTGATAATCCAGCCTTTGACACCAAGAGCGCGAGCACGTTGAACGAGGTCAGGCTGGCCTTCTGTTGTAAGCATTACAATAGCAGGTGCGATGTCTGGCAGCTCATGACGCATCGCTTCAAGGAACTCGATACCGCTCATTTTGGGCATGTTCACATCGAGTACCACAAACTGTACGTCCTGGTTTGCCTTGATCTTTTCAAGTGCGTCCATGCCATCCTGAGCTTCTACTGTGTCGAAGCCTGCTCCGCTAAGAGCGCGTTTGACTTGCATACGAACCATCATTGAGTCATCTACGATAAGAGCTTTCATGATTATATCCTTACGGTTAAGTTATAAATGATTGAATTGGTGTTGTTTTTTGTCATGATGAGAGGGTTGGTGTTATGTGTGTTAAACCCTAGAATATCATCATGTCTCCTGTGCTCATCATCGACTCGTTGGACTCCTTGCTATAGTCTTTTAATTCAAAGTTTTCGCCCATAAGCATGGAGATATAGACGCTCAAGTTAAACCCTTCCCCAGCGACACAGAAGGTGTCATCCCAGGAGGAATACTTCGAGCTTACAGGTTCGATGTGAAGGCTCTGTACAATGGAAGGCACACCCATCTGGAGCGTGATTCCATAGTTATAGATCTCGTTTTTAAATCTCCCGAGAAGCTGGTTTGCAAGCTCACCAAAGGCATCTGCCCAGATGGGATCGGTCACAGGGGGGAGCTCATCCTCTGCAAAGAATGACTTGAAGTCGGGGAGCAGCTCGGGGAGCTCCTGAAGTGAGCAAAGCAAGTGGAGGTTCCCTTGCGCAGCTTCGCTCATGAAGCTGATCAAGGAGAGCAGCTTGGGTGATGTGTTGAGGGAAGGTTCATGAGCTGTTTTGTCTGTGGTGAACTCCACTGTCTGTTGGAAGTGATCAAGAACCTCTTGTTGGAAGACCTCCAGAATTTTGGACTGTGCTTCGTTTCTTGGTGGCATGGCGACTCCTCATTCTAAAGTTTGTAAAGGTAGGAAGTATTTATACTTTTTTCCGTTGTAGTAGAATCACATTACATTGGTTCCAAAAATACCTAACGACACCAATATCATTTGTTTTAAGGCTTTCATGAGACATCCCCGATGTCCTTCCGACCGCATATAATAAGGCGATGCGGATCATCTAACTTTATAAATACCCCGTGCCGATACCTGTTCTGGAGGGACCGCCTACACCCAAAATAAAAATGAACGTATACATGAACGGAGATGCTGAATGTTATTAAGCCATCGTTACAATAATCTTGAGATTGCCTATTCATCTCTAAAAACCCAGATTTACCGTGCAGAACGCAAGGAGGATGGCGCTAAAGTGATCATGAAAGTCAGTACGGGTGATCACCACGGCTTACAGAAAGTTGAAATACTCAAGCATGAATACATGATCTTGAAAGGACTCAAGGGCGCGGGTATCCCTCGCGTTGTTGGTCTTGAAGAAGACGGCTCACACGTTGCGCTTGTGCTGAAAGAAAGCGGCCACAAAAATGTCGATACGCAAAATGTGGATATGGAGCTCTTCTTTAACCTCGCCATGGGACTCACCCTGGCGATTCAGAGTATTCATAATCAAGGTGTATTGCACCGTGATATCAAGCCTTCAAACTCGGTCTACAATCCAGACGACAAGAGCGTCTTGCTCATCGACTTTGGAACCGCCATCCATGCCAATGATGAGTCTTTACCCATGGAAGGCACGCTCGCCTACATGTCGCCCGAACAAACGGGTAAAATGTCTCACAAGGTAGACTGGCGCTCGGACCTGTATTCGCTAGGAATCACGCTTTATGAGTGGCTGACAGGTCGTCTCCCCTTCGAGGCAGAAGATGCGCTCGGATGGATTCGTTGCCACATGTCTATTGAACCTGCTCCTGTCCTCTCCTACCGCCAGGATGCAGGTAAAACGCTGGCTGCGATTATTCACCGTTTGATTCAAAAAGAGCCCAACAAGCGCTATCAATCCGCTTCTGGTCTCTTGTATGACCTCCAGCAATGTAAAAAATCATTCGAAGAGATGGGGGTCATTTCAGACTTCGAGCTTGGTACACAAGACTTCCCTCCTGTGCTTGAGATCCTATCCCAAAGTGCCCTTCTTGAACGTCAAGAAGAGCTAGATATCCTGCTGGAAAATACTAAAAAGCCTGGCATTACACTCCTCCATGGAGAGCGTGGTCTTGGCAAAGGTGAGTTGCTCCGAGAGATGGGTCGTCTTCATCAAAATGAAGATGACTTTTTCTATGAATTCAAGTGCATAGCACCTACGCCTGACCAACATCATGAGGTCTGTCAGCTCGCAGATATGTTCCAACAACATATTGAGGCTCAACTGATCCAAGACCCAGGTGCATTGAGCTGGCTTGATCAGACATTTTTGGAAGAATACCCTGAAATACTTCTCCAAATCCCGGAACTTCAGGATATTTATCCATCCATTGCGATTGATGAGTTTACAGGTGCCACAAGCCTGAGCGCATATACCACGGAAATGCTCTTTCATAAGCTACTTCACCACACGCCTGTTGTGTTGAGCATCAGAGATGCGGAACACCTTGATTCCGATACATCTGCAATCCTCAATCGTGCGCTCACACGAAGCAACGTCGACTACCAGCTCCATGTGATTTATGCGTCAGGAAACATGTCTGATCTTCACGCCGCACATGAGGAGCTGTTTACACAATGTGCGCAAGACGAACATCTGCTCTTTGAGACTGTCACACTAAAACATCTCTCCAAGGAAGGCATTCATACGTTGGTGTCACAAGCCATTCATGGCGCAGACAACCTGGATGAAATCACCGATGTGATTTATCACCGCATTGGTGGTAATCCCTACCAGTGTGCGCTGTTTCTTGATGCCGCAGTTCAAGATAAGATCATCTATAAAGAGTATGAAAATCAAGAGATTTCATGGCGTTGGAGTGTGCCTCTGCTGGAATCTATGCCACTCCCTGAAGTCATCAAAGAGCTTGTATGGTCAAGCTTCAAGGGGCTCTCCAAGGAGCAACAAGATGTCTTCTTTATCGCCAGTTGTATGCTTGGAATGGTGGAGCGCAAGTGGCTTGATTCCAGTACAAAAACGGATGTGGATGATGTCCTTTTATGGGCAACACAACATCGTCTGTTTGAGTTCCATGAAGCAGAGCAAGGATATACGTTCACACAGGACTGGTTCCTTCAACGATGCCGCTCAGGCATGCCGCTTGAAACCCATACTATGTATTACTTTATCTGGTCTGAGCTTATCGCAAACCTCTCGGAAGCGTCTCCCAAGGATGAGCTTCTCAGGTTGTGTTACTACTATGCCAAGGCATATCCGCTGATTTCAGAGTATGAAGAGCATATCATCATGGCTGCTCATATGATGCGTGCGATTCTGATCCTGAATGAGGACGGCGAACATGCACGCGTCGCTGGATATGCACAGTTGCTTCAGGATGGTGGATTCTTTTCCTCCTCGGAGGATACGACATGCAACATCCATGAGGTCTTCCTCGCTGTGGCTAACTCGTATTATCACCAGGGCGAGGTCAAGACGGCTGAAGAGTTCTTGGAGCGTGTAGATATTGAGCATATTGAGGACAAAGTTGGTTTTCACCGCCTGTATATGCTTGTGTACTCACTTGAGGCGCGCTACTCGGAGAGCGTGCAGAGCGCGCTTCAGGCCATTCAGCTTATGGGTTTTGAGGCTCCTTCAAGCGACACCATGCAGGGCGCTATTCAGCAGCTCATGGGTTACCTTGTGACCTATGTGAAGACACACACACTGGATAAGTTACACACCCTCCCCGAGGCAGAGCGTACAGAGCATCTCAGGGTCTTTGATGTGCTGTTAAATGCTGCTCCTGCGGCTTATCAGGTCAATCCCGCGTTGTTTGCATGGTTTGAACTCAAGGTCTTTGAACTCAGCACCAAGTGGGGTATTGTCCCTGAAGGTGTTCAGTGTTTTGGTGCATGTGGTATGCTCGCCCATGGACTTCTCAACGATAACGATCTGGCTGTGGGCCTTGGCCTTGTCGGTGACAGGCTCACGCAACGCTTCCCTGACAGACCAGAACATGGCTCCGTACACTTTGTGAACGGTTCCTGTCTGTTCCACCTCAGATACCCACCTGAAGAGGTCCTCGAAAAGCTCAACTACGCCTGGGATGTGACACGACGTTACAATGACAATGAGTACGGGAGCTACGCTGCACACCACCTCGTGATGATGAATCGTATCGTTGGCAAATCCTATGTGGATGTGCGCAAACAACTTGATGCATCGATCGAGTATTGTGAGTCGATCAACTCACAGGGCAGCCTGGGCATGATTCGTTATTATGAAGCATCACTCAAACATCTTCAGGGCGAAATCTCACTTGAGGAAGCTCTTGAAACATTTGATGTGTTGCGCAACAAGCACCTCAATGCTTCAGGTATGCCTGACACCAACACATGTATCTCATATGCGGAGACTGCATACTTGCATTACTGGCGAGGAGAGTATGGTCTGGCGTGGAGAAACATTCAGAAAGCCAAACCTCTGTTCCCCTTTATTCGTGGTCTTATCACGGAGTACTATGCCTGGATTTACACAGCGCTCAGCGCGCTTGGTTACTTGAATCATGGTGCAAAAGAAGAGCTCTCCAGTGAGGAGTTTGATGAGCTTCAGGAGCTGTTAGCACAGTCAATGGCAATGCTTCAGGATGTGGCTGAAAATAACCCGAAGATGTACGGTGCAGTGTATGCCATCGCATGTGCAGAACAGGCTAGATTGGAGGGAAAAGATCTTGAGACGATCATTGACCTTTATGGTCAAGCTGTTGAATTTGCTGGTAATAAATTCCTTCAATGGCGCGCACTCGCCATGGAAAGGCATGCTGACCTCTGGGAGAAAAAGAGACAGAACAAGCTGTTGATTCCGCTCGTCAAGGAGTCTGATATTCTGTATCAGCGCCTTGGTTCAGCACCTCGTATTGAAAAGCTCAAGACGCACTACCCCTCTATTCTTGTACAGATTCAAATGGCAGGTCATCAGACCTACCGTGCTACCTATCAGACAGCACATGTCACGAGCCACGCTACAAATCATTCCACGCGTCACAGCAGCACTACACGTAGCAGTTCCTTGCAGGCGCTCAATATGGACACCATTATCAAGGCCACGCGTGCCATCGCCTCGGAGGTTCAGCCCGAGAAGCTCTTTGCCGTGCTCCTTGATACAATGCTTGAAAATATTGGCGCTGATTATGGTGCTCTGGTCATGAAACGCGCCGAGAGCTTGTGGTTGGTTGGACGATGTAAGGCCAACGAAGAGACTGATGTGTCCAGCGAAATGCTCAGCACATCAAGTCCTCTGGCTCAAAGCGTGGTGCGTTATGCAGCACGACATAAACGCATGGTCTTGCTCGGTGATGCAGGCACGGACAAACGCTTTAAACGAGATCCATGGATTGTGGAGCATCAGACCAAATCTGTGTTGGCGCTCCCTATTCTTGAACGCAATGAATTGATTGGCGTACTTTATGCTGAGAATAATCTGCTGGCTCAGGCGTTCTCCCCACAGCATCTGGAAGTGCTCTCTGTGATCTCTTCTCAGGCCGCTATCTCAATGAGAAATATAAGTATTTTTCAGAACCTTGAGAGCATCGTCAAGGAGCGTACCGAGAAGATTGAACTCCAAAACAAGGAGATCGAAGTGCTCTTTGACCGTCTGCCTGTGGGCGTGGTCACCATTGATTCTTTTTTGACCATTGAATCGCGTTACTCCTCTCAAGCGCCCGCGCTGTTCTGTAGCAATGAGCTGACAGGCAAGACGCTTGAAGAGACACTCTTCAAGAACGCGACGCTTTCTCCCGAGGATATCAGTAAGACTCGTGCAGCGCTGGAGTTTAGCTTTGGTATGCCCGAGTGGATGGTGGAGATGAACTGGATTCACCTTGTCCAGGCGTTTGAGCGTGTTGATGAAGATGGCAACTCACAACACCTCGTGGTTTCATGGTCGCCGCTGCTCAACAGCAATGATGATGTGGAGCGTGTCATGCTCACCGTACACGATGAGACTGCGCTCAAGCAGGTTGAAGAGGCATCCAAGAAACATGCGCAGGAACTGGAAGTGGTGGGGCAGCTGCTCGCAGCAGGTTTGCGTGACTTCCAGGAGTTCTCATTTAACGCACGTCAGCGTATTAACGATAACATGTTGATGATTGATGCCGAACTGCTTGGTGAGGACGACATTCTTGAGTTGCTCTTCAGGAACCTTCACACCATCAAGGGCAACGCACGCTTGCTTGGGTTGAGCCACATCTCCGAGTCGGTGCATATCGCCGAGGAGCCGATCCACCAGTTAAGGGCTCTGCCCGCCTCGGAGCGCTACCCTGAGCTGCTTGAAAGCGTGGAAGAAGAGCTTGCCGAGAAGGTGATGACCTCCTTCAAGCTGATTGAATACCATGAGCAACTTCTGGAACAGTACCTGGGTGATTTGAACACCAGTAATGCTGCTGTGGACTCGCATGTGCTCAACTCCATCAAGGCCGAGTTGCAGCATGCCGAGCAAGACAACTCCTATGCGATGAATGCCATTGAGGCCATTCATGTCTTGCTCTCCAGCACCGAGGCGGTCTCTCTTGAGCACCTCACCAAGAAGACCTCCAGAATGTTCCCCTCCATGGCAGATGAGCTTGAGAAGCTTGAACCTGCCGTGCTCGTCACAGGTGATCCTGTATGGTTTAGCTTTGGTTTTGCCAGCATTTTTAACGATGCCATGATTCATCTGTTTAGAAACTCGCTTGATCACGGTATCGAGCGACCTCAGGAACGTGAATCTCTGGGTAAACCTGAGCAGGGTACGATTACACTGAATGCGACGGCCACACCAGAAGGCATCTCTCTTGAGCTGTACGATGATGGGGCTGGTCTTGACCTTGAGCGCTTGCGTGGATCACGTCCTGAACGCCAGAACCTGTCTGATGAGGAGACCGCAGAGCTTATTTTTGCGTCAGGCGTCAGTACGGCAAAGGCAGTGAGTAACATCTCTGGTCGAGGTGTGGGTATGGATGCTGTACGTGTCTTCCTTGAGCAGAGAAAGTGCTCCATTCATATTGAGTTGCTCAAAGAGAACGCTCAACCTACCAGAAAAGGTACACCCTTTAAGTTTGTCATTTTCATCCCCAAACAGGAGCTTGTTCAGATCCACTAATTCGAGGTTCAAACACGAACCTGAACGTATCAAATAAACATCGTCGCGAGCTGCAATTTACAGTGAAAGGGGCGATATCAGAAGACAATAGAGGGGGCCAACTGGCCCCCTCTATTGTCTTCTGATATCGCCCCTTTCACTTATATCTATGAGACCTTTTTGAGGCAAAAATTTGGTTATATGCTTAAAATCGAATCATTTTTGACGTAAGTGCATCAAGATCCTTTCCTCTTGTTCCGATGTGTTTTTGCATAGTGCTCATATTGTCGACGCACATCAGTCAAACACGAGGAACGAAAATCTCATGAGACATACAATCAATGCAACAAAATGGTTCAAAAGCACACCATCAAAAGCCGTGATGTATACCGTGCTTGGTGCCTGGGCCATCTTCATGACCTTGATTTGCACCATCATGATGGGGAAGCACAGCATCCCTCTCCCAATGCCCGAACTCTCCAGTGAAGAGGTCGCGCATGCGCTGGGCGAGCATCGAGAGGAGATGCAAGAACCCACGTGGATGATGACGCATGTGTTTTTGTCTACATGTCCCTGTTCCAAGCGACTGGCTGACTACCTGGTTGACAAGGCAAGACCTTCACATGTGGAGGAACATATTATTCTGATTGGTGATGACCCCCAGTGGCGTAAGCAGGCAACGGCAAAGGGGTTCAAGGTGCATGTGGTCACTCATGAAGAGCTCGATCAGCACTACCACATCAAGGCAGCACCGCTCCTTATCATCATGGATGAGAACGATAAGATCATGTATTCAGGAGGTTACACATCTCGAAAACAAGGTCTCGATATTCAGGATATCTCGATCCTCTCCCAACTCCAGACAGATGACTCTGCCATGCATGCGCTTCCTCTGTTTGGTTGTGCGGTCAGTCGTCAGCTTCAAAAGACGGTCGACCCCACTGGACTCTTTTAATCATCACAAATCATGTCTCATGTGTCCTTGATGGGCCTGAGTCTTAACCTAAAAAACCAAAAGGTATAAATATGTCTGCTACTGACAGCAAATTTAAAAATGCCCGAGAAAAGATCTTGAACTATATTTTTCTCCCCAAGGAGATAAGCCCTTATGAGCACCAGTATCTTGAGAAAATTAACTTCAGATTCCTGATGTTTATGATCTCCCAGGTGCCTGTCTTTATGCTCGTGGCGTTGATTCACGACACAGGTGTGATGGATGCGTTGTTCCTCTGCCTTGTCGCGCTCTTTGGACCGTTGGTGGGTGGCTTCATCATCAAGAACCCACGTCATCTTTCGGTCCTGTATGGATTCACCGCCATGTGTATGGGCGGTATTCTCGTGCACCTTGGTCAGGGGCCCATGCAGATTGAGATGCACTTCTACTTCTTCATCATGCTCGCCATTCTTGCTGTGTATGCAAACCCTGTCGTGATCCTTGTAGCCACGGTAGCTGTGGCATTGCACCACTTGTTGCTCTACTTCCTGTTACCCGAGAGTATCTTTAACTACGAAGCTCCCGTATGGGTTGTGCTTGTGCACGCGTTGTTCCTTGTCCTTGAGAGCGTCGCTGTGGTGTTCATGGCACGTAACTTCTTTGATAATGTGATTGGTCTTGAGAAGATCGTTCAAAAGCGAACACAACAGCTTGATCAACGTAACCAGGACATGCGTCTTGTGCTTGATAACGTGTCCCAGGGTTTGATGACCATCTCTCTTGATGGCGAGATCTCCTCGGAGCACTCCGCCATTTTGAGCAAGTGGTTTGAGGGTATTGTAGAAGGTGCAAACGTCATGGATGTGGTGCGTGAGCACGATGCTGAAGTGGCCATGTGGGTTGGTTTGAGCCTGGAAGCGATCAAGGATGACTTCATGCCTCTTGAGCTCTCCTTGAGCCAGATGCCAAACTCCTTGAAGCTTGGCGACAACACCCTTCACATGGAATATGCGCCCATCTTTTATGATGACAAACTTGAGAAGTTGCTCGTCACCTTTACTGACATCACTGCGAGACTTCGCCAGCAGGCTCTGGAACAGGAACAACGCGAGTTTGTCTCCTTGATCTCCAAGTCTTACGAAGACCGTGCTGCGTTCCTTGGCTTCATTGAAGAAGGTCGTGAGATCATCAAGGAGCTCGCAAGCAGTGATATCACCAAACCAAGCGCTGTACTCAAGCGTGAAATTCACACCCTCAAGGGTAACTCCGGCTTCTTTGGCCTTCAGAGCATCGCGTCTCTGTGCCATAGCCTTGAGAACGCCATCCAGGATGGCATCGCAAGCCAGATGCGCAAAACACATGGCCAGCTCCTTGATGGTTGGCAGCGCATTGAAGACCGCATGAGCCTCTTCCTTGAAAATCAGGAGCGCTCCATCGCTGTCGAAAAGTCTGCGCTTGAAAAGCTGATGGCTGATATCCTCAAGGGTAAAGCTCGCAAAGCCATCTTGCAGCGCGTCCAGTCCTGGCGTTATGGCTCCGTGGAGCAGCGCCTCCAGAACTTTGCTAAACAAAGTTCTGAACTGGCCAAGAAGCTTGATAAACCTGTACCTACCGTGCAGATCAAGTGTAACGAAATCTTCTACGACCCAAGCCTCTGGAACGGCTTCTGGAGCTCCTTTGTCCACGTCGTCAGGAACGCTGTTGACCATGGTATCGAATCTGCCGAAGAGCGCGTCGATGCTGGCAAGGCTCAGGAAGGTCGCATTGTCCTCTCGGCTCAGATCAAGAAAGATGAGTTCATCATCGAGGTCGAGGACGATGGCGGCGGCATCAAGTGGGACAAATTGCGCGCCAAGGCCGAAAAACTTGGCCTGGAAGATGTGGAGACAAACCCTGTCAAGATCCTGTTCATGGATGGCGTCTCCTCCAGAGACTCTGTCAGCGATACCTCTGGTCGTGGCGTGGGCATGGCTGCCGTATACTCCGAGTGTACTAACCTTGGCGGCTCCATCAATGTCTTCTCTACACCCAACCAGGGCACCAAGTTTAGCTTCAGGTTCCCCAAAGGAAACCTGATCAAACAGTCCGAACATATCGATGAAGGCTTGATCGAAAGCTCCGAAATCTGGACCGATGAACAAGATCTTTTCTTCGCATAAAGATTAAAAAGAGTCAGACATCAAAGGGGCGG